>Ga0268266_10000110_pt1 | contig 171840 bp, 164 predicted proteins | sample KBSS13metaG_FD_190356 | JGI IMG/M metagenome (GOLD analysis project Ga0268266, IMG submission 190356) | Switchgrass rhizosphere microbial communities from Kellogg Biological Station, Michigan, USA - KBS S1-3 metaG (SPAdes) (version 2) | ecosystem: Host-associated > Plants > Roots >...
TCCAAGACCCTGTCGGGCTGCGGCGGCTATATCGCCGGCAAGCGCGACCTGATCGAATATCTGAAGGTCTCGGCCCCCGGCTTCGTCTATTCGGTCGGCATGCCGCCGCCGATCGCCGCTGCCGCGATCGCGTCGCTGGACGTCATGGCGCGCGAGCCGGAACGTGTCGCCAAGCTGAACGCCAATACCCGCCTGCTGATGGACGAGATCGCCGAGGCAGGGCTCGATACCGGATTGTCGGCCGGCCTCGGTATCGTGCCGGTCATCACCGGCAGCTCGATCACCGCCGGGCGCCTGGCCGATGCGCTGTTCAAGCGCGGAATCAATGTGCAGCCGATCATCTATCCCGCTGTACCGGAGAAATCCTCCCGCCTGCGCTTTTTCGTATCGTCCGAACACACGGAACAGCACATCGCCACGACGGTCGGCATCCTCAAGGAAGAGGCCAAGCGGGTCTTCGCCGAGAAAGTCGATATGGCAGCGCTGGCGATGAAGCTCGCCAAGCTGAAAGGCTAAAACCCGGACTTCTCGTCGAAGGCGGAGATATTTTCCCGCCGGCGCCAGACATTCGCCTTGAGGCCGAGCTTTTCCAGCCGGTCGTTCCACCACCAGAAAAGGCCGACGCGGTTGCGTGCGGCCGTTTTGGTCTGCCACAGAGCGGAGAAGGACCACGGCACGAAGGGCGAATGCCGGCCATAGGCCCAGATTTCCACGCGTATCGACGGCTCGTCGCTGGCGCCGCGGGCATGAAAACCGAACATGTCGGCCACCACCAGCGTATTGGCCTTGACCGCGACGGCCTGAGGCGGCGGCAGATCGAGAGCCGCCAGATCGGCCGGATCGATCCGGAACGAGCCGCGCCGGCTCAGCCGCTCGCCGTCGTTCGACACGGCGACGCTCATCGCCTTTTCCCACTTCAGCCGCGCCGCGGTCGGCTTGTGCGAACCGGGTACGAACATGAAGGGCGCGCTCCGTTCCTCAACATCGGTCAGGAAAAGCCAAGCCTTGACGCTGGGCTGAAACGCATCGCTGTGAAGCTTGAGCTGCGGGTCGGGCGGCCCCTTCAGCACGTGGGTCAGGATCGTCTGCAGATAGAACATCGGCTCGACGTCGAAACTGTTCACATAGCGGGTGATGCCTTGGAACTCCGGAAGCTCGATCACCTTGCGCACCGCTGGCAGCTTCTCCAGCAGCTTGGGGTCGAGCGCGATACGGCGGGTGACGGTGTCGCCCTGCAGCGTCTCCCGGCCGGGACCGCGATAGGCCTTCACCTCGGCAAGCAAATCCTGAAACACATCCGCCGGCAGGAAGTCGGGCTTGATCACGAAGCCGTCGCGCTCCAGCGCGGCGCGGTCTACGGCGCTGATTCGCTTGGCCAAGCCGCGGCGGCGCATCGCCGCCAACCGGTGTGCGAGCGTCAGCCGTCCGGTATGCAGGCCGCGCTGGTTCAGCGCCGCGTTGCCGATGATGGGATTGTCGGCGAAGGATTTCGCCCCGGTCAGAAGTTGGATCGCCCAGACCGGCAGCAGCAACACACCGCGCGCACCGCGCCCCAGCCTTTTCAGATACGACATTATGCTCAGTTCGTGCCTTGCGTGCTTATCTTCTTGCGCCGTGAGGCCGAATTGGGCCTGTCGGCGATCCAGTATCACAGAAATACAGCTTCTGTTGGGACGTTCCCGGAATTCAGGTCCTGCGTCGGAATCATGGCCGAATCGTTTATTCACCGATTTGTGCCATAAGACGACGCGCCGGGCGAGACTGGCGGGCCGATCTCGCCCCTTGGTACCAATCGGCCGGGGCTTTAGATAGGGTATTCTCTCCGCCGCGCCTGTATTTCGGCCGACGACCGTGAGCACCGAGTTCCTTTATGCCCCACTATGTCCTCGATCTTTCGCGATTGATCTCGAGCTCGGCCCGGCCGGCGCCGACGGGGATCGACCGCGTCGAGCTGGCCTATGCTGTCGAACTCCTGAAGAGGCCGCCGGCGGAGGTGACGTTCGCCGCGATGACGCGCTGGCGCCGCTTCGGCCTCGTCGAGCGCAAGCGCGCGGAACGCTTCATCGTCGCGCTGGCCGCGGAATGGTATGCTGGGGATTCGACCCGTTCGCCCGCCAGGCTGGCCGACAGGATTTGCCACCAGATCTGGCTGACCGGCGAAGCGCCGCTGCATAGGCGGCTGAGGCGGCAGGCGCGGCCCGTGATCTACATCAATGTCTCGCACCACCATCTCGACCGCCCAGCCTCGATCCGGCGCCTCAAAACCAAGTCGGGCGCGCTGTTCGTTCCGATGGTGCAGGATCTGATTCCGATCGAGTTTCCCGAATATGTCCGGCCTAACCAGGACGAGATCCACAGCCGGCGCATCGCCACTGTGACCGGCTTGGCGGATGCGATCGTCGTCACGACCAAGGCGACCGCCGATATCCTCGCCCCCCGGCAGGCGATCGCCGGCCGCGCGCCGCCCGTGCTGGTCGCACCGCTGGGCTGGGACATTCCGGCCCATTCGGAACCGCCCGAGATCAAGGTTCCCGAGCCTTACTTTGTCTGCATCGGCACGATCGAAGCGCGCAAGAACCATCTGCTGCTGCTGCAACTCTGGCGAAAGATGGCGCAGGAACTGGGCGCGGCTGCGCCGCATCTGGTCATCGTCGGACGGCGCGGATGGGAAAATGAAAATGTCATCGACATGTTGGAGCGCTGCCCAAGTATTCGCGGCAAAGTACACGAATTCAGCCGGGTGACCGACTCGGAAGTCCGCGCGCTGATCGAAGGGGCGCGGGCATTGCTGATGCCCTCGTTCAGCGAAGGTTTCGGCCTGCCGATCATCGAGGCGCTGGCGCTGGGCGTGCCGGTTTTGTGTAGCGATATCCCGCCCTTCGTCGAGATCGGCGGGGGCGTCCCGGAGTTCTTCGATCCGCTCGACGGACCATCCTGGCATGCCGCGCTGGTCGACTATGCGATGCCGAATTCGGCGCGCCGCGCGGCCCAGGTCATGCGCCTCAAGGACTGGGCCGCGCCCAATTGGCCCGAGCATTTTGCAAGCGTCTTCAACCTGCTAAACAGGCTTGCGGTCGAATAATATAACAATTTTTTAAAATCCTGGACAGGAAACCGGCCGGACGCCCGTTATCATGTAAAGGTGCCCTCTGAGACACGTGTCAGCGACCGAAAACGCCACCGCCCCGATGTGGTGCAGTGCGACACAACCCTCCAGGTACCAAAATTTAGGTATTTGTTTTAAGCAAAAACAATCTATTGAGATGCACTTGGTTTCTTCCTCAAAACTCTGTCGCAGTCAGTATAGGGCACGATGAGGAAAGCTTGTTGCATAGCAGCAACCGGTCTATGGTCGGCAGACGGCGTGGCCGAGCGATGAAAACGCTCGGCTTAAACGACCCGACCGTCCGATTTGGCTCGGAGACAACACGGCCAATGGAGCGCCTTGATTCTGTATCTGGTCTGCTGCGCAGCCCTGCCAACTGGGCTGTGGGTACGTGCGCCGTCAGCGCCTTTTCTCCAGCAGCCTGCGCTGAAATCTTGGGCGAAACCCGCCCTATCGCGCCAGACCTGATTGCGCGTGCCCGCGCCGCGATCGATGCCCTCCTGGCCGCACGGGTCGGCGGCGATTGTTGGGCGGCTCCGAGCAAGACGCTATCCGCGTCGGGAGCGACCGTTCTGGTCGTCGCCCCTGCGATCCGCGGCGACGCCTTCGATCGGATGATCTCCGCCGCCAAGGACGAGTGCGGTCCGGAAAAGATCGCCCTGCTCGCCCCCGCCGGTTCGCCGAAATATTCGCATGACAATCTCACCGCTCAGCACGGCATGATCCCTGTCACGGGGCCTGCAGATGTCTGGGCACTGCTCGACGGCGTCGCGACGCTGTATACGATCGACGATGAACTGGGATTTCTGGCGCTGCTCAGGGGTATCCGGGTCCGCTGCTTCGGCAGCGCCTTCTATGCCGGCTGCGGTTTAACCAAGGACGATTCTACGGTTCCGCGGCGCGCCCGGAAGCACAGTCTGGAAGAGCTTTTCGCCGCCGCCTGCCTGATGGCGACGACCTATCGCGATCCCTACAGCAAGACCGCCAGCACCTTCGAAGAGACCTGCGCTACCCTGGCCGACTGGCGCCGGGTCAATGATGCCAATCGCGGGATCGCGGTCTGCATGGGCATGTCGTTCTGGAAACGACGGCGGATGGCCGATGTGTTGCGCTCCAGCGACGGCGTGCCGGAATTCCACAAGACCAGCGAGGCAGCAATCGCGGCCGCCAGACGGCGCGGCGGCGCGATCGCGGTCTGGGCAGCGCGCGAGCCGGCCGATCTGGCCCCGGCCGCGTCCGAGGCGGGCGTGCCGGTGGTGCGGATCGAGGACGGCTTCGTCCGTTCGGTCGGTCTCGGCGCCGATTTCACCCAGGCGGCGTCGATCGTGCTCGACCGCACCGGCATCTATTTCGATCCGGCCAAGCCGAGCGACCTCGAAAACCTGCTGCAGACCGCCGATTTCGACACGGGGCTGACAGAGCGCGCCGGCCGGTTGATCCAGACGCTCGTGGCGCGCGGGATCACCAAATACAATACCGGCGCGGGCATGCCGGCGATTGCGGTCCCTGAAGGGCGGCGTACGCTGTTCGTCCCCGGCCAAGTCGAGGACGACCGCTCGGTCGCCACCGGCGGCGCCGGCATCTATCGCAATATCGAGCTGCTGCAGCGTGTGCGCACGCTCAACCCCGACGCCTTCATCATTTACAAGCCCCACCCGGACGTCGATGCCGGTCATCGCCTGGGTGCGATCCCAGATGGTGAGGCCATGCACTATGCCGATCATATCGTCCGCGGTGTGTCGACCGCCGCAATCATTCCGGCGGTCGACGAAATCCACACCTTGACCTCGCTCGCCGGATTCGAGGCTTTGATCCGCCGGCGCAAAGTCGTGGTCTATGGACAGCCTTTCTATTCTGGTTGGGGGCTGACGACCGACTTAGCCCCGGTCGAGCGGCGTAAGAGAAAACTTACGCTTGAGGAACTTATTGCGGGTTCACTTGTTCTATATCCTCGTTATTTCGATCCGGTGACACGCCTATCCTGTGGCCCGGAAATCTTAATTGAACGTCTGTCGCATCCAGATCTCTGGAGGCCAGGTGCACTCGTGATTTTACGGCGTCTCCAGGGCGACCTGATGCGCCGGCTCGGGAATTTTAAAACAAAGAAAACGTCACATGTCAGCACAGCACACCCGGTTAAGAGGCAGAAGCATGTCAAACCAGCGTAGCTTCCTGTTTCTGCAGGGGATGGCGACGCAGTTCTTTGCCAAGCTCGGTGCGGCTTTGGCGAAGGATGGGCATGACGTTCATCGAATCAATTTCAATGGCGGCGACAAGCTGTTCTGGCTGCGGTCGGGTTCCGTGGATTTCCGCGGTGACCTCAAGGTTTGGCCGCAATTCCTGGAAGAACGGCTGGCCGAGTGGGGCGTCACCGACATCATCCTGTTCGGCGATTGCCGCCCCCTGCACAGGGAGGCGGTGCGCGTCGCCAGCCTGCGCGGCATCCAGGTCTTCGTCGTGGACGAGGGTTATATCCGGCCGAACTGGGTGACGATGGAGATGGGTGGCGTCAACGGCAACTCGCCGCTGCCGCGCGACCCGGACTGGTACCGCAACGCCGCGCTCGACACGCCCCAGTGGAGCGGCGGCCTGCCCGCCCGCGGCAGCTTCCAGCGCCGGGCGATCGAAGATGTGGCCTATAACGTTGCCTCGGTTGGGCTGTGGTGGCGCTTCCCGAGCTACAAGACGCATCGTCCGTGGCATCCGTTCTACGAATATGCCGGCTGGCTCAAGCGCTTTGCCCGCAAGCCGTCGGCCAAGCGCCGGACGGCGCGCGCCATGAAGGACATTCTGTCGAGCGACAAGCCGTTCTATCTCTTCCCGCTGCAGCTCGACTGCGACTCACAGATCCGCCAGCATTCGCCGTTCGGCCGGATCAAGCCGTCGATCGAATATGTCGTCCGTTCCTTCGCCCAGAACGCGCCGGCCGACACGCTGCTGGTGATCAAGGAGCATCCGCTGGACAATTGCCTCAGCGACTGGCGCACGCTGGTAACCGAGGTGGCGGCTTCGGCCGGTGTGTCGCGCCGGGTCATCTATATCGAGGGCGGCGATCTCGAGGCGATGCTGGGCAAAAGCATCAGCGTCGTCACCGTCAACAGCACGGTCGGGCTGATTGCGCTGGCCCGTGGCCGGGCGGTCAAGACGCTGGGCGATGCGGTCTACGACATGCCGGAGCTGACCTTTCAGCCGTCGCTTGATCAGTTCTGGACCGAGGCGACGCCGCCGGATGCCGCGCTGTTCGACTGCTTCCGCCGCGTCGTCGCGGCGCGGACCCAGGTCAATGGCGGTTTCTTCAGCAAAGTCGGTCTCGAGCTGGCGGTCGCCGGTTCGGTGGCGGTGCTGGAAAATGCGGTCCGCGACCGGAAAGTGTCGACCGTCGCGATGCGGCTCGCCGAGCAAGAGATCATCGCCGAGAATTTGGACAGCGCCTCCCTGGCTGTCTGAGCCGTGGGTCAAGACGCGGGCTTCAAATCAATCCTTATCACTGGCGCGTCGAGCGGTCTCGGCGGTGCGCTTGCGCGCGCCTATGCCAGGCCGGGCGTGACGCTGGGCCTGATCGGCCGCAGCCAGGACAAGCTCGACAAAGTTGCCGGGGCCTGCCGGAGCGCTGGCGCAGAGGTGCGGGTGGGCGCGATCGATGTCGCCGACGCCGAAGCGCTGGGCAGCTGGATCAAGGCGTTCGAGAGCGCCGCGCCGGTCGACCTGGTGATCGCCAACGCCGGGACCTCAGCCGGCCCGGCTCCGGGCACGGCATTTGAGGGGCTGACGCTCGCCACAAGGCAGGTGCGCACAAACCTGCTCGGCGTGATGAACACGGTCGAGCCGCTGCTGCCCGGTTTCCTGGCGCGGGGCAAAGGCCGGATCGCCATCGTCTCGTCGATCGCCGGCTATCGCGGCCTGCCCTACAGCCCGGCCTACAGCGCGAGCAAGGCAGGCGCCCGCGCCTACGGCGAGGCGATCCGGGCGATGCTGTCGCCGCGTGGCATCCCCGTGACGGTGATCTGCCCAGGCTTTTTCGATTCGCCGATGACCGACCGGTTCAAGGGGCCGACGCCGTTTCTTTTCACGCTCGACCGGACCGCTTCCATCGTCAAGCGCGGGATCGATATGGGACGGTCGCGGGTTGCCTTTCCCTCGCTGCTGGTTCTGGGCCTGCGTCTAGCTGACCTGTTGCCCGCGCCGATCGGAGACGCGATCATGCGAGCGAATCGCTTCCATATCGTGTCAGGCTGAGTTGCCGATGCTGTCCATGCATTTCACGATCGGTCTCATCATGGCGATTGCCGGGGCGCTCGCCCCGCGTTTCGTATCGCGGGCGCCGCTGCGCCTCTCCGCGAAATTCCTGATCGACATGCTGCCGTCGCTGATCGGCTTCGCGCTGTTCTCCATGCTGACCGCGCGCCCGATCCTGGCCGGTACATTGATCTTGTCCCTAATGATCGGCTTCGCCTTCGTCGACTGGGTCAAGCGCGCAACCTTGCTGGAGCCCGCGGTCTTTTCCGACCTGGGCGAGTTCATTGAGCTGTTCCGCCACCCCGATCTCTATCTGCCCTTCGCCGGGCCAGCGCGGGTGATTGGGGCGTCGGTCGTGATCTTCATCCTGTTCGGCATTCTGTTTGTGTACGAGACCCCGGCCTGGGCCTGGAGCCCGGCCTCTTCATTGCTGCCGCCGCTTGCCATCTGCGCGGCCGGCTGGGCGATCCATGGGCCGCTTATCAACCAGACCGCCGAGCTGTTCCGGCGCCTGAACCCGACCGGGGACCCCTTCCGCGACGCCGCCGATATCGGCCCCTCGGCGATGCAGTTCACCTACAGCTTCATTGCCCGCGATGAGCGGTCCGCCCGCCGCGCCGAGGCCCGCAAATCCCGACCTGCCCTGGTCATGGCGCGGTCCTCCAGCGCGACGCCGATTGTGGTCGTCCAATCCGAATCGTTCTTCGATCCACGCCGGCTTCATCCCGGCATTCCGGCCGATATCGTTCCCAATTTCGCCGCCTGCCAGCAATTCGGCATTCGGTCCGGACGAATGGCCGTCAATACCTGGGGCGCCAATACGATCCGGACCGAGTTCGCGGTCCTCACCGGCCTGCCGGACGAGGCGCTCGGCTTCGACCGGTTCAACCCGTATTTCGCCTTCGCCCGCACGCCGCTGCCGTCGCTCGCCTCACGCATGCGCGAGCAGGGCTATCGCACCATCTGCCTGCATCCGTTTGACCGCACTTTCTATCGCCGCGACCACGTGCTGCCTTACCTCGGCTTCGACGCCTTCATCGGCGAGGAGGCCTTCGCCGGCGCGAGCCGGACCGGGGGCTATATAAGCGACGAGCAGGTCGGCAAGGTCGCGCTGGAGTTGCTGCACGAGGAAGGGCCGCACACCTTCCTTTTCATCATTACGATGGAGAATCACGGCCCGTGGAAGGATGCGGCGAAGGTCCCCCTCCTGCCCGACCTCACGGCCTGCCTGCCCGATATTCCCGAGAAGGCCGAGCTCAACGGATTCCTGCACGGTGTCCGGAAAGCCGACGCGCTGCTCGGCACGCTGTGCGACGCCTTGAACGCGCGCGGGCCTGGTCTCTGCGCCTTCTATGGCGACCATCTGCCGAGCTTCCCCGAAGCCTTCCCTGCCCTGGGCTTCCACGAGACGAGCAGCGACTATCTGATCTGGCACAGCCAGGGCGGGCTGGCGCTGCAGCAGGATCTCGCCGCGCACGAGCTGTCGGGTGCGATCGCTTCGGCGCTGACCAGGCAACACATACCGCTGAAGCTGTCGAGCTGACGATTGCGTAGAACGCCAAGGAAATCTATTTTAAAGACTCATCCCGTTAGTTCGCCGTGGAAACGCCGCAGGAGATTCGTGCGTCGGGCCATAGGGTTCCTGTTTTTGACGGGCGCGCTTTATCTTGGCGCCCTGGCCTATCCACAGCCCGCGTTCGCCTATCACACGATCTATCGGCAGTTCGAGGTCTGGTCTGACCGGCCAATCGATGGTGCGATCGCGGGCGTGCTCGATGACGCAGGACGGCGCCTGAAAAGTTCGGAACTCTATTCATCCGATCAGCGGTTCCAAATTTTCTTTTGCAATTCCACGTGGCGGCTCGGGCTCTACGGACTGTTTCAAACGAAGGTCGGCGGCATCACCTATTCTTGGCCGACAACGAACATCTATATCCGGGCGTCCAGCATCGCCGAGAACCGGATTGTATCGCCGCACATGGGACCGATCGCCGATGCCGAGCATCGGCCTCTCTCCTACTTCATTGCCCATGAAGCCACTCACGTGATGCAATCAAAGGCCTTTGGACGCTTGTTCGCCCTGCGCTATCCGACGTGGCTGAACGAAGGGTATGCCGATTACGTGGGCAAGGGCGGCGATTTTGATTTCGATGAGAATGCGAGTCTTTTGAGATCCGGCAGCCCGGCTCTCGATTATGCGCAAAGTGGGCTGTATCGCGGCTACCAGCTGGAGGTGGCGTGGCTACTGGATAAGCGTGGAATGTCCATCCGCTCCGTCTACGCCAATCCACCGCACGAAGCGGATCTGTTCGACACATTGAAGCACGGATAAATCCGGCATTCTTTCAACGCGCGTGGGGCTACGCGACTATTCGGCTTTGAGCGCCCGATGCGCGCCAGCGGCGAGGCCGTCGATCCAGGCTTCGCACAGCCTGACACCCTCATCCGGCGCGAAGCCGCCAGGGTTGAGGCAGAGTTCCAGCCAGATACCGTCCAGGAGGGCCGAGAGGCCGATAGCCGAGAGGCGCATGTCGGTGTCGTTGAGGCCGATTTCGGCGCCGTAATCAGTCAGGTGCCGCTCCAGGATGGCGCGGTATTCGGCGAAGGTGTGGCGCTGGGTCTGCTGCATGATCGGGGAATGCTTGATCATGCTCCAGAACACGACCCAGACGCCGAGCAGGTTGGGGTCAAGGATCGCGGGCGAACAGGAGGCGCGGAAGAAGGCACTAAGCCGTTCGCGCGCCGACGGCGGCGCGGCTTCGGTGATTTCCAGAAGCTGGCGGACGATGCCCAGCGCCACCTTCTCATAGGCTGCGGCAATCAGTTCATCGATGCTGGCATAGTGATGGTTGATCAGCCCGACCGAGACCCCCGCCTCCGCCGCGATCCGGCGAACCGAGGCGCCGTCATGGCCGTGGGCAGCCAGCGACCTGAGCGTCGCCTCGACCAGGCTGTCGCGCCGTGCGTCAGGCTGTTCGCGGCGATATTTGCGGACGGTCTCCGGCATTGCCTTCCCATGAGTCGGTTCGCGGTACATTAAACGCGATACCGCGTTTGTCACCCCGCGATTGGTCGCCTGAACCAGACCAGCAGGAGCAAGACTGCGGTTACGGTTGTCCAGCCGAAAACGTCGCCGATCCTGGCATAGATCGTTTCGTGTCCGGTTGCCGGCAAGGCGGCGTCGGCAACCGTGACCCCCTGCCCGCTCGCACGCTCGGTCAGAACCCGCCCAGCGCGGTCATAGGCGCCGACGAAACCGTCCCGCGCGCTGCGGGCCATGGCATAGCCATTCTCGACCGCACGCAGTGCCGACATCCGCGCGCCCATCCAGCCGTCCTGCCCGAAATCCCAGGCCGGGACGGCCAGCAGCGCCGCTGCATCGGCATATTCACGGGCGATCGCGGGGATGTGCATATCCTTGCAGATCGCCACGCCAAAACGCGCTCCAGCCAGATCGGCGAGCAGCGGCGTCTTGCCCGGCACGTCCCGCGCCTCCCAGCCCGGAACCGGGCGCTGCTTGTCGTACCAGGCGGTGCGCCCATCTGGACCGGCGACCAGGGCGCGGTTGCGGTAGAGGCCGGCATCCTTGACCTCGATGCCGACGACAATGGTTGCCCGGGTCATCCGCGCGGTTTCCGCGACCATCGCGGCGGCACTTTCGCTGCCCTGCCGATCCAGCAGCGCGATCTTCTCGGGCAGAACGACAAGGCCACCCTCCTTGGCCGAATGCTCGACCGCGGACCGGTAAACCTCCCAGACCGGATCCCAGTCCGGTGAGATGGTCGGGAAACGGTCGGTCGCGATCATGGTGACAGGAACCATGGGGCCGGTTGCCGGGGCATTCAGGCGGACCAGCGTGAACAGCGCGATTGCCGCGCCGGCCGCTGCGGCCGCGGCAAGGCCGGAGATGGCCTGGGCACGCGGCCAGTCGCGGGTCAGCAGCAGCCCGGCCAGCGATCCCGGTAGCAGGACCACGAAGACGACGGCCGGCACGCCGCCCAGCGCCGCCACCTGCACGGCCCCGGGCATGTCCATCTGGCTGTAGGCGAGGCTTCCCGCGGCGCCGTGCGGCGAGATCGCGAGGGTCAGCATTTCCAGGGCGGCGATAGCCGCAGGCAGCACCAGCATGGCGAGGCCGAGCGGCAGGCGCCGGGCGGCGGCTTGCGCGAGGCGGGAGGCGAAGATCCAGGAACTGATCCTGAGCAGCGCGATCAGGATCGTCGCCGTCCAGCCGTTCATCTCGATGTAATACGGCAGGACGCTGACGAGCGCGATCAGGCCGGCGATGCCGCCCGCGATCCGCGCCTGCCTTGCCTCACTTCGGCCGGCCCCAGCTTGGCCGGCGACAATCAGCGGAACCGGCGCCAGCCAGGGCGCCCACCAGAGCGGGTGGAGCGCGTAGCCGGCGGTAAGCAGCAGGCCGGCGACAGTGGCAAGGCCGACGGATACGCCGAGTCCCATGATAGCGGGACGGCTGACTGCGGCGGATACAGGCGAAACGGTGATGGACATTGCGGAACTCCTCGATGCGACTGCCCCCGGCCTATCGAGGCAAACGGCTTGATTCCATGCGAACTTCGCCAATGGGCGAACGGGTTCGCGGGCGGGCGGGCGGGTGGTTCCGGTTGCGTGGCCGAGGCGGTCCCGGCAAAATCCAACCATGCGGATCGACGACTGGAACGGTGAGATCGGAGGCCCGCGCTGGTGGGCGCGGGCGATGAGCTTTGCCGCCGTCATGGGGGCGCTGCTGGGTGTGCTCGGTCCCTATGGCAGCTATCTCAACGGCGGCGTCGTCTCCCGCACCCTCTACTGGATCGGCATGATCCTGCTCGGTACGGCGATAGTCGGCGTGCTGGTGCCGCTGCTGTTTCGCCTGGCGACCCGGATGGGGTTGCCCAAGCTGTTTTCCGTTATCGTTGCGATCCTGATCGCGGCCGTGCCGGTCAGCATCGTCTCCGCGGTCATCTGCCGCGCGGTCTGGGGCGCGATCGTCGCCCATTTGACCTGGATCGACTGGTACAGCCAGGCGGCGCTGACCTCCGCCATCATCATCGGCCTGTGGGTGCTGCTCGAACTTGCGCTCGATGCACGGCGGAAAACGGAGGGCGCGGTGCTGGCGCCGCCCGCATCCAGGATGGCGGAGCCCTCAGGGCCGGTCCTGTGCCTGCAGATGGAGGATCATTATGTCCGCATCCATCGCCCGAGCGGGTCGACCCTGGAATTGCTGCCGCTGCATGAGGCCATCGGCCGCTTCGGTGGCGCTGACGGGCTTCAGGTCCATCGCAGCTGGTGGGTGTCGGCCGAGGCAGTCGCCGGGGCCGAGCGGGACTCGCGCAACTGGCGGCTGCGCCTCACCAACGGGCTCACCGTCCCGGTCGCGCGCAACCGGGTGACCGAGGCGCGAACCCGGGGCTGGATCGTCGAGGAAGCCTAGCTGCCTATTCGGCGCTGCTGACGAGGCCGAGGCGTTCCTCGAATTCGTTCATCTCATGCTTGAACTGCGCCGGCAGTTTCTTGCCGAACGTGTCGAAATGCGCCTTTACCTGGTCGAGCTGCGCCGCCCATTCCTTGGGCTCGACCTTGACCAGTTCGGCGAGGTCGATGCCCGGCAGATCCAGCACCTTGGCATCGGCTGAGCCGACTTTCGGCACATAGCCGATGGCGGTTTCCGCGGCTTCGAGTGAGCCGTCGCAGCGGCCGAAGATCCAGGCCAGCACGCGCGAATTCTCGCCGAAGCCCGGCCACAGGAACTTGCCCTCGGGGCTCTTGCGGAACCAGTTGACCATGAAGATCTTGGGCAGCTTGGCGCCCTCGCGGTGGCCGAGGCGCAGCCAGTGGGCGAAATAATCGCCCATGTGGTAGCCGCAGAAGGGCAGCATCGCCATCGGGTCGAAGCGCAGCTTGCCGACCGCGCCGGCCTGGGCCGCGGTGGTCTCGGAGCTCATCTGAGCGGCCATGAACACGCCCTGCTCCCAGTCGAGCGATTCGGCGACCAGGGGCGCCACAGTCGAGCGGCGGCCGCCGAACAGGAAGGCCGAGATCGGCACGCCGGCGGGGTTCTCCCACTCGGGCGCGATCGAGGGGCACTGACCGGCCGGAGTGGTGAATCGGGCATTCGGATGGGCGGCGGGGGTGCCGGTCTGCGGCGTCCAATCGTTACGGCGCCAATCGGTGAGATGCGCGGGCGCCGTCTTGCTGAGACCTTCCCACCAGATATCGCCGTCGTCGGTCTTCGCCACGTTGGTGAAGATCGAATTCTTGGTAATCGTGCCGACGGCGTTCAGGTTGGTATCTGCGCCGGTGCCCGGGGCGACGCCGAAGAAGCCAGCCTCCGGATTGATCGCATAGAGACGGCCATCTTCGCCGAACTTCATCCAGGCGATGTCGTCGCCGATGGTCTCGACCTTCCAGCCCGGCAGGGTCGGGATCAGCATGGCGAGGTTCGTCTTGCCGCAGGCCGATGGGAAAGCGCCGGCGATATATTTCGACTGGCCCTCAGGCGAGGTGATCTTCAGCACCAGCATATGCTCGGCCAGCCAGCCCTCGTCCCGCGCCATCGCCGAGGCGATGCGCAGCGCCAGGCACTTCTTGCCCAGCAGCGCATTGCCGCCATAGCCGGAGCCGAACGACCAGATTTCCCGCGTCTCGGGGAAATGGACGATGTATTTGTTATCGGCGTTGCACGGCCACGCCACGTCGTCGACGCCGTCGGTAAGCGGCATGCCGACCGAATGCAGGCACGGCACGAAGGCGCCATCGGTGCCCAACACCTCGAGCGCGCCGGCGCCCATGCGGCTCATGATCCGCATCGACACTGCGACATAGGGCGAATCCGTGATCTCGACCCCGATCTGGGAGATCGCCGAGCCCAGCGGGCCCATCGAGAACGGCACGACATACATGGTGCGGCCGCGCATCGAGCCGCGGAACAGGCCGGTCAGCAGGGTGCGCATCTCGGTCGGATCGCGCCAGTTGTTGGTCGGGCCGGCGCCATCCTCGGTATGCGAGCAGATGAAGGTGCGATCCTCGACCCGCGCGACGTCGGCCGGATCTGAAAAGGCGATATAGGAATTGGGACGCTTGTCGTCGTTCAGGCGCTGGAAGGTGCCCTTCTCGATCAGCAGCTGGCACAGCCTGTCATACTCGGCCTCCGAGCCGTCGCACCAATAGATCGAATCGGGCTCGGTCAGAGCTGCGATGTCTTCGACCCAGGCCTTCAGGCCTTCATGCTTCGTCGGAGCGTCCGTTACCATTTTTTGCGCGTCCATCAGTTACGGCGGAGGGAATACAAAGACATCCGACTACCGCGATCTATTCTCATTATAAAGCCAACCGTCTATCAGGTCGAACCGCACGATCCAACCCCGCCACCCAAGCATCCTAGTTAAAGTTATGCAGTGGAGGCAAAGAGTTCGAGCAGTAGACGCGCCCCGGTCATCGGCATCAGCGCGCCGGAGCGCACCTGGGCTTCGATATCGGGGATTCGCCGGGCGATTTCCGGCTTGTGCCGCAATGACTGCAACAATCTGTCGCCCAAATCGGCCCATAAAGCGGCCTGCGCCTGTTCGCCGCGCCGCGCCTGTTTCTCGCCGCTGGCGGCGAGAACCTCCTGATGCCGCTTGATCGACTGCCACACTGCGTCCAATCCGTTCCCCTCGCGCGCCGAGGCTGCGATCACTTCGGCCTTCCAGGATGTCGATAGCGGGCGGATCAAATGCAAGGCAGCGCGATAGTCGGCGACCGTGCGTTGCGCCGTTGGCAGCAATGCGCCGTCGGCCTTGTTGACGACGATCAACTCTGCCAGCTCGACGATGCCCTTCTTGATGCCCTGCAGTTCGTCGCCGGCGGCGGGGGACAGCAGCAGGCAGAACAGATCGACCATGTCGGCGACCGTGGTCTCGGACTGGCCGACGCCGACGGTCTCGACGATGATGACGTCAAAGCCCGCGGCCTCGCACAGCACGATCGCCTCGCGCGTACGCCGGGCGACGCCGCCCAACGTGCCGCCGCTGGGCGACGGGCGGATAAAGACATTCGGAGAACGCGACAGTTCCTCCATGCGGGTCTTGTCGCCAAGGATCGAGCCGCCGGTGCGGCGCGAGGAAGGGTCCACCGCCAGCACCGCGACACGGTGACCATCGGCGATGATCCGCTGCCCGAATGCTTCGATGAAGGTCGATTTGCCGACGCCGGGGGAGCCGGAAATGCCGAGCCGGGTTGATTTACCGGACGCCGGTAGCACCTTCTCGACCAGCGTTTCAGCTTCGCGGCGGTGATCTTCGCGGGTGGATTCGACGAGTGTAATGGCGCGGGCCAGCGTAGCGCGGTCACCCGCGATCAGGCGCTCTGCCCAATTTTCCACAGGCACCTTGGCCAATGCGTCAAACCTGCTCGATTTCGACCAGCGTGCCGCAGAAGTCCTTGGGATGCAGGAACAGCACCGGCTTGCCGTGGGCGCCGATCCTGGGCTCGCCGTCGCCCAGCACGCGGGCTCCGCGCGCCTTCAGCCGGTCGCGAGCGGCGATGATGTCCTCGACCTCATAGCAGATATGGTGGATGCCGCCCGCGGCATTGCGCTCGACGAAGGGTCGAATGGTGGAGTCTTCGCCCAGCGGTTCGATCAGTTCGATCTTGGTGTTGGGCAGTTCGACGAACACGCAGGTCACGCCGTGATCGGGCAGCGGCACCGGGGCGGAGACCTTGGCGCCCAGCGTGTCGCGATAGAGCGCGGTCGCCTTCTCCAGGTCGGGAACGGCGATGGCGACGTGGTTCAGACGGCCGATCGTATCTTCGCTCATCTCCTGACCTCTCAGTTCGACCGCCGGTGGTCGCGGATAATGCCGAGGATTTCGGCGGCCGCGGCCGGGATGTTGGTGCCGGGACCATAGATGCCGGCGACGCCGGCTTCCTTCAGCATCGGGTAATCCTTGGGCGGAATAACGCCGCCCGTCACCACCAATATATTGTCGGCCCCCTGCTCTTTCAGCGCCGCGATCAGCGCCGGTACCAGCGTCTTGTGTCCGGCGGCCTGGGTCGAGACGCCGACGACATGGACGTCGTTCTCGATCGCCTGGCGCGCCGCCTCTTCCGGCGTCTGGAACAGCGGCCCGACATCGACGTCGAAGCCGATATCGGCGAAGGCGGTGGCGATGACCTTGGCGCCGCGGTCGTGGCCATCCTGGCCGAGCTTCACGACCAGGATACGCGGACGGCGGCCCTCCGCCTCGGCGAACGCCTCGATGTCCTTGCGGATCTTGTCGAACCCTTCGTCGCCCTCATACACGCTGGCATAGACCCCGGTTACTGTCGCGTTTTCGGCCCGGTGACGGCTAAACACCTTTTCCATGGCATCCGAGACTTCACCCACCGTGGCGCGAACCTTCATAGCCTCGACCGTCAGGCCCAGCAAATTGCCTTGGCCGGTCTCGGCGGCTTTGGTCAGCGCGTCCAGCGCCGCCGCGACCGCGTTGTTGTCGCGCTTCGCCTTGATCTCGGCCAGGCGCTTCAGCTGGGATTCGCGGACCCGGGCATTGTCGACGTCCAGGATCTCAACCGGCGATTCCTCGGTCGGCTTGTACTTGTTGACGCCGACGACCACTTCCTCGCCCCGGTCCAGCCGGGCTTGGCGGCGGGCAGCGGCTTCCTCGATACGCAGCTTGGGCATGCCTGAGGCGACCGCCTTGGTCATGCCGCCCAGCCCCTCGACCTCGGCGATCAACTTGCGCGCCTCGGCGGCGAGGCTGGCGGTCAATGCTTCGACATAATAGCTGCCGCCCAGCGGGTCGATGACATGCGGGATGCCGGTTTCCTCGGCGATGATCAGCTGGGTGTTGCGGGCGATGCGGGCCGAGGCCGGGGTCGGGAGGGCCAGCGCCTCATCGAAGGAGTTGGTGTGCAGCGACTGGGTGCCGCCCAGCACCGCCGCCATCGCTTCGACCGTGGTGCGGATGACGTTGTTGTACGGATCCTGCTCGGTCAAGCTGACGCCGGAGGTCTGGCAATGGGTGCGCAGCGCCAGGCTGTCCGACTTCTGGGGCCCGAACTGGGCCATCAACTCGGCCCACAGCAGGCGGGCGGCGCGCAGCTTGGCCACTTCCATGAAGAAGTTCATGCCGATGGCGAAGAAGAAGCTGAGGCGCGGCGCGAAGGCGTCGATCTTCAGGCCCTTGGACAGCGCGGCGCGGACATATTCGATGCCGTCGGCCAGGGTGAAGGCCAGCTCCTGCACCGCCGTCGCCCCGGCCTCTTGCATGTGATAGCCGGAGATCGAGATCGAGTTGAATTTCGGCATGAATTCAGAGGTGTAGCCGATGATGTCGGCGACGATCCGCATCGACGGCTCAGGCGGGTAGATATAGGTGTTGCGGACCATGAACTCCTTGAGGATGTCGTTCTGGATGGTCCCGGACAACTGCTCCAGCTTCACCCCCTGCTCCAGCCCGGCGACGATATAGCCGGCCAAGACGGGCAGCACCGCGCCGTTCATCGTCATCGACACGCTCATCTTGTCGAGCGGGATGCCGTCGAACAGAATCTTCATGTCCTCGACGCTGTCGATCGCGACGCCGGCCTTGCCGACATCGCCGACGACACGCGGATGGTCGCTGTCATAGCCGCGATGGGTGGCGAGGTCGAAGGCGACCGACAGGCCCATCTGCCCGGCGGCGAGGTTCTTGCGGTAGAAGGCGTTCGACTCCTCGGCGGTCGAAAAACCCGCGTACTGGCGAATGGTCCAGGGCCGGTTGGCATACATGGTCGCGCGCGGACCACGCACGAACGGAGCGAAGCCCGGCATCGAGCCCAGATGGGTCATGCCTTCGAGATCGGCCTCGGTATACAACGGCTTGAGCGAAATTCCTTCCGGCGTGCTCCAATGGAGCGTGTCCGGGGAGGCGCCTTTCAGGTCCTTGGAGGCGAGAGCGCCCCAATCCTCAAGCGTCTTCGCAGGAAAATCAGCCATCTTATTCGAACTCCAGGATAACCTGATCCACGCTGAGACTCTGTCCCGGCTCCGCGGCGACCTTGGCGACCGTGCCGTCGCGCTCGGCGCGGAGCACATTCTCCATCTTCATCGCCTCGACGACCGCCAGCTCCTCGCCCGACTTCACAGCCTGGCCTTCCTTGACCGCGACCGAGACCAGCAGGCCCGGCATCGGCGACAATAGATATTTGGACATGTCCGGCGGTACTTTCACCGGCATCAGCGCAGCCAGCTCACCGGCGGCGCGGGTGACGACCCGCATCTCGATCGCCGCGCCCGCCTTGTGCACGATCCAGGCGACACCCTTGCGGTCGAGCTGGATGGTGACCGGGGCGTCGTCGACCTGGCCCTCGAACAGCACCTGCCCCGGCTGCCAGCCGGTCCAGATCTTACGTAGCTTGCCGTCCAGCGCCACGACGGTCGAGCCGTCGGCATCGGCCAGCACCTCGACCGGGCGGGCGGTCCGCGGCGCCGATGACGGGCCGATCAGGACCGTCCATTCAGCCTGTGCTTTATGGTCCTTGCGGTCGCGCGCGGCGGCGCGGGCCTGGGCGACGGCGGCGACGGTGACCAGCAGATCCTGCTCATCCTGCGGCAGCTCGGTGCCATGGAAACCGTCGGGGAATTCGGCCGGGATGAAATCGGTCGACAGGCGCCCATCGGCGAAGCGCTGGCGGCGGACGATCGCCGACAGGAAGCCGATATTGTGGTTGACGCCACGGATGGCGAAGGCGTCGAGCGCATCGGCCATGCGCTTGGTCGCCTGCGGCCGGGTGGTGCCATAGGTGATCAGCTTGGCGATCATCGGGTCGTAGAACATCGAGATCTCGGAGCCCTCATAGACCCCGGTATCAACACGAACCCCCTCGCCCGCCGGCGGCCGATAGCGGCTGAGGCGGCCGATCGACGGCAGGAAACCGCGCAGCGGATCCTCGGCATAGACCCGCGCCTCGATGGCTGAGCCGGTCAGCGTGACCTGCTCCTGCGCCAACGGCAGCTTCTCGCCGGCGGCGACGCGGATCATCAGCTCGACCAGGTCCAGCCCGGTCACCAGCTCGGTCACCGGATGCTCGACCTGGAGGCGAGTGTTCATCTCCAGGAAGTAGAAATTGCGGTCGCGGTCGACGATGAATTCAACGGTGCCGGCCGACTGGTATTGCACCGCCTTGGCCAACGCCACGGCCTGCCCGCCCATCGCGGCGCGGGTTTCTTCGTTCAGGAACGGGCTTGGCGCCTCCTCGATCACCTTCTGGTGGCGGCGCTGGATCGAGCATTCGCGCTCGCCCAGGAAGATCACGTTGCCGTGACTGTCGCCCATCACCTGGATTTCGATATGGCGCGGCTCGACGATCGCCTTCTCGATCAGGATACGGTCGTCGCCGAAGGACGAGCGCGCCTCGTTGGAGGCTGAGCGGAACCCTTCCTCCAGTTCGGCATCGTTGTTCGCAAGGCGCATGCCCTTGCCGCCGCCGCCGGCCGAAGCCTTGATCATGACCGGATAGCCGATGTCGTGCGCGACTTTCATCGCCAGCGCGACATCCGGCACCACGTCGGGATAGCCGGGCACGGTGCTGACGCCGGCCGCTTTCGCCAGCTTCTTCGATTCGATCTTGTCGCCCATCGCGCCGATGGCATGGCGGTTTGGGCCGATGAAGACGATGCCGGCCTGCTCCAGCGCCTCGGCGAAGGATTCGCGCTCTGACAGGAAGCCGTAGCCGGGATGGACGGCCTCCGCGCCGGTCTGCTTGCAGGCCTCGACGATGCGGTCGGCGCGCAGATAACTGTCGGCGGCAGCTGAGCCGCCGATGGCGACGGCCTCGTCGGCCATCTGCACATGCAGCGCGGTGGCATCGGCTTCGGAATACACCGCGACGGTTTTGATGCCCATCTTGCGCGCCGTCTTGATGACGCGGCAGGCGATCTCACCCCGGTTGGCGATCAGGATTTTCTTGAACATTCTGGGACCGCTCACAGGGGAATGTTGTCGTGCTTCTTGGCCGGGTTCGACAGCTGCTTATCCTTCAGCATATTCAGCGAACGGATAATGCGCCGGCGGGTCGAGTGCGGCTGGATCACCTCGTCGATATAGCCGCGCGAGGCGGCGACGAACGGGTTGGCGAACTTTTCGCGATACTCTTCGGTGCGCGCCTCGATCTTGGCCGCGTCGCCGATGTCGGAGCGGAAGATGATCTCCACCGCGCCCTTCGGCCCCATCACCGCGATTTCGGCGGTCGGCCAAGCATAGTTCACGTCGCCGCGCAGATGCTTCGAGCTCATGACGTCATAGGCGCCGCCATAAGCCTTGCGGGTGATGACGGTCACCTTCGGCACCGTCGCCTCGGCATAGGCGAAGAGCAGCTTGGCGCCGTGCTTGATGATCGCGCCATATTCCTGGGCCGTGCCCGGCAGGAAGCCCGGAACGTCGACGAAGGTGACGAGCGGGATCTCGAAACAATCGCAGAATCGAACAAAACGCCCGGCTTTGCGGGCGCTGTCGATATCAAGGCAACCGGCCAGAACCATCGGCTGGTTGGCTATGATGCCTACCGTCTGGCCGCCCATGCGGGCGAAGCCGACAATGATGTTGCGGGCATAGCCTGGCTGGATCTCGAAGAAATCGCCTTCGTCGACCACCTTCAGGATCAGCTCCTGCATGTCGTAGGGCTTGTTCGGGTTGGCCGGGATCAGCGTGTCGAGCGACATGTCCAGCCGGTCGGACGGATCGGCCGTCTCGCGCACCGGCGCCTTCTCCCGGTTGGACGACGGCAGGAAGCTCATGAAGCGGCGCACTTCCAGCAGCGCCTCGACGTCGTCCTCGAAGGCCAGGTCGGCAACGCCGGACTTGGTGGTGTGGGTGACGGCGCCGCCCAGCTCTTCCTGGGTCACGATCTCATGCGTGACGGTCTTCACCACGTCAGGACCGGTCACGAACATGTAGGAGCTGTCCTTCACCATGAAGATGAAGTCGGTCATCGCCGGCGAATAGACCGCGCCGCCCGCGCACGGGCCCATGACCAGCGAAATCTGCGGCACGACGCCGGAAGCCGTCACGTTGCGCTGGAAGACTTCGGCGTAACCGCCGAGCGAGGCGACGCCCTCATGGATGCGCGCGCCGCCCGAATCGTTGAGGCCGATCACCGGGGCGCCGACCTTCAGCGCCTGGTCCATGATCCGGCAGATCTTCTCGGCATGGGCCTCGGAGAGCGAGCCGCCGAACACGGTGAAATCCTGGGAGAAGACGAAGACCAGCCGGCCGTCGATGGTGCCGTAGCCGGTGACCACGCCGTCGCCCGGCACCTTCTGTTCGCCCATGCCGAAATCGTTGCAGCGATGTTCGACGAACATGCCCCATTCCTCGAACGAGCCTTCGTCGAGCAGGACCTCCAACCGCTCCCGCGCAGTGAGCTTGCCCTTGGCGTGCTGGCCCTCGATTCTCTTGAGGCCGCCGCCCACCTTGGCGGCGTCGCGCTGCCGCTGAAGCTTCTCCAATATCGCCAGCACTAACCTCTCCCTGTGTCCGAGCCGCTCACCGTTTGCGAAAATTGCCTGAAAATCGCGAATTTCCGCATTTTCTTCAAGTTTGGATGGGTTTTGAAGATACCGAATAGGTGCGCGTGTCAGCTAAACGATCTGATCGGTCGAGTAAAGCGGACGGGGCCGGAACGATGGCGCCCGACGCCATTCCTTGATAGGTGAATCCGCCGCACGTGCGAGGATTCATGGCCAGAACCCCACCACGGAGGCGCAGCAAGCGCCTGCCGGACGAGCCGCAGATTCCCAATGAGGAAATCCGCTATGCGATAGGCGAATCCGTGCTGGGCCCGGTGCTGGTCGCCTGGAGCGACAAAGGCGTGATTTCGATCCAGCTCGGCCACGACCCCGAGCAGCTGCTGCGCAATGTGCAGAGGCAGCTGCCCAGGGGCCATCTGGTCCGCGCGGAGGACAAGGCGCTGCTCAGCCAAGTGATCGGCTATATCGATGAACCCGAGGGCGTGCTGGACATCAGGCTCGACATCAGGGGCACGGAATTCCAGAAGAAGGTCTTCGCGGCGATGCACGAAATCCCTGCCGGAGAGACCGCGAGCTATTCTGACATCGCCATCAAGGCGGGCGCGCCCAGGGCCGGCCGGGCGGTGGGCAGCGTGTGCGCCACCAACAATCTCGCCTTCGCCGTGCCTTGCCACCGGGTGCTGCACAAGGACGGCACGCCCCGGCAGGGTCCGCACTGGGGCCATACCCAGCTCGTCCTGCTCCGGCGCGAGGGTAGCGCGCCTAAATGACCGACCTGATGCCGGACCACCTGGTCGCCGACCCGATCCGGGAGGCGCTGGCCACCACCCATCGCCATCTAGCGATCGGCGACGGGCTGGCCCGCCGCTATCCGGCCGAGGTTGCGCCTTTCGCGACGATCGCCGAGCCGAGCGCAGCTGCGATGAAGGCCTTGCGCACCTTGTTGGCGCCTGGTGAGGCCGTCTGGTTGTTTGGAACCGATTTTCCGGCGGTGCCCGGGCTGGAGCTCACCGACCGGATGGTCTGCCCGCAGATGGCCTTGCCCGACCATGTCGAGCCGCCTGAGCCGGGTACGGATATCGTCGCGCTGACCGCAGCCAATGCCGATGAGATGGTGGCGCTGACCGACCTCGCTTTTCCCGGCTTCTTCCGGCCGCGGACCTGGCGAATGGGCAGCTATTTCGGCGTCCGCTCGGTATCGGGCGCGCTGATCGCGATGGGCGGGGAGCGGATGCGGCTGGACGGTTTTTCCGAGGTCAGCGCCGTTTGCACCCACCCTGACCATCGCGGCCGCGGCCACGCCGAGGCGATCATCTGGGAGGTGGTGCGGAAGCAGCGGCGAGACGGCGTCCGCTCCTTCCTGCATGTCGGCAAGGCGAACGTGAAGGCAATCGCGCTCTATGAGCGACTGGGATTCGTGAGGTGTCGGGAGATCACGATCACGCGGGTGGTGGCGCGCTGAATTTATCGCTGCGCCTATGGGGGCATTCACCCCCACCTAGCCTCCCCCATCGAGGGGGAGGGTTGGGTGGGGGTGAAATCCAGCCGTCAGCCCTAGCTCGCCAACCGCTGCTCCGACCGCTTCGGCAGCACCCAGTTCGGCCGCGCGAAGTGGCAGGTGTACCCATGCGGGTAGCGCTCCAGATAATCCTGGTGCTCGGGCTCGGCCTCCCAGAAGTCGCCGACCGGCTCGACCTCGGTCACTACCTTGCCGGGCCAGATGCCTGAGGCGTCGACGTCGGCGATGGTGTCGAGCGCGACGCGCTTCTGCTCATCGCTGGTATAGTAGATCGCCGAGCGGTAGCTGCTGCCGCGGTCGTTGCCCTGGCGGTTCAAGGTGCTCGGGTCGTGGATCTGGAAGAAGAACTCCAGCAGCGTGCGGAAGCTGGTCTTGGTCGGGTCGAACACGATCTCAATCGCCTCGGCATGGGTGCCGTGGTTGCGATAGGTCGCGTTCTTCACGTCGCCGCCGGAATAGCCGACGCGGGTGGAGATCACACCGGGAAAGCGCCGGATCAGATCCTGCATGCCCCAGAAGCAGCCGCCGGCCAGAACCGCGCGTTCGGTGGAAGCACTCATCTTCATTCTCCTTATGGGACGTCGAAATGTCACTCTACATGCGCCGGGCAGCGCTGCCCAAGAGATAGTGCGGCGGAAGGGTTTTACATTCCTCCTGCAGGCAGCGACGCTAGTCGGGCGCACACGAGTCTTCGCATGAACCTGCCCAAAGTTACGCTCCGCGACCGTTCCCCGCTCGTCCATTGGGGGCTGCTGCTCGCGGCCTCGACGCTCTTCATCGGGCTGCTGGAACTGGTCGGGCTGCCGGCGGCGATCCTGCTGGGGGCGATGCTGGCGGCGCTGAGCGTGTCGTCGCTGGAGGGTACGGTTGCCTTCCCCAGCTGGCTCTATGTCTCGGCTCAGGGCGTCGTCGGCTGCCTGATCGCCCGCGCCATCGGGCCGGGGATCTTGGCCGAGATGCTGGCGCGCTGGCCGGTCTTCCTGGTCTGCGTCACGGCGGTGATCGTGTTCAGCACGGCGCTGGGCGGGCTGCTGGCCTGGTGGAAGGTGTTGCCGGGTACGACGGCGATCTGGGGCTCCGCGCCGGGCGCCGCGACCGCGATGGCCTTCATGGCCGAGGCCTTCGGCGCCGATATCCGCCTGGTCGCCTTCATGCAATATACGCGGGTGATCTTCGTGGCGACGTTCGCCTCGATCGTCGCCCATATCGTGGCGGCGCATAGCGGCGGCGCTCCCACCCAGGAGTGGTTTCCGCCCGTGCCCGCCCTGCCCTTCGCCGAAACGCTGCTGCTCGCCTTCGGCGGCGCCTTTGTCGGGACGAAGATCAAGCTTCCGGCGGGCGGTCTGCTGGTGCCGCTGTTCGTCGGGATCGCGCTGTCGGGTTTCGGCATCATGACCATCACCTTGCCGCCGGTGCTGCTGGCCATCTGCTACACGCTGGTCGGCTGGGCCATCGGCCGCCGCTTCACCCGGGAAATCGTGCTCTATGCCGCCAAGGCCTTCCCGCGCGTCGCGGCCTCGACCCTGGCCCTGATCGCGCTCTGCGGCGGCCTGGCCTGGGGCCTTCACGTCGTCGCCGGCACCGACCCGCTGACCGCCTATCTCGCCACCAGCCCCGGCGGCGCCGATTCGGTCGCGATCATCGCCGCCGGATCGAAGGTCGACCTGCCCTTCGTGATGGCGATGCAAACCGCCCGATTCCTGCTGGTCCTCCTGATCGGCCCTAACCTGGCGCGCGCCATCGCGCGGCGGATCGAACGGCGTCAGGCGAAGTAGCGGCCCGGGATTGTCATGCGCGCCGAGCTTCGCTATACCCGCGCTCTCCAATGGCGCCGCAGTTGCCTGCCCGCCCCCAATGCCTTGATGCATATCGGGCTGCCGTAGCTCAGTGGTAGAGCACTCCCTTGGTAAGGGAGAGGTCGACAGTTCAATCCTGTCCGGCAGCACCATTATTCTTCTTGAGAATATTGAGCTCAGCGGAGACGATCTGAGCCCGAAAGTGTAGTCCGCTGCAGATCGATGCAGGAGCGCGCGTAATGATTGGCACGTGTTCGACACACGAGACCAGTTCCGTTCGCGGTCATGATGCTTTGATCTCGCGCTTCGATCCGGAGAGCGCGAGAGTGGGTGCGGTCGTCAGGAGCTTTTACCTCTTCATCGCTTAAGGGGTATAGAGGTTCTGCGCCTTAAAATAGTAGTACCGCGCGCAGAACTATCCAAATTTCCGCCTGATAACTCCTTTGATCATTCGCTGGAATTCAGGAACGCTGTTAGCCTGAATTGATGCTATCCGATCTCTTATTTTTACTTCTGTCCGCGCTGTTAAGTGCAACGAGCGTGGCTCTGTTCGTCAGATGGCTGCTTAGGCGACGAACGTCGAGATTTCCGGGTGCGGTTCTGGCTGTCTGTTTGATTACCTCGGTCACCTATCTGTTTTTTCTGACGTCGGGATTTGTTGCGCATGGCGTCATCGGCGGGGCGCTCTGCGAATGGCTAGACAAAGCTTTCTTTCTCGTCGTCTTCGCTATGTCCAGCCTGCCTGGAGTGCTGGGGGTTCTCGGGGCATCGCTAAGTGTCCTGCTTCTCACTGCTGTTCCGGCGATCGTTGCTGCAACATTGGCGAGCGCCGTCATATTGACGCCGAAGCGCCCCATCTCCTGGTAGAGCACTCCCTTGGTAAGGGAGAGGTCGACAGTTCAATCCTGTCCGGCAGCACCAGTTTTCCTGAACTTCATCAGGAGTTTGCCGGAAATCTTAGGCTTTTGCGCCCCTTTTGCTGCAAAAGGGGCTGACTGTTCATTACGGGAACGGCTCTTTGCGGACGTTGAAAGTGACCGATATTCGCGGCCGGTCGCCCCGATGTGGCTGCACGCCGTGCTGTAAGTAGCCGGGGAAGAGGATCATCAATCCCGGCACTGGCCGAATCGAGATATTGGACGGCAGCAATTTTGGAAAGAATGTGTTGGTGCGTGCAGGCGCCGGGTCAGACAAATAGATCGGCGTGCCCTCCTTGTCGCCATCGATATGGCCGGGATCGACATAGTAGACACCTGACCAGGTCGCGCCCCAGTGGCTGTGCAATTTATTGAAATCTCCCGATCGGTTGACATTGGCCCAGGCGCTGATCGTCCAGCTCATCGGCTCGGCCGGCCGGGCGTGTTCAGCGAACAGCCGCCGTGTCGCCTCCTCTGTCATCGCCTGCATATGTCCAATCAGGCGTTCTCCCGCCGCGCCGCAGAATTCCAGCCTTCCGGTCTCGGAATGCCAGCCGCCGACGTTCGTCAGGACCATGCCGGCATGAGTTTGCTCGTGGGCTAGAATGCTGTCGCGTAATGAACCGTTGAGTTCGGCCGCATCGGCCCAGAGATGGGCCAGCATCGGCGTGGCAAAGACGTTTACCGACGTCGCTTTGCCTAATTCTCCCATGGTCGATTCTTCCTCACGCCTGCTTCGCGCCCAACCGGAAGTTTCAGATAGTTGTATGCCCCTCGGATTGACACAAGCAAACGATACTCGACCGAAATCAGCGTCTGGAAGCGCAGGGATCAAATTCTCCAGCCGACCGTTAAAAGGTCTCGGGCCCTCGGGACCGTGCGAAGCTCGCTCTGACATTCCCTGCCGAAATGGAAGTAGGCACATTGCCATCGAGTTTTGGGGCGGCGCGCGCAGAGGCAAACGCGCGTCGCCTCGTTCCGATCGCAGCCGGCTGACGTGGTGCCGAAACCCAAGCGCCGTAAGTTACATCGCCGAAATCCCCCCATCGATGCACAGCTCCGCCCCTGTGACGAACTTCGCCTCGTCCGAGCACAGATAAACCGCCGCATAAGCCACATCGTCCGGCTCGCCGATTCGGCCCAGCGGCACCTGGCGGGCCAGCTTGGCGATCATCTCGGTCCTCTCGCGGCCGCCGGTCAGGCCGTCGATCAGCGGGGTGTCGATGAAGGTGGGCATCAGGGTGTTGCAGGTCACGTTGTAGCCAGCGCGGGCGCAGTGCAGCGCCACCGACTTCGACAAATGCCGCACGGCGGCCTTGGCTGAATTGTAGGCGGCCATGTTGGCGGCGGCGATGACAGCGGAGATCGAGGCGATGTTGAGGATGGCGCCCCGGCCTCCGCCTGCCGCGGTGCGGGCGATCAGCGGCAGGGCGATCTTGCAGCCGAGGAAGACGCTGTCGAGGTCGACGGCGTGGGTCTTGCGCCAGGCCTCCAGCGACGTCTCCTCCACCGTGCCGGGGAGGCAGATGCCGGCGCAGTTCACCAATATGTTGAGGCCGCCGAAGCTTCTCTCGGCATCGGCCACCGCCGCCGTCCAGTCTTCGGGAACGGTCACGTCATGGGCGACGGACGCGGCGGACTTGCCGAGCGCGTCTGCCCGGGCGCGGGCCGCAGCTTCGTTGATGTCGGTCAGCAGCACCTGGGCGCCTTCGCGCACGAACATCTGGGCGATCGCGGCGCCGATGCCGGACCCCGCGCCCGTGATCAGCGCGCTCTTCCCCTTGAGCCGTCCTTCAGCCATCGCAATTGCCTCTTGTTTTCCTCGCGGTAACCCGCCGCGCGATGATACCCTATGTCGGTAATCGCCGGGAATTGGGACCGGGGAATTCGGGAACGCGGGAAGCATGCCTCACAGGAAAGATCAGGGCCAGTCGGCGCGGCTGATCGAAACGCTCAAGTCGTTGTTCCGGTCGCACGGGCTGCGCCAGGCCGATATCGCCGAGGCTCTGGAGCTGAGCCGGACGACGCTGAAGCGCCGTCTGTCGGGCCAGGGGCTGACCATCGACCTGCTCGAGGCGCTGTGCGAGCTGGTCGACGTGACGCTGGCCGAGCTGGTCGAGCTGGCGGCGGTCAACCAGGACAAGCGGATGAAGCGCCTGTCGCTGGAGCAGGAGAACGCGCTGCATGCCGATGTCAGGCTGGGCTTCATCTTCACCCGGCTGCGCGAAGGCTGGTCGGCGGCGGAAATCCAGCGTGAGTGCCGGATCGCAGAGGCACCGCTGGTCGGCTATCTGGTGCGGCTTGAAAAGCTCGGCCTGATCGACCTGCTGCCGGGCAACCGGGTGCGGCTGCATACGGTGCGCGATATCGATTGGCGCAAGCACGGCCCGATGTGGCACTCGGTCGACCGCTATCTCGCCGACATCTTCAGCATGACGGATTCCGACGATACCGAACTGGCGCGCCGGGTCGCCGTGGTGAAGCTGACGCCGGCCTCGGTCGCGCAGCTGGATAAGATGTTCCATCACCTGCAGATCGAAATCCGCCGCCTGGCGCATCAGGACCGGTCGGCCGTGCCCGATGCGAAGTCGTGGTACGCGGTGCTGATGGGCGCGCGGCCGTTCGAGATGGACCTGGATTCACCGGCCGCCATCCCGTGGTGGCGCAAGGGCGCCAGGCCGGCGGAGGATGCCGGGCCAGCTTGCGGACCAGCCGAGGTCCAGCGTGTGGCCCATCGGGAATTCTCGTGAAGGGAATGCAAGCAGTTGCTGCGCGTCACAGCACAAGACGCGATGGTGCACCACCGTATATCACCGGCAGTCCATAACCGGCGGCGCATGACAGGAGACAGACGATGCCCAATCCCAAGCTGATCTCAGCCGACTCACACGTGATCGAGCCGCCGGACATCTGGACCAGCCGCCTGCCGGCCAAATTTCAGGACCGCGCACCGAAGCAGATTCGCGGCGAGCAGGGCGACCAGTGGCAGTTCCCCTCTTCCCCGCCCTGGCCCTATGGCCTGAACCAGTGCGGCGGCCTATCGCCTGAGCATTACAGCCCCTGGGTCAAGTGGGAGAACGTCCGCGCCGAGGCCTATAGGGAGCCTGAGCGCACAGCCGGCCAGGGCGGAGCCGGCGTGGTGGCGGAGATCATGTATCCCTCGCCGCGCGTGGTCATCGCCATGCACAACGAGGACAAGGACCCGGAATATCACCTGGCACTGATCCGCGCCTATAACGATTGGCTGTCGGACTATTGCGCTGTCAATCCGGGCTTCTTCATCGGCCTGGCGCTGGCTCCCTCGGGCGGCGACGCCAAGGCAGCGGCGGACGAGGTGCGCCGGGCGATGAAGCTGCCCGGCATCAAGGGCGTGCAGATCAACAAATACCCGACCACCGGCCAGCGCCTGCACAAGGACGACGACGCGCTGTTTGAAGCCTGCGTCGAGACCGGGGCCGCCGCCCATATCCATGTTGGCCTGGCCCAGTCCGAATCCTCGATCCCGAAGCAGGCGCATGAGTTCGTCGGCGCCTTCACCGGCTGCTTCCGCTTCTACGATCCGCCGATCCGCATGGCCGAGATGATCTATACCGGCCTGCTGGACCGCTTCCCCACGCTGCAGGTGGTGTGGGCCGAGGTCGATGTCGGCTGGGTCGGCTATTTGATGGAGCAGCTCGACGACCGGATCATCCGCCAGAACCCGGCCAACCGGGTGCAGCTGAAGAAGAAGCCCTCCGACTATTTCCGCGAGAATTTCTACTACACCGTGGTCAAGGACGCGTACGGCATCCGCAACCGCGACATGGTCGGCACCGAGCGGATCATGTGGTCGAGCGACTTCCCGCACGCCACCTGCGACTATCCCGACTATGCCGGCGCCATCGCCCACGACTTCAAGGGCGTGCCGGCGGACGAGCTGGGGCTGATGCTGGAAGGCAACGCCGCGCGCCTCTATGGGCTGAGGGTCTGAGAATGGCCTTCACGAATGCCAGGCTCAGCACCTTCTGCTGCACCGTCACCCTGTTCGACGAGAACCTGACCTGGGACGAGGCCGCCTCCCGCCACCATTTCGCCCGGGTCGCCGAGGCCGGGGTCGGGCTCTATGTCGGCGGTTCGTCGCCCGGCGAGGGCTATGCGATGTCGGCGGACGAGATCGACCGGCTGCTGCGGGTCGCGGTCGAGGTCGCCGGCGGCAAGGTGCCGGTTCGCGCCATGGGCGTCGAGCCGCGCACCGCGGAGGAGATGTGCGCCTTCCTGAAGCGCGCGGAAAAGACCGGCGTCGATGCCTGCCAGATCTACTCGCTGGATGTCGGCCACGGCTGGAAGCCCGGCACGCGCGAGTTGGAGCGCTATTTCCGCGCCGCGCTGGAGTCCGTCTCCCTGCCCTGCATCATCTCGAGCCATGCCTTCATGGGCTACAACGCGCCGATCGAGATGCTGGAGCGGCTGGCCAAGGAGTATGACCATCTGGTCGGCGTCAACCTGACGACGCCAGACATCATGCATCTGACCGAGGCGGTGGCGCGCCTGCGGCCCCGGCTGGAGATCCATGTCGGCGGGCCGATGCACGCCATCACCGCAATGGCGATGGGTGCCAACGGCTTCCTGTCGTCGGAGGCCGCGATCGCGCCCAGGCTGTGCCAGGACGTGATCGACCACTTCGCCGCCGGCCGCTACGAGGATGCGTTCCGGGCCTATCACGCCGTGATGGCGCTGATGACCGGGGTCAGCACCATGCCGGGCGCCTCGGTACGCCGGGTGAAGGCGGCGATGCGCTTGCTCGGCCTGGGCGGCACCTATCCGCGTGGGCCTTATTTGCCGATCGAAGAAGGCGAGATGACCGCACTGGCCAAGGTGCTGCGCCAGATCGGCGAAGAGCATAACCGCCCCGAACTGATCCCGGGCTGAGGAGAGAGCGATGCCTGAAAAGGTGGAATTCGAGAGCTGCGGCACCACGATCCGCGCCGATCTCTATATGCCGGAGGGAAAGGGTCCCTTCCCGATCGTCGCGATGGCCGGCGGCTGGTGCTATGTGAAGGAGCTGGTGCAGCCGGAATATGCCAAGGTCTTTGCCGGCGCCGGCATCGCCGCGCTGGTCTTCGACTATCGCAATTTCGGCGACAGCGATGGCCTGCCGCGCCAGCATCTCGACCCGTGGGCGCAGATTGAGGATTACCGCAACGCCATCTCCTATGCCGAGACGCTGCCGAACATCCGGCGGGACCGGATCGGCATCTGGGGGATTTCGTATTCCGGTGGCCATGTACTGGTCGTCGGCGCCACCGACCCGCGCGTGCGCTGCATTGTCTCCAACATTCCGGTGGTCGACGGCTATCTGACGATGAAACAGGTGCATTCGGCGCTGGCCTTCCGCGACCTGCAGCAGCTGATCGTCGAGGACCGGCGCGGCCGGGCACGGACCGGCGAGTATGGCTATATGCCGATGTCGAGCGAGACGTCGGCCACGGAACTCACCACCTGGCCGTTCCCGGAGGTCACTACCGCCTTCAAGAAGTTCAAGGAGACGGTGGCCCCCAACCACCAGCATCACAACACGATCGCCTCGACCGAGCTCTTGATGCATTACGACGTGTCGCCGTACCTGAACCGCATCCTCAACGTGCCCACCTTCATGGCGGTGGCCGAGGGCGACGACATCACGCTGTGGGAAAAGGAGATCGAGGTCTTCAACAAGATCGCGACCCCGAAAAAGCAGCTCCTGGTCTGCGAGGACACCTCGCACATGACGCTTTACAGCAACATGTCGCGACTTGAATTCCTGGCGCAGAAGGGCAAGGAATTCCTGGTGGAACAGCTGATTACACGGTTTTCCTAAAGCAACTAAGCCGTCATTGCGAGCGAAGCGAAGCAATCCAGGGCCATTTGCCGTAGACCAATCGGTAAGATCCTGGATTGCTTCGTCGCTTTGCTCCTCGCAATGACGGACCGACAAAAGAAACGGCGCTTCCCGTGAAGGAAGCGCCGTTTTGTTTTGCCTTAGAGGCCCGGGCTTACATCCCCGCCCCGCCGTCATAGACGATCTGCACGCGGCGGTTCTGTGGTTCCTTGACCCCGTCGGCAGTCGGGACCAGCAGGTCGCGCTTGCCCTTGGCAACGATCTCGATCTCGGACGACGGGATGCCGTCCTTTTCGAGCTGGGCCGCGACCGATTCCGCCCGGCGGCGGCTGAGACGCATGTTGTAGGCGTCCGAGCCCACCGTGTCGGTGTGGCCGGTGACGGTCAGGCGCGTGACCTTGGCCGGGCCAGCATTGACGGCGGCCTGGTTCACGATCTGGACCGCCTGGGGCGTCAGGTCCGACTTGTTGAAGTCGAAGAACACCAGATAGCTCCTAGGCGCCGGAGCGACGGCCTGGACCGGCGGCGGCGTGTAGGGTGCGGGCGCCGCGGTTGGCTCCTCGGACGGGCCGCCGAACTCATAGCGGATGCGGAAGCCCCACATGCGCGGCTCGTTGAACACGCCGGAGACGTAGCCGGAGGCGTCGAAGATGCCGTAATTGCCCAGCTTCACCAGATTGTCGGTGACGTTGGTCATGAAGAACGTCACGTCCAACGGCTGGCCGGCGATGTGGTTCATCTCCAGGCTGAGGTCCAGCAGGCCGTAGCCCGGCTCGTCGCCGAACGGCTCGAAGCCGGAGGTGGTGTACTGGGTCCGGCTGGTGTGGGTGTAGTTCCCGACAAAATACGCTCCCGCCAGATCGTCCGGAATGAACGGCAGGTGATAACGGACCTGGAAGCCGAACTTGTTCTTCGGCGTGAACGGGTATGGCAGGTTGGTCAGGTCGCCCAGGGTCGGGATGACGAACTTCGTGTAGTGCGCGTCGATATAGGCCCAACTGAAATCGAGCTGCATCCCGTCGAACGGGATCAGCGTACCGTCCAACTCGACGCCCTGGATTTCGGCGTTGCCGTCCGCAACCAGGGTCGTGTTCTGCTTCGGCGTCGGCGGCGGGGTCAGCTGGACCAGGACGCCGACCGAACGCTGGGCGTTGCGGTAATCGTCATGGAATGCGTCCAGGTTGGTCCGCAGCTTCATCCCCTCAATGTCCCAATCGGCCTTCACGCCGATTTCGACGTCGGTGACGTATTCGGACTCATATTTGATCTGGAACGGAGGGCTTCCCGCGCCGTTGAAGCCGCCCGACTTATAGCCGCGGTTGCCCTTGGCATAGATAAGGGTATCCGGATCGAGCTGATATTGGAGCTGCGCGGTCCAGGTCGGCGCCTGGAACGTGTGGTTCACGTTGATGCAGGGGTTGCAGGTAAGGTGCGCGACCTGCCCCCCACCAAAGCTGGCGGGCAGGAAGACGTCGACAGTCTGGAAGTTGGAGTTGGAGACATAGTCCCAGCTGTAGCGAAGGCCGGCTGTGAATTTCAGGCCGTCCAGTGCTTCGTCGATGCCGCCGAAGTTATAGGTTCCCTGCAGGAACAATGCCTCGGTGCGCTGGGTGATGCCTTCCGGCCCGAGCGCGTTCTGGCCGAGGGCATTGCCGGTGACCGTGATCGGCAGGGTGACCAACTGGTTACCGATGGTCGTGCTGGTCGAACTGCCGATCGAGGCCTGCGTGAAACCGGCGGGGTGGAGGAACTCATAGAAAGCGCCGCCGATCCAGTTGAAATTCCCGTCCTGCGACTTGCCCTGAATCTGGAATTCGTCGCTGAACTGCTCGTTGCTGAGATTCCAGCCGCCGGGCGTGATGAAATCCAGGCTGCGGAACGGCGCGCCATCGATGTCATAGCGCAACAGGTTCCTGAGCTGGCGATAGCCGAAGATGTTCTTGAACGTTACGTCGTCATTCAGGTTGTAGGTCGCGATGTCGGTGAAGCCGTAGCTGTAGGTCTTGTCCAACCCGCCGGGTTCGCCGGGCGTCGTCGCGACAGCCCGGTCGCCGAGCCGCTTCTGCTGATTTAGGGCTGCTTGGCCGACGCCGGGGCCGAAGACCTGGGTTAGCGTGGAGTCCGGGCTGTTGCTGACGGCCTGCAGGATGATGCCGGTGCCGTTGGTGTGGGAATAGAGCGAGTCGTAGACGAAGTAGTTCTCGAAATCGTCGGTCGGCCGCCAGGTTATCCCTAAGCGGAACGACCAATAGCTGCGATTGTCCAGATCTTGGCCGGTGGTGACGTTGTGTGTGAAGCCGTCGCGCTCGTCGATGTCCGCGGCGGCGCGGACCAGCAGCTTGTCTTCGATGATGGGCACATTGATCGCGCCTTCGAATTCATGCCAGTTGTAGCTGCCAAGCGTGATCTGCCCGTAGCCTTCGAAATTGTTGGTCGGCTTCTTTGGGTCGAACAGGATCGCGCCGCCGGTCGTGTTCTTGCCGAACAGCGTGCCCTGCGGTCCACGCAGAACCTGCAGATTGTCGAGGTCGAAATAGATGCCGGGGCCGGCGCCGTAGAACGGCACGTCGGCAAAATAGGTCACGACGCCGGGCGAACCGCCCTGGCCTCCGTTGGGTCCCTGGCCGCGCAGGTAAAAGATCTGCTCGTCGCGGCTTTGCTGGCTGCTGAGCAGCGAAGGGACGAAATGCGCAAGATCGGAGGCGCTCTGAATCGACTTCTCCTCCAGCGCCTTGGCGGTGAAGGCGGTAACCGCGACCGGCACGGTCTGCAGGCGCTCTTCCCTACGCGTCGCGGTAACGACGAGTTCCTCGAGTTGATTGTTGTTGGCGGCTGAAGCCTGGGCGGCCTGCTGGGCGAAGACGGGCTGGATCGAAGCGAGGGTAATAATGCTTGCCGAACAGGCAAGCAGCAACGGAATGCGCGCTGACATTTGAAAAATTCCCCTTTTTCCCTTGAATTACTGTCGCTTAATACGCCCGAGCGGGCGAACGATTTGTTCGCACGCTATTATAGAAGGCGCGACGGCGTCAATTAACCGTCACGCTTCTGTCCTATTTGGGAAAAAGGTGAAGCATATCGGCAACACTGGCGCCGGGCCTCCCGGCCGGGCGCCAGTGTTGTTAACGGGTCAGCTCTTACGAAGTGGGGCCGCCGTCATAGACGATCTGGACGCGGCGGTTCTGCGGCTCCTTCACACCATCGGCGGTCGGGACCAGCAGGTCGCGTTTGCCCTTGGCGACGATCTCGATCTCGGACGACGGGATGCCGTCCTTTTCGAGGCGGGACGCGACCGATTCCGCCCGGCGGCGGCTGAGACGCATATTGTAGGCGTCGGAGCCGACCGTGTCGGTGTGGCCGGTGACAGTCAGGCGCGTGACCTTGGCCGGGCCGGCATTGGTGGCCGCCTGGTCGACGATGGTCTGCGCCTGAGGCGTCAGGTCCGACTTGTTGAAGTCGAAGAACACCAGATAGCTGCGCGGGGCCGGAGCTGGCGCCTGGACCGGCGGCGGCACGTAGGCCGCCGGCGCCGCTGCAGGCTCCTCCGACGGTCCACCGAACCGGTACTTCAGGCGGAAGCCCCACATCCGCGGCTCGTTGTAGATCACATCGACATAACCCTGCGTGTTGTAGATGCCGACATTGCCGACTTTGGCCAGAGTGTCGGTCGCGTTGCTCATGAAGAACGACGCGTCGATCGGCTGGCCGAAGACATTGGTCCAATCGACATTGATATCGACCAGCCCGTAGCCGGGCTCGCTGCCGAACGGCTCGATATCGGCCGTCGAATACTGGATGCGCCCGGTATGGACGTAGCTGGCCTGGATGGAGAGATCGCCATCCTCCTCCGGCACGAACGGCAGGTGATAGCGTGCCGAGAAGCCGAACTTGTTTTTCGGCGTAAAGGGATATGGCAGATCGCTCTGGTCCGAGGGGGGCAAGCCGATGCCCTGCGGGATGAGGAACTTGTCATACCGCGCGTGGATGTAGGTCCAGGAGGCCGTCATCTCCAGGTCCTTGAACGGAATCAACGTGCCTTCGAACTCCGTTCCTTCGATGGTCGCGTCGCCATTCGCGATCACAGTCGTCGCCGACTTGGGCGCGCCGGGTGTCGGGACCGTCTGGACCAGCACGCCGATCGCCCGCTGAGCGTTTCGATAGTCGTCGTGGAAGCCGTCGAGATTCGTCCGCAGCTTGACCCCGTCGATGTCCCAATCGGCCTTCAGGCCGATTTCCACATCGGTGACATATTCCGATTCATACTTGATCGGGAATGTCTGGTTTCCCGCGCCGTTGAAGCCGCCGCTTTTGAAGCCTCGGCTGCTTTTCACGTATACCAGCGTATTGGGATCGATCTGGTAATCCAGGCCCACCGTCCAGGTCGGCGCCTGGAATTGATGGCTCGCATAGGTGCAGGTCAAAGGATTCGTATTGCAGTCCTGATGTGCGACCTGCATGCCGTTAAAGCTCGAAAAGGGGGGCGGCAGATTGTTCGGTAGAAAGACGTTGACGACTTCAAAATTGCTATTGGACGTGTAATCCCACGTATAACGCAGACCCGCCGTAAATTTCAGACCTTCCAGCATATCGGACAGGCCACCCAGGTTATATGTGCCCTGCAGGAAGACCGCCTCCGTGCGTTCGGTGATTCCTTCCGGCCCAAGCGCATTCTGCCCCATCGAGTTGGAGAAAACCTGCACGGGTAAAAGGACTTTTCCCCCGAAAGCCGGGATATCCGTCACGCTGGTCGTGCCAAGCTGCGCCACTGTGTAGCCGCTGGGGTGCAGGAACTCATAGAAGGCGCCGGTGATCCAGTTGAAATTGCCGTCGGATGAAGTTCCCTGGAACTGGAGCTCGTCCGAGTATTGCGTGTTGCTGAGATTCCAGCCGTTCGGTGTGACGAAATCGATGAGGGCCACCGGCATGGCGTCGAGGTCATAGCGGAGCAGGTTTTTCAGCACGCGATATCCGAAGATATTCTTGACCTTGAGGTTATCGTTGATGTCGTAGGTCGCGATGTCGGTAATGCCGTAGCTGTAGGTCTTGTCGAGGCCACCGAGTCCCGGCGTGGAGAATGTGCCGCGCGGCCCAACGGCCGCCTGCTGGTTGAGAAATTTTTGCGCCAGGGGGCATGGCCCGGCGGGAGGACAGAATGTCTGGGCGAATGCCGTTGTCGGGTCGGGATTGATCGCCTGAAGCTCGATGCCGGTGCCGTTGGTGTGGGAATAGAGCGAGTCGTAGACGAGATAGTTCTCGAAGTCGTCCGTCGGGCGCCAGGTGACTCCCAGGCGGAACGACCAGTAGTCGCGATTGTCGAGGTCCTTCCCGCTCGTAAAGTCGTGAGTGAAGCCATCGCGCTGATTGATGCTGAAAGCACCGCGGATCATCAGCTGGTCGGCGATGATCGGAACGTTGATCGCGCCTTCCTCAGCATGCAGGTTGTAGTCACCGAACGACGCCTGAATATAGCCTTCGAAATTGTTGGTCGGCCGCTTCGGCTCGAACAGCACCGCGCCGCCAGTTGTATTACGGCCGAACAGCGTGCCTTGGGGACCGCGCAAGACTTGCAAGTTGTCCAGGTCGAAATAGAAGCCGGGGCCGGACGCGTAGAATGGGACTTCCGCGAAATAGGTGACGACGCCCGGCGCACCGCCCTGGCCGCCATTCGGCCCCTGGCCGCGCAGATAGAACACCTGCTCGTCACGCGTCTCCTGCGACGAGGCCAGCGCCGGAACGAAGTGCGCTAGGTCGGATGCGCTTTCGATATGCTTCTCTTCGAGCGACGCTGGGGTGAAGGCGGTGATCGCCACCGGGACGCTCTGCAGCTTTTCTTCCTTGCGGCGGGCGGTGACGACGATTTCCTCGAGATTGCCGGTGGAGGCCGACGGCTGGTCCGCCTGGGCAAAGGCGGGGGCCGGCTGGACCAGCGAAAACAGGCTGGCCGTGCAGGCGAGCGCGAGCGGAATCCGGATGTTCATCTAATCCTCCCTTTGTGGCGGCGGAGCCGCCTTATGACTTATCGAACGCAGTCGTATGATTAGGGGCAGGCTATATCGCCCACCTGCCTACGTCAATTTCTCTTTGCGCTCGCTGGGGAGTTCAGACGGAAGCAACGGCACCTAATAGAGCGGCTGGCGGTGCGCCGCGGTCCGTTCGCGGTCGATATCGGCCTTGGTCAGAACCGGGCCCGCCGGGTCGAAGGCCGACCAGCCCTCGGCGGCATATTCGGCGCGGCGCGAGGCCGGGTCGACGGCGTTGCGGTCGAGGATCGCATCGATTTCGGCCAGCCGCTCCTCAGGTGCCCGGACCGTGACCAGCGAGCCGCCGCGGCGCACGCCTTCCAGGAACAGCTCGGCATGCTCGCGCGGGATGCCGGCGCCGACGAGCCCTCCCAGCAAGCCACCCGCTGCGGCGCCGCCGGCCGCACCGACGGCCAGCGCCACCAGCCAGCCGGCCGCCACGACGGGCCCAACCCCGGGGATAGCGAGCAAACCAAGCCCGGCCAGAACCCCTGCCCCGCCGCCTGCGATGGCGCCGACCCCGGCCCCGATCTCGGCACCCGGAACCGCCTCATTGCCGGCCGCTTCGACCTGAACGCGCTGATCGGCATTGTTGGCCACGAGGCTGATATCGTCCCGCGGGATGCCGAAATATTCGAGCTCGCGCACGGCATGGGCAGCATCCGCATATTCGTCGAACAGGCGGGCGATGGTGCGGGTCGGCATGGCGTTCTCCGATAAGGCTGTGGTCCAAAACCTTGTTTCCGTAACCTTTCCCCCAAGCGATGGTTCCGCCTCCGAGGAACGTCCCCGACCCCAGGCCGTTAGTCGGGAACAGAGACAGCCAGGGGAATGGATATGAAAATCGGAGCGATTGAGGTGGCGTTGACGATGGGCGCCATAGCGGCGGGGCTCATCGCTGCGCCGGCTCTGGCGCAGGGCGACGGCTCGCTGCCATCCGGGCCGAAGCCGGCGATCAGGTCATCGAAAACCGGGGAGCCTGCGATGCCGGTGCCGGGCAAGACCAGCTTCACCGCCGACCAGGCGCGCGAGCATATGGTCAAGCGCGGCTATAATATCGTCAGCACCCCGCTGAAGGACGATAACGGCATCTGGTACGCCCAGGGCCAAAAGGATGACGGCCAAAAGGACGGGGGCAAGACCGTGATGGTGCTGATGGACTATCAGGGCAACGTCTATGAAGGGAACTCATACGAGGGCCATCCGAGCTCCGCCCCCGGCGTGGAGCCGACCAACAACCCACCGGTAAAGCCGGTCAAGCCGCAATAAGGGGCTTTCCGCTTCCGTGGCATTGGTTGCCCAGCGGATGGCTACGTCTCGCAGACGAAGGCGGCCCTGGGTGCGGGCCGCCCCTTAATGGCCTGTGGACCCTGACCTAGGCTCCCAAGAAGTCCCGCTTGCCGATCTCCACGCCGCATTGGCGCAGCAGCGCATAGGCGGTGGTGAGGTGGAAATAGAAGTTGGGGATGGCGAAGGTCAGCAAATATTGCTGGCCGGTGAAGGTCATCTGGCCATCGCGCATTTTGAGGACGACCTCGCGCTCCTCCGAGCCGTCGATCTGCCCCGGCGTGAAGGTGGCGAGATATCTGTCGGTCTTTTCGCAACGTTCCTTGAGCTGAGCAAAGGTCGTCTCATGGTCCTCCCAGGACGGGACGTCGACGCCGGCAAGGCGCGCGGCGGCCGACTTGGCCGTGTCGGAGGCGATCTGGACCTGACGCGCCAGCGGGAACATGTCGGGATAAAGGCGGCATTGGATCAGGGCGGAATGGTCGATCTTGCGCGCGTTGGCGTGCTCCTCGCCCTTGGCCAAGATTTTCGACAGCGCCACGATATGATGCCGGAACGCCGGCACCGAGGCCTGATACATCGACAAAGACATTTGGTGACTTCCCCGTTTGTGAGGCCGTCCCACTAGCACGCCGCCTTGATGGGCGCGAGGCCGTCTCAGCGAAAAGCCCCCTCCTTGCGGAGAGGGCTTCACGTGATCAGCGGATATTGAAGAAAAGATTGAGGCCGGGAGGCGGTGGCGGCGGTCCGTAGACCACCGGCGGGGCCACATAGACGCGGCGCCCGTAATAGTAGGGATGGCCGTAATAGTGTTCCCGGTACACGCGTTCGCGCACGACATGTTCGCGATAGACCCGGTGCTCATACCGATCGGCATAGGCGGCCGGGGCGACGAGGCTGCCGGCCACAGTCGCCAGCACAGCCGCGGCGACACTGCCGCGTAAGATTTTACCCAGCATGCTCAGGTCGCCTTATGCTTGTGCCTGCCGCCATTCGGGCCGTGCTTGAACAGCTCGTCGGCCTGCGCCTTCTGCGTATCCGACAGGGCGCTGTAGAGGTTCTCAAAGGCCGGCACCAAGGCCTTCAGCCCGTCGGCCTGGGCCTGGGCGACCGCCTGATAGGCCTTAAGGTCGTCGAGGGCCGAGGTGGTCTGCTTGGCCTCATGGCGCTTCTCAACGGCGTCGCCCATCTCCTTGGCATTGTCGCGCATCACATCGGCCAGCTTGTCGAACTTGGCCTCCTGGTCGGGGGTGATCTTCAGCTGGTCATGAAGCAGCTTGATCCGCTCATCGGCACGCTCAGCCGGCTTTTCGGCGGTCGCCTCGGCGGCGGCTGGAGCATCAGCGGCGAAGGCGGGCATGGTCGTCGCGGCGGCGCCTGCCAGGCTCAAGACCGCCAGCGATGGGAATAGATATCTATACTTCATAGTCGTGCTACCTCTTTCGGTCGATGACCGTTATACAATCACGATGCTAACCGCCCGGAGCGGTGTTAGTTCCTCGATTTCACAGCGAAAAACCTTGCCTATTCCGGACCTCGTGGCCGCTTACCAGCGGTCGCCCCGGTAATAGCCGTACCCGTAGGGGCGGCCGTAATAGCCATAATATCCATAGGCCGGTGCCGGCGCCGCATAGGCGTATGAGCGGTGCCCGTAATAGCCCGGCCCGACATAGCAGCCGGTCAACCCGGCGGCGGTCGCCACGAGCGCGGCGCAGGCGGTATATTTCTTGAGCTTCAGGATCGTTTGCATAATCCACCTCATCGTCGAAGGGCCGAACTAGCGGCCGGCTAGACTTTGAGAATGGGAAGCAAATCAGGCAGGTTCGTGGCGCCCCAAAGGTCCTATCAAGGCAATTTGCGCCTGGGTGTCAGTACCCTTTGAACAGCGTGGCCAACGCCAGCCTAGCCGCGGTCAGCCGTCGGGGCGGCTGTTTTTCGAGCTTGAGCGGGTCCCAACCGGCGCCTTCGAGATCGCTGAGATATAGCCGCCCGAGCTCGATCAGCAGTGCCGGCGACCGCGCTTTCCTGGGCAGCGTCCGGACCAGCTTGCGCGCGCCGGCGAAATCCGCCCGCGCCTGCTCGCCGATGGCGCGGACGACATCGGCGATACCCGGTTCGGGCTTGAGGTCGAACAGCCGGCTGACGCGTACTCCCGCCTGCTCCAGCCGGTCGGCCGGCAGGTAGAGGCGGTGCTTGCGGGCATGGAACGGTACCGCGCGCAGCAGGCCGGCCAGTGCCCAACCCCTGCCCGCCAGCCGCGCGATCTCTGCCGTATCCGCCCCCGCGCCGGCCATCCGCAAGGCGATCGCCAGCACGGGCGCGCCGGTTCCTTCGGCGTAGGCGAGCAAACTCGGAAGATCGGCCGGCGGGTCGCGCTCGAGGTCGCGCTCGCGCGCATCGATCAATGGATCGAACGTGGCGCGGTCGATCCCGGCGGCGAGTATCGCCTCGCCGAGCGGGCGGGCAATCCCATGGGCGATATCCTGGCCCGCCAGGAGCTTGTCGAGCGCATCGCGCCACCATTGCAGCCGCATTTGCCCGATCAGCGGCTCGCTTACCACCTCGCGGACCTTGGCCAGCTCAATATTGAAGGCATAGAGCGCGAACAGATGCTCGCGCACCGCCACAGGTGCGAAGATCGCGGTCAGGAAGCGGTCGTGATCGTACAGACGCACCTGCTCGGCACAGTAGGACAGGCTCATCACGATTGCGGTTTCACCGGTTCACCCGCTTTCAAACTGTTGATATCTACCGACGATTGGCCGACAATCCGCGCATAAGCGGCGGGAGTCGTCGGGAAAATCAAGGGAGCTAACAAAATGGCAAGTTTTCTAGGGAACCTGCACCGGGCGCTGGCGCTCGGCGTTGTCCTTTTAATCGTGGTCATCGCCGTGTTGCACCGGGATGCTATCGGCGCCGGACCGCAATGGGCCGATTATTTCGTCATCTATCTGCATATTCTATCCGGCATCCTGTGGATCGGCCTGCTCTGGTACTTCAACTTCGTCCAGATCCCGACCATGCCGAAAATCCCGGCTGATCTCAAACCCGGCATCTCCAAGCACATTGCCCCGGCTGCCCTGTTCTGGTTCCGCTGGGCCGCGGCCTTCACCATCCTGTTCGGCCTGGGCGTCGCCCAGATGAAGGAGCCCGGCGGCATCGTCGGCGTGCTGACCTTTTCGCCCGGCGTGGTGACGATCGGCCTCGGCATGTGGCTCGCCATCATCATGGCCGCCAATGTCTGGTTCGTCATATGGCCGAACCAGAAGAAGGCGCTGGGCATCGTTCCGGCCGATGACGCGGCCAAAGCCACGGCCGCGCGGGTCGCGATGATGGCCTCGCGCATCAACACGATACTGTCCATCCCCATGCTCTATTGCATGGTGATGCAGGGCGGCGTCGGCTGATCCTTAGGGCACCAGGTCAAGTCTAAGGGGCCGGAGACGGCCCCTTTTTCTTTTTCACCTGAAGCGTCGCCCTGCCTCCAGGGTAAGGCCCGCCGCGACCGACAGGAAATCGGCGCCGGTCGCGATGCGGGCATCCGGCGCGGCCCGCGATATTGCGGCCCGCACCGCTGGGATCAGGCTGGAACCGCCGGTGAAGAAGAGGGTCTGCACGTCGCCCGGCTTCAGCCCGGCCGAGGCGATGCAGGCCGCGGCTGCGCGGTTCAGCCGTTCGGTATTGTCGCGGATCACGGCTTCGAAACGGTTGCGCTCGGCCGGCGCGTGCAAGTCCGCCTCGACGAAGCCCAGGGCAATATCGGTGGCATCGGCGCCGCTGAGCGCGACCTTCCCCTGCTCCACCGCGATGGCGACGCGGTGACCCAGCCGCTCCAGGACGACCCTCTGCAGCCGCCCGACCCGGTCAGGTTCCTGAGCCCCAGCCAGCAGTTCGGCGACATGCCGCTCGTTCCTGGGCGTATAGCTGAAATTGATCGTCGCCCAGGTCGACAGGCCGATATAGGGCGCCAGCGGCATCGGCAGGTTCTTCTGGATCAGGTGCGAACCCAACCCCAGCAGCGGCATGACCGCATTCAGGCTGAACAGCGAATCGAAGTCCGTGCCGCCGATATGGACACCCGCATTGGCGAGGATATCGTCGGACCGGTCCGGCCGCGCACGGCGATCCGGCCCGATGCGGATGACCGTGAAGTCCGACGTTCCGCCGCCGATATCGGCGATCAGCACAATCTCCTCCCGCTCGGCCGTCCGTTCGTAATCATAGGCGGCGGCGATCGGCTCATAAACGAATGAGATTTCGCGAAATCCGACCCGACGCGCGATCCCTTCCAGACTGTTCTGGGCCTTGGCGTCGGCCGCATCGTCGTCGTCGACGAAACGCACGGGACGGCCATGGACGACTGCCTCGATCGTACTTCCGGCGAACGCCTCGGCCTTGGATTTGAGATGCCGGATAAAGATTTCGATGATCTCGGTGAAGGGCACTTTGCGCCCAGCCAGCGCGGTGGTCTCGTCGATCAGCGAAGACCCCAGGACGGATTTCAGCGCCCGCATCAGGCGGCCGTCGACATGGGCGATATAGCTGTCGATCGCCTCTTCGCCGAACTGGATATGTCTCTTGGTCTCATAGTCGAAGAAGACCGCGCTCGGGATCAGCGTGCGCTCGCCCTCGACCGGCGCGAGAACGGCCTTGCCGTCGCGCGGCATACCGATCGCCGAATTCGAAGTACCGAAATCCAGGCCGCAGGCAATCATTGGGACGCTCTTTGAGAAAGGGCGCATGACCTAATACAGGCGGGCCGAACTTGCCAGCCCAGTGCACGAGAATGCTTACTGAAATTGCAAATCCGCCTTACCATGGTGGGACTATGAAAAACGTCGGCCGAATGGAGCCGGCATTGGGGAGGAATTGGCTCATGAAAAACTGGATTTCATCACGCCGCCGCTTGATCGCCGGCGGCGCGCTGGTCTCAGCCGTGGGGGTCATGATGGGCGGATCGCGCGCCACGGCGATGGCCGACAGTGCGCCCAAATCCAAGAACGTCGAGCTGATCCTCACCTTCTGTAAAGCCGGCCAGGACCGCGATCTGGAAAAGCAGATGAGCTATATCGATGAGGACAGCATCTATCACAACATGCCGGACGCGCCGATCGTCGGCCGCGCCGGCATCAGGGCGCTGCTGGGCGGCTATCTCACCAGCTCGGACGCGACCGAGATCCGCGTGCTCGCCATCTCCGAGGCGAAGCCCGGTCTGGTGCTGACCGAGCGGGTCGACCGGTTCCGGGTCAAGGGCGGCAAGTGGATCGACTGCCCGGTCATGGGCGCGGCGGAGGTTCGTGACGGCAGGCTGAAGCACTGGCGCGACTATTACGACAACGACTATCTGCGCAAGCAGATGAGCTGAGCCCTGCTTGGCGAAAATCCGCATTTTTTGTGGATTTTCAGCGCTTTAACGCCGCAGGGCCGGAAAAACAGGAACAGGTCTCCCGATATCCCGTTAGAAGAGCAGGCCGATTTTGCTCGACCGCTAACGGATTTCCCAACCAGGAGACTTACCATGGCATTCACACTGCCAGCCCTTCCCTTTGCCTATGACGCCCTGGCCCCGCTGATGTCGAAGGAAACGCTCGAATACCATCACGACAAGCACCACAAGGCCTATGTCGACACGGCCAACAAGCTGATCGAAGGCACCGGGCTGGAGAATAAGAGCCTCGAGGAGGTCGTCGTCGCCAGCGCCAAGGACGAGAAGCTCAAGAAGCTGTTCAACAATGTCGGGCAGATTTGGAACCACAACGAGTTCTGGAAGAGCCTGAAGGTCGATGCCAAGGTGCCGGCCGAGATTGCCCAGCGGATCGACGCCGACCTGGGCGGCATGAACAAGTTCAAGCAGGACTTCGTCGCCGAGGGCATGGCGCAGTTCGGCTCGGGCTGGGTCTGGCTGGTCTCAAACAATGGCAAGCTGGAGATCATGAAGACCGCCAACGCCGACAGTCCTCTGACCCAGGGCAAGACCGCGCTGATGGTCTCGGACGTGTGGGAGCACGCCTATTACATCGACTATCGCAATGCCCGGCAGAAATATCTGGAGACCTTCGTCGAGCATCTGGTCAATTGGGATCATGTCGCCGAGGGCTTTGCCAAGGCCGGGATGCGCGCTGCGGCATAAATTGGTGCGCAAGGTGGACGGCACGAGACCGTACGCCGCGTGATATAGTCGGCCCCAACGACGACCTGCCGAGTCGCATGGGGCCGACACTGCGGTTCCCCACGATCAACGGGAGACCGCAATGCAGTACCCAATCTATTATCTCACCGCTCTGGTTGTGTGCGTGGCGGTCGATTTCATATGGCTGTCGCTGACCACGAGCCGGCTCTATGCTCCGGTGATGGGCGACATGCTTGCCGCCAAGCCGGACATGACGGCCGCGGCCGCCTTCTATCTGCTCTATGCCGCCGGTGTGACGATTTTCGTCGGCGCGCCCGCGCTGAAGACCGGAAAGTGGAGCGATGCGGCGCGGATGGGTGCCCTTTTTGCCCTGTTCTGCTACATGACCTATGACCTCACCAATCAAGCGACCCTGCGCAGCTGGTCGATCCAGCTGACCCTGGCGGATATCGCCTGGGGCATGTTTCTGACCGCGCTATCGGGCACCGCCGCCTTCTTCGTTACCCGCACAGTCACGAAATGACACCTGCCGCCGATATCCAGCGATCGAACATCTATGTCGTCGATGATGACGACGCCGTGCGGGACTCGCTGCAGGCCTTTCTCGAAGCTGCCGGCTATGACGTCCACTGCTTTGCCTCGCCCCGGGATTTCCTCGCGGTGGCAGAGACGATCGAATATGGCTGTGTCCTGGTCGATTTGCAGATGCCGGGTATGGACGGGCTCGAGCTCAAGCACTGGCTGAACGAGCGCAACATCAACCTGCCGGTCGTGGTCGTGACCGCCCATGGCGACATCGCCACTGCGGTCGAGGCGATGCGCGCCGGCGCCAAGGATTTTATCGAAAAGCCGTTCACCGACGAGACGATCCTGACCGGCATCCGCATCGGCCTCGCCGATCGGCCGAGACCGAGCATCGCGGACCAGGCCAAACTCGCCATCCTGGAGCGGCTCAAAATCCTGTCGCCGCGCGAGCGCGAAGTGCTGGACGGCATGGTCGCCGGCCATCCGAACAAGGTGATCGCGTTCAACCTGTCGCTGAGCCCGCGTACGGTCGAGATTCACCGCGCCCGGGTCATGGACAAGATGCAGGCACGCAGCCTGTCGGAGCTGGTCAGGCTGGCGATCACCGCCGGCATAGCTGCGGCCTGACCGGCGTCTGCCGGGCCTTAACCTCGATAACGCTGCCTTTCAGGCGGGCTGCCCCCCTGTTCCTGACGGGCCGCGCGGCGTGCGGCGTTCACCGCGACCAGCACCGTATCGATCAGAACGTCGTCCGGCGGCGGCTTTTCCAGGATAGCCATGATGCCGGCTGCGAGTGCGCGCTGGACGATTGTCTCGTCCGCGAGGCCGGTGATCAGGACAGTGGGACAGCTGCGCCCCATCCGCTGCAGTTCTTCGACCACCTCGAGCCCAGTCATCTCGGGCATGTGATAGTCGATCAGAAGACAAGACATGATGTTGTGGACGTCGCTGTGCAGGAATTCCGCACCGGACGCAAAGTCCCGCACACGCAAGCCGTGCGTTTCCAACAGAATACCGACCGAATCTCTCACGGCGTCGTCATCGTCGACGACTACTATGCAATCCGTTGGCAAGAATGTCCCTGTCACTATTTGGGCCGCGGAAAGCCCAATTTCGTCCGCCGGAAAATACGTTTCCGGGTGTTAAACCAAAATAAGGAAATATGCGTAGCACAAATTCCACGCAAGATTGCAGCAAAATTATTGGGTAGCTAATTCGCCCTCGGCCGCTCTTTCGACGGTAAAGCGGAAGATCGTTCCGCCGGCCGGGTTAGGCTCGGCCCAGATTTTGCCGCCGTGGGCGGCGACGATGGTCTGGCAGATCGCCAGCCCCATGCCCATTCCGTCGGACTTCGTGGTGACGAAGGGCTTGAACAGATCACGCGCGACGTCGCCCGACAGGCCGGGGCCACTGTCGGCGACGCTGACCTCGATCAGGTCGGCGCCACCGGACGCCGTGGCGACGATCAACTCGCGCCTTGCCTCGTCGCTCATGGCCTCGATCGCGTTACGGATCAGATTAACCAGCACCTGCTGGATCTGGACCCTGTTGATCAGCGCCCAGCGCGAATCCCCGGCCAGCCTGAGGCGCACGCGCAGGCTGCGAACATTGATTCCTAGCCTGGCCAGGGCCATCGCCTCCTGGACCACGACAGTGAGGTTCTCCGGCCGCCGGACGATCTCACCCTTGCGCGCGAACGCGCGCAGGTTGCGGATGATCGCGCTGGCGCGGGTGGTCTGCAACGCCGCCTTTTCCAGCACGCTCCTGATCTTGGCGTTGGGCACCGGCTCGACCGCGCTCAGCATCAAAAGGGCGGCGCGAATGTAGTTGCCGATCGCGGTCAGCGGCTGGTTGACCTCATGCGCGAGGGTCGAGCTCACCTGCCCGATCGCGCTTAGGCGCGAGACATGGATCAGGTCGGCCTGCATCTCATGCAGCCGTGTCTCTGCCTCGCTACGCTCCGTTATGTGCTGAACGGTGCCGACCAATGTCTGCTGCCCGCTCTCGCCCACATGCACCTCAGTGCGCTGGTGCACCCAGCGCTCCGATCCGTCGGAGCTGACGAGGCGGCGCTCGATCGCAACAGTATCCCCATCATCGAACGGCAGGCGGCCGGATGACTGCTCGGCGGCGGCGACATCCAGGAAGATGCCGCCGTCGGCGGCGAATTCGTCGCGCTGGATGCCCAGAAGGTCCATCACACTGTCCGACGAGGCAGGATGGCAGCGGTCGATGTCGAGCGTGTACTGGATCTCCTCAACGTCCTCGGTTTGCGGTGCCACACCCGGCTTGCCGGCAGCAGCCCTCCCATCCAGGACGGAGATGCCCACCCCGACAATCTGACCGCCGCTGCGCAGCGGGACATAGCTCGCCGTCCAGCGCCGCGGCTCGCCGCCCGGCATCGGCTGCGCCAGCTCGTAGTCATAGGTCCCCTCCCCTTTCTGCAGCGCCCGGCGCAGGATCGGTTCGATCTGCGGCCAGAATGGGAGAACAGTTTCAGATATTGGCCGGCCGATGAGATGGCCCTGCGGCCGGCCCGCGAACGCGGCGAAGGCTTCATTCACCGCGAGGTAACGCATATCGAGGTCGACGAACGCCAGGCCGACCGGCACGGCGGAGGCCAGCATGCTGAAAAGACGTGCGGTATCGGTGAAGGAACGGTCTGGCCCCGGGCCCAAGAATCGGCACTCCATTTCGCCTGAAGGTGCGACTCATCCTATCGCACCCAGGCGATCCTACCTAAAAATAGGTACTTCTACTTAGTAATAACGCGAATTTTACACCGCAAGCTTCCGTGTAACGATATGTCTGCGAATGTCGGAATCTGTAAATGAAACGGCACGCAGCGACCTAACTTGAGCTAATTTTATCTTAATAATGGGTAAAAACGGAGGGGTCCGTAAGTATGCGCAACTACCATAAGATGGTGAATGCCGCGAGTCATGACGGGTTTGAGTTTGATTACAACCACAACGTCATCTTCTACGCCGGCAAGGTGATCAGGCTGTCGCCCCATGAAGCGGATATTTTACGGGTTCTGCTGAACAATCGCGCCCGTCCGACGCCGATCGGCGTGCTGATCCAGAAAGTCTACGGCGCCAACGAACCGGACGCGGCGGCGGTGTCGATCCGGGTCGCTATCCACTCGCTGCGCAAGAAGATCCAGGAAACCGGCATGAGCATCCGGGCGGAGCCCAAGGTCGGCTATGAGATCGAGGCCTCGCATATTCCAGAGCTGAATCGCCGCCTGAACGACAAGATCCTGGTCGCCCTCAACCTCGCCCGCGCGACCGACGAGCACGAGGTCGCGGCCCATCTGGAAGCGGCGCTGACACTGGCGGAAACCAAGCGGCAGAAGTGGCTGAACCAGGCGCAAAGCCTGCTGCCGACCGCGGCGGTTGCCTAACGGCTAGCCCACCGGCAGGAGCGCCGCGGCAACCCGGCGCTCCTCCCCGATCAGCACATTGTAGGTGCGGCAGGCGGCGCCGGTATCCATGATATCGATGCCGAAGCCCATGGCGCGCAGACCCGTCTGCAGTTTCGACGGCAGCAACGCCATGCGCTGTCCCGTGCCGATCAGCAGCAGCTCGATCGGCGGATCGCTCGCCTCCCCCACCGGCGCGAAGGCCTCCAGGGTGAGATCGGCGAGGGTCGCCACATTCCAGTTGACCGTGCGGACCGGGAAGACGATGACCGCGCCGTGCCATTCGGTATCCGAAACACGAAAGCCGCCCTTGCCGTAGGCCTGCAGTATCTGCCGGTCCTGCGACGGCTGAAGCGGGGTGATCTCCACGAACTACTCGGCGGCGGCCGGCTGAGCCGGCCCGCGGCCCGCCACGGTGGTGGCGTTGCGGCGCAGCTTCTTCTCTCCCAGGAACAAGAGGATCGGCGCGGCGATCCAGATCGACGAGGTGGTCGACAGGATGATGCCGTAGAGCATCACGGCGGCGAATGGCAGCAGGGCCGCGCCACCGATCAGCGCCAGCGGAATCGTCGCCAGAAACACCGAGGTCGAGGTGCCGATCGTCCGCGACAGCGTTTCGTTGATCGACAGGTCGATCAGCTCTCTGAGTGGCATGGTCCGGTATTTGCGCAGATTCTCGCGCACCCGGTCATAGACCACGACCTTGTCGTTGATCGAATAGCCCATGATGGCTAGGATCGCGGCGATGCTCTCAAGGTCGAACTGCCAGCCTAGAAGCGCGCCGGTGACGGCGAAGAAGCCGATCGTCTTGGTGACGTCGAGGATCAGGGTCAGGACAGCGCCGACACCGAACTGCCATTCGAAACGGAACCAGATATAGGCCAGCATGGCTACCAGGGCGAAGCCCAGCGCCTTCATGCCGTCCATGAACAGTTCCCCCGACACGGTCGAGCCGACCGCCGCGGTAGAGCGGATTTCGCTGCCCGGGAAGTTCTGCGCCAGATCGGCCTTCACCTTCTCGATTGCCGCCTGCTGTGCCTCGTCGCCGCCCGGCTGGTGGTCCATGCGGACCAGCACCTGGTCGGGCGCGCCGAACTCCTGCAGATGGACCGGCCCAAGGCCAAGCTTATCGAGGTCGCTTCGCAGCTTGGCGAATTCCGCTGGTCCCTTGGTCTGGAGCTCGATCTGGAGGCCGCCGGCGAAGTCGATGCCGTAATTGAGGCCGGGCACGAAGAACAGGATCACCGAGGCGGTCGACAACACAACCGACAGGCCGATGCCGAAGAAACGCCCCTTCATGAAGCGGATCTTCGTCTTGTCCGGCACGAAGCGGACCAGCGAAATCTTGAGCTGCTTCGGTCGGGCGCGGCGCATCCACAAGGTCATCATCAGCCGCACCAGCAGGGTCGCGGTGAACATCGAGATCATGATCCCGAGGAAGATGGTGACCGCGAAGCCGCGTACGACGCCGGCGCCGAACACATAGAGGATCGCCATCTTGATCAAGGTTGTCAGGTTCGAATCGATGATCGTCGACCAGGCCTTGCTGAACCCCGCCTCCATCGCCGAGAACGGCGGCTTGCCGTTCTTCAACTCCTCCCGGATGCGCTCATTGATCAGGATATTGGCGTCGACCGACATGCCGACCGACAGCAGCAGGCCGGCGATGCCTGGCAGGGTCAGCGTCGCCTGGAGCAGCGACAGCGCTGCGATCGTCAGCGTTAGGTTCACCACCACGGCGATGTCGGCGAACAGGCCGAACAGGCCGTAGCTGACCAGCATATAGGCCAGAACCAGAATGAGACCGAAGAGCGTGGCGTAGAAGCCAGCCTTGATCGAATCGGCGCCGAGATCGGGCCCGACCGACCGCTCTTCGATGATCTTGATCGGCGCCGGCAGCGCGCCGGCATTGAGGAGGACCGCGAGGTCGCTGGCATCCTGGGCGGTGAAGTTGCCGCTGATCTCGCCCGAGCCGTCGGGGATGGCGCCGCGGATGACCGGCGCGGTGATGACCTTGTCATCGAGGACGACGGCGAAGCGGTGGCCGATATTCTGCTCGGTCAGGGTCGCCATCTTCCGCGCGCCGGCGGAATCGAACTTGAAGCGGACGACATAGCCACCGGTCTGCTGGTCCTGGCCGACGCTGGCATTGGCCAGGCTTTCGCCCGGAACCTCAATCTTGCGCTTGACCAGGATCGGCTCGCTCTGCCCGGTCCGGCCCTTCATGCTGTCATCATGCAGCAGCAGGTCGCCGGGTGGCGGCTTGCCGGCGGAATCGAGCTGGCCGGTTTCATCAACCAGATGGAAATCCATCTTGGCGACGACGTTGAGCCGCTTCTTGATGCTGTCGATGTCCTTCTCACCCGGCAGCTCGACCAGGATACGGTCCGGCAGCTGCTGCGAGATCTGCGGGTTCTTGACGCCGTCGGGATCGACGCGGCGGCGGACGATCTCGACCGACTGCTTCAGCGCGTCGGCCGTCCGCTCGCGGATCGCTGCGTCCGTGGTCACGACCTTGATGGCGCCGGGCCCCTCGGTGGTGATGTCCAGCATGTTGGGCGCACCCATCTGGGCGGTGTCGAGCTTGGCCAGCGCAGCCCTGGCATCCGGCGTCTGGGCCGGATCGCGCAGCACGATATGGATCGCGGTGCCCTGGAGCTCGGCGCTGGTGAAGGGGATCTTGGCGGTCCTGAGCGCACCGCGCGCCGAATCGAGCGCACTCTCCATGCGTCCCTTGTTCAGCGTGTCCATGTCGACCTGCAGCAGCAGATAGGCGCCGCCGCGCAGGTCGAGGCCGAGATTGACCTGCCGGGTCGGCACCCAGCCGGGCAGCTTGGCCAGCGTGTCGGGGCTCACGGCATTCGGCAGCGCGACCAGCATGCCCAGCACGATGGCCGCGATGACCGTGATGATCTTCCAGCGACTGAAATACATTCTTCCTACCCTGCCTTATCGACCGCCCGTTTTCGCGGTCAGGCCTGCGGCTTGCTCTCGTTCGCCGGCGCCGTCTTCCCACGGCGGGGACCCCGGTTTGCCGCCGGCTTTTCCTTGTCGTCGGCATCTTCGGATTTCACGTCGGTCCTGGGCTCGCCCTTGCCGGTGACTCCGGTAATCGTCGAGCGCACGACCCGCGCACGCACGCCCTCGGCGATCTCGACCAGCACCTCATCGTCGTTCACGACGCGTGCAACCGTGCCGATGATGCCGCCCGAGGTGATCACATTGTCGCCCCGCCTGAGCTCGGACAGTTGCTTCCGCAATGCCTTCGCCTTCTGGCTCTGCGGCCGGATCATCAGGAAATAGAAGATAGCGATGATCGCGATGATGGGAAAGAATTGCTGCAGCAGGTCGGCGGGCGACGCGCCGCCGGCCGCCCCGCTCGTCGTCTGGGCATATGCAGAGGGAATCAATTCAAACAGCGACATCGTCAAACCTTACCGCCGGGGATGGTTGCGGGCCGCCAAATCGGGGCCTCTTCCGGGCGCGCGGACTATAGCCGCTGGAGGCATTCTTGCAAATCAGCGTATCGCACGGTGTTATGGCTCCTACCGCCCGTAACCTAACGCGTATTTATGCCCGATCAGCCGGACCTCAAGCCTGTCATCAACAGCCTCGCACGCATCGCCGCAGCGCTGGAGCGCCTGTCCCCGCCGGCGCCGCCGCCGTTCGATTTTGCCGCCGCCGAGGCCTTCCTCTGGCATGCCGATACCGGCCGTCTGACGCCGGTGCCGGTTGTCTCGCGGGTCGAGCTGGCCCTACTCAAGGGTATCGACCGGCAGGCCGACACTTTGCTGGAGAATACCCGCCGCTTCGCCGCCGGGCTGCCGGCCAACAACGCGCTGCTGTGGGGCGCGCGCGGCATGGGCAAGAGTTCGCTGGTCAAGGCCGTCCATGCCACTGTGAACGCGGAGACCAAGGGCGGGCTGGCTCTGGTCGAAATCCATCGTGAGGAGATTGCCTCGTTGCCGTCATTGTTGACGCTGCTGCGCGAGCAGTCGCGGCGGACGCTGATCCTGGTCGACGACCTCTCCTTCGACGGGGAGGACACGGCCTATAAGTCCCTGAAGGCTGTGCTCGACGGCGGCATCGAGGGGCGGCCGGCCAATGTGCTGTTCTATGCCACCTCCAACCGCCGCCACCTGATCGCGCGCGACATGATGGAGAACGAGCGCGCCACTGCGATCAATCCCGGCGAGGCGGTGGAGGAAAAAGTCTCACTGTCCGACCGGTTCGGCCTGTGGCTGGGTTTCCACAGCTGCAACCAGGAGACCTTCTTCGCCATGGTCGACGCCTATGCCGCCCATTTCGGCCTCACGATCGATCCGGAGCAACTCCACGCCGAAGCCGTCGAATGGTCGATGATCCGCGGCGCCCGCTCCGGCCGCGTCGCCTGGCAATATATCCAGGATCTGGCGGGACGGCTGGGGAAGCAAATCTCCCCGTAGGGTCCTGTCTCAGTTTGAAGTTCTAGGCTTGGCGAAAGCCCTAACTAAAAATGCGAGCAACACCCCGAGTAGGCCGCTGGCCCAATTCAATCCCACGGACACAATTCCTAGAAAAAGAAGGAGCGGATCTCCCATTTCGTTGGCATCAATTCGTCCATGTATCCAGTCAGCACCAATTTCGTAAATCACAGGCACGCCCGGGACGATAAATCCGAATAGGAAGACCAGGAGCATTCCTCGCTTCCTCCATAAGGTGAGTGCCAAGCCGGCCGCGAACATCAGCGCAAGCCAAGCCTGAATAAAGGCTTCGCTCATAAACGGAATATTCATTTAATCTCGTACCTAGTACGGCCCCCGTAGATCACGCACTCGGCATCAGCGGCAATCCGGCGGTCTCGCGGCGCTTCAGCATCTGCAGCCAGCCATAGAGCGCCTCGACATCGAGACCATGCATCATCAGGCGGTACCCAGCCTCCAAGGTCGAGAGCTGGACCAGGGGATGGCCGTTCTTGACGAAGGCCATGTGGTAATCGGTGCCGAGGATCCGCGCGATATAGATGGCGATCACCTCGTCGAGCTGAAGCGAATTGGCGGCGCGGACGAAATCGGCGCGCGGCAGGCACAGCGCATAAAGCGGCGTATAGGCCTCGATCGCGGTCTGGACATCGATGACGTTGAGGGGCCCGTGCGGCAAGGGCGCCAGGTCGAACGCACCGTCTGAGATCGCCGAGAAATCGGGCCGGGCCAGCGGCTCCAGCTCCCGCCCCTGCGCAGTGAGGCCGGCGTTCAGCTGGATGATGAAATTATAGATATTGAGGTCGTGCTGCAGGAAGACATTGTCCTCCAGTTCCTTAAGCGTGCGTGGCTTCAGCGGCACCGTTTCGACCGCGACATCGCCGGCATTCGCCTTGATAAAGGCCAGCAGCTCGGTGCCGATATGGAAATGCCGCAGGATCAGCGTGTTGGCCTCGGGACTGCAGAAATTGCGCAGCCCCCAATGGATCAGCCGATGGAGGTGCCGATTGAGGTTCGGTCGGCGCGGCGAGATCAGGCGCAGCAGCTTCACCACCAGGAAGAAGGCGAAGATCGCCGGCCGCATCACCGGGAACAGCCAGCGCCGCGACCAGGAGCGGTTGCAGGCGAGCAAGGCCTGCTTGGCCACCGGCATCACCGGCAGGCTGTGATCGAGGTCGAGCGCCAGCCAGGGATCGGGGTCTCTGGGATCGTAACCCGGAATGGAGGTGGCGGCCGTGCTCACGGCGCGATCTCCTCGATCTGGAGCACGTAGAGCCGGGCAGTGACCTGCGCCGTCTTCACGATGCGCGCCGCGACCTCGGCATCGGGCAGCACCAGCCCCAGCATCTTCTCGAACTCGGTGATGTGACCGGTGTCGTTGTCGCCGTGATAGAGGAGGAAGCGGACGGCGTCGGGGCCGAGTTCCAGACGATCCCGCACCAGGCGGCCCCACTCCGCCGCCTTGATCGAGCCCAGCCCCTCGATGATCCACATCGCGCCCAGCAGCCCGAACGGATTGGGCTGCGACGCCTGATGGAACATCCAGGCCGACAAGGCCTCGGACCCGATATTCTTTTCCGCGCCGACGATATCGGCGAGCGCGCCGCCGGTTGCGACATAGTCTGATTCCAGAAGCCGGAAATCGCGATGCTCGGTGACGGCATGGCGCATCAGGAGGGACCGCAGCTCCAGATGCTGCTCATCGATGTTCGACGCGGCCCGGGACATCCACAGCGTCCCGTCCTTCACCTGCTGGCGCAGATTGACCAGGAAGGCGCGATAGTCCTCCAGCGCGAAACGCCGGCGGGTCAGCTTGCGGATCAGCGGCGTCGAGTCGAGGCGTCCGTCGAACTCGGTGAAGACGACGGTCAGCCGCCTCAGCACGTCGGCGACATCGTTCCCGCTCATTCCACTGCCTCCAGCATCATGAAGCCGACGAAGGCACGCCCGCTTTCAGGCACCACGCACAGGATCTTCTCCCCCGCCTTGAGCCGGCCGGAGCGCAGGAATTCCTCCAGCATGACCCAGATCGAGGCCGAGCCGATATTGCCGACAGTGCGGAGGTTGGAGAACCATTTCGTTTCCGGGATCATGGCGTCGGTCTTCTCCAGGAGAGACACCAGCTCCTCACGGATCGAGCGGGCCGAATAGTGGCAAAGCAGGTGATCCACCGCCTCCGGACGGATGCGCCCTTCCTCGACCTTGCCGAGATAGACGCCGACCCAGGCACGAATGATCCGCTTCAGCAGGTCGAAATCCTGCAGCAGGGCGATCGCGCCGGAGGCATGCGCAGCCTGCGGCCCGGCAAAGCTCCAGCTCGTCCGCAGGTCGGCGCGGCTTTCAACCGGCGCGCCGGCCCACATGCAGGGGTCATAGAGATGCGCGAGCGAGACGAGATCGATGAATTCGACCTTCAGGCTGAGGCCGGACGGCCGCGGCGCCGATTCCATGACCGCGGCGCCGGCCCCGTCGGACAGGGTGAAGCGCAGATAGTCGGCTTCGGCGCGCAGCCGACCCTTCTCATCGACCAGCGCCGAATCCTCGTAGAAGGCCGGCTGGAACCAGCGCGAGGCGAATTCGCCGGCGCAGGCTGCGGCGACCTTGTGCTCGCCGGCGCGGACCGAAAGCCATGCGCTCTTGGCGGCCATGAGGGATGAGCCGCACACGGACTGGAAGCTGGCGATCTCGAGCGGTCCGATGCCGAGCTCTCCATGGACCGAAGCGGCGTGCCCGGGCACCAGGAAGTCCCCCTGGGTGGTCGCCGCCGCCAGAAAGGTCAGCTGCGAGCGCTCGACCGCCGCACGATCCAACGCGGCGTCGACGGCACGGGCGCACATTCCTGCATTCGAATAGTCCGGCGGCGTACCGGAGCGCATCGCGTAGTGCCGCGTCTCGACCCCGTTCCAGCGCAGGGCCCGTCGCCCGAGCAGGCTGTCCCGCCCGCCGATCCGGCCGAGATGGTCTTCCATCGCATCGTTGGGCACGGGCGGTCCCGGCAGGAATGCGCCTACACCAGTGATGAACGCGTCGGATAAGGATGCCATGCCCGCCCTGCCATCGCCCAAAATTGAACGCCGTTCAAATTATAATCACAAAATGAACGCTGTTCAATAGGTGCGCACAGGAGCTGAACTTATCCCCGTCCGCTGAGGAACGGCGCCGGGTCGACCGGCTTGGCGCCCTGGCGGATTTCGAAATGGAGCTGCGGCGTCGGGGCTGAGCCGGTCTGGCCGACGGTGCCGATCGGCTGGCCCTGAACGACGGTGGAGCCCTTCTGCACGTCGATCTTGGCGAGGTGGCCATAGGCGGTCACCCAGCCGCCGGCATGGCGGATCAGCACCAGGTTGCCGAAGGCGGCGAGCTCGTTGCCGGTATAGATCACCGTGCCGGAATCGGCCGCATGCACCGCCGTGCCTGCCGCGGCGGCAATATTGATGCCGTCATTGCTCTGACCCGAGCTGCCGGCGCCAAAGCCGGCGACCGTCTCACCCGAGACTGGGCGGATGAAATGCGGCCCGCTCCCCGTCGTGGGAGGCGCTGGTGGCGCGACCATCGCCTGCCGCTGAGGCGTCGGCGCTGCGGCCTGCTGCACCGGCTTGGGCGGCGTGGGTGCCTGCTGCGGCGAGGCCTGATAGATCGGAGTCGGCCCGCCTGACGACGGCGGCGGAGCGAGCGCAGTCGCACTGGGGCTATTCGATGCCGGGCGCTGGGGCTGCACGGGCGGCGGCGCAGAGGCCGTGCGCGGTGGGGGCGGCGGCGCGCTACCTGTTCCGCTTCCTGGGCCGCCCGACATGCCGGGCGGCGGGGCCAAGGTCGAGGACGAAATCGCCGAATGCGGGGTCACCGCCGGCTGACCCGGCGGCACATAGGCCATGTTGGGGTCGCCGGCCGGTCCGGCGTCGCGCGCCAGCGTTCCGTCGCCATAGCCCCCTGGCACCCGCAGAACCTGGCCGACCTGCATGTGGTAGGGCTTGTTGAGTCCGTTAGCTTGCGCCAGCGCGACATCGTCGACGCCCACCAGGGTCGCGATCTCCTCCACCGTGTCGCCAGCATGTACGCGATACGTGGCCGGCGGCGGTATGATCAGCTGCTGGTGCGGCTCCAGCGTATAGGGCGGACGCAGGTGATTGGCCTGGATGAGCGCGTCGGGCGGCAGGTCGAAGCGGGCGGCGAGCGCGTTCAGCGATTCCCCCGGTTCCGCGGCGACGACATAGCCCACCTGCCCGCGTGGACGGTTCGAGCCGCTCATCATGTCGTCATAGGCGGTGCAGCCGCCGAGGATCGAGGTCGTAATCAGGAGTGCTGCAAGACGGTTACGCATCATGCCCCTTTTCCCTTATCCGCGCGTCCGCTCGGCGATCCCCTGACAAGGGGAACGAATCGGACAGGCCACAAATCTTCGCTTCTAATTTGGTCTTTTTCGCGGCGAATCCGAACCATCATTTGATCGTCGGGCGCACGGCGGACCGGGCAGACCATGATTCCGCCATCGGCAAGCTGGTCGGTCAGCGTCCTGGGCGCCTCCCCATCGCTGGCCGCGGTCACGATGATCCGGTCGAACGGCGCCACTTTGGGCCAGCCGAGCCCGCCGTCGCCATGATGGTAGGTGACGTTGTGGATGCGCATCGATTCGAGCAGCTTTGCCGCCTGGTCCTGCAGCGGCTTGATCGTCTCGATCGTGTAGACGCGGCGGCAGCGCAGCGACAGAACGGCGGTCTGGTAGCCCGAGCCGGTGCCAATCTCCAGCACCGTCGGGCGGTTCCTGAGTTCCAGCGCCTCGGTCATCATTGCCACGACCAGCGGCTGGCTGATCGTCTGGCCGTGGCCGATCGGCAGCGCCGTGTCCTCCCAGGCGCGGTCCTGGAACGTGTCCGGGACGAACAGTTCGCGCGGGATCCGCTCGATCGCGCCCAGGACCGCCGCGTCCGCCACGCCGGAACGCCGGAGCGACATCAACAGGCGGAGCTTGCGCGCGTCGGTATTCATCTTTTGAGGGCTTCGGCGAAGGCAGGCATCGATGGTGTGTGAGTGAGGTCGAGATAGATCGGCGTCACCGGAATGCCGCCGCCTTCCAGCACCGCGATATCGCTGTCGGGATCGATCTCGACATCTGAGCGCTGCGGCCCGATCCAGAAATAAGAGCGGCCGCGCGGATCGGTCCGTTCGCGCAGCTCGTCACCCAGCTTGCGCCGCCCGTGGCCGACGACCCGGGCTGGTCCGACGGTATCGGGCGCGACTGACGGGAAGTTGATATTGAGCATCACATTGTCGGCCCAGTTGGCCCCAGCCAGGCGGCGGACCAGGTCGGCGGCGCGCTGTTCGGGCACGGCGAAGGACAAAGGCTCGCCCTCCTCCACCCGCTGGCTGAGCGCGATGGCGCGCACGCCCAGCAAGGTCGCCTCCATCGCCACGGCAACGGTGCCGGAATAGGTGACGTCATCGCCGACATTGGCGCCGTGATTGATGCCGGACAGCACCAGGTCGGGTCGATGATCCTTCAGCAGATGACTCATCGCCAGCATCACGCAGTCGGTCGGCGTGCCGTCGACCGAGAAATGGCGCTCGTCGTATTTCCTGAGGCGCAGCGGCCGGTGAATGGTCAGCGAGTGGCTCGCGCCCGACTGTTCGGTCTCGGGCGCGATCACCCAGACATCGTCGCTCAGGGCACGCGCTATCTTCTCCAGCACTTTGATCCCGGTGGAATGGATGCTGTCGTCGTTCGAGATCAGGATGCGCGCGCGGGACAGATCGAGGGGCGGCCTATCCATTGGCTTGCAAGACCTCCAGCCCGCCCATGTAGGAGCGCAGCTTTTCGGGAATGACGATATCGCCGTTCGGCAGCTGGTAGTTCTCCAGCACCGCCACCAACGCACGGCCGACCGCGAGGCCGGAGCCGTTCAGCGTATGGACGAACTCGGGCGAACCCTCGCTGCCGCGCGGCCGCGTGCGGGCCTTCATCCGGCGGGCCTGGAAATCGCCGCAGTTGGAGCAGCTCGAAATCTCACGATAGGTCCCCTGGCCCGGCAGCCAGACCTCGATGTCGTAGGTCTTGCGCGCCCCGAAGCCCATGTCGCCGGCGCACAGCACTATGGTGCGGAACGGCAGGTTGAGCCGGGTCAGCACGGTCTCGGCCGCCGCGGTCATGCGCTCATGCTCAGCCACGGACTGATCCGGCGTGGTGACGGAGACGAGCTCGACCTTCCAGAACTGGTGCTGGCGGATCATGCCGCGCGTATCGCGCCCGGCCGCCCCGGCCTCAGCACGGAAGCAGGGGGTGAGCGCGGTCATGCGCAGCGGCAGCTCTTCGGAATCGATAATCCGGTCGGCGACCAGATTGGTCAGCGACACCTCGGCCGTCGGGATCAGCCAGCGGCCGTCGGTGGTCTGGAACAGATCCTCGGCGAATTTGGGCAGCTGGCCGGTGCCGTACAGTGCGGTGTCCCGCACCATGACCGGCACCGACATCTCGCTATAGCCGAACTCGGTCGTGTGCAGGTCGAGCATGAACTGGCCGAGCGCCCGCTCCAGCCGCGACAGGCCGGCCTTGAGCACGGTGAAGCGCGCACCGGAAAGGGCAGCCGCGGCGCCGAAATCCATCAGCCCCAGCCCCTCGCCCAGGGCCACATGATCGCGGGGATTCTCAATCGACGGCGGCTCACCGAAACGGCGGATTTCGACGTTGCCGGTCTCATCCAGCCCGTCCGGTACGTCCGTGGCGGGAATGTTGGGCAGGCTGGACAGCAGCCCATCGAGCCGTTCGCCCAGCGCCTTCTCGGACTCTTCCAGGGTCGGCAACTCGGCCTTCAGGGTGGCGACCTCGGCCATCAGGGCCGAAGCGCGAGCCTCGTCCTTGGTGCGCTTGGCCTCGCCGATCTCCTTGGAGGCCTCGTTGCGGCGTGCCAGCGCCTGCTGCAGCCGGGTCTGGACCTGCCGGCGCTCGGCATCCAGCGCCAGGATCGCCGGCGTCTTCGCCTCCAGACCGCGCCGCGCCCAGCCTTTGTCAAAGCTTTCGGCGTCGTCGCGAATCGCGCGCAAATCGAACATGGGAAACCGCTTCGGAAATGGGACGAAATCTATAAACGCCGAATCGGGCGAATTCTATGGCACGACCGACTTTTCGCGTGCGGCTTTTTCCGCAGCCTCTTCCGCGGCGCGGCGGCGACGTCGGCTGGCCTCGATCATGCGCCCAATGACGATCGAAATCTCGTAGAGGCCGACCAGCGGGATCGCCATCATCATCATGCTGAGCGCGTCGGGCGGCGTCAGGATGGCGGAAATGATGAAGCCGACCAGGATCGCATAGCGCCGCTGCTTGGCGAGCGTCTGGGTCTCCAGCAGCTCGGCGCTGACCAGCAGGGTCAGCAACACCGGCAGCTCAAAGACGATGCCGAAGCCCAGGATCAGCTGGATGATGAGGTCGAGATATTCGCTGACCCGCGGCTCGGCCGTGATGGCCAGCGCGCCGCCATGCGCCACCTCCTCGAACGAGGTGAAGAAGCGGAAGGCGTTGGGGATGAAGATGAAATAGACGAAGGAGGCGCCGGCCAGGAACATGATCGGCGTTGCGACCAGAAATGGCAGAAACGCCGTCTTCTCGTTTTTGTAGAGGCCCGGTGCGACGAAGCCCCAGATCTGCGCGGCGATGACCGGGAAAGCTATGACCAAGCCACCGAACATCGCCACCTTCACATTGGCGAAGAACTTCTCCTGCAGCGCCGTGAAGATCAGGTGCCGCCCCTCCTGCCCGTCCCACACGCTGGCAAGCGGCCTGGTCAGGAAATCGAAGATCTCGTTGGCGACGAAGAAGCAGGCGACGAAGCAGACGACGAACGCGACCAGCGACCAGATCAGGCGGCGACGCAGCTCGACCAGATGCTCCATCAGGGGCATCTTCTTGTCGTCGGGATTATCGTCGGCGATATCGGTCATGGGGCGGTGTCGGTGGCGTCGGCGCCCTTGAGCGAAGTCTCGGCCGAAATCGTTTTCGGCTTGCGCTTCGCCCGCGGCTTCTCGGGCGGCGCGATTGCCTGCGGCTCCTCGGCCGCAGATGGTTCATCGAGAGACTGGGGTTCATTGGGAGACTGGGGCCCATTGGAAGGCAGTGGCTCGTTGGCGATTGCCAGCGGCGGCAGCTGCTGCGGTTCCTCGACCGGGGTAACCGTCGGCACGCCGGTCATGAACTCATGCAGATTGTCCGGCGCCGCCAGGCTCTTCGCGATCTCCTTGTCGGGATCGACGGCGTTCTCGATATGCTCGGACAAGGGCGTCATTGCCAACTTGCGCGCCTGCTCACGCAGCTCGTCCAGTTCAGCCTCGCGCACCAGATCGTCGACATGACTCTGGAACTCGCGCGCCAGCTTGCGCCCGGCCGACATCCAGCGGGCCGCCGTCTTCATCGCGCGCGGCAGATCGTTGGGCCCGATCACGATTAGCGCGATCGCCCCGATGATCAGTATTTCGCTCCAGGAGAATCCGAACATGGCCCGTTAATAGCGCATGAAAACGCGCGCGGCACGCCCTGCGCGCCGCGTGAGCACGAAAAAGGGTTTAGCGCCGGACGGCTTCGTCGTGGCGTATGGTGCTGTCCACCGTCCGAGCCGGCTGCTGATCGATCACGCCGGTACGCGCCTCTTCCTCCCGTTTGGCTTCCTCTTCGGTCTTCAGGCCGGCCTTGAAGGAATTGATGCCCTTACCGAAGTCGCCCATGATCCGCGACAGCTTCCCGCCGCCGCCGAACACCAGCACGACGACTGCCAGGAGGATCAGAAGATGCCAAATGCTCAAGCCACCCATGGCGTCATACTCTCAAAAGCAGTGTTTCGGGCAATTCCCCAGCGGCGAGCCCGCATGAATTCCGCTGCATTATCGCAAACCGCCGCCGTCGTTGCAAAGCGCGGTCGCCTTTCGATGGCCTGTATGTGGCCCCGGTCGCCCTGGAAAGCAACAAAATTACAGTAACAGATTCGCTCAGACGCTCCCGGAACCGCTGAAAAGGCTGGCGATCGCCGCCACGCCGCGCTCAGCCTCGGCACGATCGGGCTCGAGAGTATCGTCGTTGTAGCCGTCCCCTTCGTCCGAGCCATAGACCTGCACGACCAGCCCGTCGCGGCGCGGCACCAGCGAGACATAGTCGTGGGTCAGGCCGTAATTCACCTCAGGCTGCGGGATCAGCCGGGCCAGTTGCCCGCGTACCGGGATCACCGACTGGTCGTTGAACAGGGCCCGCGCACCGTAACCGGTGCAATTGATCAGTACTTTTTCCGGCAGGGCGGCGAAATCGGCCGGGGTATGGAACTCCCGCGTCTCGATCCGGCCGCCAGCCTGCAGGAAGTCCGACATCAGCAGATGGGCATATTCGGTGATGTTGAACATCATGTTGGCGTTGCGGGTGACCCTCCGACCGGGGAACGGGTTGGCGTCGGCGCTGAGCTCGGCCCGCTTGGGCTGCCAGTCACCTATTCCGTCGCGCCACATCTCGGCGAAGCGAATTCCGCTATCGGGGCCGGATGGCCGCGGCGCGTTCGGATTCGACACATGATAGACATCGATCCATTCGATCGGATCGCCGGGCAGGCCCAGATAATTCTGGAAGGTCTGGAACGAGGTGCGGCTCATCTCGTCCCACAAAGTGTGGAACTCGGGCGTGTCGTGGCCGTCCAGGCAGATGCGCGAGTCCGGCGTGAACAGGCCGGTCGCCAGCGAAGAGCGGACATTGGGCGGCCGATCCTTGGCATAGATCGTCACCGAGGCCCCTGCCCGCAGCGCCAGCGTGGCCGAGGTCAGCCCTAGCGCGCCGCATCCGATCACGGCGACCCGGTTCACGCCGGCCGACAGCGCCTTCTGAACCGCGATCGTGCCCGAGCCCCAGGACAGCGACCAGCCGCTGCCGCCGTGGCCGTAATTATGGACGACGGTCTTATCGCCGATCCGCTCGACATCCAGCCGGGGCCCATCGGCACGGAACGGACGGGTGCAGACGGTGATGCGGGTGACGCGATCCATGCTGGCCCGCACCGGCGGCAGGATCGGCCCTGAGCGAAGCGTGGGCTGCGCCACGGTCGTGCAGCCGCCCAGCGCGGTGACGCCAAGCATGGCGCCGCCCGACAGCATCACATCGCGGCGGCCAAGATTCCGGATGCTAGAAAAGCGACCCGGTCTGGTCGTCGGTCTCGTCGTCCGGTTCGTCATCGGGCTCATCCGATTGTGTGAGAGTCTGGATCGCCGGGCGCTTGTCGAGCAGGCCGGTAGCCTTGAGCTCGTCGACACCGGGCAGATCGCGCAGGCTCTCCAGGCCGAAATGGTCGAGGAAGCCCTCGGTCGTGATCCAGGTGCCCGGCCGGCCCGGCGTTTCGCGGCGGCGGCCCGGTTTGATCCAGCCGGCCTCGATCAGCACGTCCAGCGTGCCGCGCGCCGTCGCAACGCCACGGATGGTCTCGATCTCCGCCCGGCTGACCGGCTGGTGATAGGCGATCACCGCCATCGTCTCGACCGCGGCACGCGACAGCTTTCGCAGCTGCGTTCGCTCAATACGCATCCTGTCCGCCAGGTCGGCGGCGGTACGAAAAGCCCAGGCGCCGTCGCGCTCCAGCAGATTGACGCCACGGCCGGCGTAATCGCCCTGGAGGCGCTTAAGCAGCGCCGTGACATCCGTACCTTCTCCGAAATGACTGGCCAACGCCTTCTCGGACAGCGGTTCGGCCGAGGCGAACACCAGCGCCTCGATCATGCGTATGGCGTCGAAATCGTCGGCGCTCAACGGGGGGCACTCACGCTTGGGTCTTCCTGTCAGCTTGGGCTGAGCGAATATAGATCGGCTCGAAATTGCCGTCCTGCCGGATTGTAACGACGCCGCGCTTGGCCAGTTCCAGCGTAGCGCCGAAGGTGGCGGCGACGGCGGAGCGCCCGACTAGGCGGCGCTGCTCGCCGCTCGATATGCGTTCGGCATCGACCGACGGCAGGAATTGCGACAGCAAGGTCCATTGCGGCAGGCGGCCGATCATCTGGGACAGGCGCTCGATCGCGGTCTCGACCGAGTGCAGCATGAACGGCTCGATCGTGTAGAGCTGTTTCTCATGCCGACTCAGATGCTGGCCATAGGCCGCGAGCAGATCGAACAGGCTGAGGTCGAAGATGCTCTTGCGGTCGATGACGATGGGCTCGGGCGCACCGCGCTGGAACATGTCGCGGCCCAGCTGCGGCAGGGTTTGCAGCCTGGCGCCGGCCTTCTGCATCGATTCCAGCCGGCGGATCTGGAAGGCCAGCGCATCGGCCATTTCGGCCGCTGATGGTTCCTCCTCGCCCTCCGGTTCGGGCAGCAGCAGGCGGGATTTGAGGTAGGCCAGCCACGACGCCATGACCAAGTAATCGGCGGCGAGCTCAAGCCTCAGCCGCCGAGCCCGTTCGATAAAGGCGAGATATTGCTCGGCCAGCGCCAGGATCGAGATTTTAGTGAGATCGACCTTCTGATCGCGCGCCAGGGACAACAGGACATCGATGGGCCCGCCATAGCCGTCGAGATCGAGCAGAAGCTGGCCGTTGTCGTCGGCTATCGGCTCCTCGAACTCGTCGATCTCCGCGATCGGAATCACGATGCCAACTCCGCCAGCAGCGCCTGCTCCGCGGCAGGATCGAAGGCGGCCTTGCCGCGCCGCATCCAGGCTATCCCGGCGCCAAGGCGGTTGGCGGCGTCTTCGGTCAGTGTATGAACCGCAGGCGCGATATCCAGCATTTCCTGGAGGTTACCTGAGCAATGCAAGGTGAGGTCGCATCCCGCCGCCAGCGTTGCGGCGGCATTCTCGGCCAGCGTACCGCGCAGCGCCTTCATCCCGATATCGTCGGCGATCAGAATGCCTTGGAAGCCGATGCTGTCGCGGATGGTAGCAATGCCCGCAGGTGAAATCGAGGCGGGGCGTTCGGCGTCGATAGAAGTGTAGATGCAATGGGCGACCATCGCCCATGGCGTGTCGTTGACCGCGCGGAAGGCAGCGAAATCAGTGGCTTCCAAGGTAGCGCTCTCGGCGGAGATGCGCGGCAAATCCAGATGGCTGTCGGCAGTGGCGCGGCCGTGGCCGGGGATGTGCTTGGCGATGGGCGTCACCCCGGCGTCGCGCAGGCCGAAGGCGACCGCCTCGGCCAACGCCCCGACCAGGGCCGGATCGGCGGAGAAGGCGCGGTCGCCGATGACGGCATGGGTTTCCGGCAGCAGCAGGTCGGTCACCGGCGCGCAGGCGACGTCGATGCCCAGATCGGCCAGCATTGCCCCGATTACCCGGCCGAGGGCGCGCGCTGCCGCCAGTCCTGCCTCGCTGTCACGCTCGGCTTTGAGCCCAATGGCCCGCTGCGACGGCAAGGCGGGCCAGTGCGGAGGCCCAAGCCTGGCGACCCTGCCCCCCTCCTGGTCGATCAGGACGGGCGCGTCTCGGCCGACTGTGGCGCGTAATTCCGCAACCAGCGCACGGACTTGCGCGGAATCGACCACGTTGCGCCTGAACAGGATGAAGCCGTAGGGATCGGCGTCGGCGAAGAAGCGGCGCTCGTCGTCGCTCAGCACCGTACCAGCGCAGCCGAAAACGACCGCGCGCGCATGCCGGCCCGGGAGGGCCGCCGCCGCACCAAAAGCCGGCGCGGCCGAGGACTCAGCGCTTGACGACAATGCAGCCGAGGCCTTCTCCGCGCAGGCGGGTGCAGGTCGATTTGGCCGCGCCCTCGTCGAGCGGACCGGCTTCCACGCGGTAGAAGGTGCCCTTGTCCGGCGTATCGATCTTGTGGGTCGAGTTGCTGAGCCCGGCGAGTTCTGGGTAGAGACGCTTCAGCCGCGCCCATTCGCCCGGAGCGGCGTCGGCGCTGCGCACTGCGCTGAGTTGCAGGTGGTAACTGCCGCCACCGGATGATGTTTTCGCCGCAGGCGTGGGGCTGCCGCCGGCCTCATTGATCAGTGCGGCGATGCTCGTCGGGCCGGCCGGTTTCGCCGGCGGCGGCTTAGGCGTCTCTATGGCGGCGACCTTGGGTGGAGGCGGAGGCGCGGCCTGGACAACCTTGGGCGCCGGTGGTGGTGGTGGCTGAATGACGATCGCGCCCGGCGTCGGCGCCAGAGCTGTCGGCGCGCCGACATCGACCGGCGGCGGCAAATCCGTCGTCGCAGTTTGCTGAGGCGGTGCAACGGGTTGTTGTACGACCTGCATATCGGATGGCGGAGGCGGCGGGGCCACCGCGTCGGCGGGCGGCGGAGGTGCGGGCGGAGTCCGCGACGCCGGCGCTTCGGGCGGCGGCAACAGCTTCTCGACCACAGGCTTCTGGCCGCTCTGCCCACCCAGCCGGTCATAGACGGTCGAATCCTGGAACGGAATCTCCTGCCCGCCCGGATTGTCCGGCTTCACCTTGGTCGGGCCGGGCTCGGCCTTGACCAGCGGCGGCATGCCGTTGCCGCCAGCGCCGGGGCTTTGATGATAGGCAAACCAGATCACCCCGCCAAAGGCGGAGGCCGCGGCGACCACGGCGATCGACGGCCAGATCGAACGCCGCTTGGGCGGATCGATATTCCGCTCGCCTGGTGCGATGCCGGGATCGGCCCGCAATTCGCCGCGATGCTGGAAGGTCATGAGCGCAGTTCCTCTTCCGGTTCCACACCGATGAGGCGCAGGCCGCCCGCGATGACAGTCGCCACGGACTGAACCAACGCCAGTCGAGCGATTGTCAGCGAACGGTCGTTTTCGAGCAAGAAGCGAAGCGTCGCGTTGGTATTGCCGCGCGAGTAGAGCTGCTGAAAGGCGGAGGCTAAGTCATAGAGATAAAAGGCGATTCTATGTGGTTCATGGGCCTCGGCCGCGCCTGAGACAACGGCGGGCCAAGCCGCCATGCGCCGGATCAGGTCGAGTTCCTCGGGCGAATCGAGTTGGTCCAGGCCGGCCGCCAGCAGCGACTCGGGGGCGACGGCTTCGTCTCCGAACATCTTGACCGCGTTCCTGAACACGGAATGGCAGCGGGCATGGGCGTATTGGACATACCAGACCGGGTTGTCCTTCGACTTCTCCATCACCTTGGCGAAGTCGAAATCCAGCGTCTGGTCGTTGCGCCGCGTCAGCATGATGAAGCGGACGACGCCTGGACCGACTTCATCGATAATATCGCGCAAGGTCACGAAGGTGCCGGACCGCTTGGACATTTTCACCGGCTGCCCGTCCTGCAGCAGGTTCACGAGCTGGCACAATTTGATATCGAGCTCGGCCTCGCCATCGGTCAGCGCCCTGACCGCGGCGGTGATCCGCTTCACCCAGCCGCCATGGTCGGCGCCGACGATATCGATCAGGGACGGATAACCGCGGCTGAACTTGTCGAAGTGATAGGCGATGTCGTTGGCGAAATAGGTATAGCTGCCGTCGCCCTTGGCGATCGGCCGGTCGACATCGTCGCCGAATTGGGAGGAGCGGAACAGCAACTGCTCGCGCGGCTCCCAATCGTCCAGCTGCTTGCCCTTCGGCGGTTCCAGAATGCCGCGATAGAGCAAGCCTTTGCTGTCGAGCTGGTCGAGGGCGCGCTTCACCGCTCCTGCCTCGACAAGCGCCCGTTCGGACGAGAAACGATCCATATGGATGCCGAGCAGCTTCAGGTCGGCCTCGATCGCCGCCATCATCTGGGCGACGGCGAAGGCGCGCAGCTCAGGCAGCCATTCGGCTTCGGGCAGGTCGCGCCACTTGGCCCCGTCCCGCGCGGCCAGCGCCTGGCCGACGGCCTTCAGATACTCACCGGGATAGAAGCCGGGCGGAATCTCGGCGATCGTCTCGCCCAGCGCCTCGCGGTAGCGCAGGAAGGCCGAGCGGGCGAGCACGTCGACCTGGGCGCCGGCGTCGTTGATGTAATATTCGCGGCAGACCTCGTGTCCGGTCTTGGCCAGCAGGCTGGCGATGGCGTCGCCTACGACAGCGCCGCGCGCATGGCCGGCGGTCAGCGGGCCGGTAGGGTTGGCCGAGACATATTCGACATTGACCCGCTTGCCTTTGCCCTCGTCACTCTCACCATAGGCCGGACCGGCAACCAGGATCTCTTTCAGCCGTTCACGCCAGAAGCCTTCGGTCAGGCGCAGATTGATGAAGCCAGGGCCAGCGATTTCAGCCGACAGCACCTCGTGATGAGCGGTCAGCCTAGGCGCCAGCAACTCGGCGAGATCGCGCGGCTTCATGCCGGCAGGCTTGGACAGCACCATCGCCGCGTTTGTCGCCAGGTCGCCATGGGTCGGGTCGCGCGGTGCCTCGACCGCCACGCGGGCGGTATCGAGGCCGGCAGGCAGCCCACCTGACGCCGCGAGGTCCTGCAAGATTCCCTGAACGACGCCGGAGAAGTATTTGTAGATATTCATTATTGTGGATCGTGAAAGTCAAAGAAGCGTTGATGTTCGGCGATGGCGAAGCGGTCGGTCATGCCGGCCAGGTAATCGGCGATCACCCGGGCCTTGGCAGTCTCATCGCTATTGTGCGCCATTTGCGCCTGCCATTGTGTCGGCAGTGTGTCGGGCTCTGCCATGAATTGCTTGAATAGGTCGGCCAGGATCCGCCGGGCCTTGCTGGTCATCCGGTTGACCCGATAGTCGTGATACATGCGGGTGTCGAGGAAGTGGCGGAGCTGCTTTTCTGCGTTGCGCACCTCGTCGGACAGCGAAACCACCGGGCGTTTGGCCTTGCGGATGTCGTCGGCCGACACGGGCTTGATCTCCGCCAGCCGCCGCTCCGTTTCCGCCGTCAGGTCGCGCACCAGCCGGTCGATCAGACGGCGCGTCGTCTCGTGGACAACCCGGCCGGATTCAAGGCCTGGATTGCGCCCCCTCACCTCCTTGATGATGTCGCCGACCAGCGGCAGCTCGGCCAGCTCCTCCAAGGTGAAGAAGCGGGCGCGGACGCCGTCCTCGATATCGTGGGTGTTGTAGGCGACATCGTCCGACAGGGCCGCGACCTGCGCCTCGATCCCGGCATAGGTATCGAGCTCCAGGTCGAATTCGTTCCGGAACGCCTCGATGGTCACAGGCAGAACCTCGCCCGCCGGCAGCGGCAGCAGCGGGCCGTTATGCTTTACCAGCCCGTCCAGCGCCTCCCAGGAGAGATTCAGGCCGTTGAAGTCGGCATAGCGCTCTTCCAGCCGGGTGACGATGCGCAGCGCCTGGTCGTTATGATCGAAGCCGCCATAGTCGCGCATGCATTTGTCGAGCGCGTTCTCGCCGGCATGGCCGAACGGCGTATGGCCCAGATCGTGGGCCAGCGCCACCGCCTCAGCCAGGTCCTCGTCGACATGCAGCACCCGGGCGATCGAACGTGCGATCTGCGCCACCTCGATCGAGTGGGTCAGCCGCGTCCGGTAGTAATCGCCCTCGTGATAGACAAAGACCTGGGTCTTGTATTGCAGCTTGCGGAACGCGCCGGAATGGATGATCCGGTCCCGGTCGCGCTGGAACACCGTGCGCGTCGTGCTTTCCGGCTCCGGATACAATCGCCCGCGCGACCGCGCCGGATCGGACGCGTACGGCGCCCGTCCGCGCGAAGAAAACTGGCGCTCCGGCTGGTGATTCATGGCGCGGACACTAGCGGTGCCAGGGTGTGATCGCAATGATGGGACTACTGCCATCATTGCACCCACCCCTCCCCCGCACTAAGTTCTCTGGCAGGAGAACGATATGACAGCTCTCATGACAGATTCGGGCCTGACGCCTGTCCAGATTGGTCCCCGCGAGGTGACGCTCAGCGCATCCGCGGCAAAGCGGATCAAGGCTTTGAACGCCCAGGCCGGCACCGACCAGATGTTTCGCATCACGGTCAGCGGCGGCGGCTGCTCGGGCTTCCAGTACGAATTCAAGCTGGACGGCCAGCTGAACGACGACGACCTGACGTTCGAGCGCGACGGATCGGTGCTGGTTACCGACGAGACATCGCTCGATCTCATCGCCGGGGCGGAAGTCGATTTCGTCGACGACCTGATGGGCGCCTATTTCCAGGTCAAGAATCCCAATGCGGTGTCTTCCTGCGGCTGCGGCACATCCTTCGCGATCGCCTAAGTGACACTTCGCCTCGTTACCTGGAACGTCAACTCGATCAAGGCGCGGCTGCCGATTGTCCGCGATTGGGTTGAAGCCAACGCGCCTGAGATCGTCTGCCTGCAGGAGATCAAGACGATCGAATTCCCGACCTTCGAGTTCGAAGCGCTCGGCTATCAATGCTTGTTCGTCGGCCAGAAGTCCTATAACGGCGTCGCCATACTCTCGAAACTGCCGATCAAGGGCGCGGAGACGGCCCTGCCCGAGGGTGACGGCGACGACCATGCCCGCTTCATCGCCGCCGATATCGACGGGCTGCACGTCATCAATATCTACCTGCCGAACGGCAATCCGATCGGCACCGACAAATTCACGTACAAGCTCGCCTGGATGGACAGGCTGCAGCGGCATCTGAAGAGGCTGCTGGACGAAGAGCGCCCCTTCGTCATCGGCGGTGATTTCAACATCATCCCCGAGGATGAAGACTGCTACGACCCACGGGCCTGGCTGGGAGACGCGCTTTTCCAGCCCGAAAGTCGGGGCCGCTATCGCGCGCTGCTCAATATGGGCCTGACCGACGCGCTGCGGACCGTCAATAAGAGCGACCATCTCTACACATTCTGGGACTACCAGGCCGGCCGCTGGCAGCGCGACCAGGGCATCCGCATCGACCATTGGCTGCTCTGCCCCGAGGCGGCTGACCGGCTGGAGGACTGCACTGTCGACAAGGGCCCGCGCGGGCTGGAACGGGCCTCGGACCACACGCCGGTGATCCTGACGCTCCGCGACTAGCGCGCCGCGGCGGCGCCTTCGGCCAATCCCCTCATCATCCCCTGCATTGCCGTCAGGACAGACGCTGCCTCAGGGGTAATGCCGTAACGTGCGGCGATCCAGGCAGGATCGTTGTAGGAAACGTGGGTTTTCCCGTCCGCGCCGGTCCACACCAGGAACTTCAGCGGCAGGTCGATGCCGATGCGCTGATCGATCTGCATCAGCTTGGTGCCGGCCTGGGCATTGCCGAAGATCAGCACCGTCGTGGGCTCCAGCGGCACGCCGACTGCCTGGGCCCCGGCGGCGTGATCGACCTTGGCAAAGACCGTGACGCCTTTCGCCGCCAGCGTGGTTTCCAGCCAATGGATCGTCGCCGCGGCGTCGAGCGGGCTCAAGACCGTTACCAAACCGTTCACTTCACTCATGACATCGCTCCTACAGGCTGACGGGCGGCAAACCACAGAAGAATGCTGAACACTACGATCGAGGCGAGCAACAGCCCGCTCAGGATCACTTCACGCCTCACGCTGTTGGCGATGAACACATCCTGCGCCTCGATCTCGCGCGTCGCGGTGACGAAGCGCACCGTCGAGAGGATCAGCATCAGGCTGGCGACCGCGACCAAAGCGAAGCCGGAGAAGAGCCCGAACGCGCCGGGCGCCAGATCCAGCTTCGGTATGGCGATGCCGAACCCGGCTATGCCGAGCGCGGTCCTGATCCAGGACAGATAGGTCCGCTCATTGGCGGCGTGATCGTTGAAGTTCTTGATCATGGGCGGCTCCGGTTCGGGTCGTCTTGACGATTCTCCCGATTTTACACACGGATGCCCGTCGGACTTTCACATAGCTGCGCTAATCGTCGATCGCCTGATAGATCAGGTTGCCGAAATCGGCCTCGATCTTGGGGCTCAAGGGGCCGACCAGCAGCTGGATCATCATCACCGCGGTCAGGTCTTCCTTGGGGTCGTTGAACCAAGTGGTGCCGAAGGCGCCGCCCCAGCCGAAGCGCCCGACCGAGCCGAGGCCGAACTGGCCGCCCAGCCGGTCGGTGACCGAGACGCCCAGCCCGAAGCCGCGCGACGCCCACATGTCGAAGCCGAGGAACAGCCGGCCGCGCTGCTCCGGCGTCAGGAAGTCGGTCGTCATCAGCTCGATCGTCTTGCGCGACAGCAGCCGCTCGCTGCTGACGGAGCGGCCATCGCGCAGCATCAGGCCGAACCTGGCATAGTCGTCAGCGGTCGAGGCGAGGCCGGCCGAGCCTGACGGCACCGCCTTGGGCAGGTTCCATGGGCTGTTGCCGGGATGGTCGTTCAGGACGCGCCTGCCGGTCGCCGCGTCCGGCATATGGGCGACGGAGAAGCGGTTCCGCTTTTCGTCCGGCACATGGAAGCCGGTATCGGTCATGCCCAGCGGTTCGAACAGGCGCTCCCGCAGGAATGCCTCCAGCCCGTTCCCGGCGATCCGGCCGACCAGCAGGCCCAGCACATCCGTGCCGAATCCGTAATTGAAATGGCTGCCCGGCTCATAGACCAGCGGCAAGGCGCCCAGCCGCGCCAGCCATTCATCCGGGTCGGTGCCCGCCAGCAGCAGGCCGTTGCCGATATGGAGCTTGGCAGCCTCCGCTGCGATCGGGCCGGTATCGGCGAACTGGCTGACCAGACCGGGTCGGTGGGTGATGAGGTCCAGCACCGTGATCGGACGCGGCGATGGATAGGTATCGTCGAGCGCGCCGGTTGGGCTGCGCAGCACCTGCCGTTTAGCGAGCTCGGGCAACCAGTGGTCTATGGGATCGTCGAGGCGAAGCTTCCCGTCCTCCAGCAGCATCAGCGCGGCGACGCTGACCACCGGCTTGGTCATCGAGGCAATGCGGAAGATCGTGTCGCGCCGGATCGGCGTTCCCGCCTCCTCGTCCTGCCAGCCGAAGGCGTCGGAATGGACCTCACGGCCATTTCGGTGGACCAGGGTGACGACGCCGGCGACCTCGCTACGGTCGACATAGCCACGCATAGCGTCGCTGAGGCGGATCAATCTGGTTTTGGATAGCCCCTCGATCGTCGCCATCGCGTCCCTCCCTTGTCGTTATTTCAGGTTTTTCGCATTCCCCGGCAGCAATTCGGCGATCCGGCTGAGCTTCTTCTCGCCGTCCGGACTCCAATAGACGCCCTTATCGTCCCGACTCACCTCGGAACAGACCTGGACGTCATTGTCGAGGAGCGTGCAGAACAGATTGTTCTTGATCCCCCACGACCCTTGATAGCCCTGCCCATCCGACGAACCGATCAATTTGCCGTCCGGCGCATAATATTCGAACGATCCGTCGGGCATCACGGCGGTGTGATCGGCGACCAGGGCGGTGATCTCAGCGCCCGAAATCGGATGCGGCGTAACACCGGTGACATCGAGCTCATGCGGCCCCCGGCTGACGCAGCCGGCGGCAAGGGCGGTCACCGCAACCAGCAAAAGGTTTCGACGGCCGGCGATCAACTTCCCAGCATCTCCAAGGCACTGCGCACCTTCTCCAGCGCGGCGGCATATTCGGCGCGGCGTTCGCGCTGTTCGGCGACCACTTCCTCAGGCGCGCGCTCCAGGAACTGGGCGTTGCCGAGCTTCTTGTCGATCTTCTCGATCTCGCCGCTCAGACGCTTCGTCTCTTTGTCGAGGCGCGCCTTCTCGGCGGCGATATCGATGATGCCTTCCAGGGGAAGGATGATCGTCATCTCGTCGAGTGCAATCCGCGCGGCCGCGCCGGCTGGGACATCGCGGGTGGGGTCGGCGGCATCGACGCGGGCCATGCGCTCGATCAGGCCCCGATATTCACCGATACGGCGTAGGGTCTCGGTGCTGGCACCCTTGAGGACCAGCGGAATCACCGCCGACGCCGGCACGTTGATGTCGGAGCGGGTGCTGCGGATGGCGGAGATCAGGCGGACCAGCCAGTCGATCTCGGCCTTGGCCGCCTCGTCGACCATGCCGGCGCCGAAGTCCGGCCAGTCGGAGGTCGCGAGCAGATGGCCGGCGCGGTCGCCCAGCTTCTCGTACAGCTCCTCGGTGAGGAACGGCATGGTCGGGTGGAGCAGCAGCAGGATCTGGTCGAGCAGCCAGGCGGTGGTCGCCCTTGTCTCGACGGCCCCTTCCCCGCCCGCCGCCAGCAGCGGCTTGGTGAACTCCAGGTACCAGTCGCAGAACGTGCCCCAGGCGAACTGATAGATGCCGAGCGCGGCCTCGCTGAAGCGCAGATTGTCGAGCGACTCCGCCACCTTTGTCGCGGTCAGCGCCAGCTCACCCACCGCCCAGCGATTGACCGGCAGCTTCACCGAAGCGGGGTCGAAGCCCGTCACCGGCCGAGCTTCATTCATCTGGCAGAAGCGCGCGGCGTTCCACAGCTTGGTCGCGAAGTTGCGATAGCCTTCGACCCGCTGTTCCGACAGGCGGATGTCGCGGCCCTGGGCGGTCAGCGCCGTCAGGGTGAAGCGCAGCGCGTCGGCGCCGTATTTGTCGATGATCACCAGGGGATCGATCACGTTCCCCTTGGTCTTGGACATCTTCTGGCCGTGCTCGTCGCGCACCAGCGCATGGATATAGACGCGCTTGAACGGCACATCGCCCATGAAATGGATGCCCATCATCATCATCCGGGCGACCCAGAAGAAGATGATGTCGAAGCTGGTGACCAAGAGATCGGTCGAGTAATGCGCCGTCAGCTCAGGCGTCTTCTCCGGCCAGCCCAAGGTCGAGAACGGCCACAGCGCGGACGAGAACCAGGTATCGAGCACGTCGTTGTCACGCGTCAGCTTGACCTCACGGCCGTAATGGGCCAGCGCGGCCTGCTTGGCCTCGGTCTCGCACTCCTCGACGAAGTATTTCTGGTCCGGCCCATACCAGGCCGGGATGCGATGGCCCCACCAGAGCTGGCGGCTGATGCACCAGGGCTGGATGTTGCGCAGCCAGTCGAAATAGGTCTTTTCCCATTGCTTCGGGATGATCTCGGTGCGGCCGTCCTCGACCGCCTTCAGGGCAGGACCGGCCAGGGTCGCGGCATCGACATACCATTGGTCGGTCAGCCACGGCTCGATCGTGACGCCGGAGCGGTCGCCGGTCGGCAGCGTGTGCTCGTGCGGCTCGGCCTTCTCCAGCACATCGGTTTCTTCCAACTCGGCCAGGATGCGTTTGCGCGCCTCATAGCGCTCAAGCCCCTGGAAGCGCTCGGGGGCGTTGTCGTTGATGTGGGCGTTGGCGTCGAAGATGTTGATCAGCTCGAGCCCGTGGCGGCGCGCGACCTCGAAGTCGTTGAAATCATGCGCCGGGGTGATCTTCACCGCGCCGCTGCCAGTTTCCGGGTCGGCATGCTCGTCGCCGACGATGGGCAGCAGGCGGCCGACCAGCGGCAGCACGGCATGCTTGCCGATCAGATCCTTATAGCGCTCGTCCTCAGGGTTCACCGCGACGGCGCTGTCGCCCAGCATCGTCTCCGGGCGCGTCGTCGCCACCACCAGATAGCGGCCGGGCTCACCCTCGATCGGATAGCGCAGATGCCACAGCGTGCCCTTATGCGGCTTGGCCTCGACCTCCAGGTCGGAGATCGCGGTGTGCAGCTTGGGGTCCCAGTTGACCAGCCGCTTGTCGCGATAGATCAGGCCCTGCTTGTAAAGCGCTACGAACACCTTGCGGACGGCGTCCGACAGGCCCTCGTCCATCGTGAAACGTTCGCGCGACCAGTCGGGCGAGGTACCGAGCCGATGGAGCTGGTTGACGATGGCGCCGCCGGACTGGGCCTTCCACTGCCAGATGCGCTCGATGAAGGCGTCGCGGCTGAAGTCGTGGCGGGACTTGCCCTCAGCTGCCAGCTGGCGCTCGACGATCATCTGGGTGGCGATGCCGGCATGGTCGGTGCCCGGCTGCCACAGCACCCGGTCCTTGCGCATGCGGCGATAGCGGACGATGACGTCCTGCAGCGTGTGGTTCAGCGCGTGGCCGACATGCAGGCTGCCGGTGACGTTGGGCGGCGGCATCATGACGGTAAAGGGCACGCCGTTGCCCGCGGGCTTGCCGATCGCGGCCGCGTCCCAGCGTTCGGACTGGCGGCTTTCCACCGTCTGCGGATCGAAAGTCTTGTCGAGCATCGTTGTTATTCTATGGAATTCGGAAACCGAGGGTAAGGAAACTAAGCAGTACCCTCGCCTTCAGTACCCTGGGGCGTCGGATCAGTCGATACCGGTTCCGAACCATTTGTCGCGAACGCGGTTCTCATTGACCTGCGGATCGTAGATCGTGACCGGCAGCGCCATATCCCGGGCCGTCAGCCGGCCGACCGCCGACAGCAGCGTATAGGAATCGACCAGCGCGTCGTGCTCCGCCCCGACCAGGTTGACCTGGGCCTGCAGCAGCTGCACCTGGGCAGTCAAGGAATCGAGCACGGTTGCAGTACCGACCAGGGCCTGCTGGCGCGTGCCTTCCGCACCGGTCGCAGCCGCTGTGACCTGCGCGGTCAGCGCCTCGATGTTGGCCTGCGCCGTCTTCAGCTGCTGCCAGGCAGCGATGGCGGTCTGGCGCGCGACACGCTTGGCGTCCTCGATGGCGATCAGATTCTGGTTCGCGGTGTGCTTGGCCTCACGGACCTGGGACGACGCGAGGCCGCCGGTGAAGAGCGGCCAGGTGATCTGGGCAGCGACGCTGCCGGTGTCGATGTGATCGATATTCCTTGCGCCGCCCGTGCTGGCGCCTGATCCATCGAGCGATTGGCTCGCCAAGGATTGGGTCGAGCTGTTTCCGCCGGGATAGAGGCGCTGAAACGTGCCGATCAGCTGGATCGTCGGCAGACGAGCGCCCTGTGCGAGATCGATCCCGTCGCGCGCTGCCCGCTCAACGAACTCAGCGGCGATGACGTTTGGGTTGTTCTCCTCGGCCTCGGCGACAGCGTCCTCGAGCGTGGCTGGCAATTCGTACTTGAAGACAGGCTGAACAAGCTTCCCGGGCGCCTGGCCGACAACACGCTGATAAGTGGCTTGGTCGGTCTTCAATGCCCCGACCGCGGTCGTGTACTGAGCGCGCGCCTGTTGGTAGGAAGCCTCTGCCAGGGCAACATCGGTACGGGTCACCTCGCCGACGCGCAGCCGGTCGGTTTCGGCGTCGAGCTGGCGCTTGAGCACCGATTCGTTGGTGGCGTTGAGATCGACCGTCGATTGATCGCGCACGACATCGAGATAGGCTTGCGCAGCCTGCAGCAGCACAGCCTGCTCGGTCGACTTAAGCTGAGCCTGACCGGCCTTGACGGCATTGGTCGCCTGGCTGGTCTGGGCTTCAGTCCGGCCGCCGCGATAGATGTTCTGCACGACCTGCACACCGACGGTTTTCTCAGTGTTGTAGCCGAAGGTACCGGGGACCTTAACCTGGCCGAAGGGAGGGACGAGCTGTTGCGTCATCGGCTGCGGGTCGGTCGAAGTATGCGTCCGCGTAATCCCGCCGGTCACCGTGATCGTCGGCCGCCAGTTGGACAGCGCCTGTGGCACCTGTTCGTCCGTCGCCCGCTGCTGCGCCCGGGCGCCGCCCAGCTGGGTGCTCTGGGTGTAGGCGTTGGAGAGCGTCTCAACCATCGACTGGGCCGCGGCCGGCAGGGCTGCGGCCGTCGCGAGGATCGCGGCGGTTGTGGACAGGAGACGGAGGGAATTGCGCATCAGCGGGGGACCTTAATATCGCTGCAAAGTGGGATCGACCGAGCGGGCCCAGGCGTCGATGCCGCCGGCCACGTTGGTCGCATGATCGAATCCCTGCTGGCGCAGCCAGGCGGTCGCCTGGGCGCTGCGGCCGCCGTGATGGCACATCACCGCCAGCGGCTTGTCACGCGGCAGCTCCTGGAAGCGGCTGGTGATCTCGCCGAGCGGAATGTTGATCGCGCCATCGATCGAGGCAATCTCGATTTCCCAGGGTTCGCGGACATCCAGCACCGCCGGCGGATTGGCGCCGTCCAGGCGCTCTCTCAGGGTCAGCGCGTCGATTTCGAAGGGTTCGCTCATGATCTTACAATGCGAAAGCGGAACGGGGTTCGAAGCCCGGCAGGAACGGGGCAACGGCATCGAACAGCACCCGGCCGGACACCGAACCGCCCAGCTTGCGGTACAGCATACCGGTGCCGGAGCGGCCCTCCTGCGCCTGGACAGTGACGAGACGGCCATGGTCGGCGAGCTGATCGGCAATGTGCTTGGGCAGCTCGGCAATCATGCCGTCGATCAGGATGACGTCGTAAGGGCCCGCGGCGCCATGGCCCTGCTCCAGCGGGCCGGCATGGACCACGGCGTTGGTGACGGCCAGGGCCGCCAGGTTCGAGCGCGCCGCGTCGGCAAGCGCCGAATCGCTTTCCACCGCGGTGACCGTGGTGGCGAGATCAGCCAGGATCGCGGTCGAATAGCCGGTGCCGGCGCCGATCACCAGCACCTTGTCGGACGGCGACACCATCGCCTCCTGCAGCAGCCGGGCGGTGACCAGCGGCTCCAGCAGATAGCGGTTCGCCGCGATGCGCAGGCTTTTGTCGACATAGGCCACGCCGGCCAGGCTGGCGGGCACGAAAATCTGCCGGGGCAGGCGCGACATCGCCGCCAGCAGGGCCGGTTCGGTCACCTTGTTGGTCCGAATCTGGCTTTCAACCATATTGAATCGGGCCTTGGCGTGGACGTCGTTGGCCGGGGCTATTTCGGCGGTCGCTACTGACATGGAATCGCTGCTCGCCATCCTGAAGGGAGACACCCCGGCTATATATCCGTCATAAATCCCAAAAACAACGCAGCGCTATGTGTACCCCATAGTAGACGGCCACCGCCGCCCTGTCTCGTCGCTTATGGCTGCACGCGCACCGGTGTGCGCATTGTCACGAATTCCTCAGCCGAGGTCGGGTGGATGCCGATCGTCTGGTCGAACATCGCCTTGGTCGCGCCGGCGGTGATGGCGACGGCAAAACCTTGCAGCATCTCCGCCGCGTCGTCGCCGATGACATGACAGCCGATCACCCTGTCGGTCCCATTCTCGACGATCAGCTTCATCGTCGTCTGCTGCATGCGCGCGGTCAGCCGGTGCTTCAGCGGCCGGAACATCTGCTTGAAGACATGGTATTGAATGCCGCGCTCCGAAGCCTGCTCCTCCGACAGGCCGACCGTGCCGATCGGCGGCGAGGAGAAGATCGCGGTGGCCACATTCTCCAGGCTGACATGGCGGGTGCTGCCGGCGAACAGCCGGTCCGCCAGCGCATGGCCCTTGGCGGTGGCGACCGGGGTCAGGTTCAGCTGGTCGGTGACGTCGCCGATCGCGAAGATGTTGGGGACGTTGGTCCGGTCATCCTCGTCGACGATGACGGCGCCGTTCCTGTTCAGCGCCACGCCCAGCTCTTCGAGCCCTATGCCGTGCGTCAGCGGCACGCGGCCGGTGGCGTAGAGCACGCAATCGACCTCCATCGTCAGGTCATCGTTGCAGGTGACGCGGATGCCGCCCTCGACCTTTTCCAGCTTCTTGGTCACGCAGTGCAGGTGAGACTTGATACCCTGCGCCTTCATCTCGACCATCAGCGCCGTGCCCAGTTCCCGATCGAATGCGGTCAGGATTGCCATGCCGCGATGCATCAGGGTCACGTCCGCCCCGAGGCCGGAGAAGATGCCGGCGAACTCGACCGCGATATAGCCGCCCCCGACAATCAGCACCCGCTTGGGCAGGTCGGGCAGGAAAAACGCCTCGTTGGAGGTGATCGCCAGCTCCTTGCCGGGAATGTCGGGCACATTGGGCCAGCCGCCGGTGGCAATCAGGATTCGCTCGGCCGTGATGCGTTCGCCGGTTGAAAGACTAACCGTATGCGCGTCGGCCAATGTGGCGCGGGCGTCATAGATCTTGACGCCGGAGTTGTTGAGCAGGCCGCGATAAATATCGTTCAGGCGCTCGATCTCGACATTCTTGTTGCGGATCAGGTCCGGCCAGGAGAATTCGTCCGCCGCGCATTTCCAGCCATAGCCTGCCGCATCCTCGAAGCCATGGCCGAAGGCAGCGGAATAGGCCAGCAGCTTCTTCGGGATACAGCCGACATTGACGCAGGTGCCGCCCATATAGCGTTCCTCGGCGATGCCGACACGCGCCCCATGCCCGGCCGAAATCCGCGCCGCGCGCACCCCGCCGGAACCGCCGCCGACGACGAACAGGTCGAAATCATATTGGGTCATGGAAAGGTCCTTGTCGGCGGAGCGAAAGCCGAGTTTCTAAATTCGTAGGATGGGTAGAGCAACGCGAAACCCATCGTCAAACGCTGGAATGATGGGTTTCGCTTCGTTCTACCCATCCTGTGGCATGAGCTAACGCACCACCTCGACGCCATGCCAGAAGGCGACATGATCCTGGATATTGGCCGCGGCTTGCTTGGGCGCGCGATAGATCCAGGCGGCGTTGGGGTTGGTCTTGCCATCGACATTGAGGGTGAAATAGCCGGCCGTGCCCTTCCACGGGCAGACAGTCGTGTGGTCGGTCTCGGTGAAATATTCGCGGTTCAGCGCCTCGGGCGGGAAATAGACGTTGCCTTCCACCTCCTCGAACCGGTCGCTCTCGGCCACCACCTTGCCGTTCCAAATCGCCTTTGCCATTCGGGCCTCCAATTTGTGCGATGAGCAAATGTCATATCGGCTCATTCCCTTTTCCAGGGCGGGGAATGCGATAGCTGTCCTGCTTTAATTGTACCGCAGGCGGTTGGTCAGGTTTTGCTTCAGCGCCTCATAGCGCGTATCGCCCATCGCGGCGTTGCCGCTGCAGGAACGGGTCCACAGCACACCTGCCGGGTCGGCCTTGGCGAAGACGATCACCGGCACATCGGGCTTGAAATCGGCGCTGCAGGCGCTGTGGTCGCTGCGCACCTTGATCCGGTGCACCGGCGCGCCCTTCCATACCGTATCGACCTGGAACAGCGTGACCGTGTCATTCTTGACCCCGCCGGGCGTCTCCAGCGTCTGCTCGGAATGGAACGGCGAGGCACCTTCGGGGATCTGGGCGAACATCAGCGGCTTGCCGGCGAAGATCACAACCGAGCCCGCGATCTGTTCGTCGAGCGAGAGCTCGGGGCAAAGGCAATCGGCTTGAGCAACGCCGCCGCAGGCCATGGCGACCGATACCGCAAAGACAAACGAACCGAGATTCTTGCGCATGGCCCTCGCCCCTCGTTTCGCCGGTATTGGGCATGAAATCGGCGGGGCGCGCAACCGTTCCGGAAACCTAGGACCAGACCGAGAGCGGCAGGATGAAACCGATGTCGGTACCGCCGGTGTCCTGCCCGGCGGCGGTCAGCAGCGCATGGGCCTGGCCGCGATGATGGGTCTGATGATTGAACATATGGATCAGCGCGACGGATTTGGGCGCCGTCATCTCACTCTGGATCATGCCGCTGAACCAGGTCAGGTCTCCGGCGAGCCCGTCATCGGTCAGGCTCGCGGCCCAGGCCTCGATGCCGGCATCGACTTCAACCCGCTTCGCCTGCATCTCGGCGAAGTCGTCATAAAGCCGGGCGCTCTCCGTGCCCGGCTTGGCGAGCCTGGGCCAGCCGGCGAAGCGCGACATCCACGTCTGGTCGGCCCACAGTAGATGGTTGAGCGTACCCTGGAGCGAGCCGAAAAAGGCGCCGCGATCCTGCCTGCGCTCGGCATCCGACAGCCGCGCGGCGGCAGCGTAGATGCGCCGGTTCATCTCGCTGTTATAGGCGCTGAAGCCGCGGACATAGGCAGGTGTGATCATCTCAGCTCCTAGTGGGCCATCAGGGCGCCATCGACCACCATCGTGTCGCCGGAAACATAGGCCGCGTCGTCGGAGCAGAGCCAGACCACGGCCCGGGCGATATCCTCCGGCCGGCCCATCCGCTTGCCTGGAAGCTGCTGCACCAACGCGTCGATCGAGCCGCCGTCTTGCTCCAGATGCGCCCGCATCATCGGCGTGTCGATGATGCCCGGGCAGACTGAATTGATACGGATATTGCGGTCGGCATATTCCTTGGCCGCCACCTTTGCCAGCCCCAGCAGCCCATGCTTGGCCGCCGTATAATGCGGCCGCCCAGGCGCCGGGATCAGGCTGGCGCCCGAACAGTTATTGACGATCGCCCCGCCGCCCGCGCTCAGCATGTGGCGGATTTCCTGCTGCATGCAGAGAAAGACGGAGGTCAGGTTCACCTGCACCACCCGCTCGAACTCCTCCAAAGTCTGCTCATGGAAGGGCGCGGCGATACCATTGACCCCGGCATTGTTGAAGGCGCAGTGCAGCCCGCCGAAAGTCTCGACCGTCTCGGCCACCATCCGCGCGATATCGTCGGCTGAGCGCATGTCGGCGGCAATGAATGCCGCCCGCCCGCCCGAGGCGCGGATTTCCGCAACCACCTCGCCCGCCTTGACCGGATCGCGCGCCACGACAGCTACGGATGCACCGCGTTGACCGAACAGGATCGCCGTGGCCCGGCCGATGCCGGTGGCTGCGCCGGTGACGAGCGCGACCTTGCTTGGAAGTCCTGCATTGATGCCTCGTAGGTCGGATTAGCGGAGCGTAATCCGACATTCTGTGAACCGGATCGGTTGTCGGATTACGCTCCGCTAATCCGACCTACAAAATCACTCCACCGTCACGCTCTTCGCCAGGTTGCGCGGCTGGTCCACATCCGTGCCCTTGGCCACGGCGACGTAATAGGCCAGCAGCTGGACCGGGATGGCATAGAGGATTGGCGACACGAACGGGTCGACCGCCGGCATCTCGATGGTGCCGACGGCAAGCGGAGCGAGACGTTCGATGCCGGCCTGGTCTGAGATCACCAGGATGCGGCCGCCGCGGGCCTGGGCTTCCTGGACGTTGGAGGCGGTTTTCTCGAACAGGGCGTCGCGCGGAACCAGCGCGATCACCGGCACATCCTCGTCGATCAGCGCGATCGGCCCATGCTTCATCTCGCCGGCGGCATAGCCCTCGGCGTGGATGTACGAGATTTCCTTGAGCTTCAGCGCCCCTTCCATCGCCAGCGGATAGGCAGTGCCGCGGCCGAAATAGAGCACGTCGCGGGCCTGGGCGACCTGGTGCGCGAGCGCCTCGGGTACATGGGCGTTGTTCAGCACGTCCGACACGCGCGCCGGCGCCTCACGCAGCGCGGCAGCCATGGCCGCCGCCCGCTCCGGCGTGATCGAGCCCTTGGCCTCGGCGATCGCGATGGTCAGGCAGGCGAGCACGACGAGCTGTGTAGTGAAGGCCTTGGTCGAGGCGACGCCGATCTCAGGCCCCGCCTTGGTATACAGCACCGCGTCGCTCTCGCGCGCGATGGTCGATTCCACGACATTGATGATCGACAGGATCGTCTGGCCCTGGGAACGGCAATAGCGCAGCGCCTCCAGCGTATCGGCCGTCTCGCCCGACTGGGAGACGAACAGCGCCACGCCGCCCGGCGGCATCGGCGCGGCGCGGTAGCGGAATTCCGACGCCACGTCGATCTCCACCGGCATGCGCGCGATCTGCTCGATCCAGTACTTGCCGACCAGCCCGGCATAATAGGCGGTGCCGCAGGCGACGATGGTGATGCGCGGCACCGTGGCGAAATCGACCGGCAGCGGCCCCAACTCGACATTGCCGGTGGAGGCGTTGCAGAAGGAGGCGAGCGTATCGCCGATCACCGCCGGCTGCTCATGGATCTCCTTCAGCATGTAATGGCGGTATTCGCCCTTGCCGGTCAGGATGCCGGAGACCGAGCTTTGCAGGATCGGCCGGTCGATGATCTGGTCCTGGGCGTCGTAGATCGTGGCATGGTCGATCGTCACCACGGCCCAGTCGCCGTCATGCAGATAGGCAACCCGGCTGGTCAGGCTGGCCAGCGCCACCGCATCCGAGGCGACAAACATCTCGCCATTGCCATATCCGATTGCCAGCGGCGGCCCCTGCCGCGCGGCGATCAGCACCGGATGCGCGCCGCCGAACAGCATCAGCAGGGCGAAGGCACCGTGCAGCCGCTTCAGCGCCGCAGATGCTGCATCGACCGGAGACAGGCCCTGATCCAGCAGATCGGTCACCAGATGGGCAATCACCTCCGTGTCGGTCTGGCTTTCGAATCGGCGCTGCTTGGCGGTCAGCTCGGCCTTCAGCTCCTGATAATTCTCGATGATGCCGTTATGGACGACGGCGACCCGTTCGGTCGCGTGTGGATGGGCGTTGTTCTCGGTCGGGCCGCCATGGGTCGCCCAGCGCGTATGGCCGATGCCGATTGAACCGGCGAGCGGCTCCAGCGCCAGCTTTTTGTCGAGGTTGAACAGCTTGCCCTCGGCCCGGCGGCGCTCGATCTGGTCGTCGACCAGGGTGGCGATGCCGGCGCTGTCATAGCCGCGATATTCCAGACGCCTCAGCCCATCCATGATGAGAGGGACAGCGTCCTGACGCCCGACCACGCCGATAATACCGCACATGACTCGTTACCCTTTGAGCTTCTTCGCCCGTTGTTTAGCACGAAATTCCGCCGCCCACCCGGGTTTCACCGCCTGACGGCCGCGGGCGAGCGCCAGCGCGTCGTCGGGTATATCCTCCGTGATGGTGCTGCCGGCCCCGGTGAAGGCGCCGGCGCCGACCTTGACCGGCGCGACCAGGGTGGTGTCGGAACCGATGAAGGCCCCTGCCCCGATCTGGGTGCGATACTTGCTGAAGCCGTCGTAATTGCAGGTGATGGTGCCCGCGCCGATATTGGAGCCGGCCCCGACATCGGCATCGCCGATATAGCTCAGGTGATTGGCCTTCGCGCCCTTGTCGATGCGCGCATTCTTGATCTCGACGAAATTACCGATATGGGCGCCCTCGCCGATGCTGGCGCCGGGGCGCAGCCGCGCATAAGGACCGATGATCGCGCCCGTCTCGACAACCGCCTTCTCGATATGGCTGAAGGCGCGGATCTCGACGCCGTCGCCGATCCTCACACCGGGGCCGAAGAACACATTCGGCTCGACAGTGACGTCGCGGCCCAGGATCGTGTCGAAGGACAGGAAGACCGTATCCGGATCGATCAGCGTCGCGCCCTCATCCATGACCTTGGCACGCAGCCGCGCCTGCATCTTGGCTTCGGCCACGGCCAGCTCACCGCGGGAATTGACGCCCAGCGCCTCTTCCTCCGGCGCCTCGACCACCCGGCAGGCCAAGCCGGCCTTGCGCGCGGCCTCGACGATGTCGGTCAGGTAATATTCGCCCTTGGCATTGCTATTGCCGATGGAGTCCAGCAGGCCGAACAGCCGCGATCCGTCGATCAGCATGATACCGGTGTTGCAAAGATCGATCCGGCGCTCCGCTTCGGTCGCATCCAGCGCCTCCACGATCCGCTCCAGCGTCCCGTCGGCGCCAAGCACCAGGCGGCCATAGGCCGTGGGCGGCGGCACGCGGATGCCGAGCACGGTGACCGCCTCCTTGCGCCGTTCCGCCCGCATCCGCGCCAGCGTGTCGGCCTGGATCAGCGGGCAATCGCCATAGAGGATCAGCACGTCGCCGGTGAAACCCACCAAGGCCTCGCGCGCCGCCTTGACCGCATCGGCCGTGCCGTTCGGTTGATGCTGGACGGCGGTCACATGCGGTTTCACCGCAGCGGCGACATCGTCCATGCCCGGCGCGACCACGACCACCACCCGCTCGGCGCCCAGCGACTCCGCCGCCGCGATCACATGGCCGACCATGGAGCGCCCGGCGACCTTGTGCAGAACCTTGGGCAACGCCGAACGCATACGCGTGCCCTTCCCGGCGGCGAGCACGATGACGGCGAGCGGCTGGCTGGTCATGTACGATATAACCCTCGGAATTTACGGATTCCTGCTCTAACCCGGCCCCGGACGGGATGCAACTGAGCTGCTATTTCCCGAAATGCTGGGCGATCCGCGGGTCGATCGCCTGGGCGGTGGCGATGTCGATCCTGCCGCCGGTGGGGTCGCCGCTTTTCTGCTTGGCCAGGCCGCGGCCATAGAGCGAGGAGGCGAAGCGCGGATTGATGGCGAGGGCGGCGTTATAGTCCGCCAGCGCCATGCCGTACTTGCCGGCCTGGAGGTTAACGAAGGCCCGGCTGTCGAGGATCTCGGCGCTGTAGGGCCTGAGCGCCACCGCCGCGTTGCAATCGTCCAGCGCCATGTCGAGCCGCGCCAGGATCGCGCCGTTCCAGCAGCGGGCATTCAGCGCGATGGCGGATTTCGGCTCGATACGGACGGCACGGTCGGCATCATCCAGCGCGTGCGCATAGTCACCGGAGAGTTCATAGATGTGTGAGCGCGCAAGATAGCCGACGACGCTGCCGGGGGCGATACGGATGGCCGCGCCGGAATCCTGCATGGCGCGGTCCCACTCGCCCTTGGCGGCATACGCCTCGGCCCGCGCCGCATAGGCCATCTCCGATTTGGGGTCGAGCGCGATCGCACGGGAGGCGTCGGCCAGGGCATTGTCATGGTCGCCGGCAAGCGCTGCCAGCTCGCTGCGCATCACGAATCCGAGCGCGTTATCCGGGGCCAGTGTCACGGCGCGGTTGGCGTCGTCGAAAGCCCGGTCGTGGTGCCCCCCCAGGCTGAACACCTGGGCCCGCTCCAGATAGGCCTCGATATTGCCGGGGTCGGCGCGCAGCGCGGCGTCCAGCGCCGCCATCGCACCCTCATAATCCTTCCGCTTCAGCGCATCCTCGGCGGTCAGCACATAATCGCGGACATTGGTGATATCGACGGTTCTGCTAGGCGCCGCGGATACGGTCCCCGCCCGCGCCGCCTCGTCGCCGCGGAGGGTCGAAGCGTAGAGCTTGTGCTCGCCATAGGCGAAATAAAGATGAAGGCTGGCGAGGTCATGCATGCCCAGGATCATGTCCGGGTTGTTTCCGGCCATGGGCGCAATGACCAGCCAGGGGTCCTTGAAGGCGATGCCGCCCATTTTCAGCGAGTGGAAGCGATGCCGGTAGATTTCCCGCGACCGGCCGGTGCGGTCGACCTGGCTCTGCAAGGCCGACGGCTCCGGCTCGATGCCGAACAAAGCCTTGGCGGCGCGGGCGCTGAGAAAGGTCTCGGGCGAGCCGGTATCGATCAGCGCCTTCACCTGCTGCCCGTCGAGCTCCAGCGGGATGCTGACCAGGCGCTGGCCGGGATCGATCGTGACCGGCAGCTCGGCCAGATCGCTGTGCGGCCAGCGCGCGATCTCATCCCGGCAATGGGTGGACGGAAAGAAGCGCGCCTTGCGGGTGGCGGGATCGATCTCGACATCCCAGCGGGCCAGCCAGTTGGCGCCCAGCGTCGCGGCGGTCGGGATATAGCCCGGTGGCCCCTCGAAGAAATCGACATTCCGAATCTCGTCGCCGCCGATCTCGATCGACGGCACTGTGATCGCCTTGGTCAGTAGAATACCCTGCAGGCCGAGCTGCCCGATGATCCGGGAGCGATGCTCGCGATAACCTTTGGCGATCGAGGGATCGATCAGGCTCCAGAAGCCGCCCGTGTCGAGCAGGACCTGGCGCGGCGTTCCGTCGATCTTCAGCGAGACAACCGGCGTTGCGTCATCATTGGCGATCATTGGCAATTCGGCCAGCGGCGCATGCGTGCACTCGGCGGCGTGGCTCATCGCCGGCGCGACCACAGCCACGATCACGCCAAGGAGAGCGCGCAGGGTCAGCCCGCGAATGCTCCAACAGCCAGTCACAATCCTCGTCTCGCCTCACCCGGCGCTCACCGCCGGTAGTCTACATTTAGCGCTTAAGGGACGTCCGACTAGAGGCGGTTATTTCCCGAAATGGCCGGCGATATCCTTGTCGATTTTCTGCGCGGCTGCGATATCGGCATCGGCGCCCGCTTTGTCGCCCTTCTGCTGTTTGGCCAATCCGCGCCCGTAGAGCGATGAGGCCAGGTCCTGCTTGATGTCGAGCGCAGCGCTATAGTCGGTCACGGCACGGTCCCACTGGCCCTTCTTGAACCGCACGAAGGCCCGGCTGTCGAGAAAGGCTGGGTTTTTGGGCGCGATGTCGAGCGCGGCGTTGCAGTCGTCCAACGCGTCGTCGAGCTTGCCCAGGATCGCCCCGATCCAGCACCGGTCATTGAGCGCGGCGGCAGATTTGGGCTGGAGCCGGACAATCGTGTTCTGGTCCTCGTAGGCATGGAGATAGTCGCCGGAAGCGACATAAATCCCAACCCGCGCCTGATATCCCCGGGGATCGTTTGGCAAGATGCGGATGATCTGACCTGCGTCGAACAGCGCGCTGGTCCGGTCCTTGTTGTCGAGCTCGAAAGCCGCGCGCACCGCATAGCCGCGCGCAAAATTCGGATCGCGGTTGAGGGCCAGACCAATATCGGTCATTGCCTGCGTCTTGTTGCCGGTCCGCCACTCCTGCTGCGACCGATCAGCATAGACATCGAGATTATTCGGATCGAGCTCCAGCGCGCGGGCATAGTCCTTGAACGCAAGATCGCGCTCGCCCCGCGCGGCATGAATGGCGGCGCGGGCACGGTAGGCTTCGGCATAGCGGGGATCCGTACTGACCGCCTGCTCGATCGCCGCCAGCGCGCCGTCCCGGTCGCCCTTTTCCAGCTTCGCCACGGCATCGGTCGTGAAATTGCCGGCATTGATGCGCGATAGCGGATCCTGGCTGGGCGGCTGCGCTGCCCCCGACGCGCTGGCCGTCCCGCCCGCGGCGGCGATGTCGCCGCGCGCGCTGGTGACATAGAGCTTTTCCTCGTCATAGGCGAAATAGAGATGCAGCGCGGCCAGCTGGTGCATTCCCAGTATCATATCGACCGATTGATCGGTCAGGTCGGCGATGGCGATCCAGGGATTCTTGAAAGAGATATCGCCCATCTCCAGCGAGGGGAACTGGTAGCGGTACACTGCATATGACCGCCCGTGATCGTCGGTTGCAGAGCCGTTGGGCTGCATCCCGGGACTGTCGGGCTTGAGATCGAAAAGGCGTTTCGCGGCGCTCATGCTGAGCACGCTTTCCGGCGCGCCCGTATCGATCATGACCGTCACCTCCTTGCCGGCCAAGACCAGCGGCAGGGTGACCATGTGTTCGCGGCGTTCGAGCTTGAAGGGAATCTCCGCATAATCCTGATGTGGCCAGTAGACCACCTGCCCGTCGCAATGATCCTGGGAAAACAGCGAGGCGGTGTTCTTGACCGGATCGATCTCGACATCGAACTGCGCCAGCCAGTTGGCGCCAAGCGTTGCGTCCACGTCGGTCATGTAGCCTTCGGGGCCGATGAAGAATTCGACATCGGTTGCCTTCGCCGGGCCCAGCTGAAGCGATGGCATTTTGACGATCTCAGACAGGACCCGGCCTCTCAGACCGAGATTGCCGATCACAGGGGAGCGCACCCGCGGCAGCCCGGCTGCGACCTCCGGGTTGACGAGGCTCCAGAAACCGCCGGTATCGAGCAGCACTTTGCGCGGCTTGTCGTCTAGCTTCACCGAGACGACCGGCCTGAAATAGCTGCCGGAGAGCAGCGGGGCCTCCATCAGGCGCTTCAAGGTGCAGTCCTTGGCGGCATAGGCCGGAACAGAGGCGCCCCCTCCGGCGATTGCCAAGGTAGCGGCTATCAGCCACCCCAATATCTTGGGATGACATCCAGATTCTGACAGGCGCACATTTCGGCGCATTTTCTAGGCCCTACGGAAGACGTTATCTTTTGGCGTTACTTTATACTTCCTCGGACGCGGCACGCCATAGTATTTTGAAGAAAAGAACGCGCGTTCGTCGCTAGGACGGATCGCGCACCGCCTGCAGGTTGAGCACCAGCGGGCCGAACGGGCTGGTGCTCTCGATCCGGACCGGAACCTCGACCTTGGCGGCGCCGACGCGGGCGATATAGACCTCGACCGGTACGACCTGGTCCTCGCCGTTGACCTTGCGGGTGAAGAATTTCTTCTGGTTCTTCTTCCAATAGCCGGCCATCGGCTCGACCTTGACCAAGCATTTCAGAGCATCGCCCTTGTACATGGCGACGCCGCTCGCCTCCAGCGCCTCATGTCCGTCGTCGCTATAGATGAGGTCGAAGCGGCGGCGGCCGTCGAAAACCGGTACACGGCCGTTGCAGCTGCCGGTGCGATCGACCGCGCGCAGGCCGGCGAAGACGCCGCTCACGATATCCAGCGTGTCGCGTGTCTGGTCCGCCGCCACCTCGTCGCGCTGATCTTCCTGCGCATCGGGGAGGACCTTGCGCTCGATGAAGCCGCCATGCCCGTCATAGCGCAGCGTGACCGAGCGCTCCTTGCCCTGGAAATTGTTCTTCTGGACATGCTCGACCGGCTGCAGGACGTCGCCCGCGACATTGCCCCGACTGTCGATATCGATCTTCCAGGGCATCATCCGGCCGATGGCCCCCGCCGTCACCGCCTGGATGGCGACGTTGTAGTGCGCCGCATCCTCCCCAATACTGACGGTAGAGGACAGCGCCTCCAGCCCGCCGATATAGATCTTGTAGTCGAGCACGACGGCCGGCTTGACCGGCGCATCCTCGGCAACGGCTGGAGCGGCGATGAGAAGGGTCGCTGCGGCGAGATGAAATAGGCGCATGGCATTTCCCGAGTTGGGCGTGCTGCTGATATAGGAACCATACCGGCTCAGACATCACAGGCGAACGTTCATGAAATACGCATTCGACCCCGGCCACCAGGCCTCGGTGGCGATACACGGCTCGGACGAGCGTTTTCCGGTACATAGGATTTACTGCGTCGGCCGCAACTATGCCGACCATGCCCGCGAGATGGGCGGCAATCCCGAACGCGAGCCGCCTTTCTTCTTCGACAAGCCGGCCGATGCCGTGGTCGAAAACGGCGCCGAGGTTCCCTACCCGCCCCGCACCCAGAACCTGCATCACGAAATCGAGCTGGTGGTCGCCATCGGCCGCGGAGGCCGGAACGTCCCGCTGGAGGACGCCAACGCCTATATCTTCGGCTATGCCGTCGGTAACGACCTGACCCGCCGCGACCTGCAATTCGCCGCCCGCGATGTCGGCCGCCCCTGGGACACGGCCAAGGGCTTCGACCATTCCGCCCCAATCACCGCCATCCACCGCATCGAGGACACCGGCGTGCTGGAGCGCGGCGAGATCTGGCTGACCGTCAACGCGGAGAAACGCCAGACCAGCAACCTGGACCAGATGATCTGGTCGGTGCCCGAAATCATTGTCGAGCTGTCACAGCTCTACACGCTGAAGCCGGGCGACCTGATCTTCACCGGCACCCCGTCGGGCGTCGGGCCGCTGAAGCCGGGGGACGATGTCCAGGGCGGGGTGGAGTTGCTGGGGACGCTGAGCTTCACAGTTATCGGCTAGCGGAGTCGCTCCAGACACCAATTGATCGCACCGCTGCAAAGGTAAGCTTCCTTAAAATGGAAGTCTGAGCGCAACAAGGCGTCGCTATGCCGGATACGATGATCCGCCTCCCGATTTCCAACCATCGCGTCGGTAGCGACTACACGGTCACGCTGGGTATCGGTCACAACGCCCAGAAATTCAGTTTTCTGCTCGACACGGGAAGCAGCGCGCTTGTGATCGGCGGGAACGTCTATGACCCGGCCAAGGACCAAACGGCTAAGACCACCAAGCTGCTTCAGCTTACCCATTATCTGTCGAATGCTTTTGTCGGCGGTATCGTTACCACCGCGCTCTCGCTGACAGATAACGGCACAGCGCAGGCAACGACGCTGACCGGCGTCAACCTGGCGGTGGCGTACGACAAGCGCACCGATAATTTCGGCAACGCCGACGGTATTTTTGGCCTAGCATACGGGGCGCTCGACAACACCTATCTGATGCCGGCCGACACCTGGCAAAACCGGTATGATTCCGACAAGGTCGGGCTCGGCAAGAAATGCGATGTGACGCCGTGTTTCGACCAATTGACCGATGCCGGCCTGATCGGCCGCAAATTCGCATTTTCGGTACGGCGCTCGCTCATGAGCGCGGCGCAGGACGATCCTACCGCCGATCCTCTGAATTCCGGCGTTTTCATCCTCGGCGGCGGGGAGGAATGCAATGACCTCTACGTCGGGGATTTCACTGACATCGCCGTCCTGCATGAGCAGCACTATAGCGTCGATCTCTTGTCCGTTCAGGTCGGCGACCTGGCGCCGATCGCGGTTCAGCCCGTTGGTCCTGACAGCAACGCTCCGTCGAACGCGTTCATCGACAGCGGCACGCCGAATCTGCTGCTCGATCAGGATCTCTACGACCAGATGATGGCGGCCTTCGGCGCGATCGACAGCAGCTTTGCCGACGCACTGAAACAATTCCCATTCGGCGGCGAGGGGTGCGACCAGACCCGGATCGATCTGCGAAAATGGCCGTCGCTCAAGCTCGGCTTCCAGGGCAGCGACGGCAGTGCGAGCACGCTAACACTCGAGGCCGAGAATTACTGGCAATTCGACGCAGCCGGGAAAGGTTTGTCACTCGCCATGATCGCCGGCGACAGCGGCATGATGGGCGGACAATCGATCCTCGGTCTGCCGATCTTCAGCGGCAACTACGTCGTGTTCGACCGGACGAATGGTGACAGCGCTGGCGTCATACGCTTTGCGCGGCAACCATAACTTCAGGCGCGCGCCTATAAGGTTTTCATATACTCGATCAGCTCCTCGCGCTCCTGCTCCGAGAGGTTCGCATTCCCATAGTCATGGCCGGCATTCGAGTTACCGTCGATCGGCTTTCCGGCTTTATCGTGGGTGTCGAATTCAAAATCGTTCCCGGGCGACGCTTTGTCGGTTTTGTACCCGACCTCCTGCGGATCGAATTCGAGCGTTCCCATGTAGAACGACGAGCGCCGCTGGGCCGGCGGCAGCAACAGGTCGTGAAGGGTCGCGACCGAGCCGTTATGAAGATAAGGCGCCGTTGCCCAGATGCCCTGCAGCGGCCGCGCCTTATAGACCAATGCCTTCGAGTTGGCCGTGTCGTGCGTCATCGCATAGGCGCACTCGTTTCGGCGCGCTTCCTTCGGGTCGACGTCCGCAAAGCCGAAGGGCCGCCGTGAGGGAATGCCGCGGTTGATGCCGAAGAAACCTTCGAGCGCCGTGGCGACCAGATCGCTCTTCTTCCCGAGAAGCGTGCCGACCACGGTAGTTTGAAGCAGCCCGATGCTAGCCGATGTCGGACCGATCGGTGTGCCGCCCCCGATCGGCTTCGTTCCTTGCAATGCACCGCTTTTGGCGCCGTCGAATACAGCGTTGCACGCCATCCAGATATCGGTGCCCGATTCCTTCAGGCTGGTCAGCGTCGTCTTGTATGTGTCGGACGGGCTGAATGTCTGCGCCGGAATGGCATGGCAGCTGTTGCAGCCCTTCTCGACGAACAGCCCGGCGCCGACCTTCGCCAGCGCCTCGTCGTGCGGAAGCTCCGCAGGCCATTTGGGCGGCTCAAGCTTCTGCAGCTGTTCTTCGATACCGACCAGCACCGGCAGGGCAATGCTGGAATTGTATCCCCCCAGCCCGGCATTGGGCGTAACGGTTACATCGGCGAAAACACCGATCACCTCACCGGTATTCCGGCCCAGCGCACCATAATCGAAATCGTGGCCGGCCCCGGGGCCGAGAGGCTTGTTGGGGGCAATCCCGTTCCACTCGACAAAATCCAGCTGCGTGATGTTCCAAAGAAACGGATAGCTGACCGGAGCATCAGATGGATTGGCGGTCTGGCTGGTCTGGTCCGACCCGTCTTCTGGTAACGCCTCCAGGGCAATCTTATTGAAGATGTGCCCAATTGCATCGAGCCTGCCATAGCCGTAGCGCAGCGTGTTCCCATCCTTATCGGGTGGCACAAAGTTCAGGTGCGCGAGTTTGCCTTGCCAGACGACGAGGCGCGTCAGTGCCTGCATCAGCAAAGTGCGATCCTGATCCGCTACGGGCTTGCCCAGCACGCCCTCGGCGAACCGGTTGAATTTGTCCGTATCGTGCAGCGTATTCTGCAGGGATAGGTCCAGCGCATCGGTGAATGACTGGAAATCCGCAAGGGTCGGTCCGCCCTCGAACCTGAAACTCTGCCCTTTATAGGTCATCGTGGCTGTGTGGCAGGCCGAGCAATTCATGCCGACCCATGGCTCCTTATCGGATTGCCCCGTCTTCCACCTGAGCTTCGTTTCCCGCAGCCCGGCGTCGGGCTGGCAATCCACCGGAAAACCAATCGGCAGCGACCAGTCTATCGGGCAAGAGGGGTTTAGATCCGGCCCGTTCCAATCCGCCTTCGTCAATGGAAGATAATGGAACTTGCTAAGATAGGCGGGATCGAGAAATTTCTGTGTGCTGTCGGGCTGTTCAAGGGCATGGAGCCAAGCCTGCGGTATGAGGCGAGACCCTTGCGAGGTCGTATACCACTTGATCGTTTCCTCTTGTGTCCAACCTTGCCTGAGCGATGCCTGTTCAGCAGGCTGGTTGCCGGCTGGCCGGGGCGTGCACTGCGTGCCCAGCAGGAGGACCATCGCAATCAGGATGGTCACGGTGCGGCCCAGGCTGTTCATCGCTCCCTCCAACTAACCGAGGGGCTCGTCAGCTCCCCCTCCGCTTCTACGTTTGAATTTACGGATGGGATTAGCGGTTATTGATCTGAATTCACAGCGAACGCTTTGTGATATTTCTGAGGTCCGACGATTTCGTTACGGCCACTCCCCCGTCGCATTGATCAGCGGGTGGGCCCAGTCCGGCGGGGTCTTGTGCGGCAGGTCGGTTTTGCCGTCCAGCGACTTCACCTGGATGTTCAGGTGATGCGGGTAGTGCATGCTGTAGGTGACGAGGCCCGAGCGTTCGGCCGCCGGCAGATAGCATAGGGCCAGCGCCGCCTCGGCCAGGTAGGCCGGGTCCTCGGTGTCATAGCCTTCTGGGATCAGGTCTGAGGCGCCGGGCGTGCGGATCGCGGTCGAGGGGCCGATCACGTTGACCGCGATGTTGTAGTCCAGCAGCTCGGCCGCCAGCCCCTGGCTGAAGCGGTTCAGCGCCGCCTTGCACGAAGCATAGATCAGTTCCCCGCCCGCCTTCTGCTGCGGCCTGTAGGGCTTGCGCGGGGCAAGCGCGGTGGTCGAACCGACATTGACGATCCAGCCGGCGCCCTTCGCCTTCATATGCGGGATCGCCGCCTTGGACAGCACAAACGGCACGCGGAAATAATGGTCGATCGTCCGGTCGAACGTCTCCAGCGACATATGCTCCATGCGGCAATAGTCGGCATAGCCGGCATTGTTGACCAGGATGTCGAGCCCGCCCGCCGCTCGGGCGGCGCGGTCGACCAGGCTGTCGCGCTCGGCCGGGTTCTCCAGATCGGCGGCGACAGCGATGGCCTTGCCACCGGCCTGCTCGATCAGCGCCTTGGTCTCCGCCAGCGTACCGGGCACCAGGCGTTCGGTATTGGAGCGGATGCTGGTCGAGGCGTTTTCCATCGACCGCGCGGTGATCACGACGGTCGCGCCGGCCGAGGCCAGGCGCTGTGCGATCGCCCGGCCGATGCCGCGGCTGGCGCCGGTCACCAGGGCCACTTTTCCGGAGAGAGACGGTCCGGCCTGCGTCATGCTAAATTTCCCCAAATTGGCGTGAATAGAAAACGCACTTGTGTCGTTTCGTTACTGGTACAATGATCCCTGACCCTATGCCAGAGCTTTTGCCGACCCATGCCCATCGCCCCGATGACCGCCCAGAAGAATGCCAACGTCAAGAATGCCAGTGTGAAGAATAGGGGCGGCCGCCCCTTGCTGGAGGATGTGCCGCGCCGCAACGAGCATCTGCTTGACGTCGCCACCGAGATCTTCGTCCGGCTGGGCTACAACGCCACCACGCTGGACCGGATCGCAGCCGAGGCCGGCGTCGCCAAGCGCACCATCTACGCCCGCTATCCCGACAAGCAGGCCTTGTTCTTCGCGGTTATGCGTCGCCTTTCCGAACGCCGGGTCTTTAGCAACCTGTGGGAAGAGGACGAGCTGCCGCTGCGCGAAGGACTGCGCCGCCGCGCCCAACTCATGCTGGAGCGCGGCTTGGCGGACCACGAGCTCGCTATCGCCCGCCTCTATATGGTTGAGCTCACCCATTTTCCCGAGCTGGGCAAAACCCTGTGGAAAGCGGTCGAGGACGAACAGGGCGAAAGCATGATCGAATATTTCCGCTCGCATCAGCGCAAGCGGAACATCCGGCCGCTCAACCTCCCCCTGCTGGCGGAATTGTTCTTGTTCAGCATCTACGGCTTCACCAACCGGGTTGCCCTGCATCAGCGCGACAAGCCGACCCAGGAGGAAGCCGACGCATTCCTCGACAATCTGGTCGATGTGCTGGTGGGCGGAATCGAGCTTTAGGACCGCTTTAGTGGTGGCCGAAAACCATGTCCGCATGTGCGGATTTGGGAGCGTAAGTGACGAGGACCTGGTTCCCGATCGGCGTGTGGCCGACATGGAAGCCGGCTGCCACATACTGGCCGAACAGAACGATGCTGGCCTGATAGCCGGGGACACCGACCGTCAGAGTGCCTGACTTGTGCGACGCCGCTTCGACAAATGTGACTTTGTCGGCCGGATTGTATTGAAGATTCCCGAAGCCGATCGCGCCGCCGGAAGAGACGACCAGGTTTGCAGCCGTCCCGGCCAGCACATCAACAACGCCGCCGGCCTGGACTTGCACGCCGTTTGCCTTGCCGCCGTTGAGCAAGAGGACCCCGCCCCTGCTGACGACCGTGGCGTAGGCTTTTCCATCGACGACCTGAATGCCGCCTGAGCTGATATGTGTGCCGCTTGCGACGCCGTTGGCCACCAGCTGCTCGCCGCCGCTGCGGACGGTCGTGGCCACGGCCACACCCCCGAGATCGACATCCTGAAGCGTGTGGCTGCCGACGAGGGTCGTGCTGACGGCCTTGCCGAAGACCTCCTGAGCGGCGTTCGAAACGACGGTGTTGGTCGCCGTGGCGCCGTGGTCGATCTGGTCCCATCCGCCCGATCCAACCCGGATGCCACTTGTCGAGGCGCCCTGCATCACGATCATCTGTGCGCTGGGACCGAGGGTCAGCCCATGAGCGCTGGCGCCGGAGCTGACCGTGACATGGCCGGCGCTTCCGACCTTGAGGCCGGTAATGCTGCCGCCGTCATAGATGATCCTGCCGCCATCCCGAACCGTGACATCGATCGCCCGGCCACCCTTCTTGACATCGAGATAGAGGTCGCCGGTCAGGACGACGTTGCTTACCGTTCGCCCTGACGATACGAGCGCTTTAAACTCAATCCCGCCGGGGGCGATCTTGAGGCCGCTGACCTTGCCGCCCAGCACTGCGATTTCACCGCCGCGCAGCACGGTGATACCGCTGGCGATGGCGCCCGACTCGACGATCTCGATCCCGCCGCTGCTGACGATCGTTCCGGCGGCGTATCCGCCGGAATAGACGGTCTGAGTGCCGCCTTTCGACACCCTGGTATCGCTCGCCACGCCTTTATAGACGACCTGCTCGCCGCCACTTCCCACCGTCGTGTGCACGGCCGAGCCGAACACGCTCTGCACGCCGGCGCCGATCGCGACATTGCTGGCGATGCCGCTGACCGTCTCGAAGCCTCCGGCAAGGACCGTACCGACCACCGTGCCGCCGGCAGAGATGATCTGCTCGCCGGTGGTGATCTTGCCGCCGTTCGCGCTGCCTCCGGCAAAGACGGTCTGGCTCCCGCCTCTCAAAAGCGTTCCGCTCGCTTGGGCGCCCGACCTGACATCCTGATAGCTGGAGATGCCGACGACGGTTCCGATCGCCTTTCCACCCCCTTCTACATCCTGCTCGCTCGCACTCAGGACTGTCCCGTTCGTTACACCGCCGGATGAGACGATCTGCTCCGAATTGATGAACCGGACTCCGATGGTCTTGCCGCCGGCATAGACGGTTTCGGCCGGCAGACTGCGGATCACGGTACCGCTGACGGTCATGCCGGACGACACCGTGCCGGTATATTCGACGGCGCCCGGCTGCAGCGTGAGATGCGTGACCTTCCCGCCTTCAAGAACGAGCGTGCCGCCGCGCATGACTGTGACGTGGTCGGCAACCGCGCCGGATGACACCAGAAGCACTGCGCCGCTGCCGACCGTGGTGCTGATTGCCCTTCCGCTGTTGATATCAGCGAGACGCGCGCCGGTCAGGAGCGTGGTGCTGGTGGCCGTGCCGCCGAAACCGACGATCATGGCGCCTCCGTTTTTGACGACTGTCCGAGTGGCGCCGCCGCCTTCGACCCACAATACGCCGCCGCCCTGCACCACAGCGCTGGTTTCCCTGCCCAAATCGTATTCCACGCCGCCGGACGACACGATCGAGCCCACGGCGGAGCCGCCGCCGCTGATATATTCGATGCCGCTGTTAAGGACGTGCGTGGACCGGGCGATCCCGCCCGAGGAAACGACCACCTCTCCAAACAGGCTGGCCTGGGTGCCGCTGACGCTGCCACCTCGTTCGACGACAAGAACGGCGCCGCTGCTGACGACCGCGTCTTTCACCACCTGCCCTGAGGAAACATAGACATATTCCCCGGGATAAATGATCGTCGACATCCTGCGCGTCCTTTTGATATCGGCCCTGGCAGCGACCGACAACGGTGGTTTTTAACGGCCGGGTCTACCCCAGGCCTTCCAGATCTTTTGCCTTCACTAGATGATCGAAATATTATTATCAAGAAATTCAATAGTACATGAATTCCAGATTAAATCGGTCGCGTAGTTATAACGTACCAACCTGACCTCCGCGGAGGGGGCCTAGATTCTCCAAGGTGCTGGAATCGATTCCTGCTTTGGCCTATAAACGCTCCGACGCCGTGTCGTTTCTGAGCCGGCGCAGCTCGAAGCTTAAGAAGGCGGATGACATGGGCAGGGCACTCGAAGGAAAGATTGCGTTGATCACCGGCGCCAGCCGCGGCATCGGCGAGGCCATCGCACGACGCTTCGCCGCCGAGGGCGCGACGGTGGTGATCACTGCGCGCACGGTCGAACCCGGGACAGGCAAGTTTACCGAGAACGCGAAGGCCGAGGCCGCGCCGCGCCCGATCGCCGGGTCACTGAAGGAAGTCGCCGCGCAGATCGCGAAGGACGGCGGCAAGGCCGTGGCGATTCAGTGCGATGTCGCCGATCCCGCCTCCCGCGCCAAGGCGGTCGAGGAGGCTCTGGTCGCGGTCGGCCATATCGACATCCTGGTCAACAACGCGGCCGGCGGCGGCTACGGCCAGAACTGGATCGACATATCCAGCAGCCATTTCGACCGGCTGATCGAGACCAACATCAAGGGACCGCTCGATTTCATGCAGCGCCTGGCGCCGGGCATGATCCAGCGCGGCAGCGGCTGGATCGTCAATATCGGATCGAAGACCGCTGAACTGCCGACGCGGCCGTTCAACCCGTTCGAGAAGGGCTCGGGCGTGATGCTCTATGGCTCCACCAAGGCCATGCTGAACCGGCTTACCGCCGGCATCGCTGCCGAGCTGGACGGCACCGGCGTGTGCTGCAACGAGTTCGGCCCCTTCTCGATCGTTTGGACGCCGGGTACCGCCATGGTCGGGGTCGAAAAATATCGCGGCCTGCCCGGCTGGGTCGAGGAACCGGTCGAGGGCATGGCCGAAACCGCGCTGGCGCTGGCGAGCTGCGACCCGAACGAGGTCAACGGCCTGACAGTCTACAGCACGACCTACCTTCAGGAGATCGGCCGGCAAATCCATACGCTGGACGGCAAAGAAGTCTTAAGGAACTGGAAGCCAGCGGTAGACTGAAGCAAAGACCCAATAAGCAGACCAAAATTTCGGGGAGGAAGACATGAAGCGCACACTGATCGCGGCCCTATTCGCATCGGCGAGCCTGATTACCGCAACTGGCGCCGCCAGAGCGGCCGACAGAGCCATCCATATCGTCGCCGATAGCATCGGCGGTACCGTCACCAGCACGAAAGGTCCCGAAGCAGGGGTCTGGGTGATCGCGGAGACGAAGGACCTGCCCAATCCCTTCGTGAAGATCGTCGTCACCGATGACAAGGGTCGCTACGTGCTGCCGCAGCTGCCCAAAGCCAACTACAAGGTCTGGGTCCGCGGCTATGGCCTGATCGATTCCGACCCGGTCAAGGCGATGCCGGGCAACAGCCTGGACCTCAGCGCCAAGGTCGCGCCGTCCGCCAAGGAAGCGGCGGAATACTACCCGCCCAACTATTGGTACGCGCTGCTGCAGCCGCCGCCGGCCAGCGACTTCCCGGGCACCGGCCCCGACGGCAATGGCATCGGCAAGACGATGAAGATCCAGCAGGACTGGCTGGCGCATATGAAGGAGAACTGCCTCTTCTGCCATCAGTTCGGCGACAAGGCGACGCGTACGCTGGCCTCGACCGGCGGCAGCAGCGTCGAGGCCTGGGCGCAGCGCATCCAGATGGCGCGGGCCGACGGCGACGTCGTGGTCGGCAACCATGCGCGCGAATTCTCCGCCACCATGCAGAACAACATGGCGCGCTATGGCCGCGAACGCGGCCTGAAGATGTTCGCCGACTGGTCGGACCGCATCGCCGGCGGCGAGTTGCCCGCCGCCCCACCGCCGCGTCCCGAAGGCCAGGAGCGCAATGTCGTCGTCACGCTGTGGGACTGGGCCGACGGCCATTTCATCCATGACGAGGCGACGACCGACAAGCGCGACCCCACGGTCAACGCCAACGGCCCGGTCTATGGCGTCGATACGCTGAACGGGCATGTGGCGCTGCTTGACCCGGCGACGGGCAGATCGACCCTGGTCGACGTCCCCGGTTCGACCCCGCCAAGCCCGCACAACCAGAACGGCCAGGTCCATAATCCGATGCTGGACGGCAAGGGCCGCGTCTGGATGTCGATGCGCGACGGCGAAGGCGCCGACCATGACTGGTGCACCGACGGAAACCTGAGCCCGTACGCCAAGTACTTCCCGATGAAGACGGACAAGGGCAAGCAAATCTCGGTCTACGATCCGGCGACCAAGCAGATTACGCTGATCCCGGTGTGCTTCGACACGCACCACCTGAATTTCGGCCACACCCCGGACAACATCCTCTATTTCAGCGGCGACTTTAACGCCTTCGGCTGGTTCAACACCAAGGTCTGGGACGAGACCCACGACGCCAAGAAGGCAGCCGGCTGGTGCCCGTTCGTGCTTGACACGTCGGGCGACGGCAAGATCGATCCCGACCGGGCCAAGTGGAATCAGCCGGGCGACGCCATCGCCGCGGCGGGCGGGGCGGAAGGCACCGTCGGCAAGAAGACCAACGAGCCCGCAGCGGCCGCGCATACGTTCGACCCAAAGGCGGACACGCGGATCAACGGCTTCCCCTACAGCATGAATGTCAGCCCGGTGGATGACAGCATCTGGGTCGCCAAATACACCCCAGCGGTGCCCAGCGGCCTGATCCGCCTGACCCTCGGCAAGAACCCGCCGGAGACGTGCAAGACCGAGTATTACGAGCCGCCGAAACAGCCCGACGGCAGCTTCGCCGCCTTCAACATGCGCGGCGTCGACCTGGACTCGAAGGGTATCGCCTGGGTGGCATTCGGATCGGGCGAGCTCGGCCGTTTCGACCGGTCGAAATGCAAGGTGACCGAGGGCCCGAGCGCGACCGGCCAGCAATGCCCGGACGGCTGGACCTTCTATGACACACCCGGCCCGAAAGTGACCGGCGTGAAGGTCGGCAGCGCCGACTGGCACTATCTGACCTGGGTCGACCTGCACAACGTCTTCGGCCTGGGCAAGGACGTGCCAATCGTGCCGGGGTCGAACTCGGACTCGCTGATCGCCTTCCTGCCGAACGAGAAGAAATTCGTGGTCATGCGGGTGCCCTACCCGATGGGCTATTACCCGCGCGGCCTCGACGCCCGCATCGACGACCCGAAGGCCGGGTGGAAAGGCAAGGCAATCTGGTCCGACAACAGCGAGACCGCCCTGTGGCACCAGGAGACCGGCGAAGGCTCCTACGGCAAGGTGGTCAAGTTCCAGATGCGGCCTGATCCGCTGGCGGATTGATGTATCCACCGTCATTGCGAGCGTAGCGAAGCAATCCAGAGCCTTACCAATCAGTGTCGGGCTGACGGCTCTGGATTGCCGCGTCGCTACGCTCCTCACAATGACGGCACTTAGTCAGTTCCGCTCCGGCCGCCGCCCCCAGATCACGAACACCCGATGCGGCGCGAGTAAAATCTCCTGCGGGAAATCCCGCTTCAGCAGCGCCTTGTGATCGGCATCGAAGCGCATCACGGCATCCGGCGACAGCGAGGCGCCGACGCCCGCGCTGGCGCGGATTCGGCCGATCCAGGCCTCGTGCGTGTAGGGAACGGCCTGATCGAAGGTGAAGCTTTCGATGTCGCGGAAGCCGGCCTGCTCAAGGTCGGCGAACCACCAGGGGTGCAGGCCGTTGCCGCCGGCCATTGGGGCCCATTTTGGATTGTGCTCGAGAATCAGCGCTTCGGTCGCCGCGACCGCGCTGCCCTTAAGCGGCAGCCAGTCGAAATGGGCGATCATCAGGAGCCCGCCCGGCGCCAGCAGACGCTCCGCCTCGGCCGCCGCGCGCGGCCGGTCGAACCAGTGCCAGCATTGGCCGGCGGTAACGATATCGAACGCCCCGTCGGCCAAGCCGGTCTCCTCCGCCTTGGCCGTCACATAGCGGATGTCGACGCCAGCCTCACGATCCAGCAGCCGCGCCTGCCCGGTCATCGACTCTGACGGGTCCAGCCCTGTCACCACGCAGCCCCGCAGCGCCATACCACGCGCCACCGTTCCGGTGCCGGTTCCAAGATCGAGCAGCGGGTCGGCAGGCTTGACCAGCCCCATCGCGAACACGCGGTCGAAGAACCGGTCGGGGAATCCCGCGCGGTGACGGCCATAATCCGAAGCCGTCTTGCCGAAATCGATCTGCATCCTTGCCTCCTCGAAAACAGTGAGGAGGCAATTCCTGCGCTCTGGCTTTGGTTGGTCAACATTGATAAATATCATCAACTGTCGAAAGGGGCGTAGTTGACGAAATTCCTCAGCGCGGAAGAGGCGGTCGGGCTGCTCAAGATCAGGCGGCAGACGCTGTACGCCTATGTCAGCCGCGGCCTGATCCGCTCCAATAGCCAGGACGGCGATCCGCATCGGCGGCTCTATCGCGCCGACGATGTGGAGGCGCTGCTCGGCCGGAAGCGGCGTGGACGCACCCCTGCCCGCGCCGCCCAGACCGCGCTCGACTGGGGCCTGCCGGTGCTGGAATCGGCGCTGACGCTGGTCGAGGACGGCCGGCTCTCTTATCGCGGCCGGGACGCGGTGACGCTCGCCCAGGGCGGCGCAACGCTGGAGGATGTCGCTAGGCTGATGTGGGGCGCGGCAAGCGCCGATCCCTTCGCCGCCGAACAGCCTCCCGTCGACCCGCTATGGCGCGAATGGATGCCCCGCTGCGCCGCCCAGTCCGCCGTCAGCCGATGCCTGACCATGCTGCCGCTAGCGGCGTCGGTCGATACGCCGGTCTGGCCGTCAGACCTCGGCCGTAAGCAGGTGGCCGCCGCGCAGATCGTACGGGCGGTGGCCGCAGCGCTGGTTGCCGGCGAGCCGGACGGCAGGCCGGTTCACGAAATCCTGGCCTCGGCCTGGAGGCTGGACGCACGTGGCGCCACTATTGTCCGTTCCGCCTTGGTGCTGTGCGCCGATCACGAGCTCAACGCCTCGACCTTTACGGTCCGCTGCGTCGCCTCGACCGGCGCCTCGCTGGGTGCCGCCGTCGAGGCCGGGCTGGCGGCGCTGAGCGGCCCGCTGCATGGCGGCTCCTGGATACGGATCGCGGCACTGTTCCGCGAGGTCGAGCGCGCCGGCGACGCCGGCCGGGCGATCGCCGAATGGCTACAGCGCGGCGAGCAGCATCTGCCGGGTTTCGGCCATCCGCTTTATCCCGACGGCGACCCGCGTACGGCCGCGATCCTGGAACGGCTGGATCACCGGCCGGACCTCGCCGACGCGGTCGCCGCGGCGGGCGGGCCGCCGCCCAATCTCGACTATGGCTTGCTGGTCATGCAGCGCGCACTGGGTCTGCCCGAGGACGCGCCGTTCACCATCTTCGCCGCCGGCCGGACTGTCGGCTGGCTGGCGCATGCGCTGGAGCAGCAGGCCACCGGCGGCCTGCTGCGTCCCCGCGCACGGTATGTCGGGCCCGGCCGCCGGGGCGGCTGAGCCCACCCCTACCTAGCGCTTCAGGAAGGCCAGCGTGACGTTCTCGAACTCGGCCTTGCGCTCGATCATCGCCCAGTGGCCGCATTTCGGGAACACGTGCAGCTCGGCGTTGGGGATCATGCGCATGGCGACGAAGGCGCGGTCCATTGAGCTGACGCGGTCGTCGCGGCCCCAGGCGATGAGCGTCGGGGCCTGGATCGCCGCCAGATGGGCGAAGGTGGCGGCAGCGTGCGGCCCCTCGGTCATCGCCGTGATCGCATCCATCGCGGCGCGGGAATAGAGCTTCTTGCTGGTCTCGTAGGTGGTCGGATCCAGCGCCTGCTTCATCCGGCCCTCGATCAGCTCGTCGGTGACGATGGACTTGTCATAGACCATCGAATGCAGCCACTGGACCAGCCGTTCGCGGGTGGGGTTCTCGATGAAATCAACCAGCAGGTTGATGCCCTCGTTCGGGAAGGCGTTGAACAGGCCATAGCCGACACCGCCGATGGTGACGAATTTATCGATCCGCGTGGGGTGCTGGGCCGCGACCATCGAGCCCACCATGCCGCCCAGCGAATTGCCGATGATATGGGCCTTGGCGATCCCGAGCCCATCCAGGAAGCGGATCACCGCATCGGCGCAAACCTGCATCGGCATGCCGGCGACCGGGGCGCTCTTGCCATAGCCCGGCAGGTCGAGAACGAACGTGCGAAAGTCCCTGGCGAAGACCGGAAGGTTGTTCTGGAAATTCGCCCAACCGGTGACACCCGGGCCCGACCCATGCAGCAGCACCAGCGCCGGCCCCTCGCCCGCCTCATGATAGTGAAGATCGCCCGCCGGATCCTTCAGAACCTTACTGGTCGCGTCATAGCTGAAATCGGACATGTCATTCCCCGCTGAACTGGGCCCACTGATTTGGCGGCAACATGGGCCGGAGGGGTGGAGAGCGTCAATATCGAAAGGCGCTCCGCCCTGATGCTTTTCACCGCCGCGCCAGCACCCGTTCCGGATGCTGGATGTCGCGACGCTTGAACAGCTTGGGTGTCGGCCCCAGCAGGGCTTCGCGGCGCGCGGCACGGCGGTGGAACAGGCGCACCAAGTCGCGGTCATACTCGGGGCCGGCCGCCAGCACGAAGGCCTCGAGGGCGGCGTCGCGCTCCTGCTCGTCGGCAATGTCGCAGCCCAGCAACGCGGCGGCTTCCACCCGCTCCGCTTCCAGCACCTGCGGTTCGTGCTCGATCAGAATGCCGAGATAGTCGACCAGAGTACGCGCGCTGTCGTGGCGATAGAGCTGGAATGCGTCATCCGGGCGAACGTCGGAAAGCGCACCCGACATGCTCTTGAGCGCCGCCTGCCGGGAAATCGAACCGCCTGAGCCGGTATGGGTGAACGGCGCCGGCATCGGCTCAAGCTCCACACCCAAAGCCTCGGCGATGGCTTCCATCGGAATGCGGGTCAGCGTGATCGACTGGTCCAGATTGTACGGCAGGTTGAGTTCGGGCGGCGGATCGTTGTTGAGATGCGCCGTCACCATCGGCGTCATGATGCCCCACAGCGCGATGTAATAGCGGATGACGTCCCAGTCGATCGGCTCCCCCGTCAGCTCTTCATAGAGGCGGAAAGCCGGCGTCAGGTCACCCAGCGGTTCGCTCATGTCACGCAGCATCAACGAGGCGAGGTCGAGCGCAGGATCGCCGATATGGGCCAGCTCCATGTCCAGCACCGAGGTCACGCGGCCGTTCTCGAACAGGAACTGGCCGGAATCGCAGGTTATGAAAGCAGGCCTTACGCGATGGGTCGGCACGTTGCGGCGGACCCAGCCCATGGCGAATTCCACCTCCGGCTGCGGCCCGCGCTTGGCGGCGCGGTAGATCGTGTCGAAATGGTCGAACATGGTGAAGGCGATCTCGCGCGCGCCGCGCGGCATCCTGAGGCCCGGTGCCTTCAGGAAATCCTCCGGCGGCAGGGCATGCATCCGCGCCAGGATCGGAATGAAATCGAGCAGCACCTTGGCTGCCTCCGTTTCGCTGTCGGCCGTGGCAAGGTCGGCCCGGCCAGGCATCCGGTCCATCACGATGGCTTCGGGGTCGTCGCACAGACCGTAGATTTTCGGGCCTGGAATGCCGGCCGCGTGCAACACGCGCAGCACCTCGGCCTCGTGCGCCAGCGGGAAGAACAGCAACTCTGCCTGTTCACGCCGGCCGCGGACATAGAGTGACAGGTGCCCCTGGGCAGTCTCGGCCTCGACGAACCAGGCCGGACGCCAGCGCGCCTGCCGCTCCGTCGACAGGACCTTGGCGTTCAGCCGCTGCTCGATCCAGCGCCGGATCTTCGCTTCCGGTCCCTCTGCCTCCACCGCTTCCTCCTGAAAACATTTTGACTGAAATGGTTATGGAGGTGAGCCGGGTGCGTCAATCGCGGAAGTTCTTGCCCGCGGCGCCTCAAGGATGAGACGATCCCTTCAGCCAAACCGGGGAAGACGCCGTCGCCATGCATGAAAAACTCTCCTTCTGCCGCATCTGCATGGGCCATTGCGGCATGGTGCTGACGGTCGATGACGACGAGCAGCTCGTCGGTATCCGCGCCGACCGCGACGACGGCCAGACCTTGGGCTTCGCCTGCTTCAAAGGCCTCCAGGCGGTGGAGCTGCATAACGGCCCTGCCCGCCTGCTGCATCCGCTGAAGCGGCAGCCTGACGGCAGCTTCGCGCGCATTCCGCTGGAGCAAGCGCTGGACGAGATCGCGGCCAAGCTGCGGGAAGTGATCGACGAGGATGGAGCCGAAGCCGTCGCCGGCTATCGCGGCGGCGGCGCGTTCTTCAACGCCTCGGCCTGTACCCTACTGCAGGATTTCCTGGGCGCGGTCGGCACGCCAAAGCTGTTCTCGTCGGTCACGATCGACCAGTCGGCCAAGATGGTGGCGCCGGGGCGGCTCGGCATGTGGCTGCCGGGCATCCACCCCTTCCCGTCCAGCGATGTGACCATGATGATTGGCGGCAACCCGCTGGTCTCGATTACCAACCTGGACCTGCGCAACCCGATGAAGCGGCTGAAGGAGGCCAAGGCGCGGGGCTTCAAGCTGATCGTGATCGATCCCAGGCTGACCGAAACCGCCAAGTTCGCCGATATCTTCCTCCAGCCCCTGCCCGGCGAGGACTGCACCATCCTGGCCGGCATGATCCGTTTGATCCTGGAGCGCGGCTGGGAAGACAAGGACTTCCTCGCCCAGCATGCCGCGGACCTGGAAACGCTGCGGGCGGCGGTCCAACCCTTCACGCCGGACTACGTCGCAAAGCGCGCCGACATCGCGGTCGAGAAATTCCTCGAAGCGGCCGAAGCTTTCGCTCATGCCAAACGGGGGCCGGCGATCAGCGCCACTGGCCCGAATATGAGCCCGCATTCCAACCTCGCCGAGCATCTGATCGGCTGCCTGAACGTCATCTGCGGCCGCTTCGTGCGCGAGGGCGAGCAGATCGAGAATCCGGGCGTGCTGTATCCGCGCTATCCCCGCCCCGCGCAGGTCGTGGGGGCTCAACGCCCCTGGGAAAAAGGACCGAAGAGCCGCATCGGCGGCTACGGCATGCTTGGCGGCGAGATGATGACCGGGGTGATGGCGGAGGAGATCCTCCAGCCCGGCCTTGGCCGGGTCCGCGCCATGATTGTCCATGGCGGCAACCCGGCCTCCTCGGTGCCGGATCAGCGCAAGGTGGTCGACGCCTTCAGAAAGCTCGACCTGCTGGTCTCGATCGAGCCCAACATGACGCCGACGGCGAAGCTGTCGCACTACGTCCTGCCGCCCAAGCTGATGTATGAGCGCGCCGACCTGCCGCTGTGGATCTGGGAGATGCTGCTCTACCCGATCCCCTTCACGCGCTATACCGAGGCCGCCGCGGCTCCGCCGCCGGGCTCGGAAGTCTGCGACGAGGTCTATGTCTTCTGGGCGCTGGCCAAGCGGCTGGGGCTGAAGATGACCGTCACCGGCGTGCCGATCGACATGGACACGGAGCCGACGGTCGAGGATTCGCTAAAGATCGCCGCCCGTCATGCGCCGGTGGACTGGGACGAGATCAAGCATCATCCGCGCGGCGCCGTGTTCGAAGGCGAGGCGCAATACGCCACCCCCGCCGACCCCGCTACCGCCGGCAAGTTCACGCTGGCGCCGGACGATGTGGCAGCCGAGATCGCCGATCTGGCCGCCGAATATGTCGCGCCCGGCAAGATCCGCAGCAACGGCAAGCTGTTCACACACCGCATTGCCGCCCGCCGCCACCGCGACCGTTTCAACTCGCTGGGCAAGGCGCTGTCGGGCGTCCACAAGCGCGTGCCCTACAACGTCGCCTATCTGAACCCAGCGGATCTCGCGGCGAAACAGATCAATGACGGCGACTGGGTGGAGCTGACCTCCGACAACGCCACCGTCCGCGCCATCGCCGAGGCCGACGAGACGCTCCGCCCCGGCGTCGTCTCGCTGACCCACGGCTTCGGCGACCTGCCCGACAGCACCGACTACCTGACCGACGGCGTGTCCACGAACCTGCTGATCTCGACCGACCGCGATTTGCAGACGATCAACGCCATGCCGCGCATGTCGGGAATTCCGGTGAATGTGGAGCGCGCGTCGGGGCCGGGGAACGGATAGAAACGTAGGATGGGTAGAGCGCAGCGAAACCCATCATCACGCGCAAAGAACGATGGGTTTCGCTGCGCTCCACCCATCCTACATTTGATGCAAAACAGCCCCTCGTTTGACCGGAAAAGAGGTTCCCGAACCTCCCCCGCCGTGTCTACTAAGCGCATGGTCATTAGAGGGTTTCGGAGGAATCGATGGTTGAGCAGCGGGATCGGCGGAAGACCTATGTGCCGCCGGAGCGGCCGGCATGGCTTGCCAAGCTGAATGAGCTGGGCGCGCTGATGGACGGCAAGAGCATCATCCCGCTGGACGAGGAATCGCTCTGCCGGCAGGCGATGCTGAATACGGGCCTCAGCGATTTCGGCGAGGATGGCTGGCGCGACCGGTTCCGGGTGATCCTGGAGGCGATCGAGCGCGAGGCCAAGCTCACCTTCTTCGGCCGCATCCTCACCCGCTCCGACTTTGTCATCTATCTCGAATCCCGGCTGAAGATCGCCGAGATCTACAAGCAGCATCCCGAGATCGAGGACGAGGTGATCAAGGAGCCGGTCTTCATCATCGGCTTCGGCCGCTCCGGCACCACCATCCTGCAGGAGTTGCTGGCCAAGGACCCACAATTCCGCTCGGTCGAGCGCTGGGAGGCGCTATGGCCGGTGCCGCCGCCCGAGAGCGCCACCTACAAGACCGATCCGCGTATCGAGAAGGCGGCAGGCCTGGTCCAGGTGGTGCATTCGGCCTCGCCGGAATGGCGCAAGATGCACGCCTGGGGCGCGCAGATCCCGGTCGAGGATATCGAGTTCACCTATTCAGGCTTCCAGTCCGAGGTGTTCCCCCTCGCCTTCCGCATCCCGACCTATGAGCGCTATTTTGCGACCTTGGACCCGACCTATCACTTCAACTGGCACAAGCGCCTGCTGAAGGTTCTCCAGTGGAAGCACAAGGGCACCCACTGGATGCTGAAGAACCCGACCCATCTGGAGCGGATTCCCTATCTGCTGAAATGCTATCCGGACGCCAAGTTCTTCTTCACCCACCGCGACCCAGTCACGTCGAACGATTCGGTCATCACCGTGCAGGCGAACGTGTGGTATTGGCGCACCGACGACCCGCTGGGCGGCGAGAGCCTGGACGAGTGGGTGATGCCGGAGGCGCGAGCCCGGCTGTGGGACCCGGTGATCGACTGGATCAAGGACGGCACGATCAAGCCGGGTTCCTACACCAACTTCATCTATGCCCGCTTCATGCAGGACCCCTTGGGGCAGCTGGAAAAATCCTACCGGGAGCTCGGCCTCAATGTCGATCCGGCTACCTTCGCCAACATGAAGGAATGGCTCGGCAAGAAGGCAGCCAGCGGCCACGGCAACAGCCAGAAATACGACAGGCTGACCGAGGACGACCCGGCGATGGCGGCAGAACGGGCGCTCTACAAACGCTATACGGAGTTCTTCGACATCCCGAACGAGGCGCGGAACGCATCCTGATCACGGAACACCGCGCCGGCTCAGGCAGGCGGCGCGGGCCCGCTGAACGCGGTTACTCGTCGCTATCCGGAAATTCGACCGTAATCGGTATCTTGAAAAAGGTGCGCCCGGCCGGCGTGGTGACTTCGATTTCGACCAGGTCGTCGCCTTGATAATTCTGCTTCGCCGTATACAGCAGCGCCGCGCCGGTGACCTTCTTGTCGGCGCACGAGAACGGAGCGCCGATCTGGGACAGCCTGGCGAAGTCGGTGATATGGATCAGCTTGATCGCCCCATGGGCGGGTTGCGTCCCGACCCGGACCTGCGGCACGCCTAAGGCCACGCAGTCGCTGTTCACCGCGATCGTGAAATTGATCAGCCGGGTGGTTTCGGGCGGGACGCTGCGCGGCGTGTTCTGCGTTACGCCGCCGATATGGTCCGGCGGCGGCTCGGGCGCGATGAACGGTCTGGGCGGCGGCGGCGGCTCAAGCGGTGGAACCGAACCGCCTCGATCACGCTCCGCCTCGCGATCCGAGGCGCATTTGAAATTGGCGTCGGTGCCGGGCCGGAAACCTTGGCTCTCGCAGTATCGCGCGTCCTGGGAATTGACGACGTGCGGCGAGTAGCAACCGGCCAGCAGCAGCGGTAGTGCGATCGCGGCAACGGCGCCGCAGACAGTCAGATCCCGCGTGTCTCGGTTCATTTTCGATGTGCAACTCCGCCGGCGTCACGGATCAAGGTGCCAGCCAGACACATCAATAACGACAAATCGCGGGGATTCCAGTGCCGGCCGCATGAAAACGGCGCTAAGGCGGGGCCCAGACAGCAGACGACGGGGACTGGCTCATCACCACCCCCGCCGTCTTTTGAGGTCGGCGTTCCGGTCGGAAGTTTCGTTCCTCTTGGAATTTTGACCTCACATTTTAGAACGTCGGAAGCGGGATCGGGTTCCGATTTTATTTATGATCCTGGGGGGCCCGTGCCCATATAATGCCTGCCATGCCTTCGAACTCCGCACCGTCACTGCTGTCGCTGGCCGCCGCCCCACTTCGGCAGGCGATCGCCAACCAGGTGGTCGGGATCTTCAACGACCGTTCGCGAGGCGAAAAGCCGGTTGTGCGGTCCAAGGACGGGCTGTTCGGGCCGGGTTCGGTGGTGTGGCGAGTGCATGGCGACGTCACCACCATGATGGTCGGCGGCATTGCGGCGCTGCTGCTGCAGATGCTGCATCCCGGCGTGCTGTCCGGCGTCTGGGACCACTCCAACTTTCGCGGCGACATGCTGGGGCGTCTGCGGCGCACCGCCCGCTTCATCTCCATGACAACCTATGCGAGCCGGGCGGATGCGGAGGCCGCCATCGCCCATGTTCGCGAAATCCATGAGCGTGTGCGCGGTATACAGCCCGACGGAACGCCCTACAGCGCGACCGATCCGAGGCTGCTCGCCTGGGTTCACGCGACCGAGACGACGAGCTTCCTCGATGCCTGGATCCAATATGGCGAACCGCGCATGACGCTCGCCGACCAGGACCGCTATTTCGCCGAAACGGCCCGGATCGCCATGGCACTGGGTGCCGACCCGGTTCCCATGCGCCGGGCCGAGATGATGGGCTTCATCGCCCGCATGCGCCGCGAACTCGCCACCGACGACCGCGCGCGGGAAGTCGCCGCGCTCATCCTTGGCCGCCACCCTGGCAACCGCTCCACCGACCCACTCCAGGCGATAGGCTTCCAGGCCGCCATCGACCTGCTGCCACCCTGGGCGCGGCGGATGCATGACCTGCAAGGCTCATCATTGGCCCGGCCGCTGGTGAAGGCCGGCACATTCGGAATCGCGCGGACGCTCAGGTGGGCGTTTGGGTAGCCAAGGCATTTCCAATACCAAGAACCGTCATGCCCGGACTTGATCCGGGCATCCACGGAGTGCCGCTAGCGCGAATGCCGGACTTCAGTGCAGGCGGAGCCGCGTGGATGACCGGGTCGAGCCCGGTCATGACGATAAGGCGAGGTTAACGTGGAAGAATCCTCTTCACCTCCGCCATCGCTCGCCCCATCCGTGCATCGTTCGAATAGCCGGCCAGGAGCCCCCGCCGCCGCCCGGCCTCGGCGATCTTCCTCCGCAATTCAGGCTGGGGCAGATATTCCCGAATCAGGCGGGCGCAGTGGTCTAGGTCGGTGAAGAAGACCGCCTCCTTGCCGTCCTCGAACATCTGCTGGTGCTCTTCGCTCGCCTCGGCCAGCAGGAATCCACCGGAAGCAGCGATCTCGAAGCTTTTATGAGCGACCTGATCGTTGTTGGCGTGGGTGATAAAGGACAGGCAGATCTTCGACTCCCAGAAACGCCGGCGGTAAGCGTCGTCCAGCACCGACGGACCCTTGTAGAGCTTGGCGGCGATATCGGACTTCAGCACCTTTCCCCACCGGTCGCCCCTGATGTCGGTCATGACGCCGTGCCCGGTCAGCAGGCGGGTCAGGAATTCGGCGCGGTCGTCATAGGGAGAGCCGGTGAAGGACACGTCGATGGTGCGCTTATCTTCGCTCCAGTCCTCCGGCGGCTGGAAATGGACCGTCGGCTCATAGGCCAGCGGCACGCGGATCACCGCCCTGGCCCCTGCCCGGCGGTAATCGCCGATGTTGATCTCACGCGGCACGAAATGCAGGTCATAGGCCGGGATCGCGGCGAGGAGGTGCTTCCACCCCGGCTCGCCCATCCGGCCGAAGGGATTGTCCAGATTATACTGGATGATCGGGGCGATGGTCATGGACAGCGAATGCACGGTTTCCGGCCACAGGAAGATCGGCTTGTCGACCAGGATATATTTGGGGAGGCTCGTCTCCGCGGCGCGCTGGAAATCGCGGTTCAGCCGGTCGACCGCCGGACCTGCCAGCAGGCGGTGATAGAGCCAGTTGGCGATGCGGCCGGTCCCGCGCAGATAGTCGGAAAAGTTGAACGGCACGATCTCATAGCCCAGCCGCTCCAGCGCCATCATGCGGTGCCGCGCCGTGCTGCCGGGATCGATCGGTCCGCCATAAAGGATTTTTGCGCGCGCCACGCCTTAAGTCCGCTTCGGTCCCTGTACCGCGAACAGCACTAAACAGCTTGCCGCCACAAGGCTATATGTTCGCCCGATGACCGATACGTTCACGCACACCGATATCGTCTCCGACGGCTGGATCGACCGGCGGATGCCGGAATGGATCCGCCCCTATCTCAAGCTCGCACGGCTGGACCGACCGACCGGCATCTGGCTGCTGCTGCTGCCCTGCTGGTGGGCGATCGCGCTGGCCAGCCCGACGGCCGCAACCGGCATCGGGATGACGGTGCTGTTCACTGTCGGCGCCATCGTCATGCGCGGTGCCGGCTGCACGGTAAACGACATCATCGACCGCAAGATCGACGCCCAGGTCGAGCGCACGAAGGGCCGCCCCCTGCCCTCCGGCCAGGTCAGCCTGCTTGCCGCGCTGGTGTTCCTGGGCCTGGAGCTGCTGCTGGGGCTGCTGGTACTGATCCAGCTCAACATGCTGACCGTGATACTCGGCGTCGCCTCGCTGGTGCTGGTCGGGGTCTATCCGCTGATGAAGCGGCTGACCTGGTGGCCGCAAGCCTTCCTCGGTCTCACGTTCAACTGGGGCACGATCATGGGTTGGAGCGCCGTCACCGGCCATGTCGGCTTGGGCGCGATCCTGCTCTATGCCGCCGGCTTCTGCTGGACCCTGGTCTACGACACGATCTATGCCCACCAGGATACGCGTGACGACGCCACCGCCGGGGTCAAGTCGACGGCGCGCTGGTTCGGGCAGTTCAGCCGCTTCTGGCTGCTGGGCTTCGCCGCGGGCATGTTGGCGCTGCTGGAGCTGGCCGGTGACGTGACCGGGTTGGGCCCGGTCTTCCAATACGCGCTGATCCCCGTCGCGGCGCATCTCGCCTGGCTGGTGCTGCTGTGGAAGATCGACGATCCGCGCGACTGCCTCAGCCGCTTCAAGGCCAGCCGCTGGACCGGCCTCTTGGTCGTCCTCGCCCTCGTGCTTGGGCGCATCTTCCATTGAGCCCCAATACATCGAACGACCGGCATCTCCACTTCGTGCGGGACAATACCGTCGCCACCCAGGCACCGCTGGTGCCTGAGATCACCTTGCATCTCGCCTCGGAGGTGACACCGCTCTGGCACGCAACGGAGGCCTATCTGGAGCAGAACAACCTGCCGCCGCCTTATTGGGCCTTTGCCTGGCCCGGCGGCCAGACTTTCGCCCGGCTGCTCCTCGACCGGCCTGAGCTGGCGCGCGGGCGCAAGGTGCTCGATTTCGCCTCCGGCTGCGGCATCGCCGCCATCGCTGCCGCCAAGGCCGGCGCGGCCCAGGTGGTCGCGACCGAGACGACGCCTTCGCAGTGGCCGCGCTCGGCCTGAACGCGGCGCTGAACGATGTGCGTTTCGACATATTCGAGGGCGATATCCTCGCCGATCCGCCGGTGGGATGGGACCTGATTCTGGCTGGCGACGTTTGTTATGAGAAACCGATGGCCGACCGGACTGTCGCCTGGCTCAATCTTGCCGTCGCAGGGGGCGCCGAGGTGCTGATCGCCGATCCCGGCCGTGCCTATCTGCCTAAAACTGGCTTGAGCGAGATCGCCCGCCATGACGTGCCGACCCCGCTCGACCTCGAAAATCGCAAGATCATGACCACAGTCATATATCGTTATACAGACACAGCTTCACGCCTATAGTCTTGCTTCACCCGCTCTTCAGGACACCTTATCCAGCATGACCGCCGATCTGCTCAACCTTCTCGAAGACACTATCCGCCGCGCGACCAAGGCTGGCGCCGATGCCGCCGATGCGCTGGCCTATGACAGCCAATCGCTCAGCATCGCCCGCCGGCTCGATAAGCCGGAGCGGCTGGAGCGGTCGGAATCGCGCGACCTCGGGCTGCGCGTCTTCGTCGGCAAGCGCCAAGCGATGGTCTCGACCAGCGAGCGCACGCCGGAGGCGCTGGCCGAACTGGTCGAGCGCGCCGTCGCCATGGCCAGAGTCGTGCCCGAGGACCCGCATTGCGGCCTGGCCGATCCGTCGCAGCTGGCCCATGACTGGGGCGATTACGACCTGGCCGATCCGATCGAGCCGGCGGTCGATGCGCTGATCGCCCAGGCGTCGGAGGCCGAGGCCGCCGCCGTCGCGGTCAAGGGTGTGACCAACTCCGAAGGCGCCGAGGCCGGCTGGGGCCGCAGCGATATCGCGCTCGTCGCCTCCAACGGCTTCGCTGCATCCTATGCCCGCACCAGCCACAGCCTGTCGGTCTCGGTCCTGGCCGGCGAAGGCGCCGGGATGGAGCGCGATTATGACTTCACCTCCGCCGTCCACGCCGGCGACCTCAAAACCGGCGCGGAGATCGGCCGGTCGGCCGGCGAACGGGCGGTGCGGCGGCTCAACCCGCGCAAAGGCCCGACCGCGACCATGACGGTCGTGTTCGATCCGCGCGTCTCGAATGGCTTCATCAGCGGCCTGGCCGGTGCGATCTCCGGCCCTTCAGTGGCGCGCGGCACCTCGTTCCTGCGCGACAAGATGGGCGCGCAGCTCTTCGCCCCCGGCATCGAGATCGTCGACGATCCGTTCCTGGTGCGCGGTGTGCGGTCCCGCCCGTTCGACGGCGAGGGTGTCGCCCCCAGCCGGCGCGCGGTGATCGAAGACGGGCGGCTGACCACCTGGTTCCTCGACCTGCGCTCGGCCCGGCAGCTGGGCCTCGTCACCACCGGCCATGCATCGCGCGGCACCGGCGGTCCGCCCTCGCCGTCGCCCAGCAACCTGGCGATGACGCCCGGCAAGCTGTCTCCGGAGGAATTGATCGGCGAGATCGAGACCGGCTTTTATGTCACCGAGATGATGGGCATGGGCCTCAACGGCGTGACCGGCGATTACAGCCGCGGCGCCGCCGGTTTCTGGATCGAAAAGGGCAAGCTGACCTATCCGGTCAGCGAGATGACAGTGGCCGGCAACCTCAAGGACATGTTCCCGCGCATGACCCCGGCCAACGATCTCGTCCGCCGCTATGGCATCGACGCGCCGACCATCCGCATCGACGGTATGACGGTCGCCGGTCTTTAGGCTGGCGCGTTCATAAAACTGTTACATTTCTCAGGGCTTTATCAGACCTGCCCTGCGATTCAGGCGTAGCCAAGGGGCGAGTCGACTCTGTATATCCGCCTCCGGGATGAGATGCCCGGAGATGGCACATGCAGCAGCACGAGACCGAGGGTACACGGCATTACCGGACGATCTGGCTGTCTGACATCCATCTGGGCACCAGGGGGTGCCAGGCGGACTTGCTGCTGGAATTCCTGAAGGAAACCGAATCCGATCATCTTTTCCTGGTCGGCGACATCGTCGACGGCTGGCGGCTCACCAAAAGCTGGTACTGGCCGCAGGCCCATAACGACGTCGTCCAGAAGGTGCTGCGCAAGGCGCGCAAGGGCACCAAGGTCACCTATATCCCCGGCAATCACGACGAAGGCTTCCGGCAATATTGTGGGATGGATTTTGGCGAGAACATCCTGGTCTCGGATGACTTCATCCACACGACCAAGGACGGAAAGCGCTTCCTGATCACCCACGGCGACAAGTTCGACGCGGTCATGAATTACGCAAAGTGGCTCGCCAAGATCGGCGACTATGCCTACTCGATCGCGATCATGATCAATGTCTGGTTCAACACGATCCGCCGCAAGCTGAACCTGCCCTATTGGTCGCTGTCGGCCTATCTCAAATACAAGGTCAAGAACGCGGTCGAGTTCATCGGCGCTTTCGAGACCGTGCTGGCCGAGGAGGCCCGCCGCCATCATGTCGACGGCGTCATCTGCGGCCATATCCATCATGCCCAGATGCGCACCATCAACGGCATCGTCTATTGCAACGATGGCGACTGGGTCGAAAGCTGCACCGCGCTGGTCGAGCATCAGAGCGGCGAGCTGGAAATCATCAAATGGTCGGAGCTGCGTCTGGAACAGCATCCGGAACGCCAGCGCGCCGCCGCATAACCGCATCAGAGCCCGCCCACAGCGTGAGAATCCTGTTCATCACCGACGCCTGGCATCCGCAGATCAACGGGGTCGTGCGCACGCTGAGCACTACGGGTAAGGAACTCGAAAAGATGGGCCATACGGTCGGCTTCATCGGTCCCGACCAGTTCAGCACTGTCCCGCTTGTCGGCTATACCGAAATCCAGGTCGCGGTCCGGCCGAGGCGCAAGCTCGAACGGCTGATCGCCGAATTCGCGCCGGATGCGATCCATATCGCAACCGAAGGGCCACTGGGCTGGGCCGGGCGTGCGATCTGCCGACGCAAGCGACTGACCTTCACCTCGTCCTACCACACCGCCTTTCCCGAATATCTGGCCGAGCGCTGGCCGATCCCGAAGTCGATCTCCTATGCGGTGCTGCGCAACTTCCACAGCGCCTCGGCCGCCGTGATGGTGGCGACGCCGACCATCTCCCGCCTGCTGGTCGACCGCGGCTTCGCCAATATCCGGCGCTGGACTCGCGGCGTCGATACCGAGCTGTTCCGCCCACGCCCGAAGGATTTCCTCGACGCACCCCGCCCGATCTCGATCTATATCGGACGCGTCGCGGTGGAGAAGAATATCGAGGCCTTCCTCAACGCCGACGTGCCCGGCACCAAGTTCGTGGTTGGCGGTGGGCCGATGCTGGCGATGCTGACCAAGCGCTATCCCGGCGTCCGTTTCGCCGGCCCGCGCGAGGGCGAAGAGCTCGCCTCCTATTTCGCGGCGGCGGATGTATTTGTTTTTCCCTCGCGGACCGATACGTTCGGACTCGTGATGCTGGAGGCGCTGGCCTGCGGCGTGCCGGTTGCCGCCTACCCGGTCCCCGGCCCGCTGGACGTCATCGGCGACAGCGATATCGGGGTGTTGGATGAGGATTTGGGACGCGCTATTCGCCGGGCGCTCGAGATCGACCCGGCCCGCTGCCGCGATTTTGCGCTCACGCATTCGTGGCAGGCTGCCGCGCACCAGTTTCTGAGCAATGTCCACCCCTGCACCCCAGACAGCCAGGCAGCCTAATTCGTTCCTGCTCAGCCTGTATGCGACATTGCTGGAAGCCGGCGGCCCGCTGCTGGAATTCTACCTCCGCCGCCGGCTCAAGGCCGGCCGCGAGGATGCCGCACGCTTCGGCGAACGCCACGGCGTCCCCTCCCAGCCCCGACCCGAAGGCTTCCTGATCTGGTTCCATGCCGCCAGTGTCGGCGAATCGATGTCGATGCTGCGCCTGCTCGACCGGCTGCTGGAAGAGCGGCGGGACCTGTCGATCCTGGTCACCACCGGCACGGTGACGTCGGCGGCGATGGTGGCGGAGCGGCTGAGGGCCAACGGGCTCAAGGATGGGGTCATCCATCAATATGTGCCGGTGGACCGGCCGGCCTGGGTACGACGATTCCTCGACCATTGGCGGCCCGACTGCGCCGTGTGGATCGAATCGGAGATCTGGCCTAACCTGCTGACAGGCATCGCCCAGCGCCGGATTCCGGCAGCCCTGGTCAATGCCCGCATGTCCGAGAAATCCCACGCCCGCTGGTCGATGGCGCCGAACACGATCCGCCGCCTGCTCGGCGGCTTCGAGCTCTGCCTGGCCCAGACCGAGGCAGAGGCGGCGCGGCTGGGCGCGCTCGGCGCCCGCGACGTGCGCTATGTCGGCCACCTCAAATTCGCCGCCGAGCCCCTTCCGGCCGACGCGCAAGCCCTGGAGCAGCTGAAAGCCGCGATCGGCGCACGCCCGCTCTGGGTCCTGGCTTCATCGCACGAGGGCGAGGAGGAGATCGCCATCGCCGCCCATCGGCATCTGGCCGAACGCTTCCCGGATCTGCTGACGGTGATCGTGCCGCGCCACATCAAGCGCGGCGGCGCTATTGCCGACATCGCGGAAGCGGCCGGCCTCGCCGTGTCTCTGCGCTCCTCCGGGTTACCTCCGTCTATAAAGGACGGCATCTATATCGCTGATAGCATGGGGGAATTGGGACTTTGGTATCGCCTGACGACAATCGCCTGCATCGGCGGGTCGCTGGTTCCGGTCGGCGGACATAATCCGATCGAGGCGGCGCAACTCGGCTGCGCCCTGCTCTACGGCCCGCACATGTTCACCGTTGCCGGCGTGGCAGCGGAATTGCAGGCGGGGAATGCGGCGATAGTCGTAAACGACGACAAGACCTTGGCGGACGCTGTCGCCTGGCTGTTGGAAGACAAATCCGCGGCGATGGCGATGGCGACCGCGGCGCGCGGCATTGCCGAGCGCAACCGCCATGTGCTCGACCGCGCCTTCGCGGCGCTGGATCCGCTGATCGACCGCGCCGAACAGCGGCGCGCAAGCGCATGAAATCGCCGGATTTCTGGCAGGATCGGGGCGCGCCGCTGGGCTACCTGCTGGCACCGCTCGGCTGGGCCTATGCCGGGGTGACGGCGTGGCGGCTGGCCCATGGCAATCCGTGGAAGGCGCCGGTGCCGGTCATCTGCGTCGGCAACCTGACGGCGGGCGGCGCGGGCAAAACGCCGATTGTAGGCGACCTCACCCGCCGCCTGCGCGCCGCAGGCCGCAATGCCGGCATTCTTTCAAGGGGTTACGGCGGAACGGCGCTGGGGCCACTCAAGGTCGATCCCGCTCTTCACGATGCGGCGCTGGTCGGCGATGAGCCGCTCTTGCTGGCCCAGGGCGCGCCATGCTGGGTCGCCAAAGACCGCGCGGCGGGTGCGAAGGCTATGGTGGCGGACGGCGTCGATGTCATCGTGATGGATGACGGACTACAAAATCCAAGCCTTGTCCAGGACTTGGCGATCATTGTTGCCGACGGTGCAACCGGCTTCGGTAACGGCCGCGCGATTCCAGCCGGCCCCATGCGCGAGTCGATCGAAGCCGGAATCGAGCGCGCCCGCGCGCTGATCGTCAGTGGCGATGACCGAAGCGCCCTGATCGAGAGATTCTCAAACCGGATCAAGATATTGCAGACGTCGGTTACGATACGTGAACCATTGCCGTCCGCGCCGCTTCTGGCTTTCGCCGGAATCGGGCGGCCCGAAAAATTCCAGGCCACGCTTGCCGAGGCTGGCGCGAAGATCGCTGCTTTCCAGGCCTTTGCCGACCATCACGCTTTTACCTCGGCAGAACTGAGCGCCTTATCCAACCGCGCTGGCGAACTCGGCGCCCAGCTGGTGACGACGGAGAAGGACTGGGTCCGGCTGAATGCGGAATGGCGCAGCCGTATCAAGCCGATAGCGATCGATATCGTCTGGAACGATGAGGCCGGGATCGCTGCGCTGCTGGCCGGCGCGACCGGCCGTGGCTGAGCGCCGTCCCCTGCGCCAGATCGGCTATTTCGCCCAGGCGGTCTTGTTGGGGCTGTTTCTCGGCCTGTGCCGGCTGCTGCCGGTCGATTGGGCCTCGGCGCTCGGCGGGTGGATCGGTCGGACAATCGGCCCGCATATGGGGCAAAGCCGCAAGGCCGCGCGCAACCTGGCCCGCGCCCTGCCGGAGAACGCGCCTGAGCGTAATCGGCAGATCATTCTCGGCATGTGGGACAATCTGGGCCGGGTGATCGCCGAATACCCCCACCTGCCCCGCATCTGCGCCCAATTGGAGGGCGGCCGGGTCGAGGTCCATGGGCTCGACATCGTTCGCGCCCTGATCGACGACGGCAAGCCGGGCATCATGTTCGGCGGCCATCTGGCCAATTGGGAGGTTCAGCCCTTCATCGCCCGCCATACCGGGCTGGAGCTCGGGCTGATCTATCGAGCACCCAACAACGAGTGGGTCGACAGTTTGCTGCGCCGCCTGCGCGACGCGCCGCTGCTGTTCCGCAAGGGGCAGGAAGGCGCCAAGGCCCTGTTCAGCCTGCTGCGCCGGGGCGGACACGCGGCCATGCTGGTCGACCAGAAGATGAATGACGGCATCCCCGTCCCTTTCTTCGGACGTGACGCCATGACCGCCCCGGCAATCGCGCAGTTCGCGGTTCGGCTGGGCTGCGTCCTGGTGCCGGCGCGCACCGAGCGGCTCGATGGCGCGCGCTTCCGCATCACCGTCTACCCGCCGATGGATATTCCCCGAACAGGAGATCGCGCCGCCGACGAGCGCGCAATCATGGTCGCGATCAACGCCTTGCTGGAAGACTGGATCAGGGAGCAGCCGGGACAATGGCTGTGGCTGCATCGCCGTTGGCCAGACTAGGGCCAGTAAAGCGCGACCCAACATCGCAATTTTCGGTTGTCTGGGGGACTTGAAACATTGTTCCGGGAGTGCGACATTCCGCACCGCGAAATATTTCGCAAAGTGTACTATTTAAAACGTGAATATCTGATTCACGATAACCGGAGAACAGGTAATGAGAATCACATCAGCGGCGCTGGCTGCCCTTCTGATCGCGGCGGCCGCCGGGTCGCTTCCGGCCCGCGCGGCCACCCCGCTCTATGCAACCCCTGACGCTGCCACGGCCGCCTGCGGTGCGGACGAGGTGGTCTGGGTCGATCTCGACCGCGGCAAGTTCTACCACAAGGCGCAGGCGAACTTCGCCAAGGGCAATAATGGCGGCTACGCCTGCATGAAGGCGGCGCACTCCCAGTATCGCGAGTCGCACGACTGATCGCGTTCAGCCCCGGCCCTCCAGAGGAGGCTGCCAGCGCTGATCGAAAGGGCGGTCCCCTCGGGGCCGCCCTTTTCATTTGAAGCCTCTCCCGCAACGCAGAGCAGCCATGTTCGCGGAAATTTGAATTCCAAAAGAATATGCTGATAGGTGAGACGAGGTGTTTCATCGCCTGCGACATTGTGCGCCGCAGTAAGCGTTATGAGACACACTATCTAACAGTTCGACATCCGTCCTAAGACTGAAAATTCGGGGAGTTCACTATGAAATTCGTTACCGGCGCGATCGCCGCCGTCCTGTTCGCCGCCGCCCTGCCGGCCAGCGCCGCCACCAGCCTTTACACGACCACCGATGCCGCCGCGGCTGCCTGCGGCGCCGATGAGGTTGTGTGGGTCGATCTCGACCGCGGCCGCTTCTATCACAAGAACCAGGAAAAGTTCGCCAAGGGTAATAACGGCGGATACGCCTGCCTGAAGGCCGCCCACGCCCAGTATCGCGAAGGCAAAGAATAAGCTTCCAGGCGCCGTAACGGCGATAAGGACCTAACAGGGAAAAGGGCGGCTCGATCGGGCCGCCCTTTTTCTTTGATCGCTAGAACAGCTGACCTTGCGGGCTGCCCTTCGCCTCCGTCGGACGGGTGGCCTTGGGCTTTGCTTCGGCACCATCGACCGTGGCGGCGACCTTGCCGTCATGGAACTCGATCGAAACCGCCTCGCCCGCCCGCGCATCACCCGAGCTGCCAATCGCATGGCCGGCTGAATCGGTGACCAGCGCGAAGCCGCGCTTCAGCACGCCGCGATAGGAATAGCTTTCCAACAGATCGCCCCAGCGCTGGAACCGCGCATGGGCGGCATCGACGCTGCGGCGAAAGCCGGCGTCGAGGGCCCTGCCCTGGCTCTCAAGATGGCGGCGCATGTCCTGCACCTGCTGCAACGGATGGCGCAGCCGTGCGCCCCAGGTCGCCACCGTCTGGCCGCGGCGCTCAAGGCCCGTGCGCAACGACATATCCAGCCGCTCGGACAGCCCTTCCAGCCGCTGGGTATAGGCTTCGATGGCAAGGCGCGGATGGCGCAGCTGCGCACCCAAGGTCGCCACGGCTTGGCCACGACGCTCCAGGCTTCCGCGCAGCGACAAATCCAGCCGCTCGGACAGGCCGTCCAGCCGCTGGACATGCGCCTCGATGGCATGGCGCGGATTGCCCAGGCCACGCTCCAGCGCCTGCAGCGCGCTGCGCTTGAACGCCACCGACCGCTCGGCCTGGAGCAGCAGGCGGGACGCGCAATCCTCGACCCGCGCCATCAGCTGCAGTCGGACCGGCACAGCGAATTCGGCGGCGGCGGTCGGAGTCGGTGCTCGCATGTCGGAGGCGAAGTCGATCAGGGTCGTGTCGGTCTCGTGGCCGACCGCCGAAATCAGCGGGATCGCGCTCGCGGCTGCGGCGCGGACCACGATCTCCTCATTGAATGCCATCAGGTCCTCGATCGCGCCGCCGCCGCGTGCCACGATCAGCACGTCGGGCCGACGCGGCCAGCCTTCGGCCGGCAGCGCATTGAACCCGGCTATGGCGGCGGCCACTTCGGCGGCGGCGTTGGCGCCCTGGACCGCCACCGGCCAGATCAGCACATCGCGCGGAAAGCGGTCGGACAAGCGGTGCAAGATATCGCGGATCACCGCCCCGGTCGGCGAAGTGACGACGCCGATCACACCGGGCAGGCTGGGCAGAGGCTTCTTGCGCTCAGGGGCGAACAGCCCCTCGGCCATCAGCTTCTTGCGTCGCTCCTCGATCAGCTTCAGCAGCGCGCCCTGCCCCGCCAGCTCCATCGACTCGATGACCAGCTGATAGCTCGAACGGGCCGGATAGGTAGTGACCCGGCCGGTGCAGATGACCTCCAGCCCATCCTCCGGCACAACGCTCAGCTTCGACGCACTGGAGCGCCAGACCACCCCGTCCAGCGCGGCGTCATCATCCTTCAAGCAAAGATAGATATGCCCGGACGTGTGGCGCTTGACCCGCATCAGCTCGCCGCGCACCCGCACCAGCCCATATGCGCCCTCGATCGTCCGCTTGACCGAGCGGGCCAGCTCGCTGACCGTATAGGGTGCCAGGTTGCCGCCACCGGCCTGGAGTTCGTCGGAGTCGAAAGGACCGGGTTCGATTTGCGCGCTCATTGCGCCATGATACAAACCGCCCCGGAAAAAGCCATTTCAGGAAAAGCAGCAGTAACGTGGCCACTCGGCTTAACATTCTCCTCGTCGGCAGCGGCGGCCGCGAGCATGCGCTGGCGAAACGCATCGCCGAATCGCCCCTGACCGCGAAACTGATCGCCGCGCCCGGCAACGCCGGCATCGCCGAGGTCGCAGACTGCATCCCCATCGCCGCCGACGATATCGCCGGCTTGACCGCCTATGCCGCCGAGCACGCCATCGACCTGGTCGTGGTCGGCCCCGAGGTCGCGCTGGTCGCTGGGCTGGCCGACCGGCTGGCGGAGAAAGGCATCAAGGCCTTCGGCCCCAGCGCCGCGGCGGCGCTGTTGGAAGGCTCCAAGTCCTTCATGAAGGACATCGTCGCCAAATACGGCATCCCGACCGCCGCCTACGCCCGCTTCCGCAACGGAGCCGAGGCCAAGGCCTATGTCGCCAAGCACGGCGCACCGATCGTCATCAAGGCGGATGGGCTGGCGGCGGGCAAGGGCGTCACCATCGCCGCCACGATCGCCGAAGCCGAGACCGCCATCGACGAGGCCCTGGTCGGCGGCCGGTTCGGAGCGGCCGGCCAGGAGATCGTGATCGAGGAATTCATGGCCGGCGAGGAGGCGAGCTATTTCGCTTTGGTCGACGGCGAGACGGTGGTGCCGTTGGGCGCAGCGCAGGACCATAAGGCGGTCGGCGACGGCGATACCGGCCCCAACACCGGCGGCATGGGCGCCTACAGCCCTGCCCCCGTGGTCACGCCGGCGCTGGAGCAGCGGATTCTCGATGAGATCGTCCGCCCCCTCGCCCGTGCCATGGTCGCAGAGGGCCGCCCCTATCGTGGCGTCGTTTTTGCAGGGCTGATGATCGTGCCGACACCCGCCGGTCCCACGCCCAAGCTGATCGAGATCAATGTCCGTTTCGGCGACCCGGAATGCCAGGTGCTGATGGCGCGGCTGGAAAGCGATCCGGTCGCGCTGATGCTGGCGACCGCCGAGGGCAAGCTGGCCGAGCTGCCGCCGGCAAGCTGGCGCGATGAGGCGGCGCTGACGGTCGTGCTCTGCGCCGAGGGTTATCCAGGCACGCCCAAGACCGGCACGGTGATCAAGGGTGTCACCGAGGCGGCGGCGAGCGGGGTCTCTGTGCTCCACGCCGGCACAAAACGTGGCCAACAGGGCGAGCTGCTCGCCTCCGGTGGCCGGGTGCTCAATATCGTCGCCACTGGCCGTGACGTGGCCGAGGCGCAGGCGAAAGCCTATCGCGCGGTCGACAGGATCGACTGGCCGGAAGGCTTCTGCCGCCGCGACATTGGCTGGCGCGCCATCGCGCGGGAGGCTGCGCAGTGAGCGAGAAGACGCGCTTCGACGTCGCCATCGTCGGCGGCGGCATCGCCGGTACCACCTTCGCCGCCATCCTGGGCGACGCCGGCCTCGACGTCGCGCTGGTCGAGCGCCAGGCCCCGTCGCTGCTGACCGGCAGCGCCTATGACGGACGCACCACCGCCATCACCTATGGCTCGCGCAAGGTGCTGGAGGCTGCCGGCCTGTGGGCCGATCTGGCGCCCCACGCCTGCCCGATCGACGATATCCGCGTCGCCGACGGCGCCTCGCCTTTGTTCCTGCATTTCGATTCACGCGAGGTCGGCGACGATCCCCTGGGCTCGATCGTCGAGAACCGGCTGATCCGCGAGTCGCTGTTCCGGCGCATCGCCGGGATCGAGACCGTCACCCAGATCGCACCGGCCACCGTCGCCGGGCTGGATACCACCGGTTCGCTTGCCCGCCTGACCCTGGCCGACGGGCGACAGATCGCAGCCGACATCGTGATCGGGGCGGACGGGCGCGAATCCTTCATCCGTGGCGCGGCCGGGATCGAGACGATCGGCTGGATGTACAAGCAGCAGGCCATCGTCACGATCATGGGGCATGAACTGCCGCACGAGAATGTGGCAGTGGAGAACTTCCTGCCGGCCGGCCCCTTCGCCATCCTGCCGATGACCGATGCGCCCGACGGCACGCATCGCAGCTCGCTGGTCTGGACCGACCATATCGACGCCGTGCCGCTTTATATGGAGCTGGATAAGCCGGCCTTCGAGGCGGAGCTGCAGCGCCGCGCCGGCGACTGGCTGGGGCGGGTGTGGGAGATCGGGCCGCGCTTCACCTACCCGCTGGGCCTGCGCCACGCCAAGCGCTATGTCGCGCCGCGCGTCGCGCTGATCGCCGACGCCGCCCATGTGATCCACCCGATCGCCGGCCAGGGCCTGAACCTGGGCATGCGCGACATCGCCCTGCTGTCAGAGCTGCTGGTCGACCGCCGCCGCACTGGCCTCGATCTCGGCGATGCCACCCTGCTCGCCCGCTATGAGCGGATGCGCCGCGCTGACAATATCGCCTTCAGCGCCGCGACCGACATTCTCGACCGGCTGTTTTCCAACGACATCCCACCGATCGCACTGGCCCGCCGCATCGGCCTTGGCGCGGTCAATAGCTCACCTCCGCTCCGGCGCTTCTTCATGCGCCGCGCCATGGGAGCCGCTGGTGCGATTTCCCGGCTGGGGCGCGGCGAGGCGATTTAGCCTTATTCCGCCGCTTCCATCACCCGAATATCGCGCTCGGCCGCATCGGGCCCCAGAACCTTGAGGGCTTCCTGGTAGGCCGGGCTGTCATAGGCCGCCAGCGCCAGCTCGATGCTGTCGAATTCCACCACCACTGTGCGCTGGGTCAGGCCCTTTTCCTTGGTCGCGACCGGGATGCCGCGGGCCAGGAAGCGGCCGCCGCCAGCGACGATGGCCGGCAAAGCGAGCTTGGCATAGGCGGCCAGCGCCTCCGGATTGGAAACGGAACGATAGGTGGCAACCCAAAGCGCCTTGGCCATGTGTGGAACTCCTCAAAAGCAATCTAGGACTGAGATGCGCCGATCAGGGGATAGTCGGCAAGGGGAATATAGGCCGGCTCGGCCTTGCCTTGGCGGCTTTCGAACAGGGTGAAGTGCTCGACCGTGAAAGGCGGGGCGCGGAACAGGGCCTTCTGTTGCACATAGGCCATCGCCTCGACCAGCGACGTGTCGTGCAGACGCGCGATGGTGACGTGCGGGGTAAAGGCGCGGTCCTCGCGCGGGAATTCGGCCTGGCGCGCTGCCCTGTCGACCTTGCGGGCGAGCTGATGCAGCGGCAGCGAGGGGTCAACCCCGGCCCACAGCACGCGCGGCCTGCTTGCGGTGCCGAAATAATTCACGCCGGCCAGCGCCACCTCGAACATCGGCGCCTCGATCGTCCGGAGCATCGCATCCAGTTCCTCCGCCTGAGGCCGGCCGGCCTCGCCGATAAAGCGCAGGGTCAGGTGGTAGGTCTCGGGCGGCATCCAACGGGCGCCCTTGACGCCCCCGCTCAGCGCCCACAGCTGTTCCCCGATCTCGGCGGGGATTGTGATCCCAACGAAAAGACGCATCAGGAGGATTTGGCCGGCAGGGCCTTTTCGACGACGGGCAGCAGCTTCTTGGCGACGATCGCCGCGCCCGCCTTGTTGGGATGGATGCCGTCGCCCTGGTTCAGCGCCGGATCCATCGCCACCCCGTCCAGGATGAAGGGATAGAGCGGCACCTGATATTTGTCGGCCAGTTCCTTGAACATCGGGTCGAATTTGGCGCGATAGGCTGCGTCCAGGTTGCGCGGCGCGATCATGCCGCACAGGACGACCGCGATATTGGCGGCCTTCAGCCGAGCCAGTATCTGGTCGAGATTGGCTTTTGCCTTGTCCGGGTCCTGGCCGCGCAACGCGTCGTTGGCGCCCAGCTCCAGCAGCACCAGGTCGGGCTTGTCGGCCAGCGACCAGTCGAGCCGGGCCAAGCCGTCGGTGGTGGTGTCACCGGAGACAGCAGCGTTGATCATCTTCACGTCACGGCCATCGGCCTTGAGCCCGGCTTCGATCTGGCTTGGGATATTGTCTGCGTCCGACGACAGGCCATAGCCGGCGAACAGGCTGTCACCGAAGGCCATGATCTTGACCGGCGCGGCCTGAGCGGTCACGGCCAGCAGCGTGAGGCACAAAGCCGCGATGGTGCGATCAAACCACATGCGTCCCCATTTGAATCCCATTAACATCGCGCCATATCGCCCATTAGCACCGCGCCACACACCGTTCGGCCCGCCCGGAGCCTTCGTTCATGCCCATTTCGTCCCCGCAAGTCATGCTCGATCTGAGCGACGTGAAGCTAGAGCTGAGAAGCGCGGCGGGGATGGTCAATATCCTCAAGGGAATAACCCTTCAAGTTGAAGCCGGCGAGCGCGTCGGGCTGGTCGGGCCGTCGGGCTCCGGCAAGTCGAGCCTGATGATGCTGATGGGCGGGCTGGAGCGCCAGACCAGCGGCCGCATCTGGGTCGCCGGGCACGACCTGTCGACCCTGGACGAGGACGGGCTGGCCCGCTTCCGTCGAGACAATGTCGGCATCGTGTTCCAGAATTTCCACCTCGTACCGACCATGACGGCGCTGGAGAATGTCGCCCTGCCCGCCGAATTCGCCGGGCGCGGCGATGCGTTCGACCTTGCGGCGCAGGGGCTAAAGGCCGTCGGCCTGGGCCACCGGCTGGAGCATTATCCCGGCCAACTGTCGGGCGGCGAGCAGCAGCGCTGTGCGCTGGCCCGCGCGCTCGTCGCTGGGCCCAAGCTGGTGCTGGCCGATGAGCCGACTGGCAATCTGGATACCGGGACCGGGCAGCAGGTGATCGAACTGCTGTTCGACCTGGCGCGACGCCAGGGCACGACGCTGATCCTGATCACCCACGACAACGCGCTGGCCGAACGCTGCGACCGCATCATCCGGCTGGGCGATGGCCGGATTGTCGAGGATCGCAGCACCGCTGCCGTGGCGGCGGCCCAGTGAAGGCATTTCTGCCGCTGACCCTGGCGCGGCGGGAACTGCGGGCTGGCGCGCGCGGCTTCCGCATCCTGATTGCCTGCCTGATGCTGGGTGTCGGCACCATCGCCAGCGTCCAGTCCCTGTCGCGCGATGTGCTGGGCGGGATCGAATCCCAGGGCCGCACCCTGCTGGGCGGCGATCTGGCGATCCGCATCATGTATCACGGGGTCGATGCCGATCAGCAGAAGGTGTTGGACGGTTACGGCGCCGTCTCCGCCTCGGCCGCCCTGCGCGGCATGGCACGCAGCGAGGATGCCACCAAGTCGACCCTGGTCGAGGTCAAGGCGGTGGACGAAGCCTATCCGATGGTCGGCAAGGTCCAGCTGGCGCCCCCGGCCGAGGGCCTGACCCTGCCCCAGGTCTTCGCGCTGAAGGGCGACGTCCCCGGCGTGGCGGTCGACCAGTCGGTGCTGGACCGGCTGGGCGTCCGCCTCGGCGACAAGGTCAAGCTCGGCACCCAGGATTTCGAGATTCGCGCCGTCATCGCCAAGGAGCCGGACAAAGTCGGCACCGGCGGCTTCACCCTCGGCCCGCGCTTCATGATCTCCCGGGCTGCGCTCCCCGCCACCGGGCTCGAGCAGCCGGGCAGCATGATCTATTACGACTATCGTATCCTGCTGGAGCCAGGGCGCTCGGTTGCCGCCGCCAAGGCCGAGCTTAGCCAGCGCTTCGGTGCGTCCGGCTGGCATATCCGCGATTCGCGCGATGCCGCGCCGGAAATCCGCAATTTCATCACTCGCCTCGCCACCTTCCTGACCCTGGTCGGGCTGACAGCGCTGCTGGTCGGCGGCGTCGGGGTCGGCAATGCGGTGAAGGCCTATCTCGACGGGCGAATCGCGGTGATCGCGACGATGAAATGCCTGGGCGCTTCCGGCCGGACCATCGCCTGGACCTACCTGATCCAGGTGATGGCGCTGTCCGCGGTCGGCATAGCGCTGGGCGTGATCGTCGGCGCGGTGACCCCGTGGGCCTTGCGTGATGTGATCGCCTCACGCCTGCCGGTCGACGTGCAGATCGGCTTCCACCCGCTCGGCCTGGCATTGGCCGCGCTCTATGGCGCGCTGATCGCGTTGGGATTCTCGCTGTGGCCGATCGGCCGGGCGCGGAGCGTGCCCGCCGGCACGCTGTTCCGCGAAGTGACGCAGCCCGCGAGCGGCCGTCCGGACCGCTTTATGACGATCGCGACCGGTGTCACCTTGGCTGCCCTGATCGCGCTCGTGCTGGCGACCTCCCGTGAGCTGGTCTTCGCCGCTGGGTTCGCCGGTGGGGCAATCATCGCCTTCGGGGTGCTGGCCTTGGCGGCGCGCGGCCTGACCGAACTGGCGCGACGAGCCGGGCGGATCGACGGGCTGCGCAGGCGGCCGACCCTCAGGCTGGCGCTGGCCAACCTGACCCGGCCAGGCGCGGCGACGGTCAGCGTGGTGCTGTCGCTGGGCCTCGGCCTCACCATCCTCGTCGCCATTGCGCAGGTGGAAAGCGACTTCCGCGCCGAGATTGAGAGGGTGATGCCGGCCGAGGCCCCGGCGTTTTTCTTCCTCGACATCCAGCATGCCGACCGCGACGGCTTCCGCAAGGAAATCAGCGCGATACCGGGCGTGACCAGCGTCGAATCGGTCCCGTCGCTCCGCGGCCGCATCGTCGCGGTCCACGGCGTGCCGGCGGAGAAGGCCATCGTCGATAAGCGCTATGCCTGGGTGCTGGGCGGCGACCGCGGCATCACCTACTCCACCACCATGCCGGCGCGGTCCCACCTGATCGCCGGGGATTGGTGGCCGGCGGACTATCACGGGCCCCCCGAGGTTTCGATCGCCAAGGAGGTCATGCTGGCGCTGGGGCTTAAGGTCGGGGACGAGCTGACCTTCAACATCGTCGGCCGCGACCTGACCGCCAAAGTGGCCAATGTGCGGGAGATCGACTGGGGCGGGCTCGGCATCAATTTCTCCCTCGTCTTCGCCCCCGGCTTCCTGGAAGGCGCGCCGCAGACCGAGATTGCCACCGCCTATGCCCCCCGCTCGGTCGAGCCGGCGGTGGAGCGCGCGGTCAACAAGGACTTTCCCGGCATCACCATGATCGGGGTGCGCGACGCGCTGGCGACGGTCGACGGGCTGATCGGTCAGATCGGCACCGCCGTGCGGCTGACCGCCGGCGTCGCGCTCGTCGCCGGCACGCTGGTGCTGGCCGGCGCCATCGCAGCGGGCGAGCGGCGCCGTATCTACGATGCCGTGGTGCTGAAGGTGCTGGGCGCGACCCGAAACACCGTCACCCGCGCCTTCCTGATCGAGCATGGGTTGCTGGGCTTGATGGCCGCCTCGGTCGCCATCGCATTGGGCAGCATCGCCGCCTGGGCCATCGTCGTGCCGGTCATGGACCTGCATTGGCGGTTCAGCACCATGGCCGCCTTCGGCGTCGCCGTGATCGCCGCGGTGATCACGCTGGCCTTCGGCATGGCCGGCACCTGGCGGGCGCTGGGGCAGCGGGCGGCGCCGCTGCTGCGGAATGAGTAGCGTCCGCAACTCTGAGAGAGTAGTATTTAAACCCCGGGGCCGCGGTACAATATATGTGCTGTGGCTAACAATCGGGTTCTTTAAGGAGAAGCCCTTACATGTCTTACGACTTCAATAGTGGGATCCGGGCAGCGCCTCGCGCCGCCGGCGTCACCTTCGACGCCGCGCTCCGCGCCCACATGGTCCGCGTCTACAACCACATGACCGCCGGTCTGGTGGTGACGGGCCTCATCGCGTTCCTCGTCAGCACGTCGCCAGCGATGATCCAGGCGATCTTCGGCTCGCCGTTGAAGATCGTCGTCATGCTGGCGCCGCTGGCCTTCGTGCTTGTGATGTCCTTCGGCATCAATCGCTTGTCGCTGGGCGCGCTGGTCGCGACCTTCTACGGCTTCAGCGTGGCGATGGGCCTGTCGCTATCGACGATCTTCCTGGTCTACACAGGCGCATCGATCGCGCAGGTCTTCTTCATCAGCGCCTCGATGTTCCTGGCTATGAGCCTCTACGGCTACACGACCAAGGCCGACCTCACGAATTGGGGTTCGTTCCTAATCATGGGGCTGTTCGGCATCATCATTGCCGGATTGGTAAACATCTTCGTCCATTCGCCGGGCCTCAGCTTCGCGATCTCGGCCATTGGCGTGGTGATTTTCGTGGGCCTCACCGCCTACGACACCCAGAAGATCAAGGAGACCTTCTCCGAGTCCTGGGGTGCAGAGTCGAACGGCAAGCTCGCCGTGATGGGCGCGCTGAACCTCTATCTGGACTTCATCAACCTGTTCCTGATGCTGCTCCGCCTGATGGGCAACCGCAGGTAATCAGCCGACCAAAACAGCATAACGAACCGCCCGGCCCGCAAAGCCGGGCGGTTTTGTTTTGGGCTTACCCCCGCCGCGCGGCGAAGAAGTCGCGCAGCAGGGCCCCCGCCCTGCCCTCCTCGATGCCGCCATAGACGTCCGGCTGATGGTGGCAGGTCGGCTGCTGGAACCAGCGGGGCCCGTGCTCGACGGCGCCGCCCTTGGGGTCGTAGGCGCCGTAATAGACCCGGCGGATGCGGGCGAAGCCGATGGCGGCGGCGCACATGGCGCAGGGTTCCAGGGTAACATAGAGATCGCAATCCGGCAGACGCGGTTCGCCCAATTCCGCCGCGGCAGCGCGGATGGCGAGGATTTCGGCATGGGCGGTCGGGTCGGCATCCTGCTCGGTACGATTGCCGGCGGCGGCCAGGACCAGGCCGGTGCGGCTGTCGACCACCACCGCGCCCACCGGCACTTCGCCGCGCTGGGCCGCAGCCTCGGCCTCGGCAAAGGCGCGGGCCATGGGGGAGAAATTTGCGGGCGTGTCGTCCATCGGCGCACCATAGACCCGGCCAAGCGTCCGGCCTACCCTGAGACCATCATGACCGAATCCGATATCGACGACCCGACCCAGGGCGATCCGAGCAAAGGCGAGCGCATCGCCAAGCGCATGGCCAGGGCCGGCCTGTGCTCCCGCCGCGATGCCGAGCGCTGGATCGCCGACCGGCGCGTGTCGGTCAACGGCAAGGTGCTCGACAGTCCGGCTGTCGTGGTCAAGCCGGGCGACACGATCGTCGTCGACGGCAAGCCCCTGCCCGAGGCAGAACCGGCGCGGCTGTGGCGCTATTACAAGCCGTCGGGCCTGGTCACCACCGCGCGCGACGAGCAAGGCCGGGCGACGATCTTCGAGCGCCTTCCGCCGAGCATGCCGCGTGTCGTCTCGGTCGGCCGGCTGGACCTGACGTCGGAGGGGCTGCTGCTGTTGACCAATGACGGCGGCCTGGCGCGGCACCTGGAACTGCCCGCCACCGGCTGGGTCCGGCGCTATCGCGTCCGCGCCTTCGGCCGGATCGACCAGGCCGCGTTGGACCGGCTGAAGAAGGGTATCACCGTCGAGGGCGTCGCCTACGGATCGATCGAGGCCGAGATCGAACGCCAGCAGGGCGCCAATGTGTGGCTCACGATGGCGCTGACCGAGGGGCGCAACCGCGAAATCCGGCGCGTGCTGGAGGCGCTGAGCATGACCGTCAACCGGCTTATCCGCGTCTCCTACGGCCCGTTCCAGCTGGGCAAGATGATGGAGGGCACGGTCGACGAAGTGCCGCGGCGGGTGCTGAAGGAGCAGCTCGGCGAATATCTCAAGGGCGAGACCGAGGCGGCCAAGGCCAAGCGCCAGGACAGGAATCGCGAAGCCGATGCGAATCGTCGCTGGCAGCCATAGGGGCCGGCGGCTGGAGGCCCCGGCCGACGAGCGCATCCGCCCGACCTCCGACCGGATCCGCGAATCGCTGTTCAATATCCTGGATCACAAGCTCGGCGGCTTTGCCGGCAAGCGGGTGCTGGATGGCTTCGCCGGCACCGGCGCGCTGGGTTTCGAGGCGCTGTCGCGCGGCGCTGCGTCGGCTCTCTTCGTCGACAAGGAGCGCGTTGCGCTGGCCCTCGCCCGGCGCAACGCGGTGGCGCTGGACCTTACGGCCCGGGCTGATTTCCGCCTGGCCGATCTCACGAAGCCGCCGCAATCGGCACAGAAATTCGACCTCGTCCTGCTCGACCCGCCCTATGGCCAGGGACTGGGCGGCAGTGCGCTCGGCGCACTGGCCGCCGCTGGCTGGCTGGCGGCGGACGCGGTTGGAGTGATCGAGGCGGATCGCGCTCAGCCGGAAACGATTCCCGAAGGCTTCACGACCCTCGACAGCCGCGATTACGGACGCACGCGCATAACGCTGCTGCGCTATTCGGCTTAGTGCTGTGTGGTGATCGGAACGCTGGCCGGGGTGACAGTCGGCGTCAGCGAATGGCCGTTCTGGCTGTACATCATGAAGGCGATAGCAATCATCAGCCAGGCGATGATCACCAGCAGCCCATAGCGGCGGAACAGCCGCTCGCGGTCTTCGGCCTCGGGCGAAGGCTGCAGCGGCGTCGGCACACGCGGCAGCAACTCGACCAACCGGCGGGCGGTTTCGGCGTCGCCGGCGAATTTGAGGATGGCCGCGACGGCGGCCTGACGAGGCAATGCCGCCAGGCGCCTGGCCTCGGCCCAGGGATCGACGCCGGCGCGCGCCAGCGCCGACAGGACGGACAAATCCATCCCGTTTTCTTGAACGCCTAATGACTCGAACAAAAAGTCGTCATAGGCGTGGCCGATATAGGCATCGCTGACCATTTATCTCATCCATACCCAGGCGGATTTTTGTGGTCCTTTTCGTGGACGTCCGCCCCCGTATCTCATAACACATTCTTGAAAGATTTGGTCCGATTGATTTCAGATCAAGGCCCGTTTCCATCGCGGATTGAACTATCCTACCCTGTCCGGTTTTACGCCGGCCCCTAGTGAGCACCAGTACCATGCCCCGCCATAGATCACCGCAACCCTACTTGCTGCCCTTCATGCTCGCCGAATTGACGGTCAGCGCCTGCGAAACGATCGCCAGGCGCACGCGCCTGATCGCGATCGGCCAATGCAGCGCAGCCGAATATCGCCGCATGATCGTCGAAAAAACAGAGGCTGCGCAGGCCTCGATGTTCGCGGTCGCCGCCGCGACGCCCGGCGCCGCGCTGGAGGCGGCGGTGACGCCCTGGCTCGACAGCGCCCGAGCCAATGCCAAGCGGCTGCGCCGGAAGACCTGATAGCCGTAGGGTTAGCTACCCGCCTTCGGTGCCGGCTCATCAGTTTGCCAGCCGCCGCCCAGCGCCAGGAACAGATTGACCTGGTCCTCGGCCACCCGGCTCTCGGCCTGAGCCAACGCCGAATCGGCCGAGGCCAGCACGCGTTGCGCGTCGAGGTCGGTGAAGGCGTCCTGACGGCCCTCCTTGTAGAGCGTATCGGCCTGCTCTGCCGCCTCGGCAGCGCGGTCGCGCGCCGCCTGGAGCGCGCTGCGGCGGTCGAGATCGTGGGCATAGACGGTGAGCGCGCTCTCGACCTCACGCAGCGCCGCCAACACCTTGCCGTCGAAATTGGCGAAAGCGGCATCGGTGCCCGCCTCAGCCTCCCGTATCCTGGCGCGGATCGCGTTCTGCTGTGGAAAGTCCCAGGAGATCAGCGTGCCGGCGCTGTAGGCCATGGTCGGGCCGGAGAGGAAACCCTCGATCGCGCCGACCGATTCCAGGTTCAATCCGAAATTGATCTTGGGATAGAGGTCGGCGGTGGCGACGCCGATCCGCGCCGTCGCCGCTGCCAGCTGGCGCTCGGCCGCGCGGATATCCGGGCGCCGTTTGAGCAAGGCGGTCCCGTCCCCGACCGGGATCGGCGCCTTCAGGCTCGGCTCGGCAACGCAGCTGTCGACATCCTTGGGAAACTCCGCCGGCGGCCGCCCGGTCAGCACGGCGAGACGGTAGAGCGCGGTGCGATGCTGTGCCTCCAATTGCGGGATGTTGGCGCGGAACTGCTCGACCTGGGCGCGCGACCGCGTGGCGTCGAGCGCCGTGCCCCGTCCCGCCCTCACCAGCCGGCTGGTCAGGTCGAAGCTCTGCCTCTGCAGTTCCAGCGAATGGCGCGCGACCGCGAGCTCGTGCCCGGCGGCGCAGACATTGACGAAAGCACGGACGGTCTCGGCCGCCACCGTGATGCGGGTGACATCGCCGGCGGCCCGCGTCGCCTCGGCATCCGCCTTCGCTGCCTCGATGGCGCGGGCGATCTGGCCGAACAGGTCTATCTGATAGCCGACCGCGGCGCTGGTGTCGTAGAGACCGCCGGCGGGCGGCGAACGTGGCTGGAGAAATTCCTCGCCGGAGATCTGGCCATAGGCAAAGGAACCCTCCAGCCTGGTCTGCGGCAGGCGCGCATCCTTAGCCACCGCCAGCGCCGCATCGGCGCGGGCGATATTGGCTGCGGCGGCGCGCAGATCCGTATTGGCCACCAGGGCCTGCTCGACCAGGCGGTTCAGCCGCTCATCGGTATAAAGCACCCACCAGCGATCCGCCCCCTCCTGCCGGGTCACGGCGGGCTGGTCGGCGTCGATAAAGGCGCCGTTCGCGGTCGGCGCATTGACCAGGGCGTTATCGGGAACCTTGTAGTCAGGCCCGACGGGATGGCAGCCGGATAGCAACAGCGCTGCCGAAACCGCCAGCGTTGCGCGACAAAAAGCCGGGCTCAACGCGACGATACCGCTTGGCTGTCGGCCGTTGCCGGCTTTCCATCGGGCCCGAGAACGCTGACCGTGGCGGTCCGGCCGGCGATCAGGCGGACATCGGGCGGCGGATTGTCGAGCTTGACGCGCACCGGCACGCGCTGCGCCAGGCGGACCCAGTTGAAGGTCGGGTTGACGTTCGACAGCAGGTTGGCACTGGGGCTGCGCTCGCGGTCCTCGATGCCGCCGGCGATGCTTTCGACATGGCCATAGAGCAGTTGGGATTCGCCCATCAACCGGACCGAAACCCGGTTGCCGACATGGATGCGCGGCAGCTTGGTCTCCTCGAAATAGCCGTCGACATGGAGCGAGTCGCTGTCGACCAGCGCGAACATCGGCCGGCCGGCAGTGGCGTAGTTGCCGGGGCGAAGGTCGAAATTGGTGATATAGCCGTTGACCGCCGCCAGCACGGTAGTGCGGTCCATGTTCAGCTTCGCTGTGTCGTGCGCGACAACCGCCTGGGCCAGCGCCGCCTGGGCCTCCGCCAGCCGCGTCTGGCCCTGTTGCAGGAGTTCAGTCGAAACCAGGTTGCCGAGATTATGATTGCGCTTGTCCTCCAGCACCGCCTCGTCGACCCGAGCCTGAGCGCTGGCCACAGCAGCCTCGCTCTGGCGCAGCGCGAGTTCGAAGCGCGGCTGGTCGATAACGAACAGCCCCTGGCCTTTCTTCACCACTTGGTTGTCGCGGACCAGCACGTCGGTCACCAGGCCCGACACGTCAGGCGCCACCTGCACGACGTCGGCGCGCACGCGGCCGTCGCGGGTCCACGGGTCGCGCTCGTAATGGTCCCAGAGATAGCGGAGCGCGATCAGCGCCGCGACCACCACCACGGCGGTGACGACGACCCGGCCGAAACTGAGAAGGTGCTTAAGCATGGTCCTTCAATGCAGGTTCATGGCGTCAGGGACGCCGTAAAGCGTTGCGAGATAGGTCACGGATCCCCACAAAACTATCAGCAAGGCGAGCTCGAACAATCCACGATGCCAGACCAGGCGGTAGAAGCCGACGAGATTCAGCAGGCGCCGCACGAACATGCCGACGACGATCGCCACCGCTGCCCAGACCGCCGCCGAAGGGACGAAGACGCCACCGATATCGAACTCGCCGATCATTGCGCGGCCTCGCTGAACACGACAGGAACGTAGGGCTCGGCGCGCGGGAACAGGTTACGGCGCAGGCCGGCCAGCGACCACAGGCACATATCACGCTCCTGCGAAAAGGCCTGGGCCGAGACGTCGCCGATCGCCTCGTCGATCTCGATCAGCAGATGCGCCTGGACAGGCCGCGGCTTGCCGATACTCATCTTGCGGAAGCTTGCCGCCAAAGCGGTCAGCACGCGCGCGATCGACCGCTCGGCCTCCGGCCCAGCGGTGCGGCGTGCCTGCTGCAGGTCGGCGACATTGATCCCGATCCTGAGATCGTTGAGCAGATCGGCCGACGCCAGCATTTCATCAGGCCGTTCGACCAGGCTGAGGCGCGGAATCAGCAAGCCAAGTCGGTCGAGCATCTTGCTGGTCCATACGCTGCGGTCGATGCAGTCCTCACACTTGGCCGCGGCGTTGACGGCCAGGTCGCGCCAGGCGAAGTGGACAATGCGGCGCGCACTGAACTCAGCGCCGATCGAGCGGAACAGCTGAGTCGAGACCAGCGCGCCCCAAATACCGACGATCTGGGCGATGAAATTGCCGCTGAACAGCGGAAAGTCCGAGCTGAAGACCTCCTGCAGCGCGAGTGTATTCGCCACGCCGAGAATGAGCGCGATCGCGAGCGGAAAGGTCGGTGGATTGCCCTGAAGCGCCCCCAGGATCAGGAAGATCGGCGCCAGCACGGCCACGAGCATGGGAAAGCCGTCGATCGCGGGAAAAATGGCGAAGATATAGAGCGCGGCGAGCGGAAAGGCGGCGCAGGTGGCGATCATGAACTTCCGGATCGACGGCGCCGGATCGTCCTGAGCAGCAAAAAAAGATGAGAAAATCGCTGCCGACAGCGGCGCGACAGCGCCTTGCGGCCATGCCGTCGCGATCCAGAAGGCGCAGCAGGCCAGGATGGCGGCAAAAGAGGCGAAGCCGGAAAGTAGCGCCAAACCATGGTCGCGATGAAGAACGCGGCTGCCCGCCGGGGGCAACCGCTCCGTCAGCTTTTTGGGCAGCGGGCGGTCAGGTGATGCGATATAGGCGGCGAGCTCGCGCGCATCCTGCCAATCGTCGACGAGCTCACCCAGGCGTGCGAGCAGGCTCGCCTTCAGCAGGGTCGCCCAGTCCGCCTCCGGCCCGAGTTCCGGCCGGGCCGCGTCACAGGCCTGGTGCAGCGCCAGGGCCTCATCCCGCGTGCCCTGGTTGCCCTTGGCGATCCAGTCGCGGACCCGGTTCAGAATGTCGATAAGATCCTGGGTCATACCGCCGACGGCCACGATCGCACGGCGCCGGTCCTCGACGGCGCTGGCCAGCGGCAGAAGCAGCGACAGGCGGTCCTGCAAGGCGTTTACCGCCTGCATGGTAGGCAATGCATTGGCGGCGATGTCGAACGGCAAATGTGTGGACAGGATGTAGAGTTCGGTAATATCGGCGGCCAGTTTCTCGCGATCCTTGGCCAGGCGCAGATACCGTTCGCCGGTCAGCACGTCCGCGGCCCAGGTTTCCAGGGCCCAATGTTCGGCATCTTTCAGGATCGCGCCGATTTTCTGGTTGACGAAGACGAGCACGCTGCGGGGAAAGGAGATCGAGTGGACGGCTGCGGCGCATATGATGCCCAGCGTGATCTCCTCGACACGCGCCAGCGCGGTATCGAAGATGGTTTCCGGCGTGGTGACGCTGGGAAAGCCGATGATCGCGGCGGTATAGCCAGCCAGCATGAACATGTAGGACCGCGGCGTGCGGTCGAGCAGCGAGACATAGAGGCAAAACCCGACCCAGGCCGCCAGCGCGACCGACAGCACAATGGGTGAGTTGACCAGGTTCGGCACCAGCGCCACCGCGGCTATGCCCCCGAGAGCGGTGCCGATCACGCGATAAAGCGCCTTTGAGCGCAATGCGCCCGACAGCGGCTGGACGGTGATATAGACGGTCAGCATCGCCCAGTAGGGCCGCGGAAGACCGATCGAGAAAGCGATATAGAGGGCCAGCATCGCCGCAACGAAGCTGTTGATCGAGAAGATCGCCTCCGGAAAACCCAACCGCTTCAACATCGGCATCCCCGCCGCGCCGATTTCACGCCAGTCTTTCTGTCTCACCTTATCACAAAAGCCGCAAGATCGGGGGCCAGCCCTGGTATGGGGGCGCCGGCCACCCATCTTTCAAAATGCCGATTTCAGACAAAACGGAGCAATTTCCATGGCCGATTTCCCCGCGGACTACCTCGACCTCGCCAATAAGAAAGTCGCCTATGCCAGCCTGGCCACGCTGATGCCGGACGGCACGCCGCAGGTGACACCGATCTGGTTCGACCACAGCCCGGGTGTCATCCATCTGAACACGGCGGCGGGTCGGGTGAAGGCGCAGAACATGCAGGAGGGCGCCAAGGTCGCCCTGTCGATCATGGACCCGGACAACCCCTATCGCTACGTCCAGATTAGGGGCCATGTGGTCAACACGACGAAGGACGGCGCCGACAAGCAGATCGACGCACTCTCGCACAAATATCTGGGCAAGGATTATCCGTTCCGCCGACCCGGCGAGGAACGTATCTCGGTCGACGTCGCCATCGACAAAGCCTCAGCCTCAGGCTGACACGAAAAGAACACGCGGGCTGACATGAAAAGGGCCTGGGTGTGCATCGCGGCGCGCCCAGGCCCCTTCGCTCAAAGCAGCCGGATTACTTCGGCGCGTCTTTCGACATCGAATCTTTCGACATCGAGTCCTTTGACATGCTGTCCTTGGACATCGTGTCTTTCTTCATCGAGTCTTTGGACATGCTGTCCTTGGCCATCGAATCCTTCTTCATCGAATCCTTGGCCATGCTGTCCTTGGCCATCGAATCCTTCGCCATGGAGTCCTTGCTCATCGAATCCTTCGACATCGTGTCCTTGGAATCCTGAGCGAAGGCCGGCGCGGAAGCCAGGCCGAGCGACAGAACAGCCGCGGAAACGGCGAGCCCAACAGTCTTGAAATTCAGCATCTTAAGTCCCCTGTTTTGGAATATCCGAGCGGCGCAGCGCCGCAATCCTTACTTCGCCCGGCTTTGCCGGTTGGTTACAGGCTAGCAGAAAAATCATGAGCCGCTGAACCAGTTATAGCCCTGGTCCTCCCAGTAGCCGCCGGGGAAATCGTTGGTGACATAGATCTCGGCGATCAGCTTCGGGTTCTTGAAGCCGAGCTTGGTCGGCACGCGCAGCTTCAGCGGATAGCCGTATTTGGGCGGCAGCGCGGCGTCGCCGTAATCCAACGCCAACAGGGTCTGCGGGTGCAGCGCCGTCGCCATGTCGATCGAGCTGTAATATTTGTCGGCGCATTTGAAGCCGACATATTTGGCCCGCTTGTCCGCGCCGATCCGGTCGAGGAAGACATGGAACGGCGCCCCGCCCCACTTGCCGATAGCGCTCCAGCCCTCGACGCAGATATGGCGCGTCACCTGGCTGGTCTGCGGCAGGGCGCGCAGTCGCTCCAGGGTCCAGGGGCTCTTGTCCTCGACCAGACCCGAGACCTGGAGCTTATAAGTGCCGCCATCCACGATTGGCGTGTCGTCCTCGGCATAATAGGCGTTGAAGGGGAACGGCCTGGTGATCGCGCTCTCGGGATAGGTCGGTGCCAGCTTGTTTGGGTCGAACAGGAAGGCCTGCACCTTGTCGTTGAAGCGCGACACCTTCCACAGGAGCTTCTCGACATCGTCGTCCGCGCCGATGTCGCAGCCGGTCAGCATTGACAGCGCGCCGAACGACAGGGCCTGGCGCAGGAACATGCGCCGCTCGATCTTCGCCAGGGCCGGCCTGAACGCGGCCAGCTTCGGCGGTTTGGGCTGGAGGATGCTCATGCTGCCGCTCCATGTGTTTCGCGGAGTTCGTCGTGTTCCCCGGCGTCGTCATCCCGGGGCGCCCGCCCGGTGATCATCGGCGGGAGGGTCGAAGGCACCAGGAAGACCAGCGCCAGATGGACCGCGACGAACCCGACGATGCCGGACATCATCGCGAAATGAACGATGCGCGCCGTGTCATAGCCGCCGAGCAGCGCTGTCAGACCCTGGAACTGCACAGGCTTCCAGATCGCCAGGCCCGATAGCACAACGCCGACGCCAAACAGCAGTACGACGACATAAAGCAGCCGCTGCACCGCATTATAGGCGCCCAGCCGATGCTTCAGCCTAAAGGTCAATGCGGCAACGAAATCGCGCCAGATCGACCTCGGCGTGAGCGGCAGGAAATCCCGGCGGAAGTGCCCCGACGCCAAGCCATAGATCGCGTAGACCAGTCCGTTGACCACAAGCAGCCACATCGCGGCGAAATGCCAGGCCAGCGCTCCGCCGAGCCAGCCGCCGAGGGTCAGCCACTTGGCGAACATGAAATCGAAGATCGGCGAAGCGTTATAAATCTTCCACCCGCTGGTGATCATGCACAGCATGGCGAAGGCATTGACCCAATGGGTGATCCTGACCACCAGCGGATGGATCACCTGCGTCCTTGGCGGCTCTGCGCCCGATCGTTCTCCTGTCATCCGCATCTCCTATCGGCCCATTGCTCTTCCGTTCGCACGGAAATCACGAAGGTTACGTATCCAAGCGCCTTGTCTGGCCGACAGGCCGTCCCCACTCCTCTCAGGGCAACCCAGGAGTCCTCATGCGTGCCATCGGCTACCAGAATCCGTTGCCCATCGATAACCCAGCCGCTTTGGTTGATATTGAACTATCGAACCCTTCTCCGACCGGACTCGATCTGCTGGTCGAGATCCGGGCCGTGTCGGTCAATCCGGTCGATACCAAGGTGCGACGCTCGGCAGCGCCGGAAGCCGGCCAATGGAAGGTGTTGGGCTGGGATGCCGCCGGCATCGTGACCGCGACCGGACCGGAGGCGACGCTGTTCAAACCGGGCGACGAGGTCTTCTATGCCGGCGCGATCGGCCGCCAGGGCACGAATGCGGAGTTCCATCTGGTCGACGAGCGGATCGTCGGGCACAAGCCGAAGTCACTGAACTGGGCCGAGGCCGCGGCGCTCCCGCTGACTGCCATTACCGCCTGGGAAGCCCTGTTCGACCGGCTGGACGTCTCAAACCCTCGCGCCGGTGTTCCACCCGTGATCCTGATCATCGGCGGCGCTGGCGGCGTGTCGTCGATCGCCATCCAGCTTGCCAGCCGCCATGCCAGCCTCACCGTGATCGGCACGGCCTCACGGCCGGAAAGCGCGGCCTGGGTGCGCGCGTTGGGCGCGCATCATGTGGTCGACCACAGCAAGCCGTTAGCGCCTCAGGTCGCGGCCCTCGGCCTTGGCGCCCCGCCCTTCGTCTTCTCCACCACCAACACCGAGAGCCATCTGGCGGACATCGCCCAGTTGATCGCGCCTCAGGGCCGACTAGCGTTGATCGACGATCCCAAGGTCCTCGACATAAATCCGTTCAAGCGCAAGTGCGTTTCGGTTCATTGGGAATACATGTTCGCCCGCCCGGCATACGAGACTGCCGACATCGCCGAGCAAGGAAAGCTGCTGGACGAGGTCTCGGCGCTGATCGACGTCGGCACCTTGCGCACCACGCTCGGCGACACATTCGGCACGATCAATGCCGAGAACCTCAAGCGCGCCCACGTCCTGCTCGAAAGCGGCCGAGCGAAGGGAAAGATCGTGCTGGAGGGGTTCGGCGCTTAACCGAGCTGCCGCGGCCGGTGCCTGAGCACCACGACCTTCGGCTCGGTATATTCGGCCACCATCGAGCGGACGCCCTCGCGGCCGAAGCCTGAGGTGCCGGTGCCGCCATAGGGCATCTGGTCGACCCGCCAGGCGCTGGGGCCGTTGATGATGACGCCGCCGGCGCGGACCTGGTGGGCCATGGTCAGCGCCAGATCGATATCGTTGGTGTAAATGCCGACATGGATCGCGCCATCGACGGCGTTGGTCTCGGCCACCGCCTCGGCCAGCGTATCGACCGGGGCCAGCGCCACCACCGGGCCGAAGGCCTCGATGCGCATCAACCGCATGTCGGGCGTCACATCGGCCAGCACTGCTGGCTGAATCAGCGCGCCGTCGCGCGTGCCGCCGCACATGAGGCGGGCGCCCTGGGTCGTCGCGTCGAGGATCAGTCCTTCGACCTTGCGCGCCGCCGCCTCGTCGACCAGGGGGCCGACCTCGGTCTTCGGGTCGCGCGGATCGCCGGTGACCAGGGCTGAGACACGGGCCGTCATCAGCGCGGTGAACCGATCATAGGCTGCTCGCTCGACATAGATGCGCTGGACCGCCAGGCAGGCTTGGCCGGAGCGGACGAAGCCGCCGGCGGTGCATTGCTCGGCCGCCATCTCCAGGTCGGCATCGGCGGCGACGATCACCGCGCCCACGCCCCCCAGCTCCAGATGCACGCGCTTGCGCGGCGCCGCATCCTTGATCTTCCAGCCGACCTCGCCGCCGCCGGTGAAGGTGACGATCGGCAGGCGCGGATCGGCAATCGCCCGCATCGTCTGATCGTTATCCAACGGCAGCACCGCCAGTGCCTCCTTCGGCCAACCGGCGGCGACCACACGCTTGGCCAGCAGCACGGCTGAACGCGGCACACGCGGCGACGGCTTGATGATGACCGAATTGCCCGAGACGATGGCCGGCGCGATCTTGTGGCCGGCGATCAGCATCGGCCCATTGAAAGCGGTGATGCCCAGCACCGGCCCAATCGGCTCGGCTCGGACCAGTCCGGTGGCGTCGCGGCCGCGCAGGGCGGCATCGAGATTGACCAGGCTTTCGATGCCCTCCCGCGCCACCGCGGCCGACAGGCCGAACACCTCGATGGTGCGTTCCAGTTCCAGCACCATGTCGCGCCGGGTCAGGCAGCCGCTTTCCTCGGTCATCGCATCGACGATGGCATCGGCGTCGGCTTTCAGCCCAGCAACAACCCGATCTAGGATCGCGGCGCGGTCGTAGGAGCTGAGCCGCCGGATTCCCGCCATCGATGCGACGGCGCCGGCGATGGCGCGCTCGACCGCAGCCTCGTCCAGAATGACGTCTTCCCCGCCGATGAAGGCTGAAACCTGGCCCATAACCGCTCCCGGATGTTCGTTGGGCTGAACAATACCGGTTGGAATTTCAGCCGCCAACCGGGGGAGGCTTAGGCGTCGGTTTGTCAGGGCGGTCCCGGAAGATGAATATGGCTGCCGCGCTCACACCACGGCAATCGCGATAAGCCAGTCAAACTCGATATTGAAATCGTGCTTGATGACGTCCATCGACCCGGGAGCATCGGCAAATAGAACCATCAAAATCCAAAGCGGAGCACTCAGCAGCAACAGGGCACCGGCTACCGCTGGCCCGAACAGTCCCAAGAAAATGTATCTTCCCACCGTCCGCAGGGTCACAGGCGGTCCATTTCGACTCACAATGCTCTCCGCGCGATAGCCGGAAACGGATCGTCCGGCAGCGCGAAGGCCCGGCGATAGGTCCCTCGCTCCGCCATATCGAGATGCAGCAGCGACGCAGCAACCCCGGCGGCGCCGACCATGTAGCCGGTTTCGGCGGCCACCTCCCACGGCTTGATGCGGGTATAGGCCTGGTACCAGCGATAGCCCTTGCCATCGAAATCGGCCCGGCGGCTCAGCATCTGGTCGGCCACGCGCCTGGCGAAAGCGCGATATTCCGCCTTTCCGGTCGCCGCCCACAGGCCGGTGAAGAAATCGACCACGCCGGCCGAACCGCAGCATTGGCAGACGACATTCCAGAAGCCGGGCGTCTGCTGGTCGGGAATGCCGCTCGCCATCACGCCGCGCGCCAGCATCTCGGTCCATTCGAGATGATGAGGGTCCTTGGTCGCCAGATGGAGCTGGTAGAACAACCGCGCCGATCCCGCCGGCCCGTTGCAGTAGCCGAGATAATAGAGATCGGTCGCATCCGGCTCGCGGTAATGGATCAGGGCGGCGTCGCCCTTGACCGTGGCGATTCGCTGGAGGTGTAGCGCCCCGGCCTCGGCCGCAGCGATAAAGCGCTTCTCGCCGGTGGCCGCGCCGAGCCGCGCCAGGGCATAGGCCGTGCCCGCGGTGCCCAGCTGGAAATTCGGCCAATAGGTGCCTTCAGACTCACCCAATATGGCGGCCGGCATGCCCTGCCAGCGCAGGCCGCCACGCGGGTCGGGCACGGCCTGTTCGACGATGCGATCGCCGGCGCGGATCGCGGCGGTGCGTACGCCTTTGTCGTCGCCCAGCAGACCGGCAAGCGAGAGCAAGGCCAGCACGATGCCGCCATTGCCAGTCAAGCCGGGCCAATCGACCCAGGCGATGCCCCTGCCCGCCGGCTGGCCGGCCTTCATCAGCACCTCAAGTGCCGCGCGGGCCGCGTCGCGATAGGCGATTTCACCGGTCGCCTTCCACAGGACGCCCAATGCGAAGATCGTGCCGGCAAGGCCGGTGTAGAGTCCGAACTGCGCCCCCGGCACCGGCGGCGGAGCCGACGCCGTCTCCCGCCAGGAACGGACGAGATAGTCGCCGCCGCGCCTTGCATCGTCCCAATAGGATTTGTCGCCGGTCGCCTGCGCAAGCTCGACGAAGAACAGCACCAGCCCGGCGCTGCCGGTATAGAAGCCGTTGGGCAGCGACACCGTCGCCTTGATTTCGGGATGATCCGGCTCCGGCAACCACAGGCCGGCTGTATCCTTGCTTTCCGCGGCGCGGATCCAGCGCGCCGTCTCGATCGCGGCCAGGCGATAGGACGGCGTGCTGCCGAAAGCCTGGGGAGACGTGCCCGGCGTCGGATCGGCTCTCCCCACGGTCGACGCCAAGCCGGCCAGCGCCGCCGTACCGAGAAACCGGCGGCGCCGGATGCGGGGGCCATGAGGGGCTGAGCCAATTGCCATGGTCATGACCGGCAAGTCAGGGTGACCATGGCCGGCAACGAATAATGATCGTTGACCGACCTGCCATAGTAGGAGTGGGTTTTGGCGAAATCGGTGCCCCAGAATGCATGGAGGCGGATCGGGATCGTCACAGTCTTTCCGACAGGGCCGTGCACGGTGCTTGGGCTGGCGCTCATCGAGAGATGATCGAAAATCTCGGCCCGCGCCGCATGGAAGGCAAAACCGGCCGCGCAGGCCGCCAGTACCAGTGAACGCGTGACAGGCATGACGGTCCTCCCCGCTTCTTCGTTGCTGGAAGCCTATGGCGCTTTGCCGAAGGCGCAAAGCTGAATTTGATTTAATACAGATGATTGATTTCGACCCTCGGACCATCGACAAAACCCGTGCGCAAGCTCTATTGATCGTGCCAACGATGAGCCATGCGGCCGTGGGGATTTCATGAGCGACAGCGATCATTTCGACGAGCAGTTCCCGCTATCGTCGATCGACGATCATATGATCCATCAAACACCGGACCCGATCCGGGTGATGTGGTCCAGCGATCCGCGCACCTATGAGCGGCACTGGGAAGTGTTCCACGACGATGCCGGCGAGCTGATGGTGGTGACCGGAGGCAGCTTCTATCCCAGCCTCAACACCGCCGAGGCCTATGCCATCGTGGTCTATAAGGGCCAGCACCGCTCGGTCCGCGCCTTCCGACCGCTGGGCGCCGACCGCATGAACATGCATTGCGGGCCGATCAAGCCGACGATTGTCGAGGGTCTGCGCCAATGGCGCTTCCTGCTCGAAGAGAACGAGTGGGGCATCGCCTACGACCTCGACTGGCACGACACCAAGCGGCAGATATTCCACGGCTCCGACCTGCCCTCCGGTTCCGGCTATCCGACCGGGCGGCGGGAGGATGTGACATCCGGCTTCGAGGGGTTCGGCACGCTGGAGGGCTGGGTCCAGATCGACGGCAAGCGGATCGACGTCACCCGCGACAGCTTCCACGGCACGCGCGACCGCCATTGGGGGATTGGCCGCAGCGTCGGCGGACCCAACCTGCAATTCGGCCAGAAGCAGTCGCCCGGCTGGATCGGCGGCAACTGGATCTCGTTCAAGGACTTCGCCATCTGGGGCAACATCGTCCTCTATAATTTCGGCGACCGCCGCAAAGGCATGGACAAGGTCATCAAGACCGAGCGCCGGCTGAAATTCGACCCGGACACGAAGCAGTTCGTCGAGGGGATCATCGACTACACCTTCAAGAGCGGCGGCCAGAAGCAGGTCCATTTCCGCCGGCTGGGCAACCAGACCGCCTATATGAAATGCGGCATGTATGGCGGCACGCCCGACAAGAACATCTATCACGGCATGGATATGGGCGAGCTGGTCGAGGGCGACAGCTTTGACATCACCAATCCCGACGTGCGCAAGGCGCTGTCCGGCCTGAACGAGCATCATTGCGTCATCACCTGCGACGGCGAGACCACCACCGGCATCCTCCAGCCGGTCGAGCCGGACGCCTATGAGGCCTGCGCCAAGGGTGCCAGGGGATGGGCGTTTCTTGACTGACCTCGCCGAACGCCTGCACGCCTTCCTGACCGCACAGGTGCCGGAGGCGACCGATATCCGGATCGATGAACTGACCCCGGTCTCCGGCGGCAATGCGCGCAAGGCCTATGCCTTCGACCTCGTCATGGACGAGGAGAACGGCCAAGTCGACATACCATGCATTATGCTGATGCAGGCCGGCGCCGGTCAGCTGGAGAGCGACCTGGAGGCGGAATTCCGCGTCCTGGAGGCTCTGCACGGAACAGGCGTCCCGGCCCCGCAAGCGCTGTGGCTCGACGCCGACGGCAGCGCCCTGGGCGCCCCGACCGTCATTATGGAACGCGTCACCGGTGTCACCGACTTCCTGGCGCTGCGTGCACCCGAACCCGCCGGCCGCAACAAGGCCATCGTGCTCGCCTTCGCCGATGCCGCCGCCAAACTGCACAACGCGCCCATCGGCAAGCTCGGCTTCCTCGGCGCCACGACCCGCGAGACCACAGCCGCTGAGCAGGTCGCCCTCTGGGAGGCGCAGTTCCTGAAGCACCGCATGGAACCGCATCCGGCCATCGCCTTCGCTTTCCAATGGCTGAAGACCCACGCGCCGGTCGCGGAACGCATCTCGCTGGTCCATGGCGACTATCGCCTCGGCAATTTCCTGTTCGAGGATGACCGCATAACCGCCCTGCTCGACTGGGAGATGGCGCATCTTGGCGACCCGGCGGAGGACATCGCCTGGGCCTATCGCGCTTTGTGGACGCCGGAGATTCACGTTCCCATCGATGAATTCGTCGACCGTTATCACGCCGCCGGCGGGCCGACGATCCGGCCCGACAACCTGCTGTTCTATCGCCTGTTCGGCGAGATCAAGCATGCGGTCATCTCGCTCACCGCCGCCCGGTCCTTTGCCGATGGCCGCACGAAAAACCTGCGCATGGCGGACCGGATGACGCTCGCCCTGCCCTGCATCAAGCAATTCCTCGACTGGCTTCCTGGAACCATGGCGGCATGATCCATCCCACCGACGAACAGCTGCTGGCGGGAATCGCCGCAGCCTTGAAAGACACGGTACTGCCCGACCTCGCCCGCGGATCGGCCGCGCGGAAGCAATTGCAGGCCGCGATCGAGACCCTCCGCCGGATGGCCTTCGCCGCGCCGGGGCGGGATGCGGCGCTGGCGGCGGACAATGCGGATATGGAATCGGTCTTGCGCCGGATTGGCGAGATTTATGCGGAGGCCGGACATTCACCCTCTCCTAGCCTCCCCCATCAAGGGGGAGGGACACGAATTCATAGAGCCCTCTCCCTCGATGGGAGAGGGTTGGGTGAGGGTGATGCCGCCGAAATGAATAGAACTCTCCAACAGCAACTCGCCGACCTCCAGGTCACCCTCCCGCCCAACCTGGCCGACCAGATCACCCCCCTCCTCACCCAGCTCTATGCCCGCATGACTGACCGCGCCCTTGCCCTGATCCCGCCGCCGATGCCCCGCACGCCGAGGACGCCGGTATGAGCGGGCTGGACGGGCTGACGGTCCTCGAGGTTGCCGACACTCTGGGCGCCGCCTTCGCCGGATCGCTGCTGGCGGATTACGGCGCGACCGTGATCGTCTGCGAGCGGCCTGATGGCTCGCAATTGCGGAGGCTGGGGCCGGCGGCGCTCGACGACATGCGCTGGAAGATCCTGGCGCGCAACAAGCAGTCGATTGCCGTCGATTGGGCCGAAAACACCGAGCTGACCTGCCAGCTTCTGTCCAATGCCGACATGCTGATCGTCGACATCGCCGCACCTCAGCACACGGGCAACCCCTGGTTCGCGGCCCTGGAGACGATGCCCGAAAGCGACCGCCCCCTGGTCGTCGAAGTCTTCCCAACCGGCGCCGACCGGCCCAACCTGTGGCCGTATGCCAGCCGGGCGGAGTTTGCCGGAGCGGCGAGCGGGGTCATGGCCCTTACCGGCCATACCGGCAAGACCCCGATCCAGGCCGAGGCGCCGCTGACCGACTATCTGGCCGGGACGCTGGCGGCGACCCGGGCGCTGATTGAGCTCCGAAAGGCAAGGCTGACCGGCGCCCCACCCGCCGCGGTCTCGACGCCGCTGCATCAGGCGGTGCAGCGCATGATCGAGTGGCAGACGCCGGTCGCCACCGCCAAGGGCCGGGCCGAGACGCGGATGGCCAACAACTTCCCGATGAACGCCGGCATCGCCAACATGCATCCGACCGGCGACGGCAAATATGTCGCTATCTCGGCCGTCACCCAGGCGACGGCTATGCGGCTAATGAACATGGTCGGCGGACCGGAGCTCTGCGCCAACCCCCGCTATGCCACGCCTGAGGCGCGATCTACGGGGCTCGATGAGCTCTACGCTCAGATCGACGCGTGGACGGGCGCGCGGACAACCAAGCAGATACTGGAAACCGCCGCCGCACAGGACGTGGTGCTGGGGCCAATCTACACGGTCGACGACATCCTGGTGGACGAGCAGGTCGCCGCGCGCGAAAGCGTTCTTCGCATTGCAGATGAGAATAGCGACGACGGCAGGATCATTCCGATGCCGGCCGTCATCCCCCGCCTCTCCGGTGTCGACCCAGTCATTCGGCACACCGGTCCGAACATCGGCGCGGACCGAAGCGAAATTCTGTTCATGCTCGACAATGAGATGCTTTCCACCCCGGCGAAGCGCGCCTTGCCGGCCTCTGCTCATCGCAAGGCAGACCTCAAAGTCCTCGAACTCGGCGCCGTCATCGCCGGCCCCTTCGCCGGCAGCCTGATGGCTGAGCTCGGCGGCGAGGTGGTTAAGGTGGAGACGCCCGGCGCGGGGGATTCGCTACGCGGGATGGGGCCGACCAAGGCTGGGTGGCCGTTGTGGTTCGGGGCCAGCGCGCGGGAGAAGAGCTGCGTCACGCTGAATCTGAAGCACGCAGAGGGCAAGGCCATGTTCCTTCGCCTGATCACGCAGGCGGATGTGCTGGTTGAGAATTTCCGGCCGGGCGTGCTCGAACGGCTGGGCCTGTCCTGGAGCGACCTTCAGGCGGTCAATCCGAACCTGGTGATGCTGAGCATTTCCGGCTTCGGCCAGACCGGGCCACAGAAGACCCGGCCCGGTTTCGGCAAGATCGCCGAGGGCCTGTCGGGCATCGTCAACCTGACCGGTCCGGGTGGCGCTTCGCCGCTGTTCGTCGGTTTCTCGCTCGCCGACGCCAGCGCCGGCCTGTTCGGCATCTTCGGCGTGGCGGCTGCCCTCTACCGCCGCGACGTGCTGGGCGCCAGTATTGGGCATGAATCGGGCGGCCGGATCGACCTCGCGCTCTACGAGCCGCTGATGCGCATGCTGGACTGCCAGCTGGCCCTTCATGCCCAAACCGGAACCGCGCCCGCCCGCAGCGGCGGCAATGATCCGTACAGCTTCGGCATTTCATCGCCCGACCGCCCGAGCTTCCGCTCGGTCGGCAGCACCTCCGGCGACTGGTATCTGATCGCCATCCCGAATGCCGAGGCCGGCGAGCGGCTGGACGCGCTTTCCGGGGCCGGATCGCTCGAAGACTGGGGGGCTCGCCTCTCCAACGGCGAAATTGAAACCGCGCTGCGTGGCCTCGGCCTGGACTTCACCCTGGTCTTCGACGGGCTCACCATTGCCCGCTCACCCTATTTCCAGGCGCGCGGCGACGTGGTCGAGACGGAACACGCTGGCATCGGGAAGATCACCGCCGCGGGCCGGGTGGACGGTCTGCGCCCCGATCCGGTCTATCGTCCAGCGGTACTGGGCGAAGACAATGCGGCGGTATTCGGCGGCCTGCTGGGATTGGATGAAGCCGAGCTGAAGCGTCTGACTGACGCAGGCGTGATTTAAGCGGGTCCTTCGCCGATCAGATGCAGCACGATCTCGCGCCGGTGCGAGCGGGCGCGATGTTCGTAGAGGTAGATCGCCTGCCATGTACCCAGCATCGGGTGGCCGTTCATCACCGGGATCGACAGCGAGGATTGGGTCAGCACCGAGCGGATATGGCCGGGCATGTCGTCCGGCCCTTCGTCATCGTGCCGGTAATGGTCGCCCTCGGGCACAAGCTTGCGGAAGAACGTCTCCAGGTCGCGCAGTACATTCGGATCGGCGTTTTCCTGGATCAGCAAGGATGCCGAGGTGTGGCGGCAGAAGACGGTTAGCAGGCCGGTCCCGATCGATTGCTCGCGGACGAACCCCTCGACCTGCCCAGTGATGTCGGTGAAACCCCGGCCCCCGGTCGTGACCGCGATGCTTCGGCTTGCCTGCTGCATCAGCTCCCGCTTGCCGGCTTGGGCGCCGTGTCCTCGGGCTTCGCCGGAGGCGTCTCGGCCGGAGGCGTCGTCGCCTTCTCCGTGGGCGGAGGGGTCGCCGCTGCGGGCTCGGGCTGGGTCACTGTTGGCTGAGCGGGCACCGGCTGAGAGGGGGCCGGCTGAGACGGGGCCGCCAGGGGCGTGGCGGTCACGACGGACGTGGTCGTTGCAGGAGGTGCGGCAGCTTGCGCGGCTGCAGGCGCGGGCGGCGGAGTCGTCGCCGCGGCCGCCGGCGGAACCGTCCCGAGCGGCGTCGTCGCCGGCTCGGACTTCGCGGTTGCCCCCGGCTTCGTCTCTTCGGGATGCGGCGCCTCGACCGTCACCGGCACGGTATAGTCCGGCACGATGCGGGCCTGTGGCCCTTCGATGAGCAGCACGTGGGCGCCGATGCCGAGCGGCTGCGGGTCCTTCTGGGTTACCGACAGCAGGTCGCCGTTGGACTTCTTGACGATGTATTCGAAACCGTTCGTGTCGCCCGCCGCGTGGCCTACGACATTGCCGACCACGCCACCCGCGACCGTGCCGGCAACCGCGCCGACCGCGCTGCCGGCGCCCTCGCCGAACCCTGACCCGACAATGCCGCCGGCCGCGCCGCCGGTCGCCGTCGCCAAGGTCGTGTCGGCGCTGATCTGTACTGCCCGCACGCCGACAACGACGCCCTGATTGACCTTGTTCGCCTGCTGGGCAGCATTGCTGGCATAGGTGTTCGGCGAATAATCGGGCGTGCAGCCAGACATCAGGACACAAGATGCGGCGGCCACGCCGATCGCGAGGGCAGTGCGCAATGGGCGGTACATGATGGATCGCTCGATCATGGCGGTTGAGGGAACGCGGATTGTCCTAGTCACAGAATGTGGCAGCTCTATGGAACCGTTCACGCACATAAAGCCTTTAGCCGTGCGGCGCCAGGGCGGAGGCTGCAATGGGGCACGGTCCCGCCATTGCCGAACATGAAATCCGGTTGCGGCATTTCGGCTCTGCGTACACACTCGCTGAAATTCAAAACCGGGTGAACCTGATGGCGTGGAGGGATTTATACTTCTACTGGCGCGACCGCCATGTCGATAGCCGCCCGCCGGGCCGCGCCGAGATCGATCCGCCGCTCGATCTCCCGCAATTGCTGCCGAACCTGATCCTCTATGACCGGGTCGACGGCGATTTCCGCGTCAGACTCGCGGGCAGCGAGATCGTGCGGCGCGGTGGCCGGGATGCCACCGGCCGGAAGCTGATTCAGGATATGGCCACGTATGAAGGCATGATCACGTTGATCGAATTCCTGGGTCGCATCTTCATGACTGCGACGCCGGTGATCTATTCGGTGGCGCGCAGCGACGCGGGGGCCTTCGGCGCCATCGGCATATTGATGCCCTTGTGCGCCGTGGATGGGACAGTGGAAATGGTTCTGGGCGGCGTATTCTACCGCCAGACCAGAACCGGCGCCCCGGCGGAACCCTGGACGCCCGGCGCGCTGACCGAACTGTCCCTCCCCCACATGCTCGAACAGGATACCGGGGAGTTTCGTTGATGGAGTCCGCAGACAATTTGGCCAGCGATGCGATCATCCGCGCGATCATCGACACGCTGGGGCTGAAACCCCACCCCGAGGGTGGGTTCTATGCCGAGACTTGGCGCGACCCCACGCCGGAGGGAAAGCGCGGCACTGGCACCGCCATTTACTACCTGCTTCGCGCCGGGGAGGTTTCGGCCTGGCACCGGGTCGATGCGGCGGAGATCTGGCACTGGTATGCGGGAGCGCCGCTCAAGCTGCGCCTCTCGGACGATGGCAGCGAAGTGCGGGAGGTGTCACTCGGCCCGGATATCATCGCCGGCCAGCGGCCCCAGGCGATCGTGCCGCCGCACGGCTGGCAGAGCGCCGAGAGCACCGGCGCCTGGACCCTGGTCGGCTGCACCGTCTCGCCGGCCTTCGAGTTCGCCGCCTTCGAGATGGCCCCACCAGGCTGGGAACCGGGTCAGAGCTAGCAACGGTGGCGCATATGGAACGTATGATCCTGTTGACCGCATTGGTCGTGAGTTGGTTTACGCCTTCGTTGCCGGCGCGGGCGGAGACGCTTGATCCCAAAGCGTTGGTTTACGATCTGCCGAGCCAGATTCCCTGGAAGGCGCGCGATGGCGGATCGGAGGAAGCCGTGCTGGCGGGGGACCCGGGCAAGCCCGGGCTCTATGTCGTGCTGATCAAATGGCTGCCGCATCATATGAGCCACCCGCACTTCCACCCCAACGACCGTTTCATCACCGTGCTGTCCGGCACATGGTGGGTCGGCACTGGCACGCGATTCGACCCCGACGCCACTGTTGCCATGCCGGCCGGCAGCTTCGTGACTCATTTCGGCCGGCAGGTGCATTACGACGGCGCCAAGGACGAACCGACGGTGCTTGAGATCGTCGGCGAAGGCCCTGCGACAGCGACGCCGGCGGAGGTGAAGCCGTAATCTTCGCCCGCTGGTCCTCAGAAGATGCCCGCGGCCAGTCCCGCAGCCATTGCCTGGCCGGTTTCCTCGCAATGCCGCAGATCCTCTGGTCCGATCTTTTTCGGCGCAAGGATCGCCTCCGGCGTCTGAGCGTGCGTGCAGACGATAAACGGCTCGGCAACCGCCTTCAGCCGCCAGCCGGTGGCGATGCGAACCACCTGGCGCACCGCGTTCTGCCCGTCGCTGCCGGCGCAGATCAGCAGCGCATAAGGCCGGCCGTTGATGCGATCGAGCGCTGGGTAATAGACGCGCTCGAAAAACCACTTCATCTGCCCCGCCAGGGCGGCAAGCATCTCCGGTGCGACGAAGATATAGCCGTCAGCCGCCAGCACATCGTCCGCGCCGGCTACGTCCGCGTGCAGCAGACGGCAGTGCACGCCCTCCTCCGCCTCGGCGCCACGCGCGGCGGCCTCGGCCATCTGCTGCGCCCCGCCGGTCGTAGAGGCATAGACGATCAGTAAGATCTTCATGGCCTAAGGGCGCGGCCGGAGCGGACGGGACAGCAGATCGAGAAGCGCGCGATTGAACGCGGCCGGCCTTTCGTACATCGCCCAATGTCCCGCGCCCTGGATGACCCGAAGCTCGAGATCAGGCTGGAAGCGGCGAAAAACCGATGCCTGCGCGGCGGGATCGGGATGGGGCTGGTCGTGCTCGCCCCAGATGGCGTCGAGCTGGACCGACACACGCGGCAATATCTTGACGAGCTTATCCGGCAGGACGAGCTTTTCGGCCTGTATCCGCGCCCGCCGGCCGTTGGTTGCCTGAAGGTGCAAGGCGAGTTCATCTACGCTGGCCGGATCGTGCAGCATCAGCGACAGCAGATTCGACCGCAGCACCGCGCGCCGCGCCTCATCATCGAGCCCGCGAACGCCGCGCACATCGATATGGCCCATCGGCAGGTCCAGCCCACCCGTATCCACCACGATCAGCCGGCGCACGAGCTCAGGATAAAAAGCGGCCAGATGCGCCGAAACCACGCCGCCGAAGGAGAAGCCGACGATATCCACCGGAAGCTCCGACCCAATCACCTGTCCCAAGCCGGTCGCGATCGCGTACGAAATCGCCTCATGGTCCTCGCTCGGTGGCACAGCTGACTCACCGCAACCGGGAAGATCGAGCGCCCACACCGTCCGCTCGGCCGCCAGCGCATCGATGTTGCGGATCCAATGCGACCAGGCGCCGTGCCCGCCATGGGCGAGAAGGACCGGCGGGCCGTTTCCCCAGGCGCGCCAGACGAGCGAGCCCTCCCCGCACGGCGTTTCGAACCGCCGGGCGCGGCGCTCGAAATCGGCGACTATCGCGGCCGGTTCCGCATCGGTCGTAACGAAAACCGTATTCATCTTCGGAGGTCTCGGCGCGATCGGCTTATTGCTCAACCTCCGAACGGCTAGCACGACCTGGGCTTTATCGTCCATCTACGGAGCTGCACCGCCGGCCCTCCGAGTGCGCTGGGTTCAGAGCCGGGCTTCGAGCACCATGTTGAACGGTCCTTCGGCGGCGCGCCGAACCCGGCCGAAGCCGGCACCGGTCAACAGCTCCGAAAGTCGTGCCTCGCCTGCCTGTGCACCGAGCGCTTCGCCGACTTCCTGGGCGAGCGAGGTGGGGACACAGATCATTGTCGAAGCATTGTAGTAAAGCCGTGTGACCGGGCTCGCCAAGGCGCCCGCGGGATCGTCGGCCGCGATAGGCTCGACGATCATCCAGGTACCGTCCTGCTTCAGCAGCGAATGAACATGCGCCGCACACCCGCGCGGGTCTCCCATGTCATGCAGGCAGTCGTACATGGTGATCAGATCGAAGTCCCCTTCAGAGATTTCCTTGGCCGTTGTCGTTTCAAAGCGGACCCGGCCCGCAAAACCATGAGCTGCCGCGTGCGCGTTCGCCTGCTCGATCGAGGGGGCGTGGAAATCGTACCCGACAAAGCTGCTGTTCGGATAAGCCTGTGCCATCAGCAGGGTCGAAAATCCGACGCCGCAGCCGATATCCGCAACCTTGGCGCCGGCCTCAAGCCGCGGAACGATGCCGTCGAGCGACGGCAGCCATGATTGGACGATCCCGTTGACATATCCGGGCCGGAAAAAAGCACCGACCGCACAGAAAAGGCATCCCGCACTATCGCCCCACGCGACCCCTTCACCGGTCCGGAAACCCTGCTCGACCTTGGGCTCGCCCTCGATCATCGCGGCGGTGAGGTCAAAAGCGCCTTCGAGATAGACAGGGCTATCCTTGACCGCAAAGACCATCGACTGCTCCGGACTCAGGCTGAACTGCTCGGTGGCCGGATCGAAAGTGATATAGCCGTTCGCTGACTGCGCGAGCGCCCACTCGCGCACATAGCGGCGGGCGAGACCCAAACGATCCGCCAACTCCGCGGCGGTGGCGGGGCCTTCTGCATGAAGTGACTCGAACAAGCCAAGCCGATACCCGATACGCACCGTGGGCACGCTGAATGCCCCGCCAAGATCGCCAAGCATCTTGCCGACCAGCTGATTCAGTTTTTCACCGTCAGGCTTAATCATGCTCGCCTCCATTCGATCAATGAGCAGTAACTGCGACGCTGCAGCCCCCTTCATCTGTGAGCTGGGCTTCGGCGAGCAAGTGACACAGGCGGCCTTTCAAGCGGATTTGCGGCAAGCCACCCGTCAGCCTTAGCCCAAAAGGCGCCGGGTTCCTCGGCGCTGGAATTCGCAGCTCAACCTCAATTGAAGTCGACGGACATTGGCCAACAGCTGAATAGAGGCCCTCCGGAATGGAGATGCCAAACAGACGTTCGCCGCGAACGGCGTGCTGGTGTATGTACTTCCCCCGGCATCCGAATGTGTAATTGCCCGATGATCCAGGCAGTAGCAGGGTTACGTGCGCACCGCAGGGGAGCTTCGCCATGGTCAATACAGGTAACGACCTAACCCGTACGACATTGGCACTATTATTCATCGCCGCCCTGATCGGCGGCAGCCTCTGGATCCTGAAGCCCTTTTTGCCCGCAATAATATGGGCGGCGATGCTGGCGATCGCGACATGGCCGCTACTGCAAACGCTGCAGTCGAAGCTGGGAGGTAGCCGCGCGCTCGCCGTATCGGTGATAACGATTGCGATCCTTATCATCTTTGTCATGCCGTTCTGGCTGGCAATCGGCACGATTGTGCGGCACTCCGGACAGGTCATCGGCTGGACCGAAAACCTGGCCGCGACGGGCTTACCGCCGCCGCCGGGTTGGCTCGATAGCATTCCCGTACTCGGCTCGAGGGCGGCTCACTTATGGCGGGATATCGCGAATGATGACCTGCCTGATTTGCTGCAGAAGGGTCGACCCTACGCGGGAAGGATCACGCAGTGGTTCATTGAGGCGATGGGCGGTCTTGGATCGGTCCTTGTGCAGTTCCTGCTGACGGTGGCGATCCTCGCGATCATGTATGTCCGGGGTGAAAGTGCGGCGACAACGGTGCGTCGCTTCGGGGCACGTCTGGCCGGAACGCGCGGGGAGGAGGCAGTTGTTCTGGCCGGCCAGGCTGTGAGAGGCGTCGCGCTGGGGGTCGTGGTGACAGCTTTTATTCAGTCAGGCATTGGCGCGTTCGGTCTGTTCCTTGCCGGAGTGCCCTTTGCAAGCGTGCTCTGTGCCGTGATGTTCATGCTTTGCGTTGCACAACTCGGCCCTGCGCTTGTGCTGATACCTGCCGTCGTTTGGCAGTTCGCGACGGGGGATGTCGGCTGGGGAATATTCCTGACCGCCGTAAGCATCGCGGCAATAACGATCGACAACGTCATTCGACCTGTCTTGATCAGACGAGGCGTTCACCTGCCGTTGCTGCTCATTCTCGGCGGCGTTATCGGCGGTCTGATAGCATTCGGTCTGATCGGCATATTCTTGGGCCCGATGATATTGGCCGTTGCCTATACGCTTTTTCGCTCGTGGCTTTCGGAAGCCGAAGCATAGGGTTCGCAGGAGGCGGCGCAGAGAGGCGCTTTGAAGGGGCGATCAGCGAAGGTCCCCTCATGGCGTGCCCCTTTTAACAGTGACCCGTTTCGGACATGTCCGCCCGCTCACACAGAATTGTTTCCAAGGGATTCAGATACCTGCCTGATCGGATGCCACAACCTAATCAGGCCGTCGCGTGCGAGCTTTGCGGACCGTTCCCCAGGCCCAGATACTCCTGCTGCATTTCAGGCGTCAGGATCTCGACCATCCGCCATCCTTCGACCCAGAGTTCGATGACACCGAATGCACCGCCGCGCTTGCGATACTTTGCCGGCCAGCCTTCACGCCGGGCAATTGCGAAAACTTGGTCCATGCTCAGTTTCGTGCCGATCGCAAAATGGGTGGGGGAACGCGGCCGAGGCGCCCCGCCGTCCAAGCCCTTGGCGTCCAAGCCCTTGGCATCCGCATCGCCCGGCACTTCGACCAGCTCGGTGCCGCGGGGGTAGACCTCGATCAAAGTGTTGCGATCATCGCCGGCCAGGGCCATCCAACTGCCCACCGCCACCGGCGGGAAGGGCGTGGCGCGACCCTTCCAGATTTCGGCGAACACCTCCGCAACATGCTTCGGATTGTCGGCATCAATAGATAGATGGAAAAGCATGACCATCCTCCCTGATCGTCTGGCCGCGTACCGCAGCGGTCGATGACGTAAGCGGCATCGCGGCACTCTACACGATTAAGGGTAATTGGCTGCATCACTCGAATTTGCCAGAGACAGTCGATCGTTGCCGCTTGCTCGTCCGCGCTGGCTCGGCTCAGAATAACGCGGGCAAACAGCTGGTAGCCGGAATGGACACTCCCTCGTCTGAGATCGGCCTGTTCGATGCGATCCATACCGCGCGGTCGATGCGAAGGCTGAAGCCGGATCCGGTTCCGGAAGCACTGATCACACGGATTCTCGACGCCGCTATCCGCGCCCCTTCGGCCGGAAATTCCCAGAACTGGACGTTTGTCGTCGTGCGCGATCCGGTCCTCCGGAGTGGGCTCGGAGCGATATACCGGAAGGCATCGGACATTGCCCAGGCAATGTATGCAGCGCGGGGTCAGCCCAGCCATCTCACCGCCGGCGGATATCAGCGCATGATGTCGTCGGGGGCGCATCTCTGGGATCATATGGGTGAGGCGCCCGTGATCCTGCTTCCGTGCCTGCGCCGGCCTGTGGTGCCGCCCGCGCAGTCGCTGCCGCCGGAACTCCAGGCCGGCTACCAGGATGAACTCGCCTATGTGGATCGTATCCGCGGCGCCAGCATCTATCCGGCGGTCCAAAACATCCTGCTTGCCTGCCGCGCCCTTGGCTTGGGCACTATCATCACGACCAATCACATACGCCGCGAAGACGAGGTGCGCGCATTGCTGAACATTCCAGCCGACATCGACACCTTTGCCATGATGCCGATCGGCTGGCCTGTCGACGGGTACGGCCCGCTGACCCGCCGTCCGCTTGCTGAGGTCGTTCACGCCGATGGCTGGGGCAACGCCTGGCCCGCGTGAATGTCTCCCGCCTCTGGTCTTCAGATTACCGATGTAGTCGGACTCGCAGTTCTTGAAATCGTGACGTAGCGCCCAGCGCGAATCCTGCTCCTGTCTTGGATTAGGAGATCAGGATAATGGGCAGGACTATTGGTAAACAGGCCATCGTAGTTGGGGCCGGGATCGGCGGCTTGGCGGCAGCGCAGGCGCTTGCCGGCTATTTCGATCGCGTGATCGTGATTGAACGTGATTATCTGCCCGAAGATGCGGTTTCCCGTACAGGCACACCGCAGGACCGGCATCCGCATGGCCTTTTGTATGGTGGCCAACGTGCCCTTGGGAAGCTGTTTCCAGGCGTTGAGCACGACCTCGTGGCGGCAGGGGGCGTGCTGCTGCCATCACACGAATTTCGCTACGAAATCCCGGGCATTCCGGCCATGCCGCAGCGTGATTTCGGCTGGTCGACCTGCTTTATGTCCCGGCCCTTGCTCGAGCTCACACTGCGGCGATCCCTTTTGCGGCGGGACAATGTCGAGCTCCGGTCGGGCTGCCGGGCTCTTGCGCTCGTGCCGTCGCCCGATCGCGCCGCGGTTGTCGGGCTTCTTTTCGAGACTGAGGAAGAAGGCCGCGAGGCGCTTCCCGCGGACCTCGTCATCGATGCGTCCGGCCGGGGCGCACTCTCGCTGGCCTTGCTCAAATCCATCGGTCATCAGCTGCCGGACCAGACGGCCGTTGGTGTCGACCTCGGCTATTCTACGGCCATCTTCGCGATCCCCGACGATGCGCCGGCCGATTGGCGCGCCGCTGCCACCATGGCCGCGGCGCCAAAGACCAGCCGGGCCGCTTATCTGTTCCCGATCGAAGGGGAACGCTGGATGGTTTTGGTTTCGGGACGAGGCAACGACAAGCCCCCGGGGGATTGGGACGGCTTCATGGAGTACGCCCGTCACCTCACGACGCCCACGATCTATAATGCGACCAAGAATGCCGTGCGGCTTGGCGAAATCAGGCGCTTTGCCTTTACGGGGAGCTCGTGGCGCCATTTCGAGCGCCTCGATGTCCTTCCCCGCGGGCTGCTTCCGCTCGGTGACTCGATTTGCCGCTTCAACCCTGTTTACGGGCAGGGCATGAGCGTCGCCGCCAAGGAGGCGCGCCTTCTTCAGCAGATATTGCAGGCACGCGCGGGCAAGCGAGATCCGCTTGCAGGTCTCGGAGAAGCCTTTCTCGCCGGGTGCGAACCGCTGATCGAGGCACCCTGGACACTGTCGACAATTCCAGACTTCGTCTTTCCGGACACGACGGGCGAGCGTCCGTCGGATTTCGACGAGACTCTCAAATTCAGCGCCGCTCTGTTCCGGACGGCCCATCGCGACCCGAACGTCCACAAAACGATGACTGAGGTCATGCACCTGGTCAAACCGCCGAGCGTTTACCGTGATCGGGAATTCCAGCAGCAGATCGAGGCCGAGATCGCGGAGATGGCCGATGCTTCGCAAGCTGAGGCGGCGGGAGACCGACCGGAAGGCGATGGCGGCAACACAGCGCTCGTTGTGGGAATATCCCGACACGCCGGACGCCGCCGCCTGGGGCTGCCACGAACTATCTGATCGATCTCGAGCGGCGCAACTGCTTCTGCGCGTAGAAGCAGTTGCGCCGCGATCCGGATCGGTCGCGATACCATCAAGAACAGACAAGCAGAAAAACCCGCTGCTATAAGCATCTGCTCGTAGAATGATTAGTAGTACGTGTCCTTGGCGTCCGCTGCGTAAGGCGGCGAGGCTGTAGACACAGGCGGCGGGAACACGAATCCCGCCGGAGCTCCATCACGATGATAGTCGAATGCGTGGGTGAGCGATCGTGCGGCGAAGATCGCGCCGAGGGCAACCACGCCGCCGCCGAGCCCGTCAACCAGATAATGCGCACCCCAGGGCGGTGTCGCGGCAATGATGAAAGCGTTCCATAGAAGACCGACCGGGAAGAGAATCAGGAGCCCGCGTAACGAATAGATAAACAGCAATGCACCGATGACATGGAAGGACGGAAAGCTGACCATGCCATCGGCCTTTAGAAGATCGAAGGTACTGAAACTGCCGTCACGCAACGCCATGACGTCGGGAATCCATGACGAGTTTGGATCGGCACCGAGGGCCGGCCATAGGGCTGAGACGAATATGGTCACGAGAATTGAGATTAGTGCGGCAGCCGAGAGCTCGCGCACTCGCTTTTCATGACGGTAAGCAAGAAAGACGACGATTATCAGCCACTCGGGGCCCCAGCTGAAATAGGCGATGCCCATCCATCTGTTGAGAAGCGGGCGGGCTTGTATCCAAGATACGTACTGGTTCCAATCGAAACCGAGAGTCCGGTCAATTGCGCTGAGGGTTTGATCGATTAGCGGGAAATTCGTTGTAAAGGCAAGGAAGCTGAGCGTAGCGCCTGCGAACGTAAAGAATGAGATTTGGGCCACGGTATCGAAAAGTACAAACAGCTCGGCCCTCTGACCTAAGAGACAAAGCCATGCGGCGGGAAGCACGATGCTGCACAAGAACGCGGGCCCCGCGAGCGAAACGATCAAGAAGTGATAGCCACCCAACATGACCAGCACTGCGTCAATCAACACGACCGCAAGAATGACAGCCCATTTCGCGAAGGATTCACGAACAAGATTTTCTCTCGCCCTGTCCGTCAGATCAATCGATGTTTTGGATATCGTTCGGCCAACCATGGCCGGACAATTACCCATCTCTGATATTAGATACAATGTAACAATAGTAGTAGCTCAAGAGAGCTTATGGAATTGCTATTATTACCTGTGCTTCGACTCAATTCACCCATCCGCGCTAGCATTTTCCCGTAGTTTACTGATAGCTGGCGCGCAGGAATCGATCTTCCAATGCGTTAACGATCGAATAATCCTTGCGGAAGCTAGTGGCGCACGTCTTTCCGAAAGAATCTCAATATTGACGTGGACACATGGCCTAGTACGTCGCGAACATCCGCACGATCTCGTGCGGGTCGTTCGTTACGGTGAGGCCGAGCGCCAGCAGTAGCCGCGCCTTCTGTGGGTTGAGGTTATCGGCCGACAGAAACCGCCCCTCGCGCCACCATAGCTCGGGATAGGCGCGGCCGCTGCCGGAGCGGGTCGATTGCACGACGATGACCCCTTGCTCCGCCGCCTCCGCCAGTGCCTCGGCGTCGGCCGGACCGGGAAAGCCTGGGGCAAAGCCGGCCGAGACGATGCCCTTGGCCCCGGCTGCGACGAAAGCCCTGACCGCCGCGCCGTCGGAGCCGGCATAGGCGTATTGGATATCGACCCGAGGCAACGCCTTCAGATGGCGGATATCGAACTCGGTGTCAGGGGCCGAGCGGCGGACAGGACGGCGGTAGAAGGAGATGCGGTCGCCGTCGGCATGGCCGAGCAGGCCGAAGTCGCGCGTATGGAACGCGTTGAGCCGCATGGTCGAAACCTTGCTGACGTCACGCGCCGCGTTGATCTCGTCGTTCAGCACCACCAGTACGCCCATGTCGCGCGCATGGGGCGAGGCGGCGACGCGCACGGCATTGACCAGGTTGACTCCGCCGTCGCTGGACAGCGCGCTCGCCGGCCGCTGGGCGCCGACCAGCACCACCGGCACATCGACCTTCAGCACCAGATTCAGGAAATAGGCCGTCTCCTCCAGCGAGCTGGTGCCGTGGGTAATGACGATGCCGGCAAGATCGTCCTCATCCTGGACCAGCCTGTCACAGAGCAAGGTCAGCGCCTTCCACTCGTCGAAATAGATCTTGTAGCCAGAGACGGTGCGGAACTTGACCGGCAGCACCTCGGCCACCTGGTGCAGCTCAGGAATGCGCGCCAGCAGCGCGTCGATCTCCAGGCCACGGTCGGGATCGTATTCGAGCATTTCGAGCGGGGAGTCGGCGACCGCGGCGAGCGTGCCGCCAGTGCCGATGACGGCGACTTTCGGTTTCATGGGACGATCCTACCTGGATTCTCCACTCCAGCGCGAGCCGGTCCACACTCTGTGTTCGACGACGGGCGGCCGACCGCGCGCGACTGTGATCCGGTTATAGGCATTGGGATCGCCACGCAGCCGGGTCGAGGTCGTCGTGCCGCACTGGACCACCAGCGGTCCACCGCCGTCGGCCAGGCTGAAGCGCGAATAGACGTAATGGGCGTGGCCCGCGAGCACTACCCGCACATCCGCTTCGGCCAATGCCGCCAGGGTCTGCTTCGCCCGGCCCGCCAGCACCATTCGCGGCCGGTCCACCGAGGCCAACATTGGATGGTGGGCGACGACGATTCGTACCAAACCCTCCGGCACGGCGGCCAAGCGGTCCAGCAGATGCGGCAGATCTTTGCCTGCGACCCGGCCCCGCGACCAATCCCAGTGATAGCCGCCGCGATGGGTGGTGTTGACGCCCAGCACCGCGACCGTCCCGTCCATCCAGGTCGGCTCGATCTCTGGCGCAATCGCCTCGGACCAGCGGGCGTAGGGGCGGGAGAAGCGTTCGGCCAGGTTGAATGCCGTCAGGTCGTGGTTGCCGGGAACCGCCAGTACGGGGCTGCGCAACCCGTCGATGAAGCGCCGCGCCTCAGCGAACTCGCGATGGCTTGCATATTGGGTCAGGTCGCCGCTGATCGCCACCAGATCGGGCGGATCGGCGTTGAGTTCGGCGGTCAGCCCCGCGACGGTGGCCGGGTCGTGGGCGCCGAAATGGAGGTCGCTGATATGGGCGATGACGGTCATTCGCCTTCCGCCGGCACAATGACGCGGATGGCGTGCGGCACGATGCGGTAAGTCAGCGGGGGCGCCATCAGGCTGACCTCGCCGTCATTCATCACCCGAATGGTCCTGGCCGCGCGCCGCCCCATGCGCGTGACGACGATCTCCCGAGCACTTTCGCCGTGGAGGTCCGGGTCGCGCCGGCTGCTGCGCAGAACAAGCCGCGTCAGCAGCCGCAGGATGGCGCCAAGATCGACCTGCTTGAGCGCATAGAGTCCGAGGCGTCCGTCGTCCAGGCGATCGCGGCCCAGCCGGTGCCCTGTTCTGTCATCGAGCAGATTGGGCGTGACCATGATCGCCCCCGCGTGCAGCTCCAGCGGCCGCCCATCCACGGTCAGCACGACGCGCGGCGCACCATAGCGGGCGAAGGCGCGGAAGGCCGCGCGGGCGAAGCGCAGCCACAGCCGTGTCATCGAGCCCTTCCCTCTGCCCATCTCGCGATAGCGCGCCAGCCGCGCCGGCAAGCCCAGCATCGACCCGCAGAGATAGAGCTGCCCGTTGACCTCGGCCGCGTCGATCTCCCGAACCCTGCCGTCGCGTAAGGTCGCAACCGCGGCCGCCACATTCCCGATGGGGATGCCCAGGTCCCGCGCCAGGACATTCGCTGTTCCGAATGGCAGGATGCCGAGCACGATTCCCGTTCCCGCGATCCGCTGGGCGGCGCACGCGATGGTCCCGTCGCCTCCGGCGACCACGAGCATATCGGGGGCAAGTGCGCACGCAAGTTCGATCCGCTCCGGCAAGGTCCCGGCCTCTGGGGAGATAAGCTCCACCTCCAGCCCTGCGTCGAGCAGCAATTGCGGTAACGCTTCCGATGCATCCGGGCTATCCAGGAAAGCGCCGGATTTGAAGTTCAAGACAATGGCGATATGGATAGGCGTGTCCTCCCGGCAGGCGTCATGGCGTCATCGCGATCCGGCTGATAAACACGCTATAGGTGAAATCAGGTCGAATCATCGATGGAATCTGTCACCAGCTGCGTTCGACTCTGCCGTGATTGCGGCAGGCTTGACGATGGCGCCGCCGGAACTGAGTGCCAGGCTTGCGGATCGCCGCGTGTCATTACCCATGCGGAGATACCGTCGCTGGGCATCGCCCATGTCGATTGCGACGCCTATTACGCGTCGGTCGAGAAACGCGACAATCCTGAGTTGAAGGACAAGCCCGTCATCGTCGGCGGCAGCATCCGCGGGGTAGTCACGACCGCCTGCTATGTCGCGCGGCAATACGGTATCCGCTCGGCGATGCCGACCTCCCGGGCGCTGGCGCTGTGCCCGCATGCGGTGGTGATCAAGCCCGACATGGAGAAATATCAGCGCGAATCCCGCCGCATCCGCGAGCTGATGCTGGGCGCGACGCCGATCGTCGAGGCCGTCTCCATCGACGAGGCCTATCTCGACCTGACCGAAGCGGCGTATGAGCGGGGCGAGCCCCCTGCCCGGTCGCTGGCGCGGCTGGCCCTGCAGATCGAGCGCAAGGTCGGCGTCACCGTCTCGATCGGACTGGCGCCCAACAAGATGCTGGCCAAGATCGCCAGCGACATGGGCAAGCCGCGCGGCTTTTCGGTAATCGGCCGCTCCGACATGCTGGATATCATCGGGCCTATGAAGATCTCCGCCCTGCCCGGCGTCGGCCCGGTGATGACGACCAAGCTGGAGGCGCTGGGCTTCCACACGGTCTCCGACCTGTGGGCGGCGAGCGAGAGCGACCTCATCCATCGGTTCGGCCTGTGGGCGCGCCGGCTGGTCGCCTTCTCCCACGGCGAGGATGGGCGGCGCGTGTCGAGCGCGCGCGGCAAGTCGGTCACCGTCGGCGCCGAAACCACCTTCAACCACGACCTGCGCAGCTTCGAGCAGATTGATGAGGAACTGCGGCCGCTGTGCGAGACGGTGGCCCGCCGCCTCAACCGTTCGGGTCTCGCCGCGACCGGCCTGACCCTCAAGCTGCGCCGGGCCGACTGGACGACCATCACCCGCGCCTGCAAGCTGCGCGACCCGACGGCGCGGGTCGACCTGATCCTCCAGGCCGTCCACCCGGTGCTGGCGGCTGAGCTCGACGGGCAGGCCTATCGCCTGGTCGGAGTGACGGCGACGCGGCTGGTCTCCGACCGGCTGGCCGACCCGCCGGACTTGTTTGCCAGTTTGTCCTAACCGAGCGGGGTTGAACTTTATCCCCGCATGCCTGTTGATTTACACGGTGCCGCTTAAATACCCGGACATGCTGACCGAGCAACTGCCTCAATGGGTGGCGCAGGCCACCGAACGTCTGAACGCGCTGCTGCAGGACCGGGTCCTGCTGCTCGAGCTTGGCGTGCAGGTTCTCTATATCCTCGGCGCACTGCTGCTGATGCGCCTGATCGGCTACCCGCTGAAGCGTATGCTGGCCATGCGGCTGGGGCGGCTCCAGGCCGGGCCGGCGCATCAGCTGCTGCTGGCGCTGGTCCGGATCGTGCCCTGGGTCATCCTGCTGCTGTTCCTGTGGTCCGGCCGCCTCGCCTTCCATGAAGCAGGGCGGCACGCCAAGCTTCTGCATCTGGCGGAGAACCTGGCGCTGGCCTGGGTCATCATCCGCTTCACCTCAGGCCTGGTCCGCAACCATAGCGTCGCCACTGCGATCGCCATCGCGGCCTGGCTGTTCGCCGCGCTCAACATCCTCGGGCTGATCGATCCGACCGTCCACCTGCTCGATTCGATGGGTGTCACCATCGGCCATTTCCGACTGTCCCTGCTGCTGGTGCTGAAGGGTGCCATCTTCCTGACCGTGCTGCTGTGGGCGGCGAATATCTCGTCGCGCATGATCGAGCAGCGGCTGCAGAAGCTCCACACGATGGCGCCGGCGATGCAGGTGCTCGCGGCGAAGCTAGCCAAGGTCGTGCTCATCACCCTAGCGGTGGTGATCGGGCTCAATTCCGTCGGCATCGACCTCACCGCCTTCGCCGTCTTTTCCGGCGCCATCGGCGTCGGCATCGGCTTCGGCTTGCAGAAGGTGGTGTCGAACCTGATCAGCGGCGTCATCCTGCTGCTCGACCGCTCGATCAAGCCGGGCGACGTGATCGAGATCGGCGGCACCTACGGCTGGATCACAAGGCTCAATGCCCGCTTCGTCTCGGTCTCGACCCGCGACGGCATCGAGCACCTGATCCCGAACGAGGACCTGATCACCCAGCGTGTTATCAACTGGTCCTATTCCGACGACCGGGTGCGCCTGCACGTGCCGGTCGGCATCGGCTATCGCAGCGATGTGCACCAGGCGATGACGCTCTGCATCGAAGCGGCCAAGAGCGTTCAGCGGGTGCTGGAGACACCGGCGCCGGTCTGCCTGCTGAAGGGCTTCGGCGACAGCGCCATCAATCTGGAACTGCGCTTCTGGATCCGCGACCCGCGCAACGGCACCGCCAATGTCCGCAGCGAAGTGATGCTCGGTATCTGGGACCGTTTCCGCGAGCACGATATTGAATTTCCGTTCCCGCAGCGCGATCTGCATATTCCCGACCTGGAAGCGCTCGCCGACCAGTTCTCCGCGCGCTTCGGCCAAGCCGCATCTAAAGCCCAAGCCCCCAGAAATCACGGCGATGAATCAAACCAAGACTGAATTCTACCAGGACCTCGCGGCACAGCTGACCGGCCTGCTCGGCGACGAGCACGACCGCATCGCCAACGCGGCCAACATGTCGGCCTTCCTGTTCATGAGCGTGCCGGACCTCAATTGGGCCGGTTTCTATTTCATGCAGGATGGCGGGCTGATCGTCGGCCCTTTCCAGGGCAAGCCCGCCTGCGTGCGCATCGCGATCGGCGACGGCGTCTGCGGCACCGCGGTCAAGGAAGGCCGCACGATCCTGGTCGAGAACGTACACGAATTCCCCGGCCACATCGCCTGCGACGCGGGGTCGGAGGCCGAGCTGGTCATTCCCCTGTTCAAGAACGCTGAGATCATCGGCGTGCTGGACCTGGACAGCCCCCGCCTAGCCCGCTTCGATGCCGAGGATCAGGCTGGGATGGAGAAGCTTGCAGCGATTTTCGTAGCGGCGAGCGACTGAGATGCCGGTCCACCTGCGCGCCGTGCACGACGACATCGTTGAGCTCAAAGTCGATGCCATCGTGAACGCAGCAAACTCAGCGCTGTGCGGAGGCGGCGGCGTCGATGGTGCGATCCACGATGCCGCCGGCCCCGAATTGCTGGAAGCCTGCCGCAAGCTCGGTCGATGCGACTTTGGAGACGCCAGGATCACGCCCGGCTTTAGGTTAAAGGCCACCTACGTCATCCATGCCGTCGGGCCGGTCTGGCGTGGCGGCGATCATCGGGAAGCCGAACTCCTGGCCTCTTGCTACCGCCGCTCCCTGGAGCTCGCGGTCGAGAACGAAGTCAAGTCGATCGCGTTTCCCTCGATCAGCACTGGCGCCTTTCGCTACCCGATCGAACTGGCTGCACCGATCGCAGTGACGACAGTTCGGGCATTCACTCTAGCTCAGCCCTCTCTTGAAGAGGTGACGTTCTGCTGTTTTGCGCCTAGGGATTTTGCCATTTACCGCAAAATTTTGGTTTAACTATACAGTTTTAATTTACATACATCGAAAATATTGAATGCATCCGCACTGATTATGCTGAATTACTTAAATAAATACTCTGACTGAGATCCATTATGAATTTTGACGTGTTCATCAGCTACTCGTCGAAGGATCAGGTGGTTGCCAATGCGGCCTGTGCCCGGCTGGAGGCCGCCGGAATCCGTTGTTGGATCGCGCCGCGCGACATCGCGGCCGGCGGGGATTGGGGCGAAGCGATCATCGAGGCGATCGAAGGTTGCCAGATCATGGTGCTGATCTTCTCCGAAAGCGCCAATCAATCGCATCAAGTCAAACGAGAGATCGAACGCGCCACGAGCAAGGGGCTGCCCGTGCTGCCGATGCGGATCGAGGATGTCGCCCCATCGAAATCCCTCGAATATTTCATCGGCTCGGTCCACTGGCTGGATGCCGTGACACGCCCACTTGACCAGCATCTCGAGCGGCTGGCCGACGCGATCAAGGCGTTACTGCCGAATCCTGAATCTCGACCCGCTGCTGCTGTGGTCCCCACGGCGCGCGCCTCTTCGCCGGCCTCCAGCGCTAAGCTTCGCTGGTGGTTATTGGCATCTGCGGTTCCCACCCTCGCGATTGTCGCCGGCGGTTTCTGGCTCCTGAAGGGACCATCGGTGCCGCCCGTTTCGCCCGCCCGGTCCGAGCAAACCGCGAATTCAGCCGAGAAACCGGTCCCGGTGGAGGAAATGCTTTCCAAGGGGGATGCCGCGGCAGCCCAGAAGAACTACGGCGACGCACTGCTGTCATATCGCAAGGCAGCCGATCAGGGAAACGCTGCCGCCCAGAACCATCTTGGCTATTTCTACGAGCATGGGCTGGGTGTTCGGCGGGACTATTCCGAGGCGCTGGGCTGGTATCGAAAAGCCGCGGATCAGGGGAACAGCAACGCCCAGAACAATATCGGCTATCTCTATCAACACGGCCTCGGCGTGCAGCGCGATTTCGCGCAATCCATGCTCTGGTACCGGAAAGCGGCAGACCAGGGGCTGGCGCTCGCGCAACACAACCTAGGCGGCCTCTATTTCCAGGGCCAGGGTGTTGCCCAGGACTATACGCAGGCGATGAACTGGACCCGAAAGGCCGCGGACCAGGGCTTCGCGCCTGCTCAAAACGATGTGGGGGTGCTCTTCCAAAAAGGCCTCGGAGTCCCGCAGGACTATGCGGAGGCGATGAACTGGTACCGGAAAGCCGCCGATCAGGGGAACGCCAACGCCCAGAACAATATCGGCCTGCTCTATGCCAGCGGCTGGGGCGTGCCCCAAGACTATGCGCAGGCAATGGAGTGGTTCCGGAAAGCCGCGGACAAGGGAAACCTGGACGCGGACAATAACATCGGATTTGTCTTCGCCGGCGGTCTCGGTGTTCCCCAAGACTACGCTCAGGCGATGACGTGGTATCGAAAAGCGGCGGACCTGGGGTATCCAAAGGCGCAAAATAACCTGGGCGAGCTATACGGCGCAGGTCTGGGCGTTCCAAAAGACTATGCTCAAGCGCTTGTCTGGTACCGGAAAGCAGCAGATCAGGGATTTGCGCCGGCACAACGCAATATCGGTCTATTCTATCAGCGAGGCTGGGGGGTACCCCAGGACTACGCGCTTGCGATGGATTGGTACCGCAAGGCCGCCGACCAG
>Ga0268266_10000112_pt1 | contig 168186 bp, 135 predicted proteins | sample KBSS13metaG_FD_190356 | JGI IMG/M metagenome (GOLD analysis project Ga0268266, IMG submission 190356) | Switchgrass rhizosphere microbial communities from Kellogg Biological Station, Michigan, USA - KBS S1-3 metaG (SPAdes) (version 2) | ecosystem: Host-associated > Plants > Roots >...
TTTCCGGTAGCAAACGGCGCTTACCGGGTGAATCTTCTGTTCGCCGAAAATTCTCAGCCGCAGCAAGCTGTCGGCGCGCGCGTCTTCAACGTTCAAATCAACAACTCGCTCCTCCTGCGCAACTTCGATATCTTCGCCACCGTTGGTGCGAATACCGCGGTAGTCGAAAGCTTCAACACCACCGTGACCAACGGCCAAATGATCATCGAGTTCGACAAGCTTGTGCAGAATCCCAAGATCAACGCCATCGAAATTCTGCCGCTTACGAATTCGCCGATGCTGACTCTGAAGTTCGCTTATCCGGACGGAACGCCGGTGAACGGCACGCTGAACTACGCGATGTCCACTTCTCTGCTTTCGGTCGGCGGCAAACTCCCGCTCGTCAACGGCCAGGCCACGTGCATCATGGTTAGTTCTCCCGCAGTGCTGGGCCTCGTCGGCCAGACGCAAGTCGCCCTCAACCTCACCGATTCCACCGGCAACATGGTGTGGCAGCTCTCGATGGGCGTGAATCCGGCGGACGCCAACTTGTCGTCGGTGCAGAACTCCACGCTCAATGTTGTCTTGAACAAACCCTAACCTGGTACTTGTAGCCGCCCTCTTCCGCGGTTTTTTGCGGTCCGGTTCTGACCGGACAGAGGGCGCGGTTTTCTCAGAGCAGGACCGCGCCGCTATTGGCGCATTTCGCCGGTCGTGCTTCCGGCTGCCGTCTTCGCAGGTGGAGAAGCAGCAGGAGGTGCGGCCGGCTTCGTTCTTGGACCGGGCTCATCCTCGGTCGGTGCCGTGTCCGGCGTGTCTACGCGAATCTGATGCTCCAGTGCTTGCTGCTCCAGCGGCACCACGTTCTGAAAATCCAGCACAGGCATTCCCGCGAGCCCGTTCTGCATGAACTCCAGCCAAATGGGTAGCGCCGCCTTTGCTCCCGTTTCTTTTTTTCCAAGCGAAATCTGCTTATCGTCAAATCCGACCCAGACTCCCGCCGTAATCTGCGGTGTAAATCCAACGAACCACGCGTCTGTGTAGTCCTGTGTCGTTCCGGTCTTCCCCGCTGCTGGCCGCTTCAGCGCTTTCGCCTCGATTCCCGTTCCGAATTGCACGACCTCTTGGAGCATCGCCGTCATCGTCCGCGCCACTTCGGGCGACACCACCTCATGAATGGAAGGTCGCGCCTCCTCGAGCAGCGCGCCGTCATAACTCGTCACGCGCCGGATCATGTGCGGATCAATGCGAATTCCGTCATCGGGAAAAACCGTAAAAGCGGAAACGTGCTCAATCAGCTTCATGTCCGCCGAGCCGAGCGCCAATGGCAAATAAGGCGGCAGCGACGTCGTAATTCCAAACCGCTTCGCCGTCTCCACCACTGTGTTTATGCCCACTTTTTCCGCCAGCTTTACCGCGGGAACGTTGCGCGACCCCGCCAGAGCACGCCGCAACGTGATCGTCCCTTCAAATTTTTCGTCGTAGTTGCGCGGAGAATACGGCTGCCCGCCGCTGATCGTGGTAAACGGCGCATCCAGAATTGTGTCGAATGGAGTCGAGCCTTTTTCCAGCGCGTCCGCATAGACATAAATCTTGAACGAGCTGCCCACCTGCCGGAACGCCTGCGTCGCGCGATTGAACTTGGAATCTTCAAAGCTGTAGCCGCCCACCAGCGCCTTGATCTCTCCCGTCGGATTATCAATCGCTACCATCGCCGCTTGCGGCGCGGGCTGCTGCTCCAGTTGCACGCGTGCCGTAGATTCGCGCAGCTCCTGAATCGAAAACTGCGCCAGGTCGCCTACCTTCAAAAGTTCCGACGGTTTCTTTCTTCCCGTCCACGCAAAATCGCTCGCCGAAATCACCGCGCGGTACGTCCCGATCTTGATGGTCGCGTACTTCTCGTCCACCGCCATCACCAAGCCGGTGACATAGCTTCCCTTTTCGATCGGCCGCCGCCAGTCGTCGTCTTCATATGACTCTAGCGTGCCCAGATTGTCTTTCAGAATGTTCGGCAGGCCGTCACGCCAGCCGTGGCGCCGGTCGTAGGTATGCAGCCCGTCGCGAATCGCCTGGTTCGCCGCTTTCTGCATGGCGATGTTCAGCGTCGTGTAAACGCGCAGACCGCGCTCGTGTACCGCTTCTGTTCCGTATGTCGACTCGAGGTACTTGCGGATCTCTTCGAAAAAGTAGGGCGCTAGGTCATTGCGCGGATACTGCACGTGCAGCCCGAGCGGCGTCTTCCGCGCTGCCGCTTCTTCGGTCGGGGAAATCTTTCCTTCTTCCTGCATGCGATGCAAAACCAGGTTGCGCCGCGCCAGCGCACGCTGCGGATCGTTCAGCGGCGAATAAATAGGTCCGCGGACCATGCCCGCCAGCAACGCTGCTTCCTGCAGCTTGAGGTCCGTCACCGGCTTGCCAAAATAAAATTGCGCGGCCGCGGCAAATCCATAGTTGCCATGCGCCAGATAAACCTGGTTCGCATACATCGTAAAAATCTGGGGCTTGGTGTAGCGCCGCTCAATCTGCAGCGAGAGCAGCATTTCCTGCATCTTGCGACGGAAGCTGCGGTCGCTGCGATCCAGGAAAAGATTTCCTGCCAGCTGCATCGTGATCGTGCTGGCGCCTTCCGCTTTCCGTCCTTTCAACAAGTTCCGGTACGCCGCGCCCGCGATGCGCGGAAAATCAATGCCCCAGTGATCGTCGAAATGCTGGTCTTCAATTGACGTGACCGCGTTGAACAAAACCTTCGGACACTGCTCATACGTCATCAGGATGCGCCGCTGCAGCGCGAAGCTTCCCACCATCTGTCCATCGTCGGCATAGATTTCCGTCACGACGTTCGGCCGGTACGTTTCCAGCGCGCGAATCTCCGGCAAATCGCTGGCGTACACAAACAGCAATCCGCAAGCGGCGCCCAGGGCAATGGAGCAAAGCAGCAGGAAGGCCAGCGCCACGCGGTCAATCAGCTTCCACCCGCGCAGCCGCAATGTAATCGGTGGCAGACTCAGCATCGAAACTAAATTTTATCGCATGTAGCGCGGTACGGCGGCGAGACGGCGACTCAGGTTTCCAGAATGTTTTAGGGCGAAGTCGCCGGAGCTGCCCATGGGTGAGGTTTGCGTGCTTCTTGGAACGCAAACACGGTCGTTACTAGCGCCAGCAGCACGAGGGCGCTATCCCTTAGTACAGTCATGCCGGTCAGCGGCTCAGGCGTTCCGAAGCAGCCGCAGTTTATGTCCATGTGTAAGAGATAAGCGCGCGTTACCGCGGCGAGAAATCCCACAAGAATCGCGCTCACGATCGTCGCCCAGATCCGCAACTGCCAGCCGATCAGCAGCAACAGGCCAAGCACGATCTCCGCAAACGGCAACGTGTGCGCCACAAACGAAGATCCTGCCGCGCCCAGCAGTTTGTACGACTCCACTTGAAAAGCAAATGTCGAAAGGTTCGCCGAAACAGAAAACTTCAGCATGAACCACGGCCATAAATTGTGATTAGGATAGGTCAGCTTGGCGTAGCCGGCGTAAACAAAAATTCCGCCAATGACCAGGCGCCCAAGCCAAATCACAGCGCGGCGAAAGTTGAGAGGACTGGATTGCATCATCGGTGTCTAAAAGAGCCGCCGTAGCGCCTACTTCTGCGAAAGCAGCTGATCCAGAAAAGAGTGCAGCACGTCGTAATTCACGACGCCGACCACCGGATAGGTCTGCCCCTTGTAGTGGATGATTGTAGTCGGCGTCTGGTTCACGTTGTAGCCCTTACCCAAGGCTACGTCTTTCTCGATGACTGCGTCGAGAGAAGTGCCTTTCGCGACCGCGCGAATCTTCGTCATCTCCGCTGAAGAAAGCGCGGCGGCCAAAATCCCGTCCACATCGCCGCTCTGCTCCCACTTTTCCTGGTTATCGAAGAGCGCCTTTTCCGCTTGCTCCGACTTGCCCAGCTGCGACGCTGCTCTCACGTAGCGTGCTGCGATTTTTGAGTAAGCGTGCATCGGCAGAGGAAAGTCGCGATGAATCAGAAAAACCTTATTGGTGTTGACGTAGTTATCCAGTAGCAGCTGATTGGTCGTCTTATAGAGTTGCTTGCAAGCCGGGCACTGAAAATCGCTGAATACTTCCATCGTGATCGGCGCGCTCTTGGAGCCATAAGCCCGCCGCGGATCAACATCGCTCACGCCCGCCGCTTGCGGAATGGGCGCAGGTTGCGAGGCTGCAACCGGCGCACTCGCGGCTGGAGTCACTGCCGTCGTCGGCGGCGACACTGGAGTCGTGGCTGCAGCAGGCAGCGAAGCCGCTTCGACCTTCGCAGGAACGCTGGCGGCATCATCACCGCCGCTGCGGGCGGTCTGCTCGTGTTTGCCGCCCAAACCGTAGAATAGGATCACACCTACAACGACCAGCGCTATCGCAACAGCTGCCAGGTGGCGGCCCTTCACAGGATTCTCCTTTTGCGCAAATGCTCGCCCGATTCTAGCTCATTCATGGGAATTCTGGGAAAGGAGAGCGGGCCGGCTTGGAAAAAGTAAGGAGCCGACCCGCGGCGCCTTCTCTACGCCGCCAATTAGGATGCGGAAATTAAGCCGGAGTTTGTTCACGTTCGTCCGCTAGACCCTGCCCGTCGACTACTTCCGCCGTCTAGCTCTAACTATCTGTAAAATCAAATGGTTATAACAGACATCAACAATCTTGACAAACATACACTCAACCTTTATACTCTCCCCTGCATCGAATGGGCATCGCAACAGCCCGGCGTTGAGTTGCCCTTCCAAGAGCTCCGCCGAGGGTCTGTTCGCGTAGCAGATTTTGGGCTTGAAACAGAGAGGAACCACGCATGAGTAAGATTATCGGAATTGACCTGGGAACCACCAACTCGGTCGTCGCCGTTATGCAGGGCGGCGAGCCGGTCGTGATCCCCAACCAGGAAGGAGCGCGCACCACCCCGTCGGTCGTCGCGATCACCAAAACCGGCGAGCGGCTGGTCGGCCAGGTCGCCAAGCGCCAGGCCGTCACCAACCCGGAAAATACGGTGTACTCCATCAAGCGCTTCATGGGCCGCCGTTTCGACGAAGTCGGCCAGGAAACCAAGCGCGTTCCCTACAAGGTCGTGAAGGGCGATCACGATGACGCCCGCGTCGAAATTTCCGGCAAGGTTTACAGCCCGCCCGAAATTTCCGCGATGATTCTGACCAAGCTGAAGAACGCCGCCGAAGATTTCCTCGGCGAAAAAGTCGCCAAGGCTGTCATCACCGTTCCGGCGTACTTCAACGACGCGCAGCGCCAGGCCACCAAGCAGGCTGGCGAAATCGCAGGCCTGGAAGTTGTCCGCATCATCAACGAGCCGACTGCGGCTGCACTCGCGTACGGTCTCGAAAAGAAAAATGACGAAACCATCGCTGTCTACGACTTGGGCGGCGGCACATTCGACATCTCCGTACTGGAAGTCGGCAGCGGCGTCGTCGAAGTGAAGTCCACTAACGGCGACACGCACTTGGGCGGTGACGACGTCGACCAGCGCATCGTGGATTGGCTCATCGACGAATTCAAGAAGGCCAACAACATCGACCTGAGCAAGGACCGCATGGCTCTGCAGCGTCTCAAGGAAGCCGCGGAAAAGGCCAAGATCGAGCTGTCGCAAATGATGGAGACGGAAATCAACCTTCCCTTCATCACCGCCGGCGCCAGCGGTCCGATTCACTTGCAGGAAAAGCTGACCCGCACGCGACTCGAGCAATTGATGAGCGACCTGCTCGACCGTTCCATGAAGCCGGTGCAGCAGGCGCTCGAAGATGCGAAGCTCTCGCCCAGCAATATCGAAGAAGTCGTGCTCGTTGGCGGCTCCACGCGCATCCCGAAAGTGCAGCAGTTGGTTCGCAACTTCTTTGGCGGCAAGGAACCCCACAAGGGCGTCAACCCGGACGAAGTTGTTGCAGTCGGCGCGGCCATTCAAGGCGCGGTGCTCGCGGGCGAAGTCAAGGACATCCTCCTCCTCGACGTCACGCCGCTTTCTCTCGGGGTGGAAACGCTCGGCGGTGTGATGACCGTGCAGATCCCGCGCAACACCACGATTCCCACACGCAAGGTCGAAACGTACTCGACTGCTTCGGACAATCAGTCCGGCGTGGAAATCCATGTGATGCAAGGCGAACGCAAATTCGCCAAGGACAACCGTTCGCTCGGCACGTTCAAGCTGGACGGCATTCCACCCGCCCCGCGCGGCGTTCCCAAGATCGAAGTCACTTTCGATATCGACGCCAATGGCATCGTGAATGTCTCCGCGAAAGATACAGCGACAGGCAAGGAACAGAAGATCACGATTACAGCCTCCACGGGCTTGACCAAGGACGAAGCCGAGAAGATGCGCGTTGATGCGGAGTCGCACGCCGAAGAAGATCGCCGCCGCATGGAAGAAGTCGAAGCGCGCAACCGTCTGGACGGCCTCGTGTATCAGGCTGAAAAGACGATTCGCGAAAACCGCGAAAAGCTGCCCGAAGCCGATGTGAAGTCGGCCGAAGAAGCGCTCGAAGGCGCAAAGAAAGCCATGAGCGACGGCGGCGGTACGGCGGCTCTTCGCAGCGCAACAGAAAACGTCGAGCGCGCTCTGCACAAGCTCGCCGAAACTCTCTACAAGAGCGGCCAGGAGCAGCAAGCCGAAGCGGCCAGCGCGGGTGCTGGTGCCGGTCAGGCTGGACCGTCTGGCAGCCAAGGCGGAGCGCAGAGTGGCGGCAACAAGCCCGGCGACGTGATTGACGCTGAGTACGTGGACGTGGACGAAAACAAGCGTCCGAATTAACGAGCTGCAGGTGGTGAAGCTCTCGCGGCTTCGCCACGAAACCAGAACTATAGTTCCGGTGGCTTGCATCTCCTGGCAGCACAAGGACTTGCAGGCCGGCTGAAACGTTGCAAAACGGAACGGTTCGCCAGCAAACCAGAACTATAGTTCCGGTTGATCAAGCTCATGACGTAAGCTCTTTGTTTTCAATGTTTCGCTTTTCTTGAAAACGCTTTGAAAACGCCCCTGAGGGCAGATGGCCACAACAGCAAAAGCCGACTACTACGAACTCCTTGGCGTCCCGCGCAAAGCGACCGCCAAGGACATTCGCGCAGCGTTTCGCAAACTCGCGCGCAAATACCATCCCGATCTGAATCCCGGCGACAAAGCCGCCGAAGAAAAATTTAAGCAGCTGCAGGAAGCCTACGACGTCCTCTCTGATTCCAAGAAGCGCCAGATGTATGACCAGTACGGCTTCTACAGTGAGAACGTGCCCACCGGCGACTACGGCCCTGGCGCGGGCGGTGGCGCGCAGAACGTCAACTTTGATTTCAGCGGTTTCGACTTTGGCGGCGGCGCTCCCGGCAGCGCGGGTGGTGGAGCAAGTTTCCGCGATCTCTTCAGCCAGTTTTTTGGCGGACGTGGTGGCCGCACTGCAGTTGAAGAGGAAGCCGAAGAAGGCGGCTCGCTGGAGTATCAACTCGAAATTGATTTTTGGGACGCGGTTCGCGGCGGCGTAAAGAAATTGCAGATCACGCGGCTCGACGCGTGCGAAACGTGCCACGGGACGGGCGCGGTCGGAACGCCGCAAGTTTGCCCGGCGTGCAGCGGCACTGGAACCATTCAGCAGAACGCCGGCAAGATGCGCTTCAATGTGCCGTGCACACGCTGCGGCGGCACAGGAAAGCTGCGCACCGCATGCAAAACCTGCGGCGGCGAAGGCCGCGTGCGGCGCAGCGAAACCATCGATGTGCGCATTCCAGCCGGAGTCGCTTCCGGCGGACGTGTCCGCGTTCCCGGTAAAGGCAACGCGGGAACCATGGGCGCTCCGGGCGGTGATTTGTATCTTGTCATTGAAGTGAAGCCGCATCCCTTCTTCGAACGCCGCGGCAACGATCTCTACAGCAAAGTTCCGGTAACGGTCAGCGAAGCCACGCTCGGCGCGAAAGTCGAAGTTCCCACGATCGATGGACGCTCGCTGGTGCGAATTCCTCCCGGCACCAACAGCGGGCGCACGCTGCGCCTGCGCGAAAAAGGCGTGCCCAGCGCGCGCAACGGCACACGGGGCGATCAATACGTCGAAATCCAGGTGGTCGTGCCGCAGCCAACCGATGAGCGGGTGCGCAATATCATGAAGGAACTGGAAACGGTTGCGCCGGAAGATCCGCGCAAGGATTTATTCAGCAAGGCGGGAGTCTGAAATGTCTCCACGCAGAAAACCTCGTGCCAAAGCCGGCTACATGATCAGCTCGGTAGCCGAGCTTTATAAATTGCACCCGCAGACGCTACGCCTTTACGAGCGCGTCGGCCTGCTGAAACCCTCGCGTTCGCAAGGCAACACGCGTCTCTACACGGACGACGATTTGGAACGCCTGGAAGTAATCCTTACTCTGGCACGCGACATGGGCGTCAACCTCGCCGGCATTGAAATCATCCTGAACATGCGCGAAAAAATGGTCGAGATGGAAAAGCAGATGACCGAGTTTGCGACCGTCGTGCAGCAAGAGCTTTCGCGTGTGGCGAATTACGCCAATAACGAAAAGCCTCCGCGCCACGCCATCGTTCCCATGCGCACACGCATCGTGAAGTAATTCACCTTTCTTCACAGAATTCCACACGCGTACCGGCTTGCTGTTCGTTGCGTGTGACCGTATGCTGACGACAGATGCCACTAGAAAATTGCCAATTCTGTCAGGGAACCGGCTGGAAACTCGTCGCGCGTAAAGATGGCCCCGGAAAATTCGCCGTTGCCTGCGACTGCGGAGTCGGCGAACGCGCTGCACGCAGCATGGATCGCGCACGCATCCCCAAGCGCTATGAACATTGCGATTTTGAAAGCTACGTCACCGATCTGGCCGACGGAAAAGTCTGGACCACGCAAAACGCTCAGTCGCTGAAACGTACGAAGCTCATCGCGCAAACTTTTGTCAACGAATATCCGGCTGGAAACGACAAGGGCCTCCTGCTTATGGGACCGTCCGGAGTTGGCAAAACACATCTCGCAGTTTCCGCTCTCAAGGAGCTCATCAAACGCGGCCACTCCGGTTATTTTTGTGAGTACGGGGCCCTGCTCCGCGAAATCCAGAAAAGTTACAGCGAAACTGGCGATCAGACGGAATCGAGAATCGTTCAGCCGCTGTTGTCGGTCGAAGTTCTGGTAATTGATGACTTGGGTTGCATCAGGCCGTCCGACTGGGTTCGCGACACCATTGGCTACATCCTGAATTCCCGTTACTCCGACGCTTCTCGCGACTTGACGCAGCCGCGTTGCACGATTATCACGACCAATTACTTTGACTCGGCTCCTAACAAAGAGGCCCGTGATCCTTCCGGCCGTCTTCTGGTAAACCGCACGGACACTCTAGCCGACCGGATTGGCGAAAGAATGCGATCGCGCCTCTATGAAGTTTGCCGCACGTTGGAAATCGACCGAACCATGCCGGACTTTCGCAAAGAAACGGGATTGTCCACTCGCGCTCGCGCCTGACGCAAAAGTCTGAAGGCTGATTTCAAGACCTGATGAAGATTTTCCACAGCCTAGCCGTATTGCAAACGACTTTCCCTCGGCGTAGGCTCCGGGCAGCCTAACCCCGTCCTGTTCCCCAACCCATCCGTTCGTGAGGCAAGGCGCTAATCGGCAACGGCCCCGACGTATTCACCGCAAGGAGGAAAATCACCATGCCATCAGAGGGTGTTAGCATTGCCCGCCGACTGACCGAAGAAGTCTGGAACAATCGAAAACTCGACTTAATCAACGACTTGATAGCTCCGAACCACAAGAATATCGATGCGAACTCTCCCGACGTGGGCACCGGTCCCGAAGGCTACAGAAAGCTGGTCGCCCTCTACACAACGGCGTTCCCCGACATACAGCTCACTTTGAATGACACCGTTAGCGAAGGCGACAAGGTTGTGATGGCCTGGACTGCCACCGGAACTCACAAAGGCGATCTGAGGGGAATTGCGCCGACCAATAAGAAGATGTCGATCGAAGGAATCACCATCAGCCGCCATGCAAATGGAAAACTGGTGGAGTCGCGCGTGAACTGGGACGCGCTTGGCATGATGCAACAACTCGGAGTTGCTCAAGCGATTGGGCAAGCGAAGGGCGCTGCCGGTTCGCGCTGAATTGTAAACGCGTGAAGCAGGTCACTGGGGTGAGCTGGCTAGCTCGCCCTCTTTGTTTTCTCGACGTTGGTTATCTTGTCCCTGCCGGCAGGTTTTGGCGCACCCCGATGGCAAGATTGGATTGCTTTCGTTTCGTTGACAGGCCTGCGATTTGGCCTGTATTCTTGCACGGTTGCAGCGTTTGCTACGCTTGCAGCATCTATCTGTACGGTGACCCCGCAGGGTCATTGGTAACCCAGAGTTTGCCAAAACAAACTCTGCAACCAAGTCCAGTAGAGCTGGTTCGCGATCCGGTCAGGGGTGGCCGCAATCGCCTTCCCGCCTTTTAGCGAACCGGCAGCCTTGTCCGTCCCCCTAATTGGGAGTCCACAAGGAAGTCGCATGAACCCGCTGGCTTGACTGCGCCCATGTGGTTTTCCGGTGCAGCAAATGCCAGACATCACTTAATGGGAGAAAACTCCCGGAGGCCGCTACCATGTTTTCTGACCACGACAACCCCGTGACCGCAGCCGCCGCAGCGCCTGCCCACGAAGCGCAATCAGCAGCAGCACCTGAGAACCCGACCGAGCAACAGGCTGTTCACGAGACTCCATCGCAGCGGACCGAAGAAGATCCGAAGACGCCGGTGGAAACGTCTTCTGCCTCGCAGACTAGCAACTCTGGAGCGAGCGGCGACGACTCGCACGCCAAGGCGGAAGCAAGTGCCGCGCAGTCCGCGACGGATGCCGAAGCCGCTGCGGCAGCCGAAGAAGCTGCTGGCTCGGAAGAGATGAGCAAGCTGCTCGAGCAGTACGACGAACAGCACGAGGCCCAGGCGCAAAACGAGATTATCGAAGTCAAGGTGATTGCGTACACCGAACACGGTGTCGTGGTGGACCTCGGCCAGAAAACCGAAGGTCTGATTCCTGCTGTGGAATTTTCGGAAACGGAAATTCCGCGGCCCGATCCGAATGCAACGATCGAAGTGCAGCGCACCGGCGAGCACAAAGACGGCTACGCCATCGTTTCCTACCAGAAGGTGCTGCGCCGCCGCACGTGGGAACGGCTGGATGAAGCTTTCAAGAACAAGACCACGCTGACCGGCAAAGTCGTGGACCGCATCAAGGGCGGCGTTGTGGTAGATGTCGGCGTGCGCGCCTTTTTGCCGGGCTCGCAGTACGACCTGCGTCCGACTCCCAATCTCGACGGCCTGATCGGTCAGGACGTTGAAGTTCGCATCACCAAGCTGAACCGCCGCCGCGGCAACGTGGTGGTGAGCCGCCGCGCGATTCTGGAAGAAGAACAGCATGCCAAGCGCGCCGAGCTGATGGAAAAGCTCAGCGAAGGCCAGACCGTGCACGGCACGGTGAAGAACGTCACGGAATACGGCGCTTTCGTCGATCTCGGCGGGCTGGACGGCTTGCTGCATTTGACCGACCTGAGCTGGGGCCGCATCAAGCATCCGTCCGATGTGGTCAAGCCAGACCAGGAACTCGACGTCATCATTCTGAAGTTCGATAAGGACAAGCAGCGCGTTTCGCTGGGCTTGAAGCAGTTGAGCAGCGATCCCTGGGTCGGCGCGGCGGAAAAGTATCCAGCGGGCGGCAAGTACAAAGGCAAAGTTGTCGGCGTGGTGGATTACGGCGCTTTCGTCGAACTGGAAACAGGCATCGAAGGCCTGGTGCACGCGACGGAAATGAGCTGGGCGAAAAAGTCCGTTCATCCTTCCAAAGTCGTGAAGGTCGGCGATGAAGTGGACGTGGTTGTGCTGGACATCAAACCCAGCGACCGCCGCGTTTCGCTCGGTATGAAGCAGGCGCAGCCCGATCCCTGGCTGCTGACCGCGGAGAAATATCCGGTCGGTACGGTCGTGACCGGCAAGGTCCGCAACATCGTGGAGTTCGGCGCGTTTATCGAACTTGAGGACGGCTTCGACGGACTGGTGCACGTCAGCGATGTCAGCTGGACGGAACGCATCAAGAATCCGCACGAAGTTTTCAAGAAGGGCGAGCCTGTAACCGCTAAAGTGCTGCGCATTGATCCGGATGGCCGCCGCGTGTCGTTGGGAATGAAGCAGGTCAACGACATCTGGGGCGACTGGTTCAAGCAGCACAAAGTCGGCCAGATCGTGAAGGGCAAAGTCTCGCGCATCGCCATGTTCGGCGCGTTCGTTGAACTCGGCGACAACATCGAGGGGCTCTGCCACAACACGGAGATCGTGGATCGCCGCGGTAATCGCGGCGACGATACCGGAATGAATCGCACCACCACTGGTCCGCTGAAGAGTGCTGGTCCGTTGGAGCCGGGCAAGGAGTACGACTTCAAGATCATCAAGATCAGCCCGGAATCGCGGCGCATCGGCTTGAGCTACAAAGCCGCGGTGAAACAAGTGGAGCGGCAGGAGATCGCGCAGTATCGTTCGACTTCCAAGTCGTCATCGACGGCGACTATCGGCGACGCGCTGAAGCAAAAGCTCTCGTCGCGTTAGCCGTAGACAAAGAGTCGTTATCAACAGGGGCCAGTTTCGAACCGCTGGCCCCTAATTTTTTGTTTTGCCCGCAGGCCCGTTTAGTGATAGGAAGTGCCCAGCAGCCGTACAAATCTCCCCGTAAGCCCTTCCCTTTCATGGGGCTGCGACGTATCATCTAGGAACTTTAGCGAGGCGTGGCCACGATGACCAAGCAACCGACGTTGACGAAGGCGGACCTGATCGAAGAAGTGTTGAAGGTCACGGAACTTCCCCGCAAGGAATCCGAGATCATCGTCGAGACCATTTTCGACAGCATCATCGAAGCGATTCAGAAGGGCGAAAAAATCGAGATTCGCGGATTCGGCAGCTTCCGCACTCGCGAACGGCGTGGACGCGTGGGCCGCAACCCGAAGACCGGCGAAAAGGTCGAAGTACCTGCCAAGCGCATTCCCTTCTTCAAGCCCAGCAAGGAACTCAAAGATTTTGTGAATAGCGATGAAGCTGCTGCCATGACCGCTGCTGCCGAAGCCGCCGCGGGCAATTCGAATTCCTGATTGCGCTTCTGCTTCGCAAGCATTTCATTCTAATCTCTAGATTTCCCGCGCGAGGTTTCGCACGCAATGGATTATCTCTGGACGCCATGGCGCTATCAGTACATTGCGCAAGTACATTCCGGCAAACAGCCGGAGTGTATTTTCTGCGACGCGGCGGAACGCAAAGATGACGACGTAACCCTGGTCGTCCATCGCGGCACTTCCTGTTTTGTCATTCTCAATCGCTATCCCTACACATCGGGCCACGTCATGATCGTGCCCTATGCTCACGTTGCAGAATTGCGTTTGTGCGAACCCGCTACGTTGACCGAAATGATGCATCTCGCGCAGCGCACGGAACTGGTTTTGCGCGATATCTACAGGCCGGACGGCATGAATCTGGGTATGAACCTCGGCCGCGCTGCCGGCGCCGGCGTTGTGGGACATTTGCATTTGCACGCGCTGCCGCGCTGGGTGGGCGATTCGAACTTCATGACGGTCACGGGCGAAACACGCGTCCATCCCGAAGAGTTGTCCGTTACCTATGAAAAGCTGCGCAAAGCGCTCGCTTGATTTTGTTTTTCCGGGCTTTCTCGTAACATGAAGAAGCCTGCCGCAAAGAGGTTCATCATCATGGCTAAAAAACGCAAAGCCGCTAAAAAGGCTGGGAAAAAAGTAAGCAAAAAGAAGTCAGTCGTGCGCTCCAAAAGCAGCTCCAGCAAGCTGAAGCGCAAAGCGGCGGCCAAGCCTCGCCGTGTGTCGTCGCGCCCGTTCCGCGCTGCGGAACCGTCGTCGGGATCCGCCTCCAGTTCGCTCGATCCCAAGCGCGCGGGGAGGTTGCGGCTCAACGATGTAGACGAATCTTCGCGCCGCCGCCGTATTGGGGATCTCCAAGGCATCAGCATGCGCGATCGCGCGGATTCGGAAAGCGTCGGCGAATTGCTCGAGGAAGGCCAGACGCTCGAAGCCGAGGCCGTAAAAGGAATCGAGGACGCGCTGGACGCCGACCAGGGAGAAATTCGCACCCACGAGGTTCCGGAAGATGACGTCCCCGAGGAATATCTCGACAACGACAGGTAATCTTCGTGAACCTGCAACTGACGGAAGAACAGCTGCTCCTGCAAAAATCCGTACGCGAGTTCGCCGAGTCTGAAGTCAAACCTCGCGCGCGCGAACTCGATGAAACCGGCCATTTTCCGCGCGACTTGTTTGCAAAAACGGCGGAGCTTGGCCTTACCGGAGTGGCCCTGCCTGAGAATGAAGGTGGAGCGGGTTTCGATCACATTTCTTACGCGATTGTGATCGAAGAAATCTCACGCTGCTGCGCGTCTACCGGCGTGATCCTCTCCGTTCAGAATTCACTGTACTGTGATCCCATTCACCGCTACGGAACCGGCGAGCAAAAGAAGAAGTTCCTGCTGCCCTTCGCACGAGGAGAAAAAATCGGCTGTTACGCGCTCACCGAGCCACAAGCCGGTTCGAACGCCGCCGCACTGCAAACCAAGGCGGTGAAGCGCGGCGACACATATATCGTCAACGGAACGAAGGCGTGGATCACGAATGGCGGCGCCGCCGATGCCGCACTCGTCTACGTGAACACCGATCCCGCCAAAGGCGAAAAAGGAATCACTGCGCTCATCGTAGAAAAAGGGACTTCCGGCTTCAAGGTCGGCAAGGAAGAAAAAAAACTTGGCATCAGCGCGACGGCTTGTAGCGAACTAGTTTTCAGCGATTGCGAAGTACCTGAATCCAATCGCATCGGCAACGAAGGCGAGGGCTACAAAGTAGCGCTTTCCACGCTCGACGGAGGCCGCATCGGTATCGCCGCGCAGGCTACGGGCATCGCACAAGGCGCGTTCGAAGCGGCGCTGAAGTATTCACAGGAACGATTAGCCTTCGGCCACCCCATCGCGCAATTCCAGGCCATCCAATTTATGCTGGTTGACATGGCCACGGAAATTGATGCAGCGCGGTTGCTGATTCGCAAGGCCGCTTGGAAACAGGACACCGGCGCGCGCTTCAGCCAGGACGCCGCCATGGCAAAGCTTTTCGCCAGCGAAATGGCCTCGCGCGTCGCCCACAAGGCTATTCAGATTCACGGGGCTAACGGCTATAGCCGGGAATATCCGGTGGAGCGCGCGTACCGCGACGCCCGCATCACTGAAATTTACGAAGGCACCAGCGAAATTCAACGGCTCGTTATTTCTGCGTGGGCGCTGCGCTCATGACGCATCATCGAGTCGTAGTAACCTGATTCCGTGCTCGAACTCGACTGCCTGCTCGAATTCGACTCCTCGCGCGAGGAAGAATTTTTCTCGGCGCTGCCGTCGCGACCGGCCGTCTGCCTCATCGAAGCGAAAGAGTCTTCAGCTGAGCCTTTTTTCATCCGCACGCAGGACGTGCGTCGCCGCCTCCAACGGCTGCTCGGTCCACCCGATCTTTCGAGCAAGCGTCTAAACCTGCGCGAATTTGCAAAGGGCATTCGCTACCGTCTGACCGCAAGCCCGCTCGAACAGGCCTTCATCTACTACCAGCAGGCCAAGCTGCTTTTTCCCAGGCGTTACAAGCAAATGCTGCGGATCCGCCCGCCGGCGGTGCTGAAAGTCAATCTGCGCAACGCTTATCCACGCTGCTACGCAACGAGGCGCATTCCAGTCGATGCCAATGGCGAACCGAGTGGCGGTATCTACTATGGTCCTTTCGCCTCGCGCAAATCCGCGCAGGGCTTTGCCGAAGGAGTGCTCGACCTTTTCAGAGTCCGCCGCTGCCAGATCAAAATCCGCCGCGATCCGACGTTTCCTGGCTGCATCTATTCCGAAATGAAAATGTGCCTCGCGCCATGCTTTGCGGGATGCAGCAAAGAAGAATACGACGTGGAAGTGGGCCGCTTAGCGGCTTTTCTCGAGACGGGCGGCTCGTCCTTGCGCAACGAATTCGAAGCAGACCGCAATCGCGCTAGCGAGGATCTCGACTTCGAGAAGGCAGCTCTGCTTCACAAGAAACTCGACAAACTCGACGACGCTCTCCGCGGCCAGCCGGAACTTCCCCGCCGCTTACAAGACCTGAACGCAGTAATTCTTCAACGTGGCGGCGAGGAACAATCCATCGCCGTCTACGAAGTCCGCTCCGGCCGCATCGCCGAGCCTTTTCTGCTTTCGTTCGCAACGCTGGCTGGCGAACCACGCTCCGCCGAGCAGCTTCTCCGCCAACAGCTCGAAGTCCAACGCGAGCTTCCCGCTGCCGATCTGTCCGAACACCTCTGGCTTCTCGCGCGCTGGTTCTACAGCCATCCACGCGAAGGCGAGATTTTCTTCAAGGAAAACGGCTGGCCCTATCGCAGGATGATGCGCGCCTGCGCCCGCCTGCTGGCGCCACCCTCTCCGCCAGCCAACGGTCAAGGATGAACCGGCGGAAACTCTGTTGGCTTGATCTGACGCATTCCAGTGAGGGCAATTTCGTTCCGTGGATCGAGCAGCAGCACCACGCGATACTGTTCTTCCGCAGCGGCATGGCGGCCTTGCTCCTGATAGATTTGCCCCAATTGCAGCCGTGCGTGTTCGTCAAACGGTGAAAGCTCAATTACTTTTCTCCACGCCTCGGCTGCTCCCTCTTTCCGCTGCCCCTGCAACAAAACGTCGCCCAAGCCGTTCCACGCCTCAGGCGTGGGCGCTGCGTCGAGCGACGCACGGAACTGTTCCTCAGCTTCCTTGAGGCGGCTGTTCGCTTTGTAATAATCACCCAGGCGATTGCGCGCTTCCGTGTTCAAAGGAAAAATTTCGATCGCGCGCCGGTATTCGGTTTCGGCATCCACGGGACGCTTCAGCTCCAGGTAGAGGTTTCCCAGGTAAATGTGCGGCGAAGCATAACGCGGGCGGACGGCAATCGCTTCCTTCAGGAAGGCTTCCGCCTCGGACCACTGCTTTTCGTCAATCAGGGCCATCCCAAGATTGCATAACGCAATCACGTTGTCGGGTTTGTCCACGAGTGCCAGCCGCCACTGTCGAACTGCTTCGTCCTTGTTGTGCCGGCTCCATTCAATGGCGCCCATGTTCGCGCGCAAGTAAGACGCGTGCGGCTGCGCCGCCAAATCGGCCGTGATCATTCGCTCGTCGTCATGCCACTGGCGGTTTCGCTGGAAGATGACGACCGAACACAACGCAACCAGCACAGCCGCACCGGAGGCTGCGGCGATGCGGAACCATCGTGTTTGATGCGCTCGATTCCAAGACAAAACCAATCCGCCGGCCACAACAAAGCAAAATCCCACCGATGGCAAGTAAAGATAGCGCTCAGCAAATGCGCTGGCCGCCATCCAGCGAACATTCAGCACCGGTGCCAGCGTCACGCCCATCCAGATCAGCCAGAACGAATAGATCCGCGCATAGCGCCAGAGAACTCCGAAGAGAGCCAGGAAAATCAATATGGTAAAAATTCCGAGGAGCACGCGCGGATCAGCCAAACTGGTGCTTTTTTCGAATAAGTAGAAAGCGATCAGCGGATGCGGCCACACCAGCTTTGCGGCGTACTGTCCGATCAACGCGAGCGAGCTCAGTGCCAATTGAAACACAGTTAGGTCCGGACGTTGCGCGACCGGCGCAAACCCATGCAAAACGAACACCCGGAAGATCAGGTAGGCACCGGTCAGAATCCAAAGTCCGCCATAGCGGAATGCCTTTTGAGCCAGGCTAGTAGCGCTCCGGTCGTCGCGATAGAAATGTTCGTATACGGTAGCGAGTACCGGCAGGGTCACAGCCTGTTCTTTCGAGAAGATAGCCAGCAGGAAACTGAACAACATCAAAACTTTTGTTCTAGGCTTTGCACCGGCCTCACTCAGCTTCAAAAAGAAAAGGAACGTCAGCAGGTAAAAAATTGCCAACTGCAGCTCCGTGACGGCAGCGATCCAGGCCACGGCCTCTGAGTGCACCGGGTGAAAGGCGAACAGAATCGCGGCGAGGAAGGCGATTCGATCGTCGCGCAGAGCTTTCTGGCATAGCCGAAACACCAGCCACACCACGAAGCAGTTCAGAAACAGGTTCACGAGGTGAAAGCCGAACGGATATGTCTGAAAAAGTTTGTCGCACAGCATATACCCAAAAGTCATCAGCGGCCGGTAATAGTTCGTGCGCCCCTCGTTCCCCTGAAACGACCACACCGTTGTCGTGAAAATTTTCCCGACATAACGGAAGCTGTGGGCATAGGGATTGCCTTCGATCTGTTGATGATCGTCGGATACAAAGCCGTTCACCAGCGTGTTGGCGTAAACCAGGAAACTGGCCAAAAGCAGCAGCGCTAGCAACAAGCGGGTGCGCTTCGCGTCGGGCGAGTGGGATATGCTTGCCATCAAGTTGTCCACTCCATCATAACGGCGCGCAGGAAACTGCCTCGTGTTGAGCATCACGCCTGTGCCGTTAGTCCAAAGGTGAGCTGTGAGCGTGTTTGATATACTGAGCACGCTCTCTGCAGCCCAGGATCTACGTGACCGATAAGGCCAGTCAGTCAGGAACAAAGGCTTACGCCGAACGCTTTCGTGATCGCGCTGCCGACGGCCACTTTCGCGAGACGCACGGGGTGGTGCTCTCTTCCATCGGTATTGGCACGTACCTCGGACAGCCGGACGAACGCACCGACGCGGCTTACACCTCCGCGATTATCGCCGCCGTTGAAAACGGCATTAACGTCGTGGACGCGGCAATCAACTATCGCTTTCAACGAAGCGAGCGCAGCATCGGCGCCGCTCTCGTCCAGTTGGAGGACAAAGGCTTCTCGCGTGATCAGATCGTTCTCTGCACTAAAGCTGGCTACCTGACTCCCGACGGCAAGATGCCTTCCGATCCCAACCGCTACTTTTTTGAAGAATACATGCAGCGTGGAATCTTTCAGGCCAAAGACATAGCCGCCGGCAGCCACTGCATGGCGCCTCGCTTTCTGCAGGATCAGTTGGCGCGCAGCATGGCTAATATGGGCGTGGATTGCGTTGACGTCTTTTACCTTCACAATCCCGAAACGCAGCTAAGCGAAATTCCAAGAACACAGTTTCTCTCGCGCTTGCGAGAAGCTTTTCACTTCCTTGAAGCGAACGTGGCCAGCGGAAAGATCCAGTTTTACGGCTTAGCCACGTGGAACGGATTCCGGCAGGAAGCGAGTGCTCGTGATGCCCTGCAGCTCGCCGATTTCGTTGCGATTGCCAAAGAAATTGCCGGCGACAGCCATCACTTTCGCTTCATTCAGCTCCCCTTCAATCTCGGTATGACGGAAGCCCTCACGCTCGGGAATCAAAAACTGAACGGAAAGACATTCACGATCATGGAGGCCGCCGACGAAGTGAACGTTACGTTGGTGGCCAGCGCTTCGCTGTTGCAGGGGCAAGTGGCAAGCAATCTTCCGCCGTTCGTTGCCGATGCATTGGGTTTGCAGTCTGACGCCGAACGCGCCATTCAGTTTGTTCGGTCGGCACCGGGAATCACGACGGCGCTGGTAGGGATGTCGCGCGAACAACACGCAATCACCAACGCAAAGCTTGCCGAGGTTCCGCCAGCAACAATAGACCAGTTTTCGAAGCTATTTTCGCGAGGACAGTCCGGCTGATCTACGCCGGCCGCTTTCGATTCGTATAGGTTGCTGCCCGAGCGACGTCAGTCGAGGCGGTTTCTCCGCGCTAACAGTTGGCACCAGATCGATCAGTAGGTGGTCCGCTCGATCGATCGCCTCATCCATCATCCGCAGCCGTTCTTCGCGGTCTTCTACTTCGGCCGCGCAGCGCATATCGGAGAGCACGTGGCGCAAATGATGATTCAACTCCGCGGTCAAATTCATTCGCTCTCTGGCTCGCAGAAAAATCTGTTCCGCCCTGCTTGAAAACAAATAGAAGATCAAAACTGATGCCGCGATCAACGCAATCGCCGCGTCATTCAACACGGTCGCTGCCGGCGAGACGCCTACCCCAGCCAGCGTAACGTCCACGATGTAGGAAATGAGAAACAAAATGCCGGTCATTACGGCACCGGCGCGCAGCATACCCCGCGTCATCCAATAAGGAAGGTATTTGTCGAACATGGCGGCTCTACCCCGTGAGAACCGATCTGCGGCGGGGACGGTCCGTTTATTCTACACCCAATCCTGCTGGCCGGGGAGAATTCCCTGGCGCCCATCGCGCGACTGCGGCGCCCAGTTCCTCAATTTTCCCTGTGAAGAAGTGGTCCACGCCTTCAACCACGACCACGTCGTTCTTGCCGGGAAGCTCCTCTACGAGTTTTCTCAACCTATTTACGTCACCATGCTCATCGTTCGATCCCTGCACAAAAAGCTTCGGCTTGCTGCATTGCCGCAAATACGAAAAATCTGAATTGTTCACCGGTGCTCCAATGCCGATCAGCCTTTCCACGCGGTCATCTTCGCAACCCACGCGCAAGCCAACCCAACATCCAAAGCTAAAACCAGCAAGCAACAGCGGCGTTTGCGCAAATTCCCCGGCGAGAAACTCCAGCGCCGTGCGCACATCATCCAACTCGCCTCGTCCGCGATCATGCTTGCCTTCGCTGAGTCCCGCTCCCCGAAAATTGAACCGCAAAACCGGGATCCCCAGCCCGTCCAAGGCTTTCGCCGCCTGATAGACCACTTTGTTGTGGAGCGTTCCGCCGAAAAGCGGATGCGGATGGCAGATCAGCGCGGCGCATCTGGGTACGGCATCGTCATGCGGCGTCCACAGCACCGCTTCCAGTTTTCCCGCCAGCCCTTGCAAAAAGAAATTTTTCGAAAGGTGTCCGTGGCTCATCGTCGAGCCATCAGTCTACACGAACCGCTTTGCATGCCGCGGGCGGCGCTCACTCTTGTTTACGGCGGACAGTCACAGTCACTGAATCGGTGTTCGCATCCATTTCGATTCCGGTGACTTCTCCCTCCCACTCTTCGTCGCCAGACCACGGCGCATCGCCACGCGCATCAAACGAAATCAGCAACCGTTCTCCGAATGCATATTCCCGGTTCGTGACGAACCTCACTTTGCCGGGAGCGACTTCAAACGTCATGGCTTCTTCGTGCCACGGCATGTTCGGCGGTCGAACACGAATCGGCAGCGCAATATTTCTCGCGCCGTTTCTCTGCGTTACGCCAGCGTTCTTTCCATTATTGCCGGTCAAACCCGGCGCTCGTTCGAATTGCAGCGCCACGGCCCAGCGTTCCGTCATGCTTTCGCTCAACGCGTTCGTCCGCATCACACGAGCTGGCACCTCTGGCTGCGCCGCGCTGGCTTCCGCATCAAACGGAAAAGTCACCCACAATGGGAATCCGGCGCTGTGCCCTTCATGGCAGTCCACCAGCAATCCGCCGCGCGAAGCGTTGATCGTTTCGCACCGCTCGATTCGCTGACCTAGCGGGGCGGACCATCTTAGCCGTGCGGATAGTCGCAGTCTCACTCGGGGATGTTGGCGCCGCTGCATCTCACCACGCTAATCGAGCCACAGTTAGGTCAGCGCATTCGGCCGGTCTGAGCGGAGTATATGCCCCCATCAATTTGCCGGGCAAGTTCCGTACTAGGCCCAAGTTCAAAACGTGCATTTTTCTTCCGCCGCGAACACGCTTCCCAGCCTCAGGTGTAGTACTTACTATCGCTTTCTGTCAGTACTAGAGCTAAATTCTTGGAATTTCGCGTTGCGGTTTCGCCTGCGCTGATGATAGTTTTTGCCTGCGTTATTACTCAACCATAGGGAGCAGTATGTCCGACGGAGCCGACCGCCGCGAAGCTCGCCGCTTTAACATGACTCTGCCGATGAGAATTCTTTCTCTCGATTCGAATTCTCACGAACTCAAAGCCTTCACGCGCGACGTCAGCTATCGCGGCCTTTACTTTCTCGCCGAAACCCAAGCTAAGGTCGGTGCCGCGATCGAATTCATCATCACGCTTCCCGAACAAGTCACCCGCTCTGGCGACGTGAACATCCGCTGCCACGGCCAGGTTGTTCGTACGGAGTCCACGCAAAACGGCAAAACCGGAATCGCAGCGAAAATTGACCGCTACGAATTCATCCACGCGGCCGCGTGATTCCCTGCCCTTTGGCAAAACGAGTACAATCCTGCTATAGCACTCGCAGGAGCAACCATGTATCACTACGATGCCGCCACCGCCCTTGAGGAACTCCAGGAAGACGCGCTCCTTCCCCATCCGGTCAAACTTCGCGACATGATTCTTCGTCGCCAGCTCGGCGCGCAGGACGCGCAACTCCTCAATCAAGAATTTCAGGATTACCTCGCGCGCTTCGGCGAATTACAGAAACTCGGCCGCAACATCCTCGAAAAACTGGCGAGCAGCGCTAAAAAGCCTGCATGATTCGCAAACCGCGCGTCCTGCTTCTCTCCGCATCATCCGGCGCTGGCCACGTCCGCGCCGCACAGGCTCTCGAAAAAGCCTTCGCCGTTCGCGGCGACTGCGTCGTGGAACACATTGACGCCATAAAGTACGTCAGCCAACTTTTTCAGAATCTCTACGACAAGACCTACATTTCCATGGTTCGCAAGGCTCCCGAACTCATGGGAGTTCTTTACGAGCGCACCGACCAGCCCTGGCAGCATCCGCGTCGCCGTCTCGCGCTGGACCGGCTCAACGCGCAGCCGATGATTCGGATGCTCAAGCGCATTCAGCCCGATCTCTGCGTGGCCACCCACTTTCTGCCTGCCGAGATCCTCGCCTGGCTTATCGCGAAGAAAAAACTGCAGGCGAAAAATGCCATCGTGGTCACCGACTACGACGTTCACGCCATGTGGCTGTGCCGCACCGTTTTGCGCTATTACGTGGCGATTCCCGAAGCGCTCGAATATCTCGCCGCCATTGGTGTGCCGCGCGAAATTATCCGAGTCACTGGAATTCCGATCGATCCGCTTTTCGCTAAGCCGCTTGAGCGCTCGGACGCGCGTGCTCACCTCAAACTGGATTCCGGTGCTCCCATCATTCTTCTCGCGGCAGGCGGTTACGGTGTCGGCCCTGTCGAACAACTCGTCCAAGATTTGCTCGCGCTGCAAAAACCGTGGCAGCTCGTCGCCATCGCCGGCAAAGCAGAGAAAGTGAAAAAGCGCCTCGACGAAATCGCACACTCTGCAGGAACATTCGCGAATGGCAACGCGCGGCTGGTGCCCGTGGGCTTCACCACCGAAATGGACAAGTACATGGCCGCGGCCGATTTGCTAGTGGGCAAAGCCGGCGGGCTCACTACTTCAGAAGCATTGGCTCGGCACCTACCAATGGCGCTGATCGAGCCGATTCCAGGACAGGAGTTTCGCAACGCTGATCACTTGCTGGAAAACGGCGCTGCGATTCGCTGCAACAACCTCCCTGCTGCAGCGTGGAAAATCGCCAAACTTCTCGACGACTCCGCACGTCTAACTCGTTTGCGTGAAGCTGCTGCGCAAATGGCGCGACCGAACGCCGCGGCCGAAATCGCCGACGACGCGCTTCGCCTGCTACACTGACTGTTTGTGCTTGAACCACGAAAGCTGCTGACGGTAACGGACGAAAATGCGACGCCACACCTTAATGATCGACGCGGACGACACGCTCTGGGAGAACAATGTGTTCTTCGAGAAGCTGATCGAAGATTTCATCACGCTCGTGGAGCCGTGCGGCTATGCGCGCGCGTATATTCGCCACATTCTGAATGAGACCGAGCGCAAGAATATTCGCCAGTACGGTTATGGCGTACGGAGCTTCGGGAAATCGCTGGAAGAGACTTACATGAAGCTCGCCGATCAGATGGCGACGCGCGAAACGCTTGCGGAAATTCACAATCGTGTAATGGAGCTCGAACGCACGCCGCCCAAAATTTTAGACGGAGTGCCAGAGACGCTGGCGTATCTGACGGAACGGCACAGGCTGATTCTTTTCACCAAGGGCGAACCGGCGGAGCAGTCTGCGAAAGTTCAGCGCTCAGGCCTACAAGGATTTTTTGAGGCGATTGAGATCGTGCCGGAAAAAGATACGGTTACCTACACGGGGCTGATCAGCAAGCACAAAATCGTAAAAGCGCATGGATGGATGATTGGAAACAGTCCGCGCAGTGACATTAACCCCGCAATGAAAGTCGGCTTGAACGCCGTGTACATTCCGCATCAGCATACCTGGCATCTGGAACATGAGCCGGTGGTTTCCGGTTCGTCCAAGCTGGTGATTCTTCCTGCGTTTCGCGAACTGCGGTCTCACTTCTAGAGTCGTTCTCTCGCTTACGTTCTTGCGTCTCAAGTCGTAATCACCTTGATGAGGTGGTCGATGTCGCGCTCGGTGTTGTAGAGGTGCGGCGAGACGCGGATATTGCCTTCGCGCAAACTAGTGATGACGCTTTCTACGCGGAGTTTGTCGTAGAGTTCTCTTGTCTTTCCTGGAGTGCGTGCGCGGAAGCAGCCGTAGGGTCCGCGGTGCGCGCGGTCTAGTGGGCTTGCCGTGACGCAGCGGTCTTTTGGCAAACGGTCAAAGAGCTGGTCGATCAATCTGTGGTTGTGCTCTGCGACGGTTTCGGCGCCTGCTCGCAGAACCAATTCCAAACCGCCTTCCAGCGCAGCGAGGTCGTAGTAATTGGCGGTTTCGGCGGCGTCCCACCTCTTTGCGGCGTTGGCTGGACGCGGAGGCGCCGTGGCGAGGTCGGCGAAATTTTCCGCGCCTTCGACGGCCATCCAGTAGAACGGGCCAGGGCGCATTTTCGCGATGTGTTCGTGCTTGGCCCAGAAGAATCCTGTACCGAAGGGGCCGAGCAGCCACTTGTATCCGGCGCAGACGAGGAAGTCCGCGCCCATCTGTGTGACGTCCATGGGCACGGCTCCGCAGCTTTGGCTGACATCGAGGAGCAATAGCGCGCCTTGCGCGTGGCACGCTGCCGCTAGCTTTTCCGAGGCGATCTTTGAGCCGTCGTCGAAGCGCACGTGGCTGACAGAAACCAGACGGGTACGCGGAGTGAGAGCAGCGATGAAATCCTCGACGGTGTGGAATGGGCCGCGCGGCGCAACGACAGTGACCTTGATTCCTTCGCGTTCTTCCATCGGCTGCCACGTGGTGTATTGGAGGGGAAACTCGCCGCTTGCAGTGATGACTTCGTCGCCGGGCTGCCACTTCAGGCCGTAGGCGACCGCGGACATGCCGGTGCTGGCACCCGTGGTGAGCGCGACCTCTTCGGGCTTACCGCCGATGAGTTGCGCAATGGCCGCGCGCACGCGGTTCGGAACTTCAAAGAATGCGGCGTCGGGAATGCGCTGCGGGAATTTCTTCCACTCAATGGCTTCCTGTAGGCGCTTGATCGCGCCCTTGGGGATCGGGCTGTTGCCCGCAAGGTTTAGGTAGGTCACGCCCTCAAATTCGTGCCATTCGTTGCGCCAATCGACCATCTGGCCTGTCGTTGTAGCTGTTGCCATTACCCGCGCTCCTTCGCCGCTGCTCTATGGTTTCGATAGCGGAGGCGCTGGGACAAGAGCCAAATTGGAGAGCGCGACGAAGCCGGAACGATAGCCCGCCCCGGGGTTTTCCTAACTTAATGGTGCAGAGAACTCCGCCAAAATGCGCGGGAGTAAACAAGAAGCCACAAAAGGCACATACAAAAACACAACTAATAATCTCCGCGGTAATCTCCTATGGCGAAACGGGGCTGAGAAGCCCTTACCCAGGGGAGCACAAAGGAAGATGGCTATTTCCAAAGTTGAGTTGGAAGCAAAGCTCGGGACAGGTGCTTTGACCGAACATCCGCATCGTTACGGAGTGACCGTGTATTCGTTCACGGCGGCGGGAAAGGACGCTGTGAGTACTTGGCGGAAGCTCAGACAATCGGCGCCGAGTCTGGGATTTTGGCCGGTCATTTTTGGCGAGCCGAAAAATCTGGAGCGGATTTCTGAAGCTTTTGCTGGAGAGTACGCGGAGGATCCGAGGAAAACTATCCAGCGGGCGATCGGAGAAGACGTGCAAAAGTTCTTTCAAGAGCGTGCGGAAGAGTTTAGTGGTGAAGGCGCGCACGGTCAGTGGCCGAATAGCGCCGAGGCGATGATGGACTTCACCATTCCGCGGAGGATTCTGGAGCCCAGTAAATTTCACGAAATCGTAAGCATTGGACTTGTGCCAGCAGGCCATTGTTGGGAAGCACCTGGCGTGCTTTCGTTCGGCGGCTGGAACGATTGTCCCGATGCCACCAACCAAGTTGCAGTGCTTCGCTATTGGAATGAAATTTACGGCGCGGAATTTGTCGGACTGTCCGGCGATGTGATGGAGCTGGAACCGGCGCGGAAGCCTTCGACAAGAGAGGAAGCGCTAAAACTGGCGCACGAGCAATACTGGTTTTGCTACGACATCGTGGAACAGGGAGTTGGAACGATTGAAAACCTCGCCGTAGGATTGCTGACCTCGAGCGTCTGGTATTTTTGGTGGGACTAGAGTGAGTTGGGACCTATCACTCGACGATTTCGGCCGTGGACTTGCAAGATGCCGTGGTGGTGGAGTTCGCGGGCGGCGTCAACGAAAACGGCCATCACTACAAGTTGCTCAAAGCTGCGGATGCGCCACCTGCTTAGTCGTAAGCAACTCAAATGAAAGAGTACAGCGGAAACTCGCTCAGGGCTTGGGACGATTGGAATATTTTTCGAACAGGCGCTTGTGGCGATTGTCGGTGGACGTGAGCTGGCCCTTAATGAAAAGGTACTTAAGCTCGGTGGTGAGCTCCAGCGGGTCGCCGTTGGTAATGATGACGTTGGCGAGTTTACCGGTTTCGAGAGTACCGACCTGATCCGATAGTCCCAAAATTTGCGCCGGATAGAGTGTGACAGCCTTGAGCGCGTCGTCTTGGGAAAGGCCGTGAGCCGCGGCGTTGGCGGCATTTTGGCCGAGACGGCGGGCGAAGGAATTGTCAAAGCTGCCGATGGCAAATTTGACGCCGGCCTGGGCTAGCTCAGCGGGCTGGCTGAGCAAGCGATCATAGGGATCGTCTTCCTCTGTGGGCAGCGTAAGCACGGGCCGCAGGATGACAGGAATATTTTTGGAGCGAAGCAGCTCCTTCACTTTGTAGGCTTCCGAACCGCCGGCCAGAATCATTTTCAATTTTTGCTTGTCGCAAAACTCGACGGCGTTACGAATGTCGCGAGCGCGATCGGCAAAAACGAGTACTGGCAGTTGCCCACGGACAACGGGAGCGAGAGCTTCGAGTTTGACGTCACGTTCGAAATCGGACGGGCCGCCGTGGCCGATGGCTTGCGCGTAGTGGCGCGCGCGGTCCATCCAGTCCGTCAGCTCGTTGAGATTTTTTTCGTATTCCTGTTTGGCTTCAGCGTATGGACGTTCTCTGCGCGAAAACGTAGCCACATCAAACGAGCGCGTCTGAACCGTCGGGAAATTGATAGTCATGGCGACGCTGCGCTTGATTTGCATGTCGTCCATGGTCCAGCCAGCAAGGCTGAACGCCGAGGCTTGGCCGCCGAGAACAGCGCGGCTGCCGGAGGAGTCGAAACCGCCGCTGGCCGGAACGGCAAGAACTTCGGTGATGCCGGAAGCGCGCGTCACAGGGATGTGTTCGCTGGAAGGTGAGACGGCTGTGGCAGCGACGACGTCCGGATTGAAGTTGCCGGTCTCGGACGAGTCGACAGTGGAGCTGACCGCGCTGATTTCGCTTAGGCCCATCTGTGTGACGGAATCGAAAAAGCCGGGATAAACCTGGAGGCCCTTGCCGTCGATCACCTGTGCGCCGGCGGGAACTTCTACGCTCGCGCCCACCGCGGCGATTTTGCCGTCCTTAATGACGAGCGTCCCGTCATCAATCGTGGAACCGGCGAGCGTGAATATCTTCGCGTGAGTAATAGCGTAGGTCGTTGCGGCTTGCGGCGTTTGCGCGGCCGCAGTCAAACCAGCGAGAAAGCAAGCCGCGGCGACGAGCGTTGCACGATGCATGAATGGAATCCTCACTGGGCACCGCCGTTCACCGAATCCTTCGCGTCGTCACTTGCAGGCGGCTTTGCGTTTTCTTCCGGCTTCTTTTCGTCGGGTTTCTTGCCGTGCTCGCCTTTTTTCTCTTCGGACTTTTTGGCGGCGGCTTTTTCCTTAGCGATCAGGTCTTTCTTTTCCTTTTCGAGGGCGGCGCGGCCAGCGACGTCTTGGTCTCGGTCGAACAAGACGCGTCCATCGATCAAAGTCTTTTGCACGACGGCATAGGCGCTGAGCGGATCGCGGTCATAGATGACCAGGTCGGCGTCCTTGCCGACTTCGATGGAGCCGACGCGCTTGTCGATGCCGAGTTGAATGGCGGGATTGATCGTGACCAGCTTGAGCGCTTCGTCGTGCGAGAGGCCGCCGAACTTCATGGACTTGGCGGCTTCCTGATTGAGATGAGTGGCTTCCTCGGCGTCGTCAGAGTTGATCGAGACAACCACTCCGCGCCGCGTCATCAAAGCGGCGTTGTAAGGAATGGCATCGTAGGCTTCGACTTTGTACGCCCACCAATCGGAGAAAGTGGAAGCGCCTACTCCGGCTGCAGCGAGTTCATCCGCGACTTTGTAGCCTTCCAAAACGTGTTGAAGGGTGCGCACCTTAAAGCCGAATTCTTTAGCTACGCGCAGAAGCATCAGGATTTCGTCTTCGCGATAGCAGTGGGAATGGACGTAGCGCTTCCCTTCCAGGACTTCGACCAGAGGATCGAGACGAAGATCGCGGCGCGGAGGCTGCGCAGTCTTGTCGCCGGCGGAAACTTTTTTGTTGTACGCGTCCCAGGCGTTTTTGTAGTCGCGTGCCTCAGTGAACGCGGCTCGAATCGTTTCTTCCACGCCCATGCGCGTGGCGGGATAACGCTTGGGCTGACCGGGAACGCTAAAGTTGGAACGCTTGGGATTTTCACCGAGCGCAAATTTGATGCCGGGGAGCGCGCCTGCAAACGGCAGCTTGGCAGCTGGCTGTCCCCAGCGCAGTTTGATGACGACAGTCTGCCCGCCGATGGAGTTGGCGCTGCCATGAAGAATGTTGGCTGTGGTAACGCCGCCCGCGAGATCGCGGTAGATATCTATGTCGTCGGAGTTGAGCACTTCGGCAGTGTTCGCGATAGAAGATACCGAGATGCTGCCTTCGTTCACGCTGCCATCAATCGCGATGTGCGAATGGCAATCAATGATGCCGGGCGTGACAAATTTGCCTTCGGCATCAATCACCGTAGCATCCTTTGGAGCTTTGACGCTGGGGCCGACTTCGGCGATCTTGCCGTCCTTAATAAGGATGGAGCCGCGTTCGATGGTGCCTTTGGTGACGGTCAGGATCGTGGCGTTCTGAATGACGATGACAGGGCTGGAGTCCGGTGGCGTTGCCCAGGTCGCATACGAAACTCCCAGCGAGCCTAGCAGTGCTACCGCAACAGCATGAAGGCGGCGGTTCATCGCGCGTCTCCTTCGGTGAGGTCCACAGCTTCCGCGAGCGACGATGGCGCACTCGGTTTCGTTCCCGTGAAATCGATCGAGTAGCCCTCGACGCTGATGTTGCCCTTGAGCGAAGTGCCGTCATACGTGCCGGAGAATGTGACGTCGGCAAAGTGTTGTTCGATGTTGATGTTGATCACGAAATTGAAATGATCGCCACTCAGGTAGCCGCCCAAGATAGTGGCGTTCCCGCGTTTGCTGGAAAGTGTGCCGGAAATCGTGCCGTCAGACGCCATGCTTAGGTCGGCGGTAGATTCCTCTGCGCCGTCTGGAGTGGTATAGGACAATTTCCATTTTCCGGTGATGTCGCCTTTCGGCGGATCTTTAGGCTTCTCCGGCTCACGAATTTCAAAGCGCTTGCCGTCCACGAAAACAAATCTGACTTTAGTTTTTTCGTTGAAGAGGTCGCCGTCGGCCACGACGAGGTTTGCGATTTTCCCCTTTTCGATGGAGCCAAGGCGATCACCTACTCCGAAAAGCTCGGCGGGAGTCAGAGTCATTGCTCGCAAAGCGGCGTCTTCAGCCAATCCGGCGTCAATCGATCTCTTGACGGCCTTCAGCAAGTCCTTTGGATTCGCCGTTTCGCCGGAATAGAAAGCAAACTTCACGCCCGACTTCGCAAAAGCCGCTGGCGTGGAAGGCGCGCGATCGCGAAGACGCAAAGTGCGCAGCGTCGGCGTTTGATCCGGATCGGCATCCTTTTCCGCTTCCGGCCAATTCAAATTCACCAGCACCGGCATTTTTTTCGCGGCAATCTCGTCAGCCATCTCGTATCCCGCCTGGCCGCCATAGATCGCGGCGTTGACCTTCCATCGGTCGGCAAGATCGAACGCGCGGCGGATTTCGAGGGCGGAGTTGGCGGCGATCAAAACCGTCGCGCGGGCTTGCACGGCCTCGGCCAGCGCAGCTGAAGTCCGGTCATAGCGCGGCCGCGCGGTGCCCTTGGGATTCTTTTCGTACGCGGCTTCCGCTTTGGTCAGCCAATCCGTATCCAGAAATACTTGGTGCTCGTACGCAAGAACTCCCATCAGCGAATCGGGAAAATCTCTGCCAAATCCGGCCATCGGTTTTGTAGAAACCGGAATGGCCACCGGTGCCTTTACAACCAAATCGCCGGGGCGCTCGCCAGCCAGATCAAGCACTGCCGCTTGGCCGGGGAAAAATCCTGCTTTGGGCGCTGAAACTACCGTAGTGAAGCCCGTGCTGCGCCACGTTTCGATGCGCTTGTCCGCCAGGCTGACTTCATCTGCGGCGCTGCGCCACGGTGTGCTGTTCGGACGATCCTCAGGCCCGCGCGCAGGCTCTCCGGTACGTCGCGGCGGCCCCGCCCCAGCGGCTGCTTCCGCAGGCGGCGATGAAGGCGTTGCGGCGGTCAAGCCCACGTCGGTCAGCGCGTCAAGCAATCCCGGATACACCGTCAAACCCTTTCCTTCAATGACCCATGCGTCAGCAGGAATCGACACGTCCTTGCCAACAGCAAGAATCACTCCGCGTGCGACGACCACCGTCGCGTCTTCGATCGGCGGACCGGAAACTGGCACAACTTTCGCGCCACGAATCGCAAAATATTGCGGCTCGCCACCTTGCGCAAACGCCGGTTGTGCCATTGCGAGAAACACAACCGCCGCCAAAATGCCGACGAGCGCGCACAAACCAATGCGATCCAGAGTAGAACACATACCGAAACTCCTTATGGGAACGCGAAGATCTACCGACCGTCCGTCAATCGAATGGACGCATGAGGCTACTGGGAAGTTTCAGGTGAGTCAAGACGATCGCTGGGAAACTCGTAGCTCGGCAAACTGAAAAGATTGAAAGTGCTTACGGTTTTTTCTTCTTGCCGAAGAGTCCGCCGAGAGCGTTGACTGCATCAGCAGGAGTTTGGCCGCCAGTCTTTCCGACATTCGCAACCGAACCACCGGCACAGCCCAGTTGCGATTTCAGCATTCCGGCCGCGACACCGCCGACGTCCGGCACAAATTTCGGATCGGAGGCAGTACCCTGAATCAGGAATGGAATCGTAGTGCCGCCCTTGCAACTGCTGCCTTTGTTTCCACCGAGCGCGCCCAACACGCTACCAACTCCGCCGCCCGCTTCGCCGACTGCACCTACGGCTACGCCGGTAAGCGTCGCAGCCATCTTGAAGTCTAGATTGTTCTTCGAATCAAGCGTTCCGCCACCCGCCAGATTGCCGACCGTGGGGACAATAGCCAGAAAATTCTCGGCGCGCAAACCATTCGGGGCCACGTGAACTTCGGTCGTCATCTTCTCAATATCCAGATCCTTGCCGGTTTTCAGTCCCGTCAGCGCGGAAACAGCCGACATTTTCGAGCCAAGGTCAAAACCCTCGAGCTTGCCATTGAACAAGCCAATGGTTCCGTCGGTCACGAGTTTGCTGGTGGGGCCTTTGATGTTCAGATTGGTGCTGAGAGTTCCCGCATTGAGCGAAGCGCCTTTCGGCAAGTTCACGCCGATCGCCGGCAAGAATGCCTGCAAATCTTTCGCAGGCATTCCATCGCCCGCCAGCTTCAAATCCACCACGGTCGCCTCACCCTGCGACGAATAAGTTCCATTTATTTTTGCAGTCGCCGAGCCGATCTTAACGGTCGAGGGATTCAGCACACCCGAATTCTTGCGCAAGTCATACTTCGTGCTGTAGTCCACGTTCATCGGCACGCTCGCCGGAGATCCGCCCTGCACCAACAGCGCCTTCGATAACTTCGCCGTGCCTTTGGTCTGCGCAAAGCCGCCCTGGTTGGCAAGCGTCGTATCGACATCCACCAGGCCGCCCAATCCAAGCGACGGATCGAGAAAACCGGTCGTCGCCAGATTCAGATTCGAAACGTGCAGCTTCGCGTCGACCGGCGTCAGCGTCGTATCAGCCTTGTCCAACGGGCCGACATTTCCTTCCAGCTTCATGTCGCCGCCGCCAGGTAGATCCGCCGACACGGTCACCGGAAACTTCGAGTTCATCGAAAAATCCGAAGCCGTCACATTGACCTTGTCGTATGTAGTGCGCTTCTGCGAATTCGTCACGCCCAGGATGATCTTTCCGTTTTTCAGTTCCAGTTTTTTCACCGAAATATCTGGTGATGATCCGCTCGTAGAACTAGCCGGAGCTTGCTTCGCGTCCGTCTTGGCGGAAGTGCCGGATGATCCGCTGCCGCCTCCGATGGACGAATAGTTCCAATCTCCTGCCGGATTTTTCAGCAGCGTCATTTGCGGCTCGTCAATCGTGATTCCGGTAACGTTGAGCTGCTTTGAAAAAATCAGCGGCATCATTTCCACGCCAACGCTCAGCGATTTCGCCGTCAGAAATGGTGAAGGACTAAACTTCGGGTCGTCTCCAATGGAGAGATCCTTCGCTGTCAGTGCACCACGCAGCAAGGACAAGCTGAGATCGCCCACTTGTACCTTGCGGCCGAGCGCCGCCGATGCCTTCTCTTCGATGGTCGGCCGGAAGCGGTTCACCGGAATCAGAAACGGCACAACGATCAGAATGACTATGAGGACGCCGACAGCAATCAGGATGTTGCGCAAGGTACGGCTCATGTGACCTCCGCGTGGCAGGACCCTGGTCAGGGTTCTTCGCGAACCCTGTTTCGAGAGGGTCGAAAAGGGGCGGCGAAGCGGATAATACCACACGGTCATTAAATAAAAACTGCAAGAGCTTGCAGGCACTGGCCGCGCCGAGTCGGCATCTTTGCCGCTATAATGAAGACAACGGGGACGTAGCTCAGATGCATAGAGCGAGGCACTCCTAACGCCTAGGTCGCGGGTTGGACTCCCGCCGTCCCCACCACTTCCAACCATGCAAGTTGCGCGCGACAAATTTCGTGGCGCGTTGACGCTGTGCCTTCCCTGGCGTAGCCTGACCTCATGGATCTTTCGGCAGCGATGATTGCTCGAGCCAAACCTGCGTTGATTTGCACGCTCGCTTTGCTCCTGCTGGTTACGCCGGTTTGTGGCGCGTTGTGCAACGCAAATGCGTGCGACTTGGCCAAGCCTGCCGACAAGTCGCGGTGTCACGAGTCCACAAGTGCGACGGCTAGCGAACGCGCCAACCGCACCTGGCAGGCCGAAAGAAATTGCGGGCTGCAGGACTTGCTTGTTGCCCTTCCCACGGATTTCCGCAGCTCACGGCCGGATTTCTCAACTCCAGCGAACGCAACACCGGCGACAGTTCACGTCTCTTTCGAACTGGCACAGCCGTTTTCCTTTTTCGATTCTTACGAATCGGCGGCAACTGACACGTCACCCGGTACTTCTTCTTTTCCTGCAATTCCCCTGCGCATCTGAGTTTCCCGCTATTGAACTTGTCACCTTCTGCGTCCTAAGTCGGAGTCTGCGATAGCGTCGGCCTTTTTCCTGCTTTCTGAAATACGAATCACGGAGATTTTATGAGCGAATCACGTAGATCCTTCTTTCGCAATGCAACGGTTCTCGGTGCCGGCTTGATGGGCTGGGCAGAATCGCTGCGCGCGCAAAAGTCACCGGCTGCCGGCGCAAAAGGCGCAAATCAGCCGCCCAACAAGACCGCGCGAAAAAGGTCTTCAGGGCCGCCAATGCGAATGCAATCGCCGGACATCCCCGACCTGCCATTCACACTGGAAGGTGAGACGAAGGTTTTCCGGCTCATCGCCGAACCGGTCAAACGCAGGATTGTTCCGTGGAAAACGCTCGACGTCTGGGGCTACAACGGCAGTTGCCCCGGCCCCACGATTCAAGTGACGCAAGGCGATCGCGTGCGCATCCTCGTGGAGAACCGCTTGCCCGAAAGCACGTCGATGCACTGGCACGGGATCGAAGTGCCGATCGATCAGGACGGCGTGCCGTGGGTAAGCCAGCGGCCTATCGCTCCCGGCGAAACGTTCACCTACGAATTCACCGTGCATCAGGAAGGCACGTTTTTCTATCACGCGCACTCGGCGATGCAGGAAATGATCGGCTTGATCGGCATGTTCATCGCGCACCCGCGCGAAGCGCACGCACCGCAAGTAGATCACGACTACGGAATCGTCCTGCAGGAGTGGGCCGTACTGCCGAACAACTCTGTACCAAACACCGCCAACATGGAGTTCAACTGGCTGACGTTCAATGGTGTGGCCGCGCCTTTGACCACTCCTTCATTAGCGCGACTCGGCAGCCGTGTCCGCCTGCGCTTCGTGAACTTGGGCATGGATCATCACCCGATCCACCTGCACGGCAATCAGTTCGTGATCACCGGCACGGAGGGCGGTCGCGCTCCCGAGTCCACTTGGTATCCATCCAACACTGTGCTGGTCGGCGTCGCGCAGGCGCGCGTCGTCGAATTCGACGCCAAGTATCCCGGCGCCTGGATGATTCACTGCCACCTGCCACATCACATGATGAACTCCATGATGGATTTGCTGCGCGACCGGCAGCTCATGACGTCCGATCAAACCGAGCCGGCGGCGATGGGGCAGATGCAAACGCTCGCGGCGCGCGCGAAATTCCAGCACGAACATCCTTCGCCGGTTGCGTCTGACGCCGAAAAAATTCCCGGATTCCCCCAAGACGCATTTATGGAAATGGGCATGGACGCGCTCGTGCAAAAACCGGAGACGCATGGCCTGCCCAAGAACTGGAGCGCCGGAATGATGGGAATGATGACGATGGTCCGTGTGCTGCCCGACAAGGAGTTCGACGAAATCGCGCAGATGCAGAAGTCCGCAGCGCCCGCGAGCAAGGAGGCCAGCCATGAACATCATTCATGAGCGTTTTCCGCTGGCCTTGGTTCCGATGCGACTTGCCGGAGCGTTCCTTTTTGTGACATCGGCCGCCGTTGCACAGCAGTCCGACCCGCCGGCTATGCAGATGCAGCACGAGCATCAGGCGCCGGCTCAAGTTCGCGCGCCGGAATTTCCGCGGCTTGGCCGAGCACAGACGAAAACTGGTTCAGAGAACCTTTTTACGCTGGATCGCGCGCTCGAAACTGCCCGGCAACACAATCCCACGCTTCGCCAGGCCGAAGCCGGGATCCGCGCCGCTCGTGGTCGCGCGCAACAGGAAGGTCTTTATCCGAACCCCACGATTGGTTATTCCGGTGATGAAATTCGTGGCGGGGAAACGGGCGGCGGGAAGCAAGGCTTCTTCGTCGAACAAACCATCGTGACCGGCGGCAAGCTTAATCGCGCACGTGAAGTTTTCCGCAAAGAAACTCAACTCGCCGAAATCGAAGCGGAAGAACAGAAAATTCGTGTCGAGACTGCGGTGAAGATTGCCTTCTATCGCGTGCTTGCCGCTCAGGAGTTGGCCGATGCACGCGCCGACCTTGCTCGCATCGCGCGGGAATCGCTGGAAACCGAGCGCCGTTTGCAAAATACCGGGCAGGCCGACGAAACGGAGGTGCTTACTGCGGATCTGGAGGCTCACCGCATGAAGCTTGCCGCCCGCACCATGGAAAACACTTTGCGTGAAGAATGGCGCGCCATGGCGTCCGTTCTCGGCCAGCCGGAACTTCCGCTGCAAACGGTTAGCGGCGATCTCGAACGCGGATGGCCTGAACTGGATGAACATCAGGTAGACACGGTCGCCACGCAGAGTCCTGCCACGCGCATCGCGACGAGCGCCGCTGACCGAGCCAACGCGCAACTCGCCCGCGCTGAACATGAAAAGGTGCCGGACATTCTTGTTCGCGCGGGGCTCGACTACAATCGCGAGCCGCTCGACAATCCGCTGCTCACCACCGGCTGGCAATGGAACGCTCAGGTTGCCGCCGAGCTTCCCATTTTCAATCGCAACCAGGGAAATATCGCCGCCGCGCGCTCTGATATCGAACGCGCTGAGGCCGAAAAGCAGCGGGTTGCTCTGACCCTTCGCGAGCGCGCTTCCACCGCTTTCGACGAATACGCAAACGCACGGCTTACAGCGGAAGAATACCGCGAGTCGATTCTTCCGCTCGCCAAGAAATCCTATAACCTCATGTTCGACCGCTATGGAGAAATGCTCGCCTCATTCCCCCGCGTCGTCGAATCCAAGCGCAAGCTTTTCGAACTGCAAAGCGAATACATTGCTTCGCTCGAAACGGTCTGGACTACCGGCCTCTCGCTGCAGGGTTTCCTGCTCACCGACGGCCTGGAGGCGCCGACGCAGCCTGGCGAGATGGACCGTACCATCCGCGAAACCAACCTGCCGACGCCCGAGCGTGGGCGCTTGCCCTGAGGAGCGCTCAGCAAAGCAAAGGGTGCCCTGAGCAATTCCAGCAGCAGAAAGCTGCTTGTCCCAGGTTACAATAGCGCCAGTGGCGACTCCGCCACACTAGTACGCTAGTCCCGTTGACCCGCCAAAAACTCGCTCGCTACCGTCAAACTGGGCGCAGAGGTGTCTCCGGCGGACGTTTCGACGCTGCCGACCTCTGCATGGGTCATTCTAGTCGTCAAACGCTTGGCGCGAGTCTTCTCGCGACCGCCGCGTATTGGTATGAGCGCAACTTTAACGAAAGCGGGCCGCTACGAAATCACCGGCGAAATCGGCCGCGGCGCCATGGGTGTCGTCTATCGCGCCAATGATCCGTTCATCGGGCGCACGGTTGCCGTAAAGACGCTGCAAATCTCCGAACAAGGCACCGGACTCACCAAGGAAGAACTACTCAACCGGTTCCAGACGGAGGCTCGCGCCGCTGGCTTGCTCACGCATCCGAACATCGTCGTGGTATATGACGCCGGCGAGGAAGAAGGACTCTTCTTTATCACGATGGAACTGGTCGAAGGCAAGAGTTTGCAAGCTCTGCTTGACTCCGGGCAGCTCTTCCCCTTCCCCCGTGTCCTCCGCATCATGGAGCAAGCCTGTTCCGCGCTTCAGTTTGCCCACGAGCGCAACATCGTACATCGCGACATCAAGCCCGCCAACTTGATGCTCACGCCGGACGACACCGTCAAAGTGACTGACTTCGGCACGGCGAAAATTCTGCAATTCGGCACGGTCAACCAAACCGCTCACGTGATGGGCACGCCGAGTTACATGTCGCCGGAACAGGTCAAAGGTAAGGTGGTCGACGGCCGCAGCGATATTTTTTCTCTCGGCGTACTGCTCTATGAAATGGTTACGGGAGAAAAGCCGTTCCCCGGCCAGAACATCACCACCGTCATCTACAAGATCGTGAACGAAGAACCGGTCGCCCCGCGCGAGCTTGATCCTTCGATTCATCCTGGTCTCAACGCCATCATTCTGAAAGCGCTGGCGAAGGAACCTGCGCAGCGTTATCAACACTGCCGCGACCTGATCGAAGATCTCCGCAACTACCGTTCGCTGACCAACGTGGAAAATCCCCGCGCTACACTGCCGCTCGGAATCGGCTCGCCGCATTCGCATGCAGCTACCCAGACGCTGGATGCGCAGGTCGCAGCCGCTTCTCGATCTTTGAACTCTCGCTCCGCCGGCCCTTCGCAAACTCCGGTCGTTCGCCGCACTGGCTCACTGCACACTCCCCAGCCTGAATCGGAAAAGAAAAACACGCTGGCTACGGTGCTAGCCGCAATATTCTTGGTCGGCGTGATCGTTTTCGGTGCGCAAAAGATTCGCCCAGTGGTTGAGGCCGCGCGCCACCAGAGTGCTTCCGACGAACCGCAGGGCGACGTGATCGAAGGCCCAGTCGCGATCAAGGCCACAGAACCCGTGAAAGCTGCCGATCCGGCGTCAGTTCCTACTCTAACTAATGATTCTTCGGCAGTTTCTGCAACTTCGTCGCGCGCGCCCGCGAAGAACGTGCCCGTATCCAAACCCGCTAATCTCAACTTTCTTACTCCCGCGGCCGCTCACTACAAAGGACGTATCGAACAAGTAGCCGCTGAAAAACATTTGCGCCTCTCCGTTACCGGGACCGGCTCGACGCTGACGCTTTCCGGCAAACTGCGGCCCGCCGATCATAGCGATCTTCTGAAATTCCTTCGCAATGCGCCGTCCGGCGTTCAGGTTGTTGACGACATTCAGTACGACGACAGCACTCCCCCGCATTCGAATTCGTCCGTCGCCACGGTCGCCTCCGTTCGAATCGTGACCAACATCTCGGGAGCAGTCGCTTCTCTCGGTTCAGGATCCTCGCCAGCGCGCCAGTGCGAAACCCCGTGCACTTTTTCAGGACTTGATCCCGGCGACTACAGCTTGCAAGTAAGAAAATCCGGTTTTCAACCCGTGCAAACGGCCTTGCAGCTGCGTTCCGGCGACTCTCTCGAGCAAAAGATTCAGCTGGAACCGCTCTCGCAGGGCCTGTTCATCGCATCGCAACCAGCGGGTGCCGACGTTTTTGTCAATGGCGACAAGCAGTCAGGCCAGACTCCACTCACCATCCCGCTAGCTCCGGGCAAATACAATCTCGTGCTTCGTCTTGCCGGCTACGACGCCTACTCCGGCCAAGTCGAAGTTCGCGCCGACGGCCAAGCGAAAGTGAACGCCGAGCTTCATCAGAAAAGCAACCGCATCGCATGGGCTCAGATCAGCTCGTTTCCCGAAGGCGCCGAAATCTGGCTCGACGGCACCGACACTGGACAGCGCGCTCCTGCACGAGTCGAAGTTCCGTCCGGCATCCACAATATCGTTCTCAAACTCGATGGCTATCAGTCCGCCCGCCAAGTCATTCAAGCCAGCGAAGGCGGCACGATTCCGGTTTCAAAGATCCTAACGAAGAGCCACTAACCCGCCCCTCAGCATTCCAATAACGTAACGAAACGTTACGTTATTCGCTAACGAGTTTTAGTACTATAATTGTCAAGACCTTCTGTTTCTTGCATTTAGGAGTAGCCTCCGGCGGCCCCAAGATTGCCCTTCTATCATGTCTCGCCGTGCCTTCCGGCGAGCTTGAGGCGTGGTCCGGGCCCTTAGCGTTTGCTTGACAGTTGGATTCCGAATGAACCTCTTTCGCAAATGGGCCCCAAAGCACGTCGCGCCAAAAGCAGCTCCGGCGCAACGAGCCCAGCACAATGACGAGCCGCTTGCCGTTGTCGCGGAATTCCCTGCTCTCGCAAGCTCCGGTTTAGAGTCGGGGATTCAAGAGGCCCATGGCGCGCTGCGTGAATTGGTCATCCTGTTCCATAACAAGCGGCTCTATCACCACACCCACCCCAAAAGCCAGGACAGCCTCAACCAGGCTTACGAGAGGCTCCTGCGCCTGGCTCAGATCATGAATGGCGTGGAATTCCGCATCGAACGAGACGCGATCGTCGTGCCAAAGCTCAGCGAAGCTCCCCTTCCCGATCCCAAGGCTGAACTGCGTCATCTAGTTCTGGATTTTCAACTGGCGGGTATTCAGACGCTGGTCATCTTGCGCCAATTTCATATCGGCGAACTGGACACGCTCGCCCAACTGCTGCGCGCTTCATTGCTAAAATCGGACGTGTCGTCCAGGAAGAATCGCAGCGCATGGTGGACGGCCAAGCTCCTCGAATTCGGAGTCGAAGGCATTCAGGTGAACGCCCAAACGGACCGCAAAGTAGACACGGTGCTCGCAAGCCTTATCGCGGCCCTGGTGGCATTTGGAGGAAATACTCCCAGCGAGAACGCAGAGGCGCCGATCTTAGCTCCAACAGCGGATAGCCTCTCCGACGTGCTCCGGCTGATCGCTCGGCTAACTCCGCCGCTTGAGAGCGCTCGTGGCCTTTCTCCGGAAGAAGCGGCCCGCTCCATCCACGCCGCTCTTGCCGAAGCGAATCACGATACGGTGCATCTGTTGCTCAGCGCCATTTCTCACCACGCTCCGAAGGAAGCGGAAGCTCCGCAGCCCTATCTGGTGCGCCTTTCCGAACAGATCATTTTCGAATTCCTCAATGCCGAATTCTCCGCGGGCGCGTTGCCGCCCCAGGAGGTGCGCAAGCAACTCCGCGCGCTCGGCGAAGTATTGGTTTCCTCGGGTGGCTACACCGGACCGCATTCATCGCAGCATCTCTCCTTGCTCGCCCGCGTGTGGGCCGATGAAAAACATCGCGAAAAGCTTTTCGAACGGTTTTGGACCGAGTTGCCGCCGCGTGAAAAGTCGCAGGCCTTGCGGGGAACTGACGTCTGGTGCGTTCCAGTCCCTGCGATTCGCTCAGCGCTTTCCCAACTCGCCGAATCAGGAGCCGATGCTCCTCGCCGCGAAGCCCGCAACATTCTCCTGAACTATACGCGCCGGCTGGAAGTTCCGGACGCAGGAGTCCGCCGTAATGTGGCCGTAGGCCTCAGCGAGCTCTCCGCCGTCGTTGAATCGCTCTGGCCGAACCAGCTGCCGGAAGAACTGAGCCGCGTCGCGCTGAAAACTCTCGAGCATGAAACGGCGCCCGATACAGCCGCACTGCTTTCCGCTTTCCTCGAAATGCTCGGCCGCGTAGCTGTCACACGCGGTGACTTTGCCGGCCTGGAAAATATCTTGCTCGGTCTGGAGAAGGCCCCTCGCGAACCTCAGTTTGAACACATGCATGCCCTGGCTCAGCGGCTCATCGCTCAGGATCGATGGAATCTGCTGGTGGATGCCGCGCTCGCGAATCGTGCACTCGACCCGAGTTTGCCCCGCTTGCTGATCCGCGACCCGGAGCGTTTGCTCGATCGCCTGACGATTTTGCTGAACGAGCCGCGCGGCGCCGAGGCGCTCTCTGCGATGGCGCGACTACTGCGAACAATTGGCGTTCCAGTCCTGAATCTCCTCGAAACGCGTTTGTACGAAGCTCGCAAACAGCGTGTGAGCGCCGCGATCAAATTGCTCGCCGCCGCCGACCCCGAACGATTGCTGCGCGGATTGCCTCGAGCTCTCGCCAGTTGGGAATGGAATTTGCAAGACCTCGCGGTGAGCGAACTTTCGCGTCCGGCAAACGCTACATCGGCCCGCAGCGCCGCTTTCGTTTTCGCCACACTGCTTACGGAAGCGAATGCGCTGGTGGTGCCGATGATGATCGACCACATCGGCTTGGCGCAAGAAACCTCAGCCATTCCCGAGCTAATGCAGATTGCAGCCGGAGGGCATGAACAACTAACGGATCAGTATGTCCGCATCAAGGCCATCGAGGCGCTGGCGCGGATGCGCGTAGGCGAAGCGGCCGACCTGTTCAGACAGCTCAGCGGAAGGCGCGACGGCCTGACGTATGCGGAACCCTCTGGCTTGCGCTCCGTGGCGAGCGATGCGCTGGCTCTGATGGAAAACCGTCCAGCGGCGGCGCAGGTACGCGCGACGTACGAATACGCTCCGCAAACTGGAGGGAACTTCAACGTCCCGCGCAGATATTCGCGGGTGCCGCTGGAAGCCCCGCTGAAAGCGCAAATCCAGGGCGGCCAAGCCGCTGCCATGGCGCGCGTGAAAACCATCAGCCTCGGCGGTGTCTATCTTGAGTCGGTGAAAAAGCTCAACGTGGGCGACACCATACGCCTTGAGGTCCGCTCGGGCTTGCGTAAGATTCATTTCACCGCGGTCGTCCGCAATTCCGGCCCCGACGGCAACGGCGTCGAGATCGTCCACATGCAGGGCGACGACCGCGACAAACTCCGCAAGCTCGTTCAGCGCGGTTTGAAAAGCTAATCGCTCCAAAAAACCCTGCGACTTCCTCATATCAGCCCATCAATCGGATGAAGCCCCTCGCTCGTGCCGTTCGCAAGGCGTGACGGAAAGTACGCACGCACCTAAGCTCAAAAAAGTTTTGAGTTGCAATGGGGTTTGCTATCAAGTAAAAGCCGAGTAGCCAACCATTTACGATAGTTTGTCGGTACGGTACTTTGTTCGTGGGGCACCGCTCCACGGCCGCTAGGGGTAGCGGAGATTCGGAACGCACAATTGGTTTCTGCTGGCGTGCAAGGTTGCCGCAACGGCTCCCCTGTGCGCCTTGACGGCAGCGATATAGATGTCCGGAGGTAGTGATGAAACGCAATCAAACGTTGTCGGCGTTGATGATTTTGCTCGCGCTCATTCTGTCGGGTGCAGGGCGCGCTTCGGCGCAGAACACCGCGACGTTGTCCGGCGTAGTGAAGGACCAGCAGGGCGGCGGCATTCACGGAGCCAAGGTCACCCTGACCAGCAAGAGCACCGGCGCCGAGCGGACCGCAGTTTCGAGCGACGAAGGACGTTACACCTTCGTCGCGTTGGTGCCCGGAACGTACAAGATTTCCGTGGACGCCGGCGCTAGCTTCAGCGTCTTTGAGCAGGAAGGACTGACGGTCACTGTTGGACAGGAAGCCGAATTCGACCCAGTGCTGAGTATCCGGGGCGTGGCCACTACGACGACCGTCACGGCGGAAACCACGTTAATCGAAGAAAACAAGACCGAAGTATCGAACACGGTGGACCAGCGGCGAATCGACAATCTCCCCATTAACGGCCGCGACTACAAGAACTTTACGCTGACCGACTCCCGCACCACGCGCGATGTTTCTCCAACCATCGGCCCGGCTCCCAATAGCGGCCTCAACATCGGCGGCGCGCGTGCCCGCTCCAACATGGTCAGCGTGGACGGTGCTGATGCGGTGGATAACTCCGTGAACGGCATCCGCGCAACGGTCTCTCAGGAAGCCGTCCAGGAATTCCAGATGGTCCTGAGCAACTACAACGCGGAGTATGGGCGCGCAACCGGCGGCGTCATCAACATCGTCACCAAAAGCGGTGGCAACGAATTTCACGGTGACGCGTTCGTTTACGGCCGCAACAAATCGTTCCAGGCACGTAACCCGTTCTCCGGCCAGATCGATCCTGCGACTGGCGACCTGGTTCCCGTGAAGCAGCCCTACACGCGCATTCAGACCGGGCTAACGCTTGGCGGCCCAATCAAAAAAGACAAAACCTTCTTCTTCGGCTCCTATGAATACACGCAGCGTGAAGAAACCGGATTTTCGAGCATCGGCATCAACAACTTCGGACTGGTAAACGCAACCACACAGTTCGTCCCCGGTGTCACTCTGCAAATTACGCCCGCGCAAGACGCAGCGGTACAGCAGTTGCTGCAGCAGGCAGTGACAACCGGAAATCCCGCGCTTGCACAGCTTGCGGCGCAATACGAAGTGTTCATGGGCTCAGCTTCGAGCGTCGCTCTAAACCGCCTGGACTACGGGCTGGTCGCAACTGGCCTTGGGTTACCAACACTTCCGGGTTCGCAGTTTCCGATTCCCGTCGCTTGCCCCGTCGGCGAAACAATGAATGACAGCGCCAACACCGGCACTCCTCCAGTTTGCCAGGCCGGCGTCTACGCCGCCCCTCTACCGGCCTCATATGTCGGGCTCAATTCGATTCGCGGAAACTATCCCGTAGAAGAAAAAACCAGCCTGTGGTCAGCCAAGCTCGACCAGAACTGGAGCGCAAACAACCACTCCTTCCTGCGCGTTGGCGTTTCGCCCTCGCTCGTCACGGGACTGCCGTCCACTTCGCAGAACCAGGTCTTCGGACAAAACTCCGGTTCGCGCGCGGGTTACAACCAGTCGCGCGATCTGAACATCACCTTCCAACACGACACGATTACGAGCGATTCCGCGGTGAACCAGTTTCGCTTCCAATTCGCGCGGCGCGGATTGCATTTCGGCTTTTCGCAGTTGCCAGGCGGAGGCGACATCGGCGTGAACATTCCGGGATTCGCTTATTTTGGTCGCGAGCCGTATTCGACGGTTGACCGCATCGAGCGCCGCATCGAATTTACCGACACGATAGCCAAAACTTTCGGGCGCCACACCTTCAAATTCGGCGCGGATTACAACCTGATCCAGTTGCGCTCGGCCAAGGCACAAATTTTCGAGCTGGACTTCGGCGGCGTCGCCAACTTCGGCGGCATTTCCGCGGGCACTTTCAACAGCAATTTTGCGAGCCTGCCGGGCGCGACAGGCCTGCAAGCCTACGGCCTTGGAATTCCGACGACGTACATCCAGGGCATCGGCAATTCCAACCAGCCCTTCGACAACATTCCGATCGGCCTGTTTGCCCAAGACTCCTGGAAAATCAGCCGCAAGCTGACCCTGAACTATGGCGTTCGCTACGACGTTGAAATCACGCCATTGTTTGCCCCAGCGACGGCCGTGAACGCCGCTGCAGAAAAAGCGTTGGGCGTCGTGGAAGGCATTCCGCGCGACTACAACAATTTCGCCCCCCGCGTCGGCCTGGCGTGGGACCCGACGGGAAGCGGCAAAACTTCGGTTCGCCTTGGCTATGGACTTTTCTACGACCATCCGCTCCTGGCGATCGCATTCAACTCGGTTACAGCGGACGGAGGACGCTCAGTGCAGCTGTTGTCGGCCGGCGGTACACCTTCGGCTTGCGGTCTGCTGCCCGGAACAGATTGCACGGCATTCCCCAGCGCAGGAACGGACAGCCCGGCAAACCTGAACGGCTCATCGATTTTCCAGGGCGTATTGAACGCCGGCTCGACAAACACAGTGTTTTCTCCGTTGTCTCTGGCGTATCTGCCCAGCCAGCAGCGATTCGATCCGCTTGCTTCCAATTCCCTCTTCGCCAACCAGAATTATCTGAACGCAGGCTTCCCGTTGCCGATCTTGCCTTTCACTTTGCCCGTCGCTTCGAACTTCAAGTACGGTTACGCACAGCAAGGCAATCTAACGATTGAACGCGCGCTTTCTAACTCGTGGAAAGTCAGCGTCGGCTATCAATACACGCGCGGCATTCACTTGAACCGTCCGGTGAACGTAAATTCCACCGATCCTGTTTTGCTGGATCAGAATGCCCTGAACGCCGTCGCGGCCGGTCTGAGTGTGAGCAACCCTGTCACGGTGACAGTGCCATCGGGTTCCGTCGCAAACGCTGGTTTTTGCACGCTGAATGTCATACAGCCATCGGTGCTAGGCGTCCTAAGCAATTGTCCCGCGGGGCCCTTTGCAGGCTTGAACGGAAGTTTCGTTGGCACTCCAGCCGTCTTCAATTTCTTCAGGCCGTCGGGACCTAACCCGTCCTTTGGTGGTCCCGGTGCAGCCAATTATGCAGGCCTGGTGCAATTGGCTGGGCTGGCCGGTTATCCCACTGGAATCGGCGTGCCGGTTCCATTCAACAGCGTGGACGCACAGCTTTCCGATGCCAGTTCGTGGTATCACGCACTTACCTTCAACGTGCAGAAGCGCTTCTCCAAAGGCTTCGAACTGCTCTCGAGCTACACCTATTCGCATTCGATCGACAATGGAACCGACTTGCAATCCACTCTCGAGCCCCAGGACAGCCGCTTCGCGAATCTGGAAAAAGCGAACTCCGTGAACGACCAGCGTCATCGCTGGGTGACCAGCGCCATCTTTACCACCGGAGCCCCAAGAAGCGGCGACAGCGCGTGGCGGCGCTTCCTCAGCGGTTTCACGTTTGCTCCGCTGATCGAAGTCTCGTCGGGCCGCCCTTTCAACGTGATCACTGGAGAAGACACGCGGCTGGACCTCGGCGCGTCCGAAGCGCGGCCGTCCGTCGTCAGTAGCGGTGGCACAACATCTCCGTTCATTTCTGGCGTGCAGTTCGGCGTGGCGGATGTCTGCCTCACAAACTCAGGAACGCCTTTCAACGTGCCGTTCTTCACGCCGCCAGCAGGCTGCATCGGCAACCTCGGACGGAACGCCTTTACTGGACCTGACTTCTTCCAGATTGACATGCGGTTGTCCAAGAGAATTCCGCTCGGCGAACGGTTGAGCATTGACTTAATCGCGGACGGCTTCAACATGTTGAACCGCACAAACATTGCTGCCGTGAATCAGCTGTGTGATCCATCGGCCGGAGCGACTTGTCTCGCGGGTCAGCCGACCGCGGCCTATGACGCTCGCCAGTTCCAGTTCGCACTGAAACTGCACTGGTAGGCTCGCTTCGAACACTGTTTGGGAAATGGCTCCGCTCTTTGGCGGGGCCATTTCTTTTGCGGGTTTGCCGTAGCTGCGCAACCCGGTAGAGTAGAGTTACCGTTTCCCGCAATAACTGGGGAGAAGCTATGTCTGGGATCCTGATTGTCGCGGTGTTTGTGGCTCTGGCGCTGGTGGTTTGGGTAGCGCTGCAGAGCCTTGCCGCGCAGAAAAAAAACGAAGTCGTTGAATCGCAGATGAGCGAGCTGCGCCGCGACCTGCAAACGGTGGCGACGGCGCAAGCGCAAGCTGCGGGACAGATTTCTACGTTGACGTCGAGCGTCACCACGCGGCTCGATGCCGTGAGTCGCTCACTGACCGACGGCGTCGCTAAGTCCGCTGACATTTCCGCGCAAGGCCAGTCAGCGATGCGCGAAGAACTAAAGAGCACGCAGACGTTAATGCAGCAAATCTACAAGCAGTTGGGAGAGTTTCAGGAAGTGAGCCGCGGATTGAGCACAGCGCAGCAGTCGCTCGAATCGGTTCTGGGCGGCGCAAAAACGCGTGGCATTCTCGGCGAAGTTACGCTTGATCGCTTGCTGGAAGATTCCTTGCCTTCATCGCAATACGGCACACAGTACCGGTTCGCGAGTGGCGAAGCGGCGGATGCCGTAATTTTTCTGCGCGACCGAAAACTGCTTGCGGTCGACTCCAAGTTTCCGCTGGAAGCGTTCCGGCGCATCCAGACCGACGGTGACGAAGCGCGCCGCACCTTTGCCAGCGCAGTGAAAGGTCACGCGGATTCCATCGCCAGAAAATATATCCGCCCGGAAGAGAACACGCTGGACCTGGCGCTGATGTTCGTGCCGTCGGAAAGCGTCTATTACGAACTGCTGCAAACTTCGGACAGCAAAGGCCAGCCTCTCGACGAATACTGCCGCGAAAAACGCATTGTTGCAGTTTCGCCCAACACGCTCTACGCGCATCTCTGTGTGATCGCGATGGGACTGCGCGGCATGCAGATTGAAGAAAATGCGCGCCGCCTGTCGAATGGACTTTCCGGTTTGCAGAGGCAGCTTGGCAACTTTGTGGATGCGTTCGACAAGGTCGGGACACATTTGAAGAATGCACAGAACAGCTATCAGGAGGCGGGCAAGCGGCTGGACCGCACCGAACTGGCTCTCGAAGGAATGCTGACGAGCGGAGATTCTTTGGCGGGAGCGCAAGCGGAGCTGCCCCTGAACAATTCGAACGCAAATGGAGCGAACCCCACGTCCGGCGCAGGTGCGGGCGGTGAAGGCACGAGCGAGAAATCGGACGAACCGCAGCGCATGCTAGGACTTTCCGCGGACAACTCCCGGTAACAACCGAATCGAAACCAGAATATTGCCGCGCTGCTTTCCGGTGAGCGGAAAAGCGGCAGTGTTTTGCGCGCCGCCTGAAGAAGTCGCGCGCGCGGGATTTCCGCCCGCCAACTCAGCAACATTGGGTGCAAGATTGCGCGCTTCGAGCGTCACAGGCTCAGTGGTCCCGCTAATGCGCACAGTGAGCATGCGCTTTTCTCCCGGTTTCAGCGCGGATGTATCCGCCTGGAGCCCGAGCTCGAGAAAGATGATTTTTGTCCAGCCTGCTTCGGCCTTATTGCAGGAAACGCTGACCTCCGCGGAGCCATCGTCGAGATCAGACGGCGGCAGAATCGCGAGCGATTCGGAAGAAGACGCCAGCACCAGCGCGGGATGTCCGTTGATTTGAACGGCGTTCTTATCGGCGTCGCCGCAGAAGCCGTGGCCCTGCAGTTCGAAGCGGTCGCTCAGCGAAGCGAAGTGTGGTGCGCGGTCAACTCGCGTGGGGCTCTGGTCGGCGGACGCGGCGATCACTTCGGTCTGTACCCGGCCGGGCCGGCCTTGAATCGTGGCGTAAAGAATTCCTTGCGTTAGCGGCGCTACAAAAGTCGCGCGGCCTGTGGAGTTGGTGGTGACGTGGTCCCCGTTCGAAAAAGCGACTGTGACATTCGGCGTTAAACGCCCGCCAGCGTCCAGCACGGCGAGAGTGGTGCGATCGCCGGAAACCATCTTGCGCGGCAGCAGAAGGATGCGCGCGTTCTTCGCGGAGGGCGCCTGCTGCGCCTCCGCAATGCACGGCGACACCATCGCTGCAAGTAGCAGCATGGCAGTGGCGAGGCTGGTGCGGTGCGATGCCATGTCATCTCTATGGTACCGCGGCATTGTAGGTGAGAAGAGGAGATCGGGCCAGTGGCGCCACTTCATGCGAGTTTTACGAATGCTCTCGCTGCGTCTCAGCGTGATCTGGCTCAACCGGCGAGTGGTAGAGAATCACATTCCGGCCCGGAACGCCGGCGGATAGGCGGCGTAAGCGATAAATGAAAGGCCGCGGGCGCGGGCCTTCCGCAACGGATTCGAGCCGGTAGTAAATACTGTCCACGCGAATAACGCGCGGCGGCGTCCACTCCGTTTTTGCTCGCGACGAACGAATCTCCAAAATCGAGTCTGCGCCTTCAGCTAATTCCGTCAGTTCATCGGGAAGTTCCGGCAAGCCTGTCGTTTTCGCGGCGTGCATTGTGGCCTGGATGAAGGAACGCAGCTGCTCTCGTCCACTCGGCGTGAATTGCGCAATGCCCTCCGCCGGCCTATGCGTGAACTTGCCGTGGCACCAATCGGCAAACGCGAGAACCCACATCGGCAAAATCTGCTCGATTGAGATGGCTGCAACGATGCGTGTTAGGCCTTCGATAAAGAAGCTGGCCAGGAGCCACGTGAGCGGATGGATGCACCAGATCACAAATGCGGTGAGGCCAAGGACATGAGGATCATAGTCCGCTGTTGGACCATTGTTGAGAGCGGAATCGAGCGCTTGCGCCGCCCACGTGGTGACTGAGTGCGAGTACCAGTAGACCAGCGCTACGACGGCAAAGATGGATTCCAGGATTCCGCTGAGAATGGCAGCGGATACCCAAGGGACGCTCTCCTCGGGAATTGGCGAGACGGCGCGCCAGCGGCGCGGCAGGAGGGATAGGGGTATCCCGGGGACGACTTTCCACATAGGCGATGCGAGCCGGGCGGACGGACTGGCATCGAAAGCGCCCAGGTTCGCTCCATTTAGTCTGCTCCATTGTCAGGCGCGCGAAGGGCATCTGTAGCTAAATAGTGAGTAATCAGTAGGTCGCAACGCCTTTCGCGAGGTTTGGCGACCTGTTAGCTTGAACTATTGACAGCCCGAAAGGGTGCGGGTGCGGTTGTCTGCGCTCGCGGACCCGGGGAGACCCTTTGCAAGTCGCCAGCGGTGGCGCCACCGACGTGGGGATGGTGCGCACCAACAATGAAGATAGCTACCGGATCATGGGCGCTTTGAACCTTTTCGTGCTGGCAGATGGCATGGGCGGTGAGGCGCACGGCGAGGTGGCAAGTTCCCTGGCCGTTGAAACGGTTGTGAAGCATTGCCTGGAAGGCCAGCAAAATCCCAACGCTCCCCTCAGTGGAGAGGAAAAGCCAGGGCTTACCGAAAAGAGCCGACGACTGGCTAGCGCAGTGCACCTGGCGAATCAAGAGGTATTCGCATCGGCATCGCAGAATGCCGAACAGCGCGGCATGGGAGCTACGCTAACGGCGGCGTGGATTGACGATGTGAATCTGAGCGTGGCGCACGTGGGAGACAGCCGCGTGTACCTGCTGCGGACGGGAGTGCTGCAGCAACTGACGAGCGATCATTCGCTGGTGGCGGAACAAGTGAGGCGGGGAATTCTTACGGCGAGCGAGGCTGAATCGAGCACGATGCAGAACGTTTTGCTGCGGGCCCTGGGGACGCAGCCGGAAGTGGAAGCGGACATCGAGCAGGTGGGGCTTTTTCCAAACGACGTGTTGCTGATTTGCTCGGACGGATTGACGCGCATGGTGACCGAGCCGGAGATCGCAGGCGCGCTGCAGTCCGAACCCGATCCGCAAAAAGCGGCGGAAAAGCTGGTCAAACTGGCGAATGAAGGTGGCGGGGTGGATAACGTGACCGCCATTGTGGTTTCCCTGAAGCCCGAAGCGAAGGGCTGGTTTTCCTGGCTGCGCAGTGGGGCGAACAAATCCGTGGGCGGCAATGGCACCGCCGGAGGGCACTGAGATGGCCAAACTGTCTCTGATGTTTGAAAACAAACTGGTGAAAGAAGTGCCGATCGGCGCAAAGCCGGTGCGCATCGGGCGTTCACCGGACAACGACATTGTTGTGGACAACCTTGCGGTGTCGAACGATCACGCGCGTGTGTACTTCGACGCAGGCCGGTTGGTTGTAGAAGACCGCGGGAGTTTGAACGGAACATTCGTGAACGATTTGCGCGTGGAGCGCGCGACGCTGCACGACGGCGACTCGATCTGGATCGGCAAACATCACATCAAAGTCGATGCGATTGCCGATGCGCCGCTGCAGTATCAGTCCCCGAAGAAAGCTTCGGCGCCGATGATCAACGAGACCATGGTGCTGGATACCAAGGTACGGCGCGAGATGCTGCAGCAGGCAGCCGCGATGGGCGAGCGGACCCAGTTCGCTTCAGACCGAATTAAGGTGCCGACGATTGTGGTGCTTTCCGGCAGGACCGACGCGAAGGAGTACATCCTGACGAACCGGCTGACCACCATTGGCAAGTCGGCGATGGCGACCATCAAGCTTAAGGGCTGGTTCAAGCCGGCGATGGCGGCGCAGATCAATCAGCGCGACGACGGCTACTACGTGGGGTCGGGAGCGAAAATTCCGGCGGTGAACGGCGTGGCGATTTCCGGCCCGACGAAATTGAATGATGGGGATTTGATTGAGGTGGCCGGGGTACGGGTGAACTTTATCGTGCGGGAGTAGCGTGTGGCCCCCTCCCCCTCGGGTGCTGTTCCTAAGTGCTTGAAAACACAGGCTTGCTGAAATGTGAAGAGCTGACGAGTATCAAACGAAAGGACTTACGGGCCTGAATTTTGCAAAAGTAACAAAGCGCACGAGACTTAACGGAGTTTGATCAGCCAGACGGACGGCGCGAGGCGTAGCTATCTACAAGTTATCTACACCACGCGGATACGATAAGAGCCAAGGGAAAGCTGTGATGCGGGGCCTTCCAGCAAGAACATCCCTCTCTGACGACGTAATAAATCGAAATGGCTGAAGCCACGCCGAAATGGTCGGCAGGACGGCTGGGGTTTGGCGTCTATGAACTGCTGCTGTCCTGGTGGCAGCATCGCGTATCGTTCCTGATTAGCCTAGGACTAACCGTTCTCGCACTGGTGGTGTACTTCTTTTCGTTCTTTGGCGAAAGCTCGAGACCGATCCTGGGATTTCTGCAGCGGCTGGAAAACTCTTCGCTGGACATGCGGTTTGCTTACCGGCCTACGAGCGCAACGCCGGTTGACCCGCGCATCGTTATCGTTGATATCGATCAACACACCCAGGAAGTGTTGGGCAAGTGGCCGTTCTCGCGAGTGCATTTCGCGCACTTGCTGGACGCTTTGCGCGAAGGCAAAGCCAAGGTCGCGGCGTTCGATATCACTTTCAGCAAACCCGACCAGACCAATGCGCCGCTGCGAGCCCTTTGGGCCGATTTGGAAACGAAGCAAAAGCAGGGCGAGCCGGCTGACCCGAAACTGATGAAGGAGTTGCAGAGACGGATCGGCGAATACGACGCAGACAAACAATTCGCGGTGTCCATTCAGAAGTTCGGCGCGGTCGTTCTGGGAAATTTCTTCCTCTATACAGAGGCGGACATGCACGGCATGGACGACAAGACGCTGGATGATTACGCGAACCAGATCGCGTTCTATTCGTTTCCGAGCGTGCGGCCGCTAAATCCGGCTACCGGAAAAGCGGATCGGATCACGCTGATGGAAAATTTCCGGCCGGACCGCTTGCTGCCGCGAGGAACCGAAGCAAACCTGGCGGTGCTGACGAGCGCGCTTTCCGCCGAGACGTCGTCGACGGGCTTTTTCAACGCGTATTCGGACGACGATGGCGTGATTCGGCGCTCAAATCTGATCATCCCGTATGGCCGGTCGAAGGATTTGGCGGAATGGGATATCTACGCGTCGCTGGAAGTGCAAACCATTCGCGCGTTTCTGGATTTGCCGAACGAGCAAGTGATTCTGGAATTCGGGCCGGTCGGGGCGGCAAGGATCCTGTTTGGCGACGCGGCCAGCGTTCATACGGACCAGCTTGGGCGCGTGTACGTGAACTATCACGGCCCGAGTTATACGTATCCGCATTATTCGATGGCTGATGTTATTGAAGGCAGAGTTAAGCCGGAGATGTTCGCCGGAAAAATCGTGTTGATCGGGGCGACCGCGACAGGTATCGGCGACCTACGCACGACGCCCTACGGGAGCCATGACTACCCAGGCGTAGAAATTCATGCCAACGTGATTGATGACATTCTGAATCACAGTTTCGTAAAGCGCGGGGCGAAACAGTCTCTGTGGGATTTTCTGCTGATTCTGTTCGTTGGCATTCCGTTTGGAATTTGGCTAGCGCTGGTATCGCCGCGGTGGATGTGGTTTGGATTCGGGATGCTGGGGATTCTAGCCGGCATCGACTATTTCGCGTTCTTGCGGGGATGGTGGCTGAACTTTACGATTCCCGCGCTGACACTGACGTCGAATGTAATTCTGATTTCGTTGTATCGCGCGCTCATTGAGGAGAAAGAGAAAAGGCGGGTGCGTGCGGCGTTCAGCCAGTATTTGAGCCCGGAGGTCGTGCGGCGGCTACTGGTGAACCCTGAACTGGTGAAACCGCGCAAGACGGAAATCACGGTGATGTTCAGCGACATCCGCGGGTTCACGACGATTTCGGAAAAGCTCGACGCGCAGGAACTGGCTGTTTTTCTGAATCAGTATTTATCGGAAATGACCCAGCTTGTTATCGAACGGCGCGGCACGCTCGACAAATACATCGGCGACGCGGTTATGGCCTTCTGGGGAGCTCCGATCGAGGAAAAGGACCACGCTGTCCTAGCCTGCCAGACGGCGCTCGCAATGATCGACCGAATCCACGAATTGCAAAAGGAATGGAAAGCCGCCGGCAAGCCGCAGATTAATATAGGTATCGGCTTGAACAGCGGAGTCGCAAGCGTCGGCGAAATGGGTTCGTCGATACAAAAGGCCTACACCGCCCTGGGAGATTCGGTGAATCTGTCGTCGCGGCTTGAAGGATTGAACAAGGATTACAGCACACACATTCTGGTGAACGAGACGACCTATGCCGCGGCGAAGGACTCGGGATTTGTGTTTCGCGAGCTGGATCTGATCCGAGTAAAAGGCAAGAATGAGCCGGTGGTGATTTACGAGTTGGTTTGCGATGCGAAGAGCCTGACGCCGGAGATCGAAATGTTGCAGGATTCTTTTGCAGATGCCCGAAAGCTCTACGAAGAGCGGCGGTGGACCGAAGCGCAGTCCGCATTTCAATCCATCATTGATCGCTGGCCGGACGACGGGCCGGCGCGCGCCTATTGGAAGCGCTGCCAGGAATATTTGTTCGACGAACCACCGGCGAATTGGGACGGCGTGTTCACGATGACGCACAAGTAGGCGCGAAGAAAAGTTAGCGTTACCTCTCGAAATCGAGCGCAAACCTCAGTCCAATTTGGCGCGACATCTTGTTGTGACGCTCGCGAGCAACGCGGCATCCAAAACTCCGACAGACAATCGCGGAATCCGCCTCGCCGCGCGAAGAAATGCTTTCTGTTCCAACAAACTCAGCGCAGATGTATCGTATCGAGACGGGATAGAGTCAGAACGAGCCGAAAGAGCGCGGGCACACGTAACCAAAATTGGTTTTCGGCGGTCTAATCAAGAGATTTCATTCGCGCCGCCATCGGCAGGTCCGGGACCCGCGTTCTCTCCCGACTGAAGGAAAACGAATACCAGTATGTGGATAGTCCGCTTAGCGCTGCAGCGTCCCTATACGTTTATCGTGATGGCGCTGGTGATTGTTCTTCTGACGCCGCTCGTGCTGTTGCGCACGCCGACGGACATCTTTCCTGAGATCAATATTCCCGTGATCAGCCTGGTGTGGACATTCACCGGCTTGCAGCCACAAGAGATGGAGCAACGCATCACGGGCAACGTGGAGCGCGGCATCGCCACGCTGGTCAACGACGTCGAGCACACGGAGTCGCAATCGCTGAACGGCGTCGCGGTGATCAAGATCTATTTTCAGCCGAACGCAAACATCCAGACCGCGCTGGCGCAAACGGCCGCAATTTCACAGACGTTCTTAAGATTTTTGCCGCCCGGTACGACGCCCCCGTTGGTCATTATTTATTCGGCTTCGACGGTGCCGGTGATTCAGCTCGGCCTGACCAGCGACACGCTGAGCGAGCAAAACCTTTTCGACTTCGGCAACAACTTCATTCGCACGCAACTTGCGACGATTCCCGGAGCGGCGACGCCATTTCCATACGGCGGAAAGCAGCGTCTGGTCTCGGTGGATACGGATCCCACGGCGCTGCAATCGAAGGGGCTTTCCGCGGTGGACATCGTCAACGCGGTGGCCGCGCAGAACCTGATTCTGCCGACGGGAACGGCGAAGCTCGGTTCGCTGGAATACGTGGTGGAGATGAACGGCAGCCCGAAGACGGTAAACGAGCTGAACGATCTGCCGGTAAAAACGGTGAACGGCGCGACGATTTACATGAAGGACGTGGCGCATATCCGAGACGGATTTTCGCCGCAGACCAACGTGGTTCTGGCGAACGGGCAGCGCGGCGTGCTGATGAGTATCTATAAGACCGGCAACGCCTCCACGCTAAAGATCGTGGACAACCTGAAGGCACTGTTGAAATACAACGAATCGGCCTATCCCGAAGGGCTGAAGCTCGCACAGCTATTTGACCAGTCGCTGTTTGTGAGGGCGTCGATTGAAGGAGTATTGCGCGAGGCGCTGATCGCGGCAGTCTTGACGGCGGTGATGATCTTGCTGTTTTTGGGAAACTGGAAGAGCACGCTGATCATTGCGATCTCGATTCCGCTGTCGATTTTGGTGAGCATCCTGCTGCTGAGCGCGTTAGGCGAAACCATCAACATTATGACGCTAGGCGGACTGGCGCTGGCGGTCGGCATCCTGGTGGACGACGCTACGGTTGAGATTGAAAACATCAACCGTAACCTGGCGATGGGCAAAGAGACGGTGCAGGCGATTCTGGACGGCGCGCAGCAAATTGCGGTACCGGCATTTGTTTCGACGCTTTGCATCTGCATTGTGTTCATCCCGATGTTTTTCCTGTCGGGCGTGGCGAAGTTTCTCTTTGTGCCATTAGCAGAAGCCGTGATTTTCGCGATGCTGGCGTCGTACATGTGGTCGCGTACGATCGTGCCGACGCTGGCGATGTATTTGTTGAGTGCGGAAGACGAGTATCAGGCGGACGAACACGCCGGAGAGAGGCAGGGATTCTTCCGGCGCTACCAGCAGAAATTCGAGCACGCGTTTGAGACGCTGCGAGAGCACTATCGCAATGCGTTGAACTCGGCACTGGATTCGTCGAAGCTGTTTTCCGCGGCCTTCCTTGGCTTTTGCGTGCTTTCGGTGATGCTGGTGTTCGTTCTGGGGCGGGACTTCTTCCCTTCCGTGGATGCGGGGCAAATCCGGATGCATATGCGCGCGCGTACCGGCTTGCGAATTGAAGAGACGGCGCGACTGGCCGATCAAATCAACCAGACCATTGCCCAGACGATTCCGCAGAAGGACCTGGTGACGGTGCTGGACAATATCGGCGTACCGTACAGCGGGATCAACCTGAGCTACAGCAATTCCGGAACATTTGGATCTTCAGACGCGGAGATTCTGGTGCAGTTGAGACCGGAACGCGGCAAGCCGACGAGCGACTACATCAAACAACTGCGTGAGGAACTGCCGCGCAAGTATCCCGGCGTGCAGTTTTTCTTCCAGCCGGCGGACATCGTGACGCAGATTTTGAATTTCGGAACGCCTGCGCCGATTGACGTGGCCATCACCGGCGTCAACCAGCAGGGAAACTTCGCGGTGGCACAAAAATTGGCCGCGCGAATGAAGCACATTCCCGGAGCGGTGGATGTGCACGTACAACAGGCATACGACTCGCCAACGCTATTCATGAATATTGACCGGACACGCGTGCAATCGGTGGGTCTGCAGGCGCGGGACGTTGCGCAGAATGTGCTGGTGTCGCTGAGCTCGAGCTTCCAGACGGCGCCGACGTTCTGGCTCGATCCGAAAAACGGGATCAACTACAACATTGCCGTACAGACGCCGCAGTACCGCGTGGACAGCTACCAGGCGCTGCAGAATACTCCGGTGACCGCGCCGAATCCCAATGTGCCGCCGCAGATTCTGGCGAACCTGGTTACGACAAACACGACATCACGGCCCGCTGTGGTTTCGCACTACAATTCGCAGCCGATGGTCAACGTATACGCGGCGGTGGATGGGCGCGATCTGGGCGCGGTGTCGGATGAAGTATTCAAGGAAGTGAAAGACATCGAGAAGGATTTGCCGAAGGGCAGCCACATCGTAGTGCGTGGGCAGGTGCAGACGATGCGGACTTCCTTTATTGGATTGGGGGTCGGGCTGGCCGGAGCCATTTTGCTGGCGTACCTGCTGATCGTGGTGAATTTTCAGTCGTGGCTCGACCCTTTCATTATTATTACGGCGTTGCCGGGGGCTCTGGCCGGCATCTGCTGGATTCTTCTGATCACGCATACGACCTTGAACGTTCCCTCGCTGACCGGCGCTATCATGTGCATGGGCGTGGCCACGGCGAACAGTATTTTGATGGTGTCGTTCGCGCGCGAGCAGATGGCAGAAGGCAAGAATGCGCGGGAAGCCGCGGTGGAAGCAGGATTTGTGCGTATACGCCCCGTGATTATGACGGCGCTGGCTATGATCATCGGCATGGTGCCGATGGCGATCGGGCTGGGCGAAGGCGGCGAGCAGAACGCACCGCTGGGCCGCGCGGTGATTGGCGGATTGCTATTTGCGACCTTCGCCACGCTGTTTTTTGTGCCATGCGTCTTTTCGATTATTCACGGACGGCTGGAGCGGCGGCGGCAACGCGCGCTGGCGTAATCACTAGAAACGGGATTGGTGGGAGAGTTTATTGGTAGCGAAAGGGCAAATTGGCTATGGCATCTGAAATCGAAAGTCAGCCCCAACCACGCAAAAGCAAACTTTTCGCGGCGCTCTTTTTTGTGGTCATCGCGTTGGTTGTTGTTGGAGCATTCACGCTGCTGCAGCGAAAGTCGCAATACGCAGCGTTGGCTAAGGAAACCGAAGCGATGGCGATTCCGACGGTGGCGGTGGTGCATCCGGCTGTTGAGCCTGCCGAAGAAGGATTAGTGCTGCCCGGTACCTTGCAGGCGTATGTGGAGTCGCCGATCTACGCGCGGACGAACGGTTATTTGAAAAAGTGGTATCGCGACATTGGATCACGCGTGCGGCAAGGCGAACTGCTTGCGGAAATCGACACGCCGGAAGTAGACCAGCAATTGGTGCAGGCGAAAGCTGATTTGGAGACAGCCAAAGCGAATTCGAATCTTTCGCGGATTACAGCGACTCGCTACGAAGGACTGATCAAGACCGACGGCGTTTCGAAGCAGGAAGTCGACAATGCGGCGGGCGACTACGCGGCGAAGCAGGCCGGACAGGCTTCGGCGGCGGCGAATGTGAAACGATTGGAAGAACTGGAGTCGTTCAAGCACATCTATGCGCCGTTCAGCGGAGTGATTACGCGGCGCAATGTGGATATTGGAACGTTGATCAATGCCGGAAACGGCGGGGCGACGCAGCAACTTTTCTTTTTGGCGCAGACCGACCCGATTCGCGTGTATTTAAATGTGCCAGAAACGGCGGCGCCTTCGATTCGCCCCGGACTGGAAGCGTATGTGGAGCTCACGCAATTTCCGGGGCGCAAGTTCCAGGGAAAAGTAGTGCGCACCGCGGAGGCGATTGATCCCGCAACGCGAACGCTGCTGACGGAAGTGGACGTGCCGAACAAGAGCGGCGAGCTGCTGCCGGGCGGCTACTCGCAGGTGCACTTGAACGTGCAGATCGGCGGGACGCGCGTGCAGGTGCCAGTGAACGCGTTGTTGTTCCGTTCGGAAGGGCTGCGCGCGGTGGTGATCGACCAGAATCACAAGACGCGTTTACAAGCTCTGACGATTGGGCGGGACTTTGGGACTTCGCTCGAAGTGCTGCAGGGTTTGTCGCCGACGGATTGGATCGTTATCAATCCTCCGGATTCGCTGGAGGACAATCAGCAAGTGAATGTGAAAGAAGCGAACATCAAAATTCCTGTGGCTCCCACCGGCGCGCCGGGGGCAAATGTGCCTGCGCCAGGCAGCTCCGCGCCAGCGAACCAAAACAGTGGCGCCGTTAATAGCCCCAAGGGACCGAGTAAGTGAAGACTTCGACTTCCCGAAACTTTTCTGTTCTAGCACTGATTGCTGCGGCGGCTCTGGCCGGATGCACCGTGGGTCCTAACTATCGGCGCGCAACTGCGCCGGAAGCGGCGCATTGGGATGTCGCGGAGCCGTGGCGCGCGAGCGCTCCGAAAGACGCGCTCGGCAAAGGCGAGTGGTGGGCAGTTTTCAATGATGAAGAGCTGAACGCGCTGGAAAAAGAGGCACTGGCTTCGAACCAGGTGCTGAAAGTTTCGATGGCGCGACTGGAGCAGGCGAGAGCGCTTGCTGCGGTGCAGGTGTCCACGCAATTTCCGCAGCTGGGAGTGGCGCCTGCTATTGAGCGGCAGCGGATCTCCGGCAACCGGCCCCCCAACAGCAGCATTGCGCCGATAGGACCGGTCACGCAGAACTCCTACACGTTGCCGTTCACCGTGAGCTACGAGGTTGATCTCTTCGGGCGGCGACGGCGAAGCATCGAAGCGGCCCAGGCAAGTTATCAAGCGAGTGCGGCGGACCTGGAAAATGTCCGCTTGCTCACGACGGCGGAGTTGGCGGGAGATTATTTTTCGCTGCGGCAACTGGACAAGCAGATTGGCTTGTTGACACGCACGGTCGAGGCGCTGAACAAGGGACTGGACCTGGTCAATTCGCGTTACAAGGGCGGCGTTGCGTCAGGATTGGACGTTGCGCAAGAAGAGACGCTGCTCAATACGACGAGGACGCAGCTTACCTTGCTGCAACAGCAGCGCAAGCAGTTTGAGGACGCGATTGCGGTGCTGGTGGGAAAAGCTGCGCCGGATTTTCATCTCTCGGTACGTGAACTGAATGCTGAGCCGCCTTCTTTGGACGCGGGCCTCCCATCGGACTTGCTGGAACGGCGCCCGGATATCGCCGAATCAGAACGGCAGATGGCGATTGCCAACGCGCAGATCGGAATTGCCAAGGCGGCGTACTATCCTTCGCTGAATTTGTTTGGAACGGGCGGATGGCAGGCAGCGGATATTGCCAAGCTGGCGAATGTGAGCAGCACCTTCTGGGCCGTGGGCGCTAATGTGGCGGAAAGCATTTTTACCGGCGGCGCCCGGCGTGCGCAGGTGCAATTTGCGAAGGCGAACTACGACGCGACCGTCGCTGAATACCGGCAGACAGTTTTACAGGCATTTCAGGAAGTGCAAGACAGCCTGACCGGGCTGACGGTTCTTGATCAGGCGTATCAGTCGCAGCAGCTTGCGGTGAACGCTTCTCGGCGGACGCTGGATATTGCTACCAGCCGCTACACGGGTGGGCTGGTCAATTACTTGGACGTGGTAAGCGCGCAGCAGAACTTGCTGACGAACGAGCAGCAACTCGCGATTTTGCAAGGACAGAAATTAGTCACCAGCGTTTTGTTGGTGAAAGCGCTGGGCGGTGGCTGGGATGCATCGAGTTTGGCCGCGATTCGAGTCAAATCAACGCGCAAAGACATCATCGCGCCCTGAGCTCAGCCGCGGGTTCTTTTGTCGCTGCCTTTCTTCCTTTTACTGAACAACGTTCACTGGACCCAGGTCGAGCTTTTTGAGCTCCGGCTCAATTTTTGCGCGATCGCCAACCTCGACAACTACGATCGCTTTTGGATCGATGTATTGCTTGGCGACACGCAGTGTGTCGGCTGCGGTGACCTTGTCAATCTGAGCGGGCAAGTCGCGGTAGTAATCGAGCGGCAATCCGAATACGAATTGGCCTCCAATCGTCGACGAGATATCACCGGTCGTTTCGAACAAGCCGACTAGCGACTTGGAAAACGAATCCTTGGCTTTTTGCAATTCGTCGGCGGTGAGTTCGGCTTCGCGGATTCGCGTGAGTTCCTTGAAGAGTTCGTGTGTGGCCGGAGCGGTTACGTCGGTTCGAATCGCGCCGCCAGCCAGAAATGGCCCGACGAAACGGCGGTAGTTGAAGAACGACTGCGCACCGTAGGTGTAACCATGTTCTTCACGGAGGTTCATGTTGATACGGCTGGAGAAGAGGCCACCCAGAGCCGTGTTCATGACTTCGAGCGGAACGTAGTCGGGTGTGCTGCGCTTTGCGCCAAGCCCCGCTGCCAACAAAAATGTTTGTGGAGCACCGGGCTTGTCGACGATAGCGATGGAACGCGCCGGCGCCGACGGTGTTGAAAGCGACACGGCAGTGGCAGCCGATCCCGACCAGGTGCCGAAGTACTTCGTTGCTAGTTCCTTCGCTTGCGGCAGCGTCAGATCGCCGGCAATCGCCAGAACGGCGTTCGAGGGTACATACCCTTTCTGCCAAAAACCGGTCAAGTCGGCGCGCGTGATCGCTTTGTTGGAAGCTTCCGTCCCGATGGCGGAAAAACCGTAGGGGCTGTTAGGAAAAACCAGCCGCGAAGCGGTGCGCTGCGCGAGCGCGAAAGGCTCGTCGTTTTCCTGGAGGACGGCGGTCAAGCGCTGGCTGCGAATTCGCTCGACTTCCTTTTCCGCGAAAGCTGGATGAAGGGCGGCATCGGACGCCAGGTCCATCGCGGCGCCGGCGTTCCAACTCAGGGATGACAAGCCTACGGTGCCGCTGCTGTAGCCCGCTCCCGCAGAAATGCTTGCGCCAATCTGGTCCGTGTCTTCCGCAAATTTCAAAGGCGAGCGGTTCGTTGTGCCTTCGGTAAGCATGTCGGCGACAAAACTTGAGAGGCCGGGCTTGTCGAGGGGATTGAGCTCGCTGCCGCTCATGGTGTAGAGCGTTGCGGAAACCAGCGGCAAGTTATGGCGTTCGACCAGGAGGATGGTCAATCCATTCGACAGCTTCGCCTGTTCGGGCACGGGTAGCGTGAACCTTGGTGCGGGTCCCGGTTTCGGAGCGTTCGCGCGCCAGGGCTCATCGGCAATCGTGACTTTGTGCGCGCCCGCCTCGGCAGCTTGTTTCTTGTTTTCCTCTTCGGACGTTTTGGGGACGTCTTCAATTACTTTCGTGCCTGGGATGGCATAGACCACACCCCGCGCGTCCTTTTTGAAAATGGTTTGCGCCACGCGTTGCACGTCGGCTGGTTTCACGGCGTCGTACCGCGCAATGTCCTTGGAGAAATAATCGGGCGTTCCCAAGAACTGGTTGTAATAGTTCAAGCGATTCGCGATGCCATTGGTGCGTTGCAGGCCGCGGACGAGGGCGGTCTCGGTTAGATTGCGGGCACGCTCGACTTCCGCCTGCGTGGGACCCTCGGCGGCTAGCTTCGCAACCACTTCATCGATCGCCTTTTCGAGGTCCTCGGGTTTCACGCCGGGTTTCGCAGTGACAATCAGTTCGAACAGGGAGCCCAGCTTGGTTTCTTCCATGCTCGTAGCAACGTCTTGCGCGATCTGCTTTTCGTATACGAGGCTCTTGTACAGCCGACTGCTCTTTCCTCCACCGAGAATTTGCGAATAGAAATTGCACTCGGCATTTCCTGCGCTGAAAACCGGCGGCGTTATCCATCCCATATAGACACGCGGCAATTCGACCTGGTCGGTAAGCGTGGCGCGCCGCTCTGAAGTAATCGGCGGCGTGTTCACGTCAATCTTCGGCACCACCGGCCCGGCGGGAATACTTCCAAAGTATTTTTCGACCAGGCTTTTGATGGTGGATTTGTCGAAGTCGCCGACGATGGCCATCGTTGCGTTGTTGGGTGTGTAGTACTGCTGGAAAAACTCGCGCACGTCTTCAAGCTTTGCTGCTTCCACGTCCGCATGCGAACCGATCACTTCCGCATAGTAAGGATGGGTTTTCGGAAGCATGAGATGGACAAGCCCCTCCTCCGCGAGGCCATAGGGCGCGTTTTCGACGGACTGGCGGCGTTCGTTGCGCACAACGTCGCGCTGGTTGGCGAGCTTTTCGATATCGAGCGTGCCGAGCAGGTAGCCCATGCGATCGCTTTCAAGCCACAGGGCCAGTTCCAGCTGATTCGAGGGAATCGTCTCGTAGTAATTCGTGCGGTCGAAGTTGGTCGTGCCGTTGATGTCCGTCGCGCCGGCGCCTTCCAGGTACGCGATGTGCGCCTTGCTACCGACATGCTGAGAGCCCTCGAACATCATGTGCTCAAAAAGATGCGCGAATCCGGTCCTGCCGGCTTTTTCATTGGCCGGCCCAACGTGATACCAGATGTTCACCGAAACCAGCGGAAGCGTGTGGTCTTCGGAAAGAATCACTTCCAGGCCGTTCTTCAGTTTGTACATCTCGAACGGGATAGTGGGCAGCTTGCGTGACTGTGCCAGCGCCGCTTGGCTCGCGGCCAACGTAAATACCAATAGCAGACTGCCGAATCGCAGGATGTTCCTCAGAGACATGATCTTTCCTCCACAAAATTGCAAACGAAGCCCGGGGCCTGGTGCCCTTCACCTTTGAACGAAGCGAAAACCCCAATTGTTCCGAGCTGATATGCGCGGCGTCCTAGTTTACTTGTCCGAGGTTCTCCAGGAAAAACTGGGTAACTCGATTCATCAGGACAATGCGCGCCGGCGGATCCGCCACTCCGTGTCCGCGCCCGGGAAACGGCATCACCTCCACGTACTTCCCTTTTTCGACCAATTTGTCGATCAGAGAAAGCGTATTGGCGAAATGCACGTTGTCGTCGCCCGTGCCGTGGGCAATCAAAAGTTTGCCCTGTAGCTGGTCGGCTTTTTCGATGGGCGATGAGGATTGATAGTTCTCCTCATTTTCCGGCAGTAGGCCAATATAGCGCTCGGTGTAGATCGAATCGTAGTAACGCCAGTCGGTCACGGGACCTCCGGCGAAGCCCGCCCTGAAATCGTCGGGATCCGAAAACATGGCGTGCAAAGTCATGTGCCCGCCGTAACTCCAGCCCCAGATACCAATTCGTGAGCCATCCACCCAGGGCTGCGCCTTCAACCAGGTTACGCCGTCGCGCTGGTCGGAAAGTTCCTGGGCGCCAAAACGCAGATGAATCGGTTCTTCGAAACGATGACCGCGTCCGGCAGAGCCGCGATTATCGAGCGCAAATATCACGAATCCTTTTTGCGCCATCAACTGGTGCCACAAGAAATTTGTGCCGCCCCAGGAATTCACTACGACTTGCGCATGTGGGCCGCCATAGGTGTAGACGAGCACGGGATATTTTTTCGCTGAATCGAAGTTGGGCGGCTTGATCATCCAAGCGTTCAACACCATTCCATCGTGCGACTTTACCTGCAGGAACTCTGGAGCGACCAGGTGATATTTCTCGAGATCGGCCACTTTGTTTTCGTTCAGAACGATTGGAGAGCCTCCATCGGCACGATTGATCCACTGCTGTTGAGGCGTCATCGTATTGGAATACGTGTCGACAAAGACGGAAGCATCGGGCGAAAGCTGCGTTGCGTGTGTACCGTCGTTCTTCGTGATTCTGGTGAACCCGCTGCCGTCGAATGCAGCTCGGTATAAATGCCGCTCCATCGGCGACTTTTCTGTCGCGGTGAAATAGACGAGTCCTCTTGCTTCATCCAGCGCTTGAACCGCGGATACTTCCCATTCACCCTTGGTCAGCTGAGCGATCTCTTTTCCCTCAATGCTGTAGAGATATAAGTGCCGATAGCCTGTCCGTTCGCTGGACCACAGGAACCGCTTTCCGTCCTTCAAAAAGCGCAGGTCGTCGGTCACATTGATCCAGTAAGGATCCTTTTCACTTAGCAGGACGCTCGACTTTCCGCTCGCAGCATCGGCAAGCAGGATGTCCAGTTGTTCCTGCGCGCGGTTCAGTCGCTGGATCGCAACACGCTTGGAGTCCGGCAACCAATCCACTCGCGGGATGTACTGGTTGATTTCAGCACCCGTGTCCATCAGCTTGGTTTTGCCGCTCGCGATGTCCACGATGTACACCTTCACAATCGGATTGGCGCCGCCCGCCACCGGGTAGCGCTCTTCGTCCGCTTCTCCTTCATAAGACGCGAAATCCACCAATGGGTATTTCGAGACGTTGCGCTCGTCCATTTCGAGAAAGGCCACCTTGGACGAGTCCGGCGACCACCAATAGGCGGTCTTGAGGTCAAGCTCTTCCGGATAGACCCAGTCGAGTTCGCCTTTGCGAATTTCTTCGGTTCCGCCGGTGGTCAACAGGCGGTCTTTGCCGTCGGCGACCGTAATGACATGAAGATTGTGCTGGGACACATAGGTGATGCTCTTGCCGTCGGGAGCGAACTTCACATCAGCGATCCGTTCCTGGCCCGCCAGCACTACTCGCGCTTGCTCAGTTTTCAAATCCAGAAGGCCTAGCGATCGGGCTGCAATGAAGAGAATGGAATGGCCATCGGGCGACCAGGAATACTGCGAAGCGGCACGCCGGCCTAGCCCGGTGGCTTGAGTCGGTTGGGCTTTGTCTGGTGGCAGGACTGTCGCGAGTTTTTCAGAAGAAACGAGCAGATGTCGCTCGCCATTTGCCGGATCCAAGGCCCAGAGTTCGGTCTTGGCGTCTTTGCCCTGCCCCTTGGTCTCAAGAAAAGACACTTGCTTGCTGTCAGGCGACCATTGTACTCCGCGGCTTAACCTGCCGCTGAGACTGGGCTGCGAGTAGATCCTCTTTACGGTGAGCTCCTCGCCTGATTGTGCCCACGAATTTGTCGCGGCCAATGCGCCCAAGCCGGCCGCTAATAGAAACAGTCGCATGTGGAATCTTGAAGCTGCTGTGCGGGTCATCCAGGAGCCTCCGAGTGGCGGCACATTCTATCGCGAGTGTTCAGCCTTGTAGAACTGAAACTACACTAGTCATTTTGGGACAGTACATTCGTACTAATCGTACTATCTTGTTGAATCTAAGGAGTTTGCAAGTTTTTTACATTGCATGGCTGGCTCGGCTCGGTTATACTCTTTTTGCTTTTGTGTCCTCGGATTTGCGATAGCCGGTAACTCTAGGTGCTCTCTTTCGCCCCCAGCTCCGCCACGAGAGAGAAGCAGCGGTCGCAACGATCTGGATCTGAGACTTAGGGACCCACGTTCGGCGCGATTCTTCGCTGAGAAGATTCGCTTAGAAATTTAGGCGAGGCTGCGGAATGAGTATTGACTATCCAGTCGGTCGAAATGTGAAGTTGTATCTGTCGTCGTCCAAGAGCTCCGGCCTTTTCAGTTCTCTGCTGGCCCTTCTGGCGGTCGTTGTGCCCGGCGTTAGTTCCGCTCAGACACCAGTTCTAACCCAGCACAACAATAACTCCCGCACCGGCGCCTACACGACGGAAACGATCCTCACCCCAGCGAACGTCAACCAGAACAATTTCGGAAAAGTCTTCTCCTATCCAGTAGACGGACGAATTTACGCCCAGCCGCTCTACGTGCCCAATGTCACGATCCCAGGAAAGGGAACGCACAACGTCATTTTCATAGCGACCGAACATGACAGCGTTTACGCCTTCGATGCCGATTCCAACGGCGGAGCGAATGCGAGTCCGCTTTGGAAAATCACGCTGCTCGATGCCGCACACGGCGCCACCGCCGGCGCGACGACCGTTCCGAACAGCGACATCAGCAGCCAGGACCTCGTCCCGGAGATCGGCATCACGTCAACACCCGTCATCGATCTGAATACAAACACGATTTACGTCGTGGGCAAGACCAAAGAGGGGCCGGCTGGAAACCCCACTTATGTGCAAAGGCTGCACGCCTTGGACATTACGACTGGGGCGGAAAAGTTTGGCGGTCCGAGGACGATCTCCGGCTCCGTGAATGGCACGGGCAATGGAAGCGTCGGCGGCGTTTTGACCTTTGATCCGAAGTGGCAGTTGAACCGTCCGGGCCTGCTTCTGCAAAACGGCATTGTCTACATTGCTTTCGGCTCGCACGGCGACAACGGACCATGGCACGGCTGGATTTTCGCGTATAACGCGGCGACGCTTCAGCAAACCAGTATCTTCTGCACGACTTCCAACAGCTCCGGTTCAGGCATCTGGATGTCGGGCACGGGTCTTGCTGCCGATATCGTTGATCCGGTGAACAAGCCTTATGGACGCATGTTCGTCCCGACAGGCAACGGGACGTTCAACGCGGCGCCGCCCTACACGAACTCGATGAGCTACGGCGACGACATGATGCGCATGGACCTTAGCAATGGCGTCATGACGGTGCAAGATTCATTCACGCCGTTTAACCAGTCTGACCTGAGAGCGCGGGATGCCGATTTGGCGTCGGGTGGCATTTTGCTGCTTCCTGACCAATCCGCCGGTGGGCACACACACTTGATGGCCCAGGCCGGCAAGGACGGCACGCTGTATCTCGTTGACCGCGACAACATGGGCGGATTCAACAGCAGCACTGACAACATCGTGCAAGAGATTGTGGGCCAAACCGGCGGCTTGTGGAGCGCTCCAGCACTCTGGAACAACACCCTCTATACCTGGGGAAAGTTGAACTTCGTCCAGGCTTTCTCCCTGACTAACGGCAAGCTTTCCACTACGCCGGTTGCGACTTCGCCCGTGCTTTCCAATTATCCGGGGGCTACTCCGTCGGTTTCGGCGAACGGGAACAGCAACGGCATCGTCTGGGCAATTAGGACGGAGAATTACAGCTCCGGGGGCAGTGCCGTCCTGCACGCTTTTAATGCCTCCAACGTGGCTACCGAGCTGTACAACAGCACGCAAAACGTGGCACGGGATGCGGCCGGCTTGGCCAACAAGTTCGCTGTGCCGACCATCGCTAACGGGAAAGTCTACGTAGGCACGGCGACTGAGCTGGACATTTACGGCCTGCTGAATGCACCCACCACAGCCACGCCCGTGATCAGCCCTGCAGGCCAGTCGTTTTCGGGAACGCTGACGGTTACGATCACCGATTCGACTGCGGGCGCGATTATCTACTACACGACGGACGGTTCAGCGCCGACTTCAACCTCAACGGTCTACTCGGGCCCGATTTCAGTAAGCACGTCACAAATCATCACTGCGATTGGCAGCGCGACAGGATTTCTGCAGAGTCCTTCCGCCAGCCAAACCTATACGTTGCAGAACCAGGTCGCGGCGCCGGGCTTCTCGCCGGCTTCCATGAATTTTTCGTCGCCGATTTCCGTGACGCTGTCTGACGCCACGGCCGGCGCAAGAATTTACTACACGACTGACGGGTCCACACCGACCACCTCGTCGGCTTTGTATTCAACGCCAGTGACCATTAGCGCCACAACGACGACGCTCAAGGCCATGGCTGCGGTTACTGGCATGATCAACAGCAACGTTTCGACGGCCACTTATACTTATGTGCCGTCCTCGGGAGGCACCGGCTCCAACTTCATCAACGGATTCAGTACGGCGCAATCCACAATGACGTTTAACGGCTCCACGGGCCTCGCGGACACGCGCCTGCAGCTGACAGACGGCGGTACTTATGAAGCGGCAAGCGCCTGGTTCAACACCCGCGTCAACATTCAAGCGTTCACGAATGATTTCACGTTCCAGATTGCGAATCCCGGCGCCGACGGATTTACCTTTACAATTCAGAACGCTGGCTTGAATGCGATTGGCGGATACGGCGGGGGCCTTGGCTACGGGCAAGGAAACTGCGGAGCCACTACAGGCGGCATCGGCAGCAGCATCGCCATCAAGTTCGATATTTATGACAACTGCGGCGAAGGCATAAATTCGACTGGCCTCTATATCAACGGAGTTTCGCCGACCACTCCCGCGATCAGCATGAGCAGCGGCGGGATTAACCTGTCGAGCGGATCGACATTCAGCGTTCACATGGTTTACGACGGCACGACGCTGACCATGACCATCACTGACGGGGTGACCAACGCGTCGTTCACGAACAGTTGGCAGGTCAGCATTCCTCAGATTGTCGGTTCGAACACCGCATTCGTAGGCTTCACGGGCGGTACGGGCGGCCTGTCGGCCAGCCAAAAGATCGAAACGTGGAACTTCAATCCGACGACGTCGTCTCCTTCGCAAACGGCGACGCCAACCTTCAGCCCTGCGGCGGGAACTTACTTGGGCACGCAAACTGTTTCGATTTCGGATTCGACGTCTGGCGCATCAATCTTCTACACAACCGACGGCTCAACTCCGGCGACCAGCGCGGGCGGTTCAACACTCCAATACAGTGGGCCGATCACGGTAGCCGCGACTCAGACCATCAAAGCGGTCGCAACGGCATCGGGGTATAGCGCGAGCAACGTTGCAACTGCAACGTACACGATTCAGTCGCAGGTTGCGGCACCCACGTTCACTCCTGCGGGCGGCTCGTACTCATCAACGCAGACAGTTGCGATCAGTTCCGCGACGGCAGGCGCTTCCATCTACTACACGCTCGATGGCAGTACGCCTACGACGTCATCGGCTGCTTATTCCGCACCAATTTCCATTGCGACGACGACCACGGTCAAAGCGATCGCGGCCAAGAGCGGCTTTGTTACGAGCGGTGTCTCCACTGCGGCCTACACAATCGCAGGCGGCGGATCGGGAACCATCAATTTCGCGGGAGGATTCGCGGCAGGCGGAATGATTTTCAATGGCTCGACTGTTTTGAATGGCAGCCGCTTGCGCCTTACTGACGGCGGCGCCTACGAGGCCGCCAGCGCGTGGTACAACACCCAGGTTAGTACGACGTCTTTCACCAACGACTTCAGTTTCCAGGTCACGCCGTCCGGCATAAACACAGCGGACGGCTTTGCCTTTGTGATCCAAGCCAACAATACCTCTGCGCTCGGCCCGGTTGGAGGCGGTCTCGGCTATGGTCCGGGGACTGCCGGCGCGACTGCCGCGAACAGTATTTTGAACAGCGTAGCCGTCAAATTCGACCTTTATAACAATTCGGGTGAGACCGGCGACTCGACAGGCATCTACACCAATGGCGCTTCACCGACAACGCCGTACGTGGATCTGACGAATTCCGGAATTGACGTGCACAGCGGGCACGTCTTCAACGTTCACATGACGTATGACGGCACCAACCTGGTGATGGCGATCACGGATGCGACCACAGCAGCGGTTTTCACTCAGACTTGGCCGATCAACATTCCGTCCGTCATCGGAAGCAGCAACGCTTACGCCGGCTTCACCGGGGGAACGGGCGGGCTGACTTCGATTCAGGAAGTCATTAGCTGGACGTACTCTTCGGGTGGCACAACGCCAACTGCGGCGACGCCGACGTTCAGCCCCGCGGGCGGAACGTATACGTCGGCGCAAAGCGTCACACTGAGTGACGCCACCGCCGGGGCCTCGATCTACTACACGACGGATGGTTCTACGCCGACCACAGGTTCAACGAAATACACCGGCACGATCTCCGTCGGCGCAACCACGACGATCAAGGCCATTGCCGCCGCCTCGGGATACAACAACAGTTCGCTTGCATCGGCCACGTACACGATCCAATTGCCTGCCGCAACGCCCACGTTCAGCCCCGCGGCCGGAACCTACACGTCGGCGCAGTCCGTAACGATTAGCGACGCTACTGCGGGCGCGACCATCTACTACACGACTAACGGAGCTACACCGACGACTGCGTCGACACAGTACACGGGCCCGGTTAACGTCGGAGCTAGTGCCACTCTGAAGGCCATTGCAACGGCCCCTGGCTTTTCTACGAGTGCCGTGGGGAGCGCCGCCTACACTATCAATCTCCCCACGGCAGCCACTCCGACATTCACACCGGCAGCCGGAACGTACACGACCACGCAGTCGGTCACCATCAGCGATTCAACGGCAGGCGCAGCGATTTATTACACAACGGACGGCTCCACGCCCACCATTTCTTCCACCAGATACACGACGCCCATCTCGGTCGCCGCAAGCCTTACCATCAAGGCAATAGCGGTCGCGAGCGGGTTTAGCAACAGCGCCGTCGGCAGCGCTGCCTACGTAATCCAGACCGGCACTGCCGCCACCCCAACTTTCAGTCCTGCGGGCGGAACCTACGCGTCTGCGCAAAACGTAACCATAAGTACGACAACCCCTAACGCCACGATTTACTACACAACGGACGGGTCCACTCCGACCAAACAATCCACGAAGTACACTGCACCGGTCACGATCTCGACCACCACGACGCTCAAGGCCATAGCCACCACGCCGAGCCTCAATAACAGCGCCGTCGCATCCGCCACATACACCATCCAGACGGCGGCCGCTACTCCGACCTTCAGTCCTGCGCCCGGAACTTACACTGGCGCACAATCGGTGACGCTCAGCGACACGACGGCGGGAGCTTCCATCTATTACACGACAGATGGCTCCACGCCGACGGCAGCTTCTACAAAGTACACGGCGCCCATTGCGGTTTCCACCACGACAACGATCAAGGCAATTGCCATCGCGAGCGGATTCAACAACAGCGCCGTGGCAACCGGAACCTATACGATCGGCGCGGCTTCGGCGATCAGCTTCGGAAGCGGCTTCTCCTCATCAGCCGGATTGCAGTTCAATGGTGGCGCCACGACGAGCGGTACGCGCCTGCGCGTCACGGACGGTGGCGGATACGAGGCTCGATCGGTTTTCTGGACTACTCCCGTCAACGTGCAATCCTTCACGACGGATTTCACATTCCAGCAAGCCCCGGGCAGCAACCCAACCGGTGACGGCCTTGCCTTCGTTCTCCAGAACGTTTCACCGACCGCTCTTGGGCCTTATGGCGGGGGACTCGGCTACGGTCCGGGTGCTGCCGGGCAAACTGGCGGCGGCATCGGTGACAGCATCGCCATCAAGTTCGATCTTTATGACAACTCGGGTGAGGGCGTAAATTCGACGGGCCTGTACACGAACGGGGCCTCGCCCACTACGCCGTCGGTTGACCTCACTGCTTCCGGCGTGAATCTGCACCTAGGCAGTATCATGCGGGCGCACGCGACTTACGACGGCACCACTCTTGTCCTCACGATCACGGACACATCCAGCGGAATTTCCTTCTCGAATAGCTGGAACGTCAATATTCCAACAACGATCAATTCCAGCACAGCATATGCTGGCTTTACGGGTGGAACGGGCGGAGTTACTGCCGTCCAGGACATCATTACCTGGACGTACAGCTCCGGCGCACCCAAACCGCCGGTGAGCTTCGCCACGACTAGCCTGCCGGCTACGACGTCCGGTCCCCCACTCGCTCCGTTTACCTATTCCGGCTTCCCCGACGGTACCGGGATGCTTTTTAGCTCGACGGGCGTGGGTGACTCAGTCACATTCACCGTGAACGTGCCGCAAGCCGGCGTTTACGACATTGTCTATACCACCCAGAAGGCCGCCAATCGCGGCTATCTGCAGTTTTCGATCAATGGCACGAATGTCGGTCCCCAGAGTGGCCAGTACGCCACTACAAGCGCCTTTGCGCGATGCGACCTCGGCAATTTTACTTTTCCTGCCGCCGGCAGCTACTCGTTCAAGTTCACCGTGATGGGTAGAAACGCCAGCAGCTCCGGGTATTCTCTGGCCTTCGATGACATCATCCTGACGCCGCAGTAAGAGCGAAGCGTCATTTCAAAAATCTAAAGGGCGAGGCCCCAAGCGCTGCGCTCTCTCTGCACATGATTTTGCATCTTCGAAGTTTTTGGCCGGTCTATCCCGGTGGCCACGCAAACGTTCTTCCCCCAAGCAAATGCAGGTGGAGATGAAAGACGGTCTGCCCCGCACCGCTTCCCGTATTAATCACTGTCCTGTAGCTGCCCAGCTTGCGTTCCTTTGCAATCTTTGCTGCGACCAGCGCTACTTTCCCTAGCGCCGCCTCTTCTTCGGGCGTAGCGTGTTCCAGCGACGCGAAATGCTTCTTCGGACAAATCAGCACGTGCGTCGGCGCTTGCGGGTTAATATCCTCAAACGCAAAAACGTCCGCATCTTCATGGACCAGCTTCGCGGGAATCTGCTTCGCTGCAATCTTGCAGAACAAACAATCGGCGCTCACTAGTTCCCTCCTCCCGCCTCATCGTCCAGCCGGATCACCATCGCGTGGAAGCCTTCCTTGGCCTTCAAATCGTCGGCAAACCGTTGCGCCGATTGCTCTCCCGAAATCCGTCCCACGCGTACGCGGTAGAACGTTCCGTCATCCAGCGCTACTTGCTGTATCGTCGCCGGCGGATACAACCCATCCAGACGCTCGCGCAACCGGTCCGCGTTCTCTTTTTCCTTGAACGCACCTACCTGCACGGTGAAATATCCGCCAAACGGATCGTTCCCCGAAACTACCTCCAGCCGCACCGGCACGACGCCCGGCCCGATGGACTCGATTTCCTGCGCTGCAGCACGCGACAAGTCGATAATCCGGTTCTCTATAAACGGGCCGCGGTCCGTAATCCGCACTACCACACTTCTCCCATTCGTCAGGTTCGTCACCCGCACTATCGTGTTGAACGCCATCGTGCGGTGCGCCGCCGTCAGCTTGTTCATGTCGTAGATTTCGCCGTTCGAAGAGCGGCGTCCGTGAAACGGCGGGCCATACCACGACGCATTGCCCTCTTCAACATAACCATTGACGTCGGAACGCGCGGGAAGGTCGCGCCGAACTCCCGCGTCCGTTGTTCGTGGCGACGTGGCCGGAGGCCGCGAAACATTTTCGCCAGGTGGCGCTGGCGACGGTGTGATCGGCGGCGCTGGCGTAGCCGCAACCGGACGACGCCCTGCACAACCAACCACGAAGACCGCGCAACCACAGCAAAATCCTGCTATTGCCAAATGCCTAGAAAGAGCCGAACGCGCAAAGTTCACAATAGGTCCGGGCTACGCGGAAGTCTCTTTGCTCTTCGTCTCTCGCGAAGCGCGCCTCTCATCCAGCCAGCTCGCCGCGTCCGTCAGCTTCTCGGAAACTTCGCGCAGAAATTGGGCCGTGCGCTCTTCCGTTTTCGGCGCCAGGTCCTCTTCGACAAACCTCCGCAGCCTGCCCAGTTCTTCGTCCAGTTTGCGTCCCATTTCCTCAAATTTGTCCATAAGCCCCGCCTTCCGCGCTTTGCGAAACTCAAATACCAATTCCGGTATTATAGAAACGCGCAAATTGGCTCGCAAGGAGGCGCATTGGCGGTTTCCTATCAGTGGCAGCGCCGCATCGACCGGATGAAGAACGCGGCTCAAGGCTTTTTCGGCGGCGGCGAAAACAATCAGCCCCGCCCCAAGATTTGTCCTGCTTGCGGATCACTTGTCGGCATCAACGCCACTCGGTGCCATGAATGCGGCGCCAACCTGACTTTTTCCCTCGCGGCCGTCAGTAAGAAGCTTTCCGGACTGCTCGGTGAAAACGAAGCTCCCGCGACCACTGCCCTTCTCGTTGCGAATATTCTCATGTTCGGCGTGACATGGATGGCGTCCATGGCGCGCGGTCAGCAAGGCTTCAGCGTGTTATTCGGTTTCAATGGCGAAGCGCTTTATCGGCTCGGCATGGGAATTCCCTTCCGCTACGACGACTTCAACTGGTACCGCATGTTCACCGCGATGTATCTGCATGGCGGACTGATTCACATCGGCTTCAACATGATGGCCCTCATGAACATTGGACCGGCCGTCGAACAAGTCTACGGCTCGGCGCGCTACTTTTTTTGTTACACGGTTTGCGGATTCTGTGGGTCCGTCCTGAGTGCGACGTTTAGCTCTAATCCATCCGTCGGAGCCAGCGGTGCGATCCTCGGCTTAATTGGGCTGCTGCTCGCCATCACCACCCGCCGTGGTGGCGCGTATATGAATGCGCTTCGTGGGCGGCTCATCTCCTCGGTCGTCTCCATTTTCGCGATAGGACTTTTCTTCAGCGGCTTGCGCACCGACAACTGGGCCCACTTCGGCGGCCTCGCGGCGGGTTTCTTGTTAGGACGGGTGCTTGCCGATCGAGAACCGATGAACTCCCGCGAACGGAACACTGCCTACGCTCTCGGGTGGTCGGCTTTGGTGGCGGTGCTAGGCGGTTTTGTCCTGATGGTTCTCCACTTCTCCAAACCGATTGCAGGATAAGACCGTTAAGTTCGGCGCTGTCGTCTCCCTTGCTCGTCACTCTTCGCGCATCTGAGTCCTCATGCTGATCAGCCCTGGCCACGTTTTGCGATACGCTTGTAGTAGAAACCCATGGAACCCCACTCGATCATCATCGTCAGCCTGCATTCGCCCAAAGAGAAGCTCTGGGGTGAACTCCTCTCCATCACTACGGCGGGAATCACTTTGCGCGGCATTGATCTGAACTCGTTTGACCATTTCGTGAATCAGATCAACGGCGTCGAAGGCGAACGCACCGGCCTACCCACACTTTTCTTCCCTATGACTCGCATCGAGCGCATCGCTCTCGACGAGCCCTCCGGCACGATTCCATCGCTATCGGAAGTCTTCGCCCGCAAAGTCGGCCGTCCTCTCGCCGAATATCTCGCCCAATTTGCCTAGTTTCACGAGCCATCCGGCTTAATGAACTTCAGCGCGCGATTTATCGGTGCGTTCTTGAGACAACATCCTGCTATCTGCGTTATGATTTTTCTAAGGCATCCTCTGAGCAAACAATGAAGGGTCGCTTCTGGACGGTCCCCAACCAAATCACGCTGCTGCGGCTCGGCATCCTGCCGTTCTTTCTGATCCTCATCGTTTACGAGCACTACCGCTACGCGCTGCTGATCCTTGTCCTTGCTGGCCTTTCTGACGGTATTGACGGCCTGCTCGCGCGCAAGCTCAATCAAAAATCCGCCATCGGCGCCTATCTGGACCCTATCGCCGATAAGCTTCTGCTTTCTTCGTCTTTTGTGATTCTCGCGATGGAAAGACAGATTGCCTGGTGGCTCACCATCATGGTCCTGAGCCGCGACATCCTGATGCTCACTGTCGCGGCGGTAATTCTTCTCATCTCCGGATACCGCCCGTTTCCTCCGAGCCTTCTCGGCAAGGCGACCACGCTCTTCCAGATCATTCTTGTGTTCGTCGTCGTGCTGACGGCTGCCTATCCGAATCCCGGGTTTGCATTCGTAAAGGGCGTTCTGATCTATCTCGTCGCGATCCTCACGACGATCTCCGGCTTCCACTACTCCTTCGCCATCGCCCGCCGCCTCAGCTCCTGATAGCGTTCGGTTATTTTTTGGAGTGCGGCGGCTCCACGCCGCTTTGCTTTTCTCCGTTGACCGCCTGGAAGTGTCCGCTGTTAACACGCCATGACGACGGGCCCGCCAGTCGGCAAAATCAACTTCGGCTCCGTTAGCGCCTGCACCTGTTCCACCGTCGTATCCGGAGCAATCTCGCGCAACACCAATCCTTCCGGCGTGATTTCCATCACGGCAAGCTCCGTAACGATGTGGTCTACCACTTCCACGCCGGTCAGCGGCAGCGAACATTTCTTCAAAATCTTCGGCTTCCCGTCTTTCGTGGCGTGCTCCATCGCCACGTACACGCGCTTCGCGCCCGCGACCAAATCCATTGCGCCGCCCATGCCTTTCAGCATCTTTCCCGGTACAGCCCAGTTCGCCAGTGTTCCCTTTTCATCAACTTGCAGCGCGCCCAGCACCGTCAAATCAATGTGCCCGCCGCGAATCATTGCAAACGAATCCGCCGACGAAAAATAGCAGCAGCCCGGTATTTCGCTGATGGTTTCTTTGCCCGCGTTAATTAGATCTGGATCGACTTGCGATTCCAGGGGATACGGCCCCACACCCAGCATTCCGTTCTCCGATTGCAAAATCACTTCCATCCCGGCAGGCACATGATTCGCCACCAGCGTCGGAATCCCGATGCCCAGATTCACATAGAAGCCATCGCGCAACTCCCTCGCAATCCGCTTCACAATCCGTTCCCGCTTTTGCTCTTCCGAAATGGACATTTTCGTTGCGTCCCAATCTCAGGTTGTCATCACGTACCGCACAAAAAAGAACATCAACACCGCAAACGGAGGTGCAAACGTCCAGAGCCTCGATTGCAGGAAAGCGGATGCAATCGCAAATAATACGGCAACCCCCATTATCTGAAAGAAATAGAATCCGGTGAGTTTCGGCAGTAGTCTGAATCCAGCCGCGAACCAAGGGAACCTGCAACACGCGAGGCTGACGTACGCCGCGCCATCGCCAACCGTCTTTGACTCCTTGGACATCGGGGCGGCTCCTCACATTCTCCGAGTTGTTCGCCGCTCAATGCGCTTCTCATACTTTGGTCCCTGGAAAATCGCATTCACATACAGCCCTGGGGTATGCACGTTGTCGGGATCGACCGAACCAAGCTCGACTAGCTCCTCCACTTCGGCAATCACGTAATCCGCGGCAGTCGCCATCATCGGATTAAAATTCCGCGCTGTCTTCCGGTAAATTAAGTTCCCCCAGCGATCGCCTTTCCACGCTTTCACAAACGCAAAGTCTCCGCGAATCCCTCGCTCCATCACATAGTACCGGCCGTCAAAATCACGCGTCTCTTTCCCCTCCGCCACCATCGTGCCGTAACCCGTCGGCGTGTAAAACGCAGGAATCCCCGCGCCGCCCGCGCGAATCCGCTCCGCAAACGTCCCCTGAGGATTCAACTCCAGTTCCAGTTCTCCGGTCGTCACCAGTTGCTCAAACAGCTTGTTCTCGCCGACATACGTCGAAACCATCTTCTTCACTTGCCGCTTTTCCAGCAGCACACCAATACCAAACCCATCCACACCAGCGTTGTTCGAGACAATCGTCAGGTTCTTCGCCCCCTTCCGCTGCACTGCCGCAATCAAGTTCTCCGGAATCCCGCACAATCCAAATCCGCCCATCAGAATAGTCATCCCATCCCGCAAATCTTTGATGGCTGCGTCTGCGGATTCAATCGTCTTATCCATTCCCGATGCTCCAATCGCGCAGTTAGCTTACACGCAGATACGTCGAATAGCGCTCTTCCTCGATTGCTGTAAATCGCCGGAATGTGAGCTTTCCGGAGGCCGTTTCTGTTTCCCACCGCGACGTCCCTGTTTTTTTCGCAGCCAGCAACTGTTGTCGGGTCAGGCCAGCCAGCTCCTTTTCACGGATGGCGAAAAGCACCAGTGGCCCCGAAAGCACCGCCACCAGATCCGCGTGTCGCGAATCCAAAGGCTCCAGTCGTAGCTTAAGCGGAAGCTCCAGCTCAACCCGGTCGCCCGTCTTCCACTCGCGTTGCAGTTCCGCAAATGCACCGGGTTCAGCGGGGCCGGACACTTTCTTTCCGTTCACGAAAATAGATGCCGCCTCCGCCCACGCCGGAATCCGTAAGTTCAACGCAAACGCTTTCGGCTGCGATAGCGTAAGTTCCAGTTGAACGTGCGAATCCTCCGGATAGCTTCCGGTCTGTCGCAGAGCGACCTGCGCCGAGTCCCGCGTCCATCGCACCGACGACGGAACGTACAAATTCACATAGACGCCGCGCTCATCGCGAAGATATGCACTGATCCGGTAATCTGCAGCGATTTGTGGAAAAGTCCCGGAACAGCACGGCCATCGGTTTTTCGAGTAAACTTTGCGCCCATCAAAATTGCAATCGGCATAGTAGAAGGTTCGTCCGTCGTTCTGCAGCGGTTTTGCTCCGAGAATCGTGTTGTACATCACGCGTTCCATGCTGTCGCCGTAGCGCGCATCCCGCGTAACGCGCAGCAGATACCGCGTCAATTTGAAATGGGCGTAAGCTCCGCATGGCGTTTCAAAACTTCTGTGCGTTTTGGTCAGACTTTCCGCGATCGCGTCGCTTCCTGGAGCGTGAAGCATTTCATCCGGGCCCCAGCCGCCGGTTGCAAAACTCTGCGCCGCGACAAAGTCAAATCCGTTCTTCGCCGCGCGAAAATGTTTCTCGCTTCCCAGTGTCAGATACGCCTGCATCGCCGAGCACAGCGAGTTCACGTGGCTGTAGGCGTGCCTCCCTTCGAGATTGCTGTGCCCTTCCGCCAGCGGATCGTAATAAATATCGTCGAGATACTGCGCGCCCAGCTTTTTGTACCGTTCGCCCGCGCCGCGCTGGTAAGCCAGGAACAAATTCTCCGAAATCGTGTAAGACTCGTCCCAGGTCCACGAATCGTCCTTACCGGGCCGCCACACAACATCGTGTTCGATGGCTTTGCCGGGCAGATGCGGCGAAGCCACATCCGTCGTACGGTTCAAAATCGCAAAGGCATCTTTGTCGCCGACGTATTGGTGCGAATCGATCAGCCCACAAACAATTTTGTCGTAGCAATAAGTCGGAAAGCGGTTCTTCTCGTAAGAATCTCCTGAAATTGTCTGTGCGTACAAACGATTGAGCCGCAAAACTCTTTCGCGCACTGCTGGCGAAGGATTGATCGCATAACCGCGAGCCAGCGCCGAAACCCATTGCCCGAATGTCGCCCCCGGTGCGAAACCGTCCCAGTTTTCGGCGCGGTAGTCGAAATCCGGATTGTAAAGATACCAGCCGCCGAGTTCCGCGCCCGGCGCAGCCTGTCCCGCCATCGCGCGCAGCGGCTTCAGCATGCTGTCTTCGCTCAATTCCATCAGCACAGCTTGCGATTCGCGCAGCTGCCGCTCGTGCAGTTCGCTCGAAATCGTCACGTCGCCGTAGCCAAACTCTTGCAGTGGGGCGTCGGTCAATCCGGCGGCAGCAACGGTGGCGAGCGCGAATCGCGGATTTGCCGCTGCAGCCGCCGACAACGATGCCGTCCTGAGGAAGCTTCGTCGCGAAACGGGGTTCTCGAAGGCCATAGTCTTCAGTGATTGTCTCTCAGTTCGAATCGCAAACATGCGTCATACCTTCCAACTACGTCATTTCTATATAATGTCCTCGCTCAGATAAATGCAACTCGTTCGCTGATTGCGGAGGTGTTGTGCGCCGAACTCTCACGTTGATCCTGCTACCGCTGCTGGCTTTCTTGAACGCAAGCGCTCAAGCTCCGCAGCAAAATTGGGTGCCCAACTTAACGTGGAGCGCCGCCTCATTCGAATGCCCCGCCGTCACCGAGAAAAAGCAGATCGAGAACGCGGCGATAAGCGGAGACCCTGAGTCTCAAACCAAATTCGGCAAAGCCCAGTTTCACTCCTGTGCAGGTTGGAGAAACCCTGTAGAGGCTTTGCAATTTCTCAATCTCGCTGCGAACCAGAACAAGATCGAGGCGCAAATCACTCTCGGCGAAATCTTTCGCGATGGAAAGGGTGTACCGCGCGACCTGTCACAGGCGAGCCGGTGGTTCGCTCGCGCCGCCGATCAAGGCGATTTGCGCGCCATCAATGATCTCGGCGTCGCCTACGCGTTAGCGACAACGCTTCCGGGCAAGGAAGCGAAGGCGCTGCAACTGTTCAGTCAGGCCGCGCAAGGCGGACTTGCCGCAGCCGAGTACAATCTCGCCACACGATATGATGTCGGAATTGGCGTTGCTCAAAACTATTCCACGGCGCGCGTGTGGTACGCCAAAGCCGTGGGACAAAAACAGCCTGACGCGGCGTACCGCCTCGGCATGCTTTCCGAGCGCGGCTTGGGTGGCCCAAAAGATCCAAGCGCGGCTACTGCTTGGTTCCAGAAAGCCGCCGAATTCGGATCAGAAGACGCCAAACTCAAACTCGGCCTCATTACCCCTTCGCAAGCGCGGTCAGCAAATTCCGGTTATTTCGAGTACATGGCGGGCCTGTCCTACCTTTCCGGACGCGACACGCCCAGGGATGAAGCGAAGGCCATGGAATTTCTTCAGAAATCCGCCGATGCCGGATTCCCCCCGGCCATGATGCAGCTAGGAACCATGTATCAATTCGGTCAGGGAACCGCAAAGGACGAAAGCCAGGCGCAGGCGTATTACCTGCAAGCCATCACGAGAGATCCGAAGTATCATCCGGCTTATAACAATCTGGCTTGGCTCTACGTCACCACGGAAGATCCGAAACTGCACAACGCGAAGAAAGCGCTCGAGCTTGCGACCAAGGCGGTGGAACTTAGCAATCGAAAAGAAGGCGCATCGCTGGACACGCTAGCGCATGCTTATTTCGAGTTAGGCGACTTGGATTCAGCACTGGAGAACGAAAAACTGGCCGCTCAGCTTGCGCCTAAGGACGACTTCATCCAGAAGACGCTTGCGGAGTACAAGGCCGCGAAAGAAAAACAAAAGCCCGCGAAGTAAATTCTTTGCATAATGCGGCAAGCGAAGGCTTTGCAATTACTGGATTCCCTTTAACAACCTATAGAGTTCGTTGGCGGCGTCGAAGTCGGCCTCGAGGTCACGCGAAGCGAGCCGTTCGCGTAGTTCGTCAATTCGACGCGCGAAGAGTTCCAGAGAAGCTGAGAGTATTTCCTGATTGGTCAGAACGATGTCACGCCAGAGCGTGTAAGAGCTTCCCGCCAGACGCAGCGAATCACGTAAACCAGGTCCAGCAAGCGTGATCGGTAAGCCATTTTCGTCCAGACGATCGTATAGAAATGACGCGAGCGCGACTGCGGCAAGTTGAGGCAGATGCGAAGCTAGGCCCACAGCGTAGTCGTGCTGCTGCGCGCCAATCCACAACGGCCGAGCGCCGATTTTCTCCAGGATTTTTACAAACGCAGCGACGCGGGCATCGGATTCCGGTCCCTGCTTTTTCTGAGGTGGAAGCGATTCAGATGGAATTTTCGGCGCAACCGCGAACGACGACTCGGCAACCGTAGCTTCCGCCACAGCAGCACCTTCGGCGGCGGTGGCGATGAGCGCGACATCCGAAGATGGCTCGGTAATCAGCGCGTAGGGGTGATCGCGAAACAGATCGCCTTCTGCCGCTGCGATCCCCGAGAGTTCCTTGCCGGCCATCGGATGCCCACCGAGGAACAGAGGACCATCGCCACCGGGAAACAGTGCGGATGCCTCTTGCGTGATGCGCAGCTTGGTGCTGCAGGCATCCGTGACCAGCGCGTGCCGAGGCGCGAACTTCGCAACGTCCGAAAGAATGTCGAGAGTCGGGCCGATGGGCAGGGCGATGTAGATCAGATCGGCTTGCGCTACGGCATCCTTCAGTGAACCCGAGGAAGCCTGATCGATAATGCGCCGGCCAAAGGCTTCATTCGCGACACCTGCGCGATCCCACCCGTGGACAAAAATGTTGGTCGTGTATTTTCTCAGGGCGAGGGCGAATGAGCCGCCAATGAGGCCGGTGCCAAGAATCGTTACGCGTTGAATGAGATGAGACATTCGGAGCGTCAGGCCATCCTGCGACCGATGGCGGGGGCGATGATTCTCAGCTCTGCCATGAGTTGAGTGAAGTTAGCGGGTTCGAGGGATTGCGCGCCGTCGGAAAGCGCGTGCTCGGGATCGTTGTGCACTTCGATCAGCAAACCATCGGCTCCCGCGGCGACAGCGGCGCGCGCCATTGGGGGAACTTTGTCGCGCCGACCAGTGCCATGCGACGGATCGGCCCACATCGGCAAGTGTGAAAGCTTTTGAATGACGGGAATCGCGGCGAGATCGAACGTGTTGCGCGTATAGGTTTCAAACGTGCGGATGCCGCGTTCGCAGAGAATCACGTTGTAATTGCCGCCGGACAAAATGTATTCGGCGCTGAGTAGCAGCTCTTCCATCGTTGCCGACATACCGCGTTTCAGCAGAACGGGCCTGCGGACTTCGCCGAGTGCGCGAAGCAAATGATAGTTTTGCATGTTGCGCGCGCCAACCTGATAGATGTCCACATACTTGCCCATCATTTCGACTTGCGACGGGTCCATCACTTCGCTGACGGTGAAGAGGCCGAATTTGTCGGCAACTTCGCGCATGATTTTGAGGCCGGGCTCGCCCATCCCCTGAAAGGCGTAAGGCGAAGTGCGTGGCTTGAAGGCACCGGCGCGCAGGATTTTGGCTCCGGCTTTAGAGACAGATTCGGCAATAGCCATCATCTGTTCGCGCGATTCCACGGAACATGGTCCGGCAGCAACGACCACGTCAGGCCCGCCAATCTTGACGCCTCGACCTAAGTCAATGACAGTTCCCTCGGGCTTGAATTGCCTGCTCGCCAACTTAAACGGTTGCGTGATGCGCATGACTTCGCGCACGCCTTCCAGCAGCTCAAAATCGCGGTGATCGAAGTCACGGTGCACGCCGACGGCACCAAGCACCGTGTGCGCGGAGCCAGTCGAGCGGTGGACGTCAAAGCCGTGCGCGATCAATTTGTCGATTACGTTCTGAATCTGGGCGTCTGATGCGCCCTCCTGCATCACGATAACCATCGGTTCGTTTTGTTTCCTCGTTTCTAATCGTAAGAATATTTGCTCTTTTGGTTGTCAGCTTTCCGTAAAACCTGAATGCGGCTCAACTTTTCTTTCGATCCGCTGGTCCCTCGGCCGTGTCGCCGTCGGGGTGCATGGCGTGGCGTTCGGCAGCGCGGGCTTCGTCGATGATGCGCTCGAACAGCCGGCGGATGGCAGCGTTGCTGAGCGGCCCTTGATTGTTGTGTTCGGCATTCTGCAAGACTTCCTTTTCGCGGTCCGGCTGATAGAGCGGAAGATGCTGTTCCTGTTTCAGCTTGCCGATTTCCAGCGCGCACTGGGAACGCTCGTTGAGAAGCCTGACCAACTGGCGGTCGAGTTCGTCGATGCGGCGGCGGAGATCGGCGAGAGAAGTCATGCGGTCGCCTCAACGCACCACGCAAGGGAAAAGCAGCTTCCTCGCTCCGAAGACTCCGCTCGGAATGACGAGTGTGCGTGGCTGCGCCATCGGAATGACGATGGTTGGGTTGGTCGCCATCGCAGAGCGGTCATGGGGCGACCTCGTGCTTCGCCGACGAGTCGCGGCGGGAGAGGCCGGCGCGGGCGGCTTCTTTGAGGCCGCTGATTTTGGCGGAGAGGGCGCCTGCGGCATGTTCGATTGCGCGCGGTGCAGAGTCTTGCGCGGTGGCTTTTTCGATTTCGGAGACTAGGGCCGAGCCGACCACGGCGGCGTCGGCGAGTCCGCCGAGAACGGAGACGTGTCCGGGAAGCGAGATGCCAAAGCCGACGGCAACAGGAAGATTCGCGAACTGCCGAGTGCGGCGAAGGAGTGCTGGAAGATCGTCGGGGAGAGCATCCTTTGCGCCCGTAACGCCGGTGCGAGAAATGAGATAGAGAAAGCCCGAGGAAGCTGCAGAGATTTTTTGCAAGCGCTCGTCGTCTGAAGTCGGTGCCGCGAGAAAGATAGTGTCGAGTTGATGCGAGCGCATGATGCGGAGGTAGTCGTCGGCTTCCTCTGGGGTGAGATCGGTGACGAGGACGCCGTCGGCTCCGGCGGAGGAGGCGGCAGATGCGAATTTCTCGAGTCCCATTTGAAAGATGGGATTGTAGTAGCTGAAGAGGACAAGCGGCACCTGCGACGATTTGCGAATGTCGCGGACCAGATCGAGGACGCCATTCAGAGTGGCGCCGGATTTGAGGGCGCGTTCGGACGCACGCTGGATCGTGGGGCCGTCAGCTAAGGGATCGCTGAAGGGGACGCCAAGTTCGATTACGTCGGCACCGGCTTCAGCGAGCGCCAGGACGAATTTCAGCGTGGCGGCGAGGGTAGGGTCGCCGGCGGTGATGTAGGCGACGATGCCCATCTCGCCGGACGCGCGCAGTTCGGCGAAGCGGCGCGAGATACGGCTAGCGATGGCAGGCGTTGCAGTCATGGGATAGCTGAATAGATTAGCATTGAGCGGCGGAAACCCCGTAAAATCCCGGCGCGGTCTGGGGAACACTCTTGCCCACTTCCACAACTCAAGCGGCGCAGGCTGACACTGCGCAGCTGGCGGCGAAGTTGGGGCTGTTTGACGCGACGATGATTGTGATGGGAGGCGTCATCGGGTCAGGGATTTTTGTGAACCCGGCGGTGGTGGCGCGTCATCTTCATTCGCCGGTTTTGATTTTGGGAGCGTGGATTGTGGGCGGCGCGCTGGCGCTGATGGGGGCGATGATTTACGCAGAGCTTGGCGCCATCCTGCCAAAAGCCGGCGGTTCCTATGCTTATCTTCACGGTGGGTTTCATCCGCTTCTCGGATTTCTTTATGGGTGGTTTTCCCTGCTGGTGATCAACGCGGGGGGTACGGCAGCGGTGGCGCTGGTGTTCGCGAAATATTTTTCGGTCCTGGTGCCGACTCCCGTTCCTGAACGGATTCTTGCGGCGGCGACGATCCTCGTGCTCGCAGCGATCAACTGCCTCGGCGTGCGGTTTGGGAGCAACGTGCAGTCGGCGCTAATGATTTTGCGGGCGGCGGCCATTGTGGTGCTGATCACCGCGGGAATTGGGTGGTATCTGTTTCGATCAAGCGCGACTTCGCAGGCTTGGCAGCCTGTGCTGAACGAGCCGGTGTCAGTTGATCTGGTTGCCGCATTTGGAGCGGCGATGATTCCCGTGTTTTTCGCGTACGGCGGATGGCAAACGGCGAATTTTCTGGCGGCGGAAATGCGCGAGCCGCGCAAGAATTTGCCGCGAGCGCTGGTACTGGGGACGCTGGGTGTCATCGCGCTGTACGTCGGTGTGACGTTCGCCTGCGTGGCGGTGCTTGGGCCTGCAGGCTTGGCGGGAACGTCGACTCCGGCGTCCGACGTGATGCAGCGAGTGCTGGGAAGCAAAGGCGCGGCGTTTCTGGCAGTGGGCATCGCGATTTCGACGCTGGGATTTCTGAGCCAGTCGGTGCTGACCTACCCGCGGGTCTTTTTTGCGATGGCTGCGGATCGGGTGTTTCCTGCGGGCGTGGCGCGGGTGAATGCGCGGACGCAGGTACCGGTGGTGGCGATTCTGCTGGCGAGCTTGTCCACCGTAGCGGTGCTGTTGGTGGGACATTACGACGCGATTCTGGTGTATGTGGAGTCGATGGATGGATTGTTTTTTGGATTGAGCGCGCTGGCGTTGTTTGTCTTGCGAAAGCGGGCGAAAGAGGCGGGGATGGAGGTTGCATTCCGGGCGCCAGGGCATCCGTGGACGACGATGCTGTTTGTGGCGGCGTATTGGCTGGTGGTGGCGAATTCGTTTTACCGGTACCGGCAGAATGCGTTGATTGTGCTAGGAATTTTACTGGCCGGAGTGCCGTTGTATTTTTATTGGAGCCGGCAGGGCGCGAGAGCAAAAGCAGATCCCTCGCTTCGCTCGGGATGACAAGTTTGTGTGACATGAAGACACACTGACCAAGAACATTCTAAAGACCCGCCACTACAGAGGAGAGAGATGACCTATCGGAGGACGGAAGCGCGGACGGCGTATATCGAGTGGGCGAAGCTGCAGGCCGAGGCGAAATACAATTTGGCGGCCAGCGGAATGAAAGGTTTACCGCTGAGCGAATTGCCGGTGAAGTGGGAGGAGATGGAGCTTTCCCCCGGGGGAAGTTATGGCTATCCACCCCTGCTCGAGCGGCTGGCTGCGCGGTATGGAGTGGCGACGAAGAACGTTGCGACAGCGATCGGGACTTCGATGGCGAACTATCTGGCGATGTCGGCTGTGCTGGAGCCCGGCGATGAAGTGATTATCGAGCAGCCTGCTTACGATCCGATGGTGGAGGTCGGCCACTATCTGGGCGCGGTGGTAAAGCGGATTCCGCGGCGGCCTGAACACGCCTGGCAGGTGCCGGTTGACGAATTGGAAGAGATGGTTTCGGGGAAGACACGGCTGATTGTGCTGACGAATCTGCACAATCCGACTGGCGTGTTGCTGGAAGAGGATACGCTGCGGGAGATTGCTGCCGTGGCGAAGCGTGTTGGCGCGTACGTGCTGGTGGACGAAGTTTATCTGGAGCTGCTGTTTGACCGGCCGTTCCGGTCAGCGTTTCATTTGGGCGAGCAATTTATCGTGACGAGCAGTTTGACCAAGGCGTACGGGCTGTCGGGTCTCCGCTGCGGGTGGATTTTGGCCGCGCCGGAGCTGGTGCAGCGGATGTGGCACCACAACGACTTGTTCGGAAATATTCCGGCGCATATTACCGACCGGCTCAGCGTGATAGCGCTGGATCATTTGGGTGTGATCCGCGAGCGAGCCAAAAAATTGCTCGAGCGAAATTGGAAGCTGCTCGACGCCTTTCTGGCGGAGCATCCGGAGTTGGATGTCGTCACTCCGCCGGGTGGAACGATTGTGTTCGCGAGAGTGCCGGGCGGCGATGGCGATGCATTCGCTAAACAACTGCTCGAAAAATATGAAACTTCCGTGGTCCCCGGGCGGTTTTTCGAAATGCCGGACCGGATTCGGATTGGAATTTGCTGCGACAGCGAAGAAGTGGATGAGGGTTTGGGGCGGGTCGGCGCGGCGCTAGCGTGATTTCGGTTCAGTAAACGAGGCTAGAGGCCGGCAACCATCGCGCACGGGCGCCGCGCACTCGTTGTTGCCCATTCACCTTTTCCATCACCAGTGTCACACCAGAAGTGAAATGATCTCCGCACACCAGCTCATACTTCAGGACAGCGAACTGATGTTTCTTATCGAATTGAGAGCACCAGAATGTTGCGGTCCTTGCCAGAGGCTCCCGAGAGCGGGGTTTCCAAAATCTTGCTCATTTGGTCCGGACCAATGAGCCTGAGGTCTCTGCCCTGCGTAATTTCGTTTCCAAGAATCAAACCGAATCGTGCTACTAGAAAGCTTCTTGAGATTGAGCGGCGCGAATTTATCCAGAAATCCACGATAGACACTGAGTTGCTCTTCACTTAAGGGCGCGGGTCAGGACAGGTTTGTCGTCTGAAAGACACCATAGCGCCGGGAGGAGGCTACAAATTGTCAAAAACAGAGGACGTGAAGGCACGCAAAACCTCCGGGGACACTCGTAAACCCGCGGGATGAGTAGCTTTATCATGCAAACGTGAGACGTGCCGAAGTGGTGAACTCAGAATTTGGAATAGGTGGCCATGTCCTTGTCGCCGCGGCCGGAGAGGTTGAGGATGACGAGGTCGTCGGCGCTTAGTTGTGGGACGCGTTCGCTGAGGCCGGCGATGGCGTGGGCGGATTCGAGCGCGGGGATGATGCCTTCGCTGCGAGCGAGGATGCGCGCGGCGTCGAGTGCAGCGGCATCGGAAACGGCGGCGTATTCGGCGCGGCGCTGGTCGGCGAGCCAGGCGTGCTCGGGACCGATGGCGGGATAGTCGAGGCCGGCAGAGATGGAATGCGTGGTGGAGATTTGGCCGTCTTCGGTTTGCAGGACGTAGGTGTAAGTGCCCTGCAGGACGCCGGGGCGCGCTCCCGTGAAGCCCTGATGTGCGGCCAGGCGGGCGGCATGTTCACCGAGTTCGTTGCCGCGGCCGCCGGCTTCGATGCCAACCATCTTCACCGATTCATCCTTGAGAAATTCGTGGAAGAGGCCGATGGCGTTGGATCCACCGCCGACGCAGGCGAATAGGTGCGTCGGCAGCCGATTTTCAGCGGCGAAAATCTGTGCGCGGGCTTCGCGGCCGATGCAGGAGTGAAAATCGCGAACCATAGTCGGATAAGGATGCGCACCGAGTACTGAGCCAAGAAGATAGTGCGTGGTGCGGACATTGGTGACCCAGTCGCGCATGGCTTCGTTGATGGCGTCTTTCAGTGTGCGGGAGCCGGAGTCCACGCCGACGACTTGCGCGCCGAGCATGCGCATGCGGGAGACGTTGAGGGCCTGGCGGGCCATGTCTTCCGTGCCCATATAGACCGTGCATTCAAGGCCGAGGTGCGCGGCGACGGTGGCGGTGGCTACACCATGCTGGCCTGCACCGGTTTCGGCGACGACGCGCGGCTTTTTCATTTGCACGGCGAGAATGCCCTGGCCGATGGCGTTGTTGATTTTGTGCGCGCCGGTGTGGAGTAGGTCTTCGCGCTTGAGGTAGATGCGCGGGCCACCGAGATGCTTGGTGAGGCGTTCGGCGAACTGGAGCGGGGTGGGGCGGCCTGCGAAATTTTTCAGCAGATCAGCGAAGCGGGCCTGGAAGGCGGGATCGGACTTGGCTTGTTCGTAGGCCCGCTCGAGCTCGAGGAGCGGCACCATGAGCGTTTCCGGGACGTAGCGGCCGCCGTAAGGGCCGAACCGGCCGGGTACGGCGGAGGGAATGGTGAGTTGAGAAGCCATGGCCTGAAGCACATATTGTGGCACAGACCCGGAGCGGCGCGAAAAGACCCTGCTTACACGGAGAGGTCGTGGTTGGCGCGAGCGACTTCGGCAAAGAAGGCGCGAAGCTTAGAGGGATCCTTTTTGCCGGGGCGCGATTCGACGCCACTGGCGACATCCACGGCGTAGGGGCGCACGGTGACGATGGCTTCGCCGACGTTCTCCGGAGTGAGACCACCTGCAAGGAGCACCGGAAACTTTTTTGCAGCGCCCGCAGCGACCTTCCAGTTGGCCAGCTGGCCGGTGCCTCCATAGATGGATGAGCCTTCGGTTGGCGGCGCCGCGTCAAGAAGAAATGAAGAAGCTCCTGAATAGCGCTTCATTTCCGCCAGCGAAAACTGGGGACCGGTCTGGAAGGCCTTAATCACCGGAAAAAATTTGGCGCAACGGGATGCGATCACGTCGGATTCGTCGCCGTGCAGCTGTACCGCACTGAGACGGAGGGACTTAGCCAGCGCGATGATGGACGCGTCGTCCCAGTTCACAAAAACGCCGACCGTGGAAACGATCGCCGGCAGTTTGCGCAGAATCGCCCATGCTTCCGACGGAGACAGGCAACGAGGGCTTTTTTCGTAGAAGTTGAAGCCAAGGGCGTTCGCGCCGAGGGACACGGCCAGACGCGCGTCTTCGAGGCGAGTGATACCGCAGATCTTTACGCGCACCATTCCGAACTATTCCTGTTCCACTGGACGCAAGAGTTGGGCCAACGCTGTTCCGGGATCGGGAGCGATCATCAACTGTTCGCCGATTAAAAACGCGTCAAACCCGGCTGCGTGGAGCTTCTGCAAGTCGTCGTGAGTGCGGATGCCGGACTCGCTGACGGCGATGCAACTCTCCGGAATGTATTCAATCAAATCAAATGAAGTTTGCATGTGGACTTCGAGGCTCTTGAGATCGCGGTTATTGACGCCGATGATTTTTGCGTTTGCAGCCACAGCACGGTCGAGTTCTTCGCGTGTGTGAATTTCAACAAGCGGCTCCATGCCAAGTTCCCGGCCCTCGGCGAGCAGCTCGGCTAGTTGAACATCATTGAGAGCAGCGACGATCAGTAGGAAGCTATCAGCGTCATTGGCTCTGGCTTCCCAGACTTGCCAGGGATCGAAAATGAAATCCTTGCGAAGCGCCGGCAGCAAGGAAGCTTTGCGCGCTTCGCGCAAATTTTTCAGCGATCCGCGGAAGAATTCGCCTTCCGTGAGAACGGAAAGTGCAGCAGCGCCCGCGGATTCCAGCGATTTGGCAAGATCGACGGGATCGAACGGTTCGCGAATGACGCCCCGTGAAGGCGATGCGGGCTTGAGTTCCGCGATTACATTCAATCCTGGGCGCGCGAAGGCCGCGGAAAAGTCCCGCAAGGGTGTAGCAGCTTTGACTCCATACTTCAGTGCAGTCAGCGGAAGGACCTTTTTACGGTGCTCGACCTCGGCTCGGCGGCATTCCAGAATGCGGTCAAGAACTGTACCGGTAGGTGAAGGCGTGTGCATGGGAGCGAAATAGTATGCTAGGAGGTGCCCGCCGGGGAGTCAAACTCAGTTGGATAGAGCCCGAAACCGGAAAGACAGAAAGGACGAGGCAAGGCTGGATGGGATATCGAGCGAAGTACGGCAAGTTGCTTCACGAAATCGCGAATGAGGCCGACAAGATCGCGCTGAGATATTTTCGCGGATTGGATCTTCAAGTTGAGCGCAAGAAAGACGGAACCGCGGTGACGCGGGCGGACCATGAAGTGGAAGAAATGGCACGCACACGGGTGGCAGCAAGCGGCCTGGAATTGGATGTGTTGGGTGAGGAGATGGGTGGCGGGCCTGCCGCAGCTGCGGGAACGAAGCCGAGGCTCATCATTGATCCGATTGATGGCACAGAGGAGTTTTCTCGCGGAATCCCAATGTTCGGGACACTGATGGGCGTCGAGAATGGTGGAGAGATTGTCGCGGCGATGGCTAGTGCGCCAGGGCTCACGTCGCGCTGGGAAGCATACAAGGGAGAAGGCGCGTATCGCGGCGAGAAGAAGCTGCACGTTTCCAATGTCGCAAAGCTGGGCGATTCAATGGTTTTCTCCACGGGCACAGGGCCGAGCAAGGATTCGTCGGACCAGACACGCATTCGCCGGTATCTGGATGCCGCGCGCAATAGCCGCTCGTTGGGTGGATTCTGGCAGCACATGCTGGTGGCGGAGGGATCGGTCGAAGCGGCGCTCGATTGGACTTCGAAGCCGTGGGATTTGGCTCCGCTGATTTTGATTGTGACCGAAGCGGGCGGCAAAAGCACTTCGCTGAACGGCAAAGCAAGCATTTATGAAAAGAGCCTGCTCAGCACAAACGGCAAGATTCATGAGGAGACGCTAGCGGTTCTGCGATAGCCGAGTGTCAGTCAAGCGGAGCAGTTAATAATGGACAAGTCAGTACAGGCGCAAAAGGTCGCGCTCCTCAAGAAGCTGCACGAAGGCCCAAGGATTCTCGTCCTTGCCAACGCCTGGGACCCGATCAGCGCGCGCATCGTGGAAGAAATTGGGTTTCCAGCCGTTGCGACAACCAGCGCGGGAGTCGCGGCGACGCTGGGATACCCGGACGGCCAGCGCGTTTCGCGCGACGAAATGCTGGAAGTTGTAGGGCGAGTAGCTCGAGCAGTCCAAGTGCCGGTAACTGCCGACATGGAAGCCGGTTACGGGACTACTCCTAAAGCCATGGCCGAGACCGCGTTGGCGTTGATCGCAGCCGGAGCCGTCGGTCTGAATCTGGAGGATGTCACAGGCGACGACGAGAGTTCGCACGTCGAACTGCAGTTGCAGCTGGAAAAGATTCGCGCGATTCGAGACGCATCGGCCGCTGCGGGCGTGCCGCTCGTGATAAACGCGCGGACGGATGTCTATCTCATGCCGATTGGACTGGTGGAAACACGGTTTGAGCGGACTGTGGACAGGTTGCGAGCCTACGCAAAAGCGGGAGCAGATTGTGTTTTCGCTCCGGCGGTCAAGGACGCCCAAACGATTGCGAAGCTGGTAAAAGCCGTCGAGGCTCCTCTGAATATTCTGCTGATGCCGGGAGCGCCAAATCTGAATGAACTAGAAAAGCTTGGTGTAGCTCGGGCCAGCATCGGCTCTGGATTGATGCGAGCCTCACTGGGGACTGCTCGGAACGTCGCTAAAACGCTGTTCGATCGGCACGACAGCGATGCAATATTCAGCGACGCCGTGCCCTATGCGGAAGTTAACCGGCTGCTCGACCGGGACTAGCACGGGTTGCGCGCTTGGACTTTGCAGCCATGCAAAAAAAGGCGGTACCGTCACGCTACTTTTGGCGAGAAGGACTAGGGGCACCATCAGGCTGTCATCCTGCGTGACAGGATAAAGACAAACGTGTGAACAACGAATCTGCTCTTCGAGTGCTGACGGAAGAGATTATCGCCTGCCGCGAGTGCCGTCGTTTGGTGGCACATCGAGAAAAGATGGCGCGCGAAAAACGTCGCGCCTATCGCGACTGGACCTATTGGGGAAAGGGAGTTCCAGGTTTCGGCGATGCGAACGCCGAATTATTCCTGCTTGGTCTGGCGCCGGGCGCGCACGGTTCCAATCGGACCGGTCGCATGTTTACCGGTGACCGCTCAGGCGATTTTCTGTACGCCGCATTGCATAAAGCTGGATTTGCCAATCAGCCGAACTGCTCCAATCGCGATGATGGCCTCAAGTTGAAAAACGCCTACATTTCAGCAGCCGCCCGCTGTGCCCCGCCGGACAACAAACCCCTGCCTGCGGAGCTCGCCAGTTGCCGAGGCTATCTCGAGCGTGAACTCGAAATCATTCGGCCAAAAGTCATCCTCGCCCTGGGAAAAATCGCTTGGGATACATACTTGGGCATTCTGCAAGCTCACGGCGTGATCGAATCACGAACCAAATATTCCTTTGCGCACGGTGCCGAGGCGAGGCTCCCCGGCGCTTACCCATTGCTCTTCGGCGTTTACCACCCGAGCCAGCAAAACACGCAGACCGGGAAAGTTACGGCCGAGATGTACGCGCAAGCTCTGAAATGCATCCGCCAATACTTGAATAAATCCAGGCGGCGTCCCTGACAGCCAGACCCAGCTCAAGTGACACGTTTGCCCGGCAGTCTGCTTTGATCCCGTCAGGTTGGTTCGAGCATTCCTCGTAAACGCCTAAGTCAAAGCCACTTAGCTGGAGCTCTTTCGATTACTCCTGGGCCATACGTTTGCATTGGACGAGGCAGCGGCAAGTAGGCACCAACCCGGAGGCTGGATATGCAGTTGGCGTTCACCGACAAAAAAGCAGCACTGATTCTGGCGGCGGCGATGGCGCTGAGTACGGCTGTCGCGGCTGCGCAGGAACCGCAGGATGACACGCGGCCTCCAGTTACGGTGGACCGCATTCCCCAAGATGCGCCCGATTCTTCACAGCCAATCTCTCGCGCTAGCCACCCGGCCGATGGACGTCAGCAACCTGGCTTGCCGCTCGAAGCGTACGCGGTAACCCCGGGCACCCGCGTGCTCGTCCGCTTGGACGCTACGTTGGACACTGGCATAACGAAGCAAGGCACACAGTTCCGAGCGCATACCCTAGAACCGTTGGAGGCAGGCAGTGGAATCTACCTTCCGTCGGGTGCGCAAATCACCGGACACGTAAGCCGCGTCGATCCGGCCGGTGTTGCCGGGCGCGCCAAAATCTGGCTGGTCTTTGATGAGATCCGCACCAGGTTTGGTTCGCTGCCAATCGTTGCTGACGTTGTCGGTGTTCCGGGCGATCACAGCATCAAAATGACGCCGGAAAAGGAAGGAATGCTTGAAAGCAAGACCAGCACGCAACAAGCTGCGGGCACGGCCGCCGCGGAAGGCGCTGGCAAAGGCGCCATTCGCGGGATCAAGGACAAAAACGCAAAAGAAGCCGCCGAGTATGCCGCCGTCGCGGCTCTCGAAGCCTATCTGATGGAATCGGGACGCGGCCACGAGATGAACCTGCCCAAGGGCTCGAAGCTCGAATTGGAACTGGAGCGCGCTTTGTACCTAGTCAAGGAGTAGAACGCATGCGCTGGGTATTGACTCTGTTTTTCGTCCTGGTGCTGGTGCCGACGATGGTGTGTGAACCAGCGGCGATCTCGGCAACGTTGGTTGAGGTTCACGCGATCCCAAAATGCGCGGGATTCGATTGCCCTCCGTGGCCGGTGCCCGACGACTTGAGCTTCTGTTTCGAAGCGGATGGCAAGTTCTTCACCGGTGTTTATCGTCCCTGGGGTTTTCCGTGGAATGAGAAGAGAGAAAAACTCTTGGCTCTGCTGGGCAAGCAGGTTTTGATTGTACCGACGGAAAGGCGAATTCGAATTGCGATTTCCGCGCACAATCTACGCCTCAAAAGAGTTCACAACGATCCGGTGTTTAACTTGCCCACCTGCGCTCACGATTAGCGCGTACTCTCGGTTCGGCTAGCTTTCAGTACCAGCTTAGCCTGGCAGGTCTGCCCCGCCTTTGCAGCCTGATAGCCGTATTGGTAGATTGGGATTGTCCAGCCGGAAGCGAAATCTGCGAAAATAAGAGCGGGCTCGGGAGCGAGGTACACCGAATGGTGGACGACAAGAAAGCGGCAGTGCGCGCCGTGGAAACAGGGGAACGCAAGGATCGCGTGCTCATCGTCGAAGATGAAGAAAACGCGCGCAAGGGTTATGAGCAGCTGCTGCAGCGCTGGGGTTGTGAAGTTCTAAGTGTGGGTTCCGCGGAAGATGCCCTCGCAAAGTTCGGCAGCTTTCAGCCAGACACGCTGATTGCGGACGTGGAATTGCCCGGAATGAACGGCCTCGACCTTCTGGGGCAACTCGGCGCCGAACTGACCGACGTCCCCGCGATTATCATCACCGGAAAAGGCAGCGAAGAGCGCGCCGTCGCCGCTATCGAGGCCGGAGCGTTCTGGTATATCGAGAAACCGCTGAAGGGGCCGGTTCTTCGTGCGCTGCTCGATCGCGCGCTGGGGAAAGCCCGTGATGCGCGGCAACTGGTCGTGCTTCAGCGCCAATTGCGTGAGGCCGGCCGCCTTGGCGACCTGGTCGGCGCGTCGCGTCCGATGCAAGAAGTGATGCGCATCGTGGAGATGGCCGCGCCCAGCTCAGCATCGGTCCTGATCACCGGCGAGACAGGTTCCGGCAAGGAAATCGTGGCGCGCACAATTCATAAACTCTCACCTCGCGCTGGCGGTCCGTTTGTTGCGATTAACTGTTCGGCGATTCCGGAATCACTTATGGAGAGCGAAATCTTCGGCCATGAACGCGGAGCGTTCACCGGCGCTGCGGAACGCCGTATTGGCTGTTTCGAACTTGCTGACGGGGGAACTCTGCTCCTCGACGAAATCGGCGAAATGCCCGCTCCAACTCAGGCAAAACTATTGCGCGTGCTGGAAGACCGTAAAGTGCGCCGCCTGGGAAGCAAAACGGAAACTCCCGTGGATGTCCGCGTGGTCGCCGCAACCAACAAAGATCCCGAGCAAGCGGTCTCCGGGGGCCATATGCGCCAGGACTTATATTTCCGCCTCAACGTATTTCACATCAATCTGCCTCCGCTCCGCGAACACAAGGAAGACATACCGCTGCTTGCGGAACACATCCTTCGAGACATCAACGTGAAACACAGCAAAACTGTAAAAGGTGTCGGCGCGGAGGTAATGGACATTTTCATGAGCCACACTTGGCCTGGAAATATTCGAGAGCTGCGCAACGTGCTCGAGCGTTCTGCGATCATGTGCGAGCGCGACCTGATTTCTCGTGCTTGCCTGCCCGGCGAGTTCGGAAAGGCCCAGACCAAAAGCCCAAGCGACCTTGGAGCGATCAAGTTTCCCATCGGCACAACAGTAGACGCGATGGAACGTGAGCTCATTTTGCAAACCCTAGCGGCCACCGGCAACAACAAGACACGTGCTGCGGAACTGCTCGGCATCAGTTTGAAGACCCTGCACAATAAATTAAAAGAGTACGGCGGCGAAAAAGCCGAAGGGGAGTAAACCGCGAAATGCAGCTGGGGCTGCGCACCAAGCTGACGCTGGTGATGACCGGGCTTGTGTTTCTGGTCGTAGTGGTGCTCTCCGCTGTTTTCATGACTCGGCTTACCAGCCAGATCATTCATGAAACCAATACCCGCGCCAATGAACTCGCTCAGCAATCCTTTGAACAAGCCAAACATGCGCTCGAAGATGCCAAGCAAGCTGGGATGCGTCCGGTCTCCAACAGCGCCGAAGATCGCCACCAATACGTCAAGCAGGCATTCGAAACAAACGAAGGCCTGCTAACCGCGCTGCAATCGCCACTCGGCTCCAACGCGTGGATCTACGAGGTTTCTATCGTGGATCGAGCCGGCGTCATTTTGGCTTCAAGCGACGCAAAACTCGCCGGCACCATCGCCCCTCCCCGTCCTCCCTTCGCCCAGCTCGACACCAGCAACTTCCTTCGCCAGCTCAAAATCTTGTACGGGCCGCAACCGGTGTACGAATCCTCTTTCGCGTTCAAAATGGGAGGCGAACCTTTCGGCGATGTGCGCGTCGCCATTTCCATTCCGCTGCTACGAAATGCCATCGCTCCGGCTCTGCGCACGTCCGCTACAATCGCGCTGGTGGCACTTCTCGTCGCGACGGGCTTGGCTATGGTGGTCACAGGTGCGACGCTCGCTCCTTTGCGTGACATTTCGGCGCAGCTCGATCGCATCTCCGCCGGCCAGTTTGATATGCCCCCGGCCGAGCCGAAGAGTTTTACCGTGTTTTCCGGCTTTGGCGGATTTGCCAGCTCGGGGGACGAACTGGGTCTTGTAAGCCGGAAAATCTCTCAAGTGGGCCAACAACTACGCGGCGTTCACGAAATTTTCAGCACGATGCGCGAGAATCTGAACTCGGTGATGGCCGGCTTGGAGGATGGCTTGTTGCTCTTTACTCGCGACGCGCGCGCCGTGATGGTCAGCCCGGCCGCTGAAAAGTTTCTCGGCGCGCCTTCCGCACAGTTTTTGGGGCGCCGCGTAACCGAGATTTTTCCAGCCGGTCACCCTCTGCGGCAGGCGCTGCATCTGGAAGGCGATGCGCTTCGCGAAACCGCGTCCGAAACCGAATTACAAACCGTGGATGGCCGCCGGCGTGTCGGCGTCAGCGTTCAGGGCATCCAGGAAAACGGCGAACAAATGGGCGCGCTCGTCACCCTCCGTGACCTCGACTCCCTCGAAAGCATCAATACTCAGTTGCAGGTAAGTGAACGCCTCGCCGCTCTCGGCAAGATCACGGCGGGCGTCGCGCATGAGGTCAAAAATCCACTCAACTCCATGCGCCTCTGGCTGGAGAACTTGAAAGAAACCCTGCCGGCCGATCAGGATCCTGCTGCGCAACAGGCCGTGCAAGTACTCGACAAGGAGATCGATCGCCTCGACGCCGTCGTCAAGCGCTTTCTGGATTTCACCCGGCCCGTTGAGGTGAAGCTCGAATCCACTAACCTCAAGGAATTGCTCAGTGAAGTCATGAGCGTTGCGAAGCCCCAGCTGTCACGGGCCGGCGTCACGGTGCAAGAAACATTTGGCGATGGCATTCCCGGAGTTTGGGCCGACCGCGACCTTTTAAAGCAGGCGGTGTTAAACCTCGTATTGAATGCCGTCGACGCTATGCCCAATGGGGGAGATTTGCGCCTGGTACTCAAACGGCGCGGAGAGCTGGCAGAAATCAGCGTTTCCGATACTGGCAAGGGTATTCCACCGGAGAATCGCCAGAAAATCTTCCAACTCTTTTTCACTACGCGGCCCGGAGGAAGTGGAATCGGCTTGGCCACCACATTTCGCATTGTTCAACTTCACAACGGTTCCATCGACTTTCAATCGGAGGCTGGTCGCGGCACAACCTTTCGCATCGAATTGCCGCTCGCCGCATGAGACTCCTAAACAATTCGCGCTGCCCTTGTTTTCTTAGACCGCCTCTGCGCATTCATGGAGTTTTCTTTTTTCTCGTCTCCGTCCTGCTGCTTCAGGGATGCGCGCAAAAACAGGTACGCGCACGTCCATGGGCCACCGCCATCGCCGTGCGGCCTCATCCTACACGTCCCGTGTCGACAACTCCCCCTGACCTCGCTGAAATTGAAGCCCCGGAACTTGCCTTCGACCTTCCTACTTTGCCGTCGCCGCTAAACATCGTGAGACAACCCAGCCGCCCGCGCGTTCCTATTCAGCCCGTTCCCGAGGCGGCTACGTCCAACAAGCCGCCTGCACCTCTCCTGGAGCCGGAGCTCACGCCTCAGGAACTCGCCTCGGCACAACAGCAAATGAACGAGAGCGTCGCGATCGCTCAGAAAAATCTCGCTGCCGCAAAAGGGCGCCGCCTGAATCCGGCCCAAGCCGACCTGACTTCGAAAGTAACCTCCTTCCTGCAGGAATCCAAGCAAGCCGTGAATGACGGCGACTGGACTCGCGCCCGAAATCTTGCCAAAAAAGCCCAAGTCCTTTCCGAAGAGCTCGCCGCTTCTCTCTGAGTCGTATTTCATTGCGCTAGAATAGCTGTACGAAAATGAGAACGTTTGATGCCGCCGTCGCCGGCGGCGGACTCATCGGCAGCGCCATCGCCCTCGAACTGTCTCGCGCAGGTTTGCAAGTCGCGCTGTTCGACGCTCGAGATCCCGGACGGGAAGCTTCCTGGGCCAGCGCCGGCATCCTTTCGCCCGCTCCCGAGAATTCCGCAATGATCGCGATGGTCCCTCTCGGCCGCGCCAGCCTTGAGCTGTATCCAAACTTCATCGCGCTGGTAGAAGAGTTGAGCGGATTGACAACTGGTTACAGGGATAAAGGCACGCTGGAAGTGCTCTTTTCCCGCCACGCCAGGGAAGAGCTGAACACCATCATTGCGCTGCATCACGGACTCGGGCTCAGCGCCGAAGCGATCTCAACGCACGAAGCCCGCGAATTGGAGCCAGCAGTCAGCGAAGAAGCTGAGGCTGCCGTACTTCGTCCTGAAGAAGCCTCCGTGGACAATCGGCTCCTTGTGACCGCGTTGCTCGAGGCGGCCAGGCGCAGCGGCGTCCAAATATTCTCGGGATCGCCGGTGAGCTCCATTCAACGCGAAGGCTCAACTTGCCGGGGTCTTGTTCTTGCCAACAGCGAACGAGTCGCGGCTCGTCATACGATTGTTGCCGCCGGATGCTTTTCTTCACAAATCGAGGGAATGAGCGAATTCGCACCCGTGGTGCCCGCTAAGGGCCAGATGATCGCCCTTCGATCCGAGGCCGCTGTGCTGGAACGCGTACTCTGGTCGGAGCGGATTTATCTTGTTCCGCGCAACGACGGACGAATCCTGGCGGGCGCGACGGTCGAGCGCTCGGGCTTCGACAAAACTGTTACAGCCGGCGGAATCCTGTCGAACCTCGAAGGCGCAGTCGAGCTTGTTCCGGCCCTTAAGGACGCTCGCATCGAAGAAACTTGGGCGGGACTCCGCCCCGACACGCCCGATCATTTGCCGGTCATCGGGCCAACCGACATTGACGGATTGCTCGTTGCAACGGGACATTTTCGAAGCGGCGTCTTGCTTACTCCGGTGACTGCAAAGCTGATCGGAGAGATGGTTGCAGGACAAACCACTCAGCTCGATTGCGAGCGATTCAGTCCCCTGCGCTTCCGCGGGAGTGCGGCGGGGCAAAGGAGCGCCCGTCGTCGATAGGACTAAAGGCTTGAGACTGCGGAGGTTGGAAAGCCCCGGACTATTGCTCTCGGATCGGTGGCGAAGTGATCGGCTGCGCCCGACCCGTATTCGTAAATTGCACGTAGCTTGAATCCAGCGCGAGATCGCGCTCCAGCACAATGTCCAACGTCGTGCCGCGCGGAAGCTGCGCCTCTGGTCCTCGTGTAAGCAAAATGGCGCCCAGTCCCACCAACCCGCCAATCCCCGCGCCGATTCCTGCTCCCTTGCCGCCACCCGCAATCGCGCCGATACCGGCCCCTGTAGCAGTGGTAGTTGCAACTGTCCCGACGTCCTTCCCTTTTCCGCCTTCTCCGGTCACTTTGCCTTCCGAATCGGTTGTTTCTCTGCCGCCGGTGTCCGCGCTGCGCGGCGCTGCCAGCAAATCCACGGTGTACCCGTTCGGCAGGATCAGCGACTCCAGCCGCATGCGGAACTCACCGTGACCTTTGACCCTGCCCGGCCTCTTGCTTTCCAGCAGCGAGCCCCTTAAATACGAGCCCACTGGAATCACCACCTGATTGTTTTGTGTAACGGGGAAGGCCGTCTGGAAATAAAGCGAGTCGCCCGCTTTGGCGGAGCGCGTCGAGATTCCATTTTCCAGGAAGACCGCAACCCGAGTGCCGGCCGGAACCACGAGCTTTTTCCCTGCTGTGCGAGGGGCCGTTGGACCCGGCGCCACAGGTGCAGGCGCATCCATCTGCGGGCCTTCTGGCTGCTGAGTCGCGCTCGCCTGCTCGGCCGCGACCGTAGCGAACGCAGCTGAAACCGCTATGCATGTCAGTACTCTGCGAACCATTTTCAGTGGAACCTGCATGGGCTCCCCTCCGCTATGCCTTTTCCGATGCGAAGTCCCGGCTGACGGATGCCCGCAGTATAACCACTTTTCCTGTTAAGTCTATTAAGAGCTAACAATCACGGGTTCTGGAAAGGCGCAATTTGACATGCCGCCCCGTCCCCGTCAGTCTGAAGAAACACGATCTTGGGAGAGCTGACGATGGCCAAACTGGCGTTGATTTACGGAATGCGATTGCTGCCCCTCGATGACCTCGGCGAAGTCAAAGAGGCGACCGTGGTGCTGAAGAACGGCAAATCAGCGCGCATTACGATGCACCTGATCGAAGGCAGCAAGGAAGAAATTGAGGCCACCTTTCACCAATCGATCGAAGCTTTTTTTGAGATGTATCCGGAAATTTGACCAACAACGCAGGCGACGCGTGCAGCTGGCACAACCTAACGGTTACCAAAATTCTCGGGATCGGCGTTTCGATCGCCCAGATTGTCATTAATCAATATTGTAGATTGGCCCGTTAGCTCAATGCGTTTGCGGCACTTGTGGCAGGCCACCAAATCGTCCAGCCGCACCATGTAAGACGTGGCCTTTACGAATCTAGCCCTGTCGTCGGAGTTCGCGCCCCGCGGCAGTTCTCTTTTTTTCGTGCAAACTTTCCAGCGCACCGACGCCGTAAATTCGTTTCGGCAGCTCGGGCAAAGTATTTTCTGGGCCTTGTTTTCTTCCCGTTCGTTGTAAAACGCGCGTGTGTCCATGGTCAGCGGGCGGGAAGCGTCACCGCCTCGCTGATTGTAACAAACTTCAGACCAGCGTCGCGCCAACGCGGCAGCCAATATTCCAGCGCACCTAACGTATGCGAACGATCGCCGCCCAGAGCCCGATGAGCGCCATCATGCAGGCAAAGCACGTCTCCTGTGCCCTCAACCTTTTCGCCTTGCGCGTGCTCCGCGACCGGCTGCATCCGCTGCGCAAGCCATTCCGTGGATTTCGCGCGCCAATCACCAGGAATCAGCGTCCACATCACTGTTTGCATTCCCAGTTCTCGCGCTTTGCGAACCACCCACGGATTGCGGAACCCATAAGGCGGTCGAAAATATTTCGCGTCGCTGCTGGTTGTGTCCCGCAGCGCGTCCTGGCAACGCTTCAGTTCGTCCCGCACCGCACCGGGCGCCATCCAAAAAAGATTCGGGTGTGTTTGCGTGTGATTCGCCAGGAGGTGTCCCCGAGCGGCAATGTCTCTTGTCAGGGCTGGACAGTCGAGCACAAACCGCCCAATTACAAAAAATGTCGCCTTCGCATCGTAACGATCGAGGAGGTCCAATAACTTGGGCGTAATTGTGGGATTGGGGCCATCATCGAACGTTATCGCCAGTCGTTTAGGTGTCGCCGTCCGGCAAATGGTCTCACCAAACATCTGCGAACGCGGATAGACTGCGCCAAATGCGGTTACAGCGCCAGCAAGAGTCGCTGCGGCGGGAACTCCAATCAGCCATGGCTCCATTGTTACGTCTATTCCGGCTTGCGCAGCGTTTGTAAATCAATTCCCACTTGCTGGCATTTCTTGTAGAGGTGGCTGCGCTCTAGCCCCAGCGCGCGCGCAACATTCGTCATGTGAAAATTGTGGCGGCGAAGCTCTGCCAGCAGAACTTCCTTCTCGAATGCTTCAGTACGCACGGCCAGCGTCCCGTTCGAGCCCGCATTTCCAAGGGACGCACCAGCGTCGGCCGCACCACGACCAGCCGGCAATGCCATGTCTACATCACCAGCACTTACTTTCTCGCCTTCAGCCAGCAGCACCAGCCTCTCCACTACGTTGCGCAGCTCGCGGACATTCCCCGGCCAAGAGTAACGCTGCAGCGCAGCGATGGCTTCCTCTGAAAACTCCTTTTCGCGCCATCCATTTTGGGCGGCCACCTGGCACGCCAAGTGCTTCACCAAGTCCGCGAAGTCCTCCGGACGCTCGCGCAATGCCGGCAGAAGCAACGGAAAAACATAAATCCGGTGAAACAAATCGCGCCGGAACGCATTCTGCTCAACCAATTGTTCCAGATTGCGATGCGTCGCCACGACCACGCGCACGTTCACCTTGATAGGCTTGTCGCCGCCGACACGCTCAACTTCTCCTTCTTCCAATACCCGCAGCAATTTAGCCTGCATCGCGACCGGCATGTCGCCAATTTCATCGAGAAAAAGCGTTCCACCCTCCGCCTGTTCGAATTTTCCTATATGCCGGCCTGCCGCACCCGTGAAAGCTCCCTTTTCGTGGCCGAAGAGCTCCGATTCGATTAACTCCGCGGGAACTGCGGCACAATTCAGCGTGACAAAGGGCGCTTCATGCCGCTGCGACTTCTCGTGAATCGCACGCGCCACCAGTTCCTTGCCGGTTCCCGTTTCCCCGAGAATGCAAACACGGGTTTCGCTTCCGGCTATGCGATCTATCTGGGCCGTCAACTTCTTCATGGCCGCACCGGACCCGACGAGCTGATGCTTGCCCAGCCTCTTTTTCAGCTCGCGGTTCTCGTCTTCCAAACGCGTCAGGCGCAACGCATTTTCGACGGTTACCAGCAGCTTGTCCGTCGAAAGCGGCTTTTCCAGAAAATCCAGCGCGCCCAGCTTAGTCGCACGCACAGCCATTTCGATGTTGGCCTGGCCCGAAATCAGAATCACCGGCGCCTTCACTCCGGCGTTCTTGATCTCCTCCAAAAATTCCAATCCGCTTTTTCCGGGCATCACTACGTCGGAAAAAATCAGGTCAAATTTTTCATTGCGGAGCAGCTCTACTGCGCGATTCGCGTTGTCGCAAACCGTGGCCTCGTGCCCGGCAAGCCGGAACGCGCGCGACAACGACGCCAATGTGTTCGCATCGTCGTCTACCAGCAAGAGTTGAGCTTTCTTCGCCACTGTTGTCATTCGCAAGGACAAACTTTAGTCGTTCGCCGCAGCAGTTTCCGCTGAAGCCTTCGCCGGATCTTCCTCGGCTAGTGCTGCCTGCGTCTTCTTGGGCGCAACGCCAGGCTGACGGCGCGGCAACTCAATGCGGAATGTCGTCCCGTGCCCTTCTTCGCTCGCCACAGAAATGGTTCCGCGGTGGTCGCTGATCACCGATTGCACAATCGCCAATCCCAGTCCGGTTCCCTGCTGCTTCGTCGTGTAATACGGCGTGAACAGTCGCGAACACTCCTCCGGCGTCAGTCCTTTGCCCGTGTCCGAAACTTCGATGCGCACTCCGCTCTGTGTCTCGGCGGTGCGAAACGTCAAAGTGCCCCCGGCCGGCATGGCGTCCAGCGCATTCAGCACCAAGTTTTGAAATGCTTTGTGCAGCAATTCCGGATCGCCGTCAATTTCCGGCAAGCCATCTTTCAAGAAATACTCCGTCGTGATCGTTGGTTTGCCGACTGCGTGGAACTGCGGTTCGAACAACCGCACGGCACTGCGAATGACGTCGTTGATCTCCAGCCGCGAAAACTCTGGCGGAGGCATCTTCGAAAAATCACTAAAACGGTTGACGATGGAATTCAGATTCGCCAATTCGGCTTTAAGCGTCGCAGTGGATTCGTTGAAAACTTCGAGAAACTGCTCGTTCCCAAGCTGCCGCGCACGCTGCATGTTTTCCACGGTAATCTGCAATGGAAACAGCGGGTTGCGCAGCTCGTGCGCCAGCCTCCGCGCCAGTTCGCGCCACGCCGCCACGCGTTCTGTCTGTACCAAACGCTCGCGCTGTGCCGACAGTGTCTGAGTCATGTGGTTGAATGCCGCGGCCAGCTGCCCGGTCTCGTCCTGCCCCCGCAGGTCAATCCGCGTATGCCAATGCCCGGCGGCGACTTCTCTCGCGCCCTCGGCTAGTTCTTCGATGGGTTTTGTAATGCGAGCCGACACCCACCACGTCAGCAAAAGTCCGATCAACATCGCCGCGGCGGCCACCGCACCCGCCAGCTTCATTACGTGACGCGTCAGGTGCACGAGATCGGCGCGCGAACTTCCGACTAGCAACGCGCCCAGCAATTCACCATTACGTCCCGTAAGCGGCAGCGCGTGAAACGTCTCCGCTGAGTCCGCGTCATTCGTCCATTGGATTGTCTGCACGAGCGGCGCAGGTTGCTTCTGCAGTTGCGCGATCATCGGCGCAAACTTCTCGGCCTGCTCCACCTTTTCACTGGAAGAAATCACGTCGCTGGGGACAAAACTTGAGTCGAGGTTTAAGTACAACAGAGCGCGCAAGCCTGCAGGCGCTACGAGAGACCCTAGAAACTTCTCGTCCAACCGTCTTCCGCCAATCGTATAAAAAGGTTTGGCAACGTTCGGCTGCGTCCTCACTGCGGTAAGCGACACCGCCACCTCATTTGGCAGTTCGACACGCCGCAGAAACGCTTCCGACCCGTTCCAGTCCTTGCCGCTGGTAACCCAAGTCTCCTTGTAGCCCACCCGCGCCGGATATTCCGCTGAAGAAATCAGCGTCCCATCGGCAATAACAAACTCCATGAAATCCAACCCGTGCTCCTGCGCCGCTCCCGCGGCATCGCGCACATAAAGCGATTGGTCGGGGTCAGGCTTGGTCTGATCAATCGCCATTTTCAGCGTGACATCGGCGTTCGTCACGTTTTCGACCTGCCGCGCCACGATCTCCCGTTGCTGCGCAAGTTCTTTTTGGAATTGCGACACCAGCGCGGTCGTCCGCTGGTTGTCCATCTCCTCGTACGCTGCTCGCGTGTAGTGCGTCACGCTGTATGTGACAGCCGAAACCGACGCCAGCACAGTCACCAGGAACAACAGGAAAAGTTTTGTGCGGAAACTCATGGCCGCGCCCCCGCCGAAGATTTCCCCGCGGCATCACGCGGTGCGCTCGCCTCGCTCGCTTCGAGCCACACATCCGCCAGGCGCCATTCTCCCCACGGAGAGGGAGACCAATTGCGAACCCGCCCGTCTGCCGCTGCAAAATCCGGCACGGCAACGAGGGGCAATAAATTCTTTTCTTCCATCATTCGCTTTTCCCAAGCATAGCGCGCACCCGCATCCAGAGGTACTCCTGCTTCGGATGCTTGCCGGCGCGCGGTATTCCCTATACTGTCCAGCACATTCCGCGGCGAAAGCGACGTGTAACGCCATACAATCAATTGCGCTTCCCCGTCGCCCTTCGGTCCAGCATCGTTCGATGTACGTGCGCCGCCTTTTACTGTTTGTACCGTCAGCCCGGCGGCCCGCGCGTCCACTGCCACCCGCTCCGCAATCAGCTTCGATAATTCGTTGTTCGCGTCCACAGTCACTCGCAACGGCTGAACCGCCCCTGCAAGACTCGACGGCATCTTACTGCGCAACTCTTTCGCGCGCTCCAGATTGCGCTCCGCATCGAAGAGAAAAGCATATCCCGAGAGCCACTGCGGTAAAAAGGACGCTGCGGCTTCTGCTTGCTTCTGCAGCAACACGCGTGCCATCGCTTCTCTGTCCACCGACAGGCTGATCGCTTCCCTCAGCCGCTGCTCCTGTCCCGGCTTGTCGTCAGCTGAAAACTTCAAGAGGAATAAAGTGAGCGGCGCGGAGCTCCAGCACTTGAGATTGGTTTGTTGCGCCCGCTTCGCCGTGTCCACTGAAAGCTCGCCCAGGTCTGTCTTACCAAGCTGTAGATCCAACAGCGCCTTTAATGGCGGCACACCCAGCGTCACTTCAATCGCATCGAGGTAGGGACGCCCAGCCCAGCAATTCTCGTTAAAGCGAAATCGAAGCCGTTGCGTTGGCGAAGCTGTACCGTCGCCGCCTGCCTTATCCGCATCTCTCGCGGTCGCCGAGACACTCTCCAGCACAAACGGACCTGTCCCTCGCAGCAGCCCGCTTCCGTTGTCTTTGGAGATAAAGTACGGTCCCGAGGCCAGCATCTCCAGCAAATCCGCGGTGGGCGTAGCACACTGTATTGTGATTCCCCCGCCGCTGGCTGTCACCTGCATTCCACGAGGAAGCAGCGGCTGCAACGCCTCCACAACGTCACCCGGACTCAGTGTCGTCCCGTCCGAAAATTTCACACCCTGCCGCAGCGTAAACTGCCACCGTTTCGCCGAGCCGTCGTGGTTCCATTCCGTCGCCAGTTGCGGTTGGAACCTGCCGTAGTTGTCCAGTGCCACCAGCCGGTCAAATAGAAGTTCCGCGAGACGCTGATTCGCAGCAAAGTCCGCCGAACCGGCCTTCCATTTCGCGGGATTCAAATTCACTGATGCCGTGCGCAGATCCACCCGCAACACGCCACCATATTGCGGCCTTGCTGCTCCAGCCAAGCCCGACGCCGTCGCGCAGCAAAGCGCAACCGCAAAACCCAGCTCCTTAATCGCCGCAGGCCACCCCAACGCGATACACCTCATAGTTCCCCGAACTCAAATCTCGCACGACGACTGTGGCACTTCCCGAGCCTTCACCAGCGCTGATCGAAATCACAGGCCCGCTAACTCCCAACTCCGCGACTGCGGCCGCATCCTTCCCTCCACCTGCGGTTCGCAGGAAAAGCCGATCCTCTCTGGCCCAATCCACTCCGTCGCTCTTCAGCCACCAAGTCTGCGCGCCGCAGCTCGGCAGCGCCATTAACCTTCCCGATGGCCAATCCGTCGTCAAATTCGCGCAAGCGACCGCTGACTCATCCGCCGCACTCGCTTCACAGCGCCGTCCCGGCAACAAGATTCCCACTCGCCCGTTCGAATCCTCCGCAATCATCAATTGTCCACGCGCGGATCGTAGCGGTTGTCGTGGCCCCGGCAACGCCTTCGTGAACTCCAGCTGCCAACTAGCCGCTCCATTGGCGTAAATCTGCAGCGCATCTTCTGTCAGCACCGCCAATCTCTTCTCGCCGGGCGTACTCCATGCCAGCATCACGGCACTCAGAATTTTCGTCCCCTGCTGCCACATCAACTCTTTCTCTAACCGAACGCTGTTGCCGGCTGCAGTTTCAATACCTGTGTCCGCGCGCGGCACCTCTTCGATCACTACGCTCGTGCTGCCTTCTCCGGGAACCGTGGCCGTAAACACAATTTGCGTCGGCGTTTGCTCGATCGCGACGCGCAAAGCTGGCACGGTTTCTCCTTGCACGATCTTTACTTGCGCCGCCTCCAACTGCGCCGCAAACGCTAGACGCAACCGTTCGGCTCGCTGCTCCGACAGCACCGAGTGGTTCGTCCACAGCAGCGACATTCGCCGCTCGTGCGGTAACGTAGCTGCCTTTTTCGCCAGACGCTCCACACCCTCTTCCAACAGGTCTGGCCGCGCGGCTACACCCGTTTCCATCACAAAATTGAAAAATAGGAAAAATGCTGCGCAGGCAACTGCCACCAGGGGAAGTCGGCGAACCAGTTTCTTGTTCACGGGATTGAAGCGCCATCTTAACACGTCCTCTTACAAGGACGCGGGGCGCGCCGTGCTTCAGCCCTGAACTCGCCACGGCCGCCCCGCCCCATTTCCACGCAGCGAACCCCTTGCTCTAGGACTCGCTGCGCCGGAACCCTCACTCGAAAACTCACTCGTGGATTTGAATCTCCGTCATCGTCGGAACCCAAACCACCGCGTCCACATCCTTCGCAATCGGCAACAGCCATTCGAACCGCTCCACCGTCACCCGATAAGTCGCGCGTCCGTCCAGCGGCGTCCATTCGAACGCCACCTTCTTTGCTCCATTAGCCATTTCGGAACTTTCGCCAAACGCGACAGCGCCGAGCTCCGTCACATCTCCGGCAAAGTCCGCGGCGATCCGCTTCAACTCCCCTGCCGCCACCAGCTGCGGATCCTTGCACCAATCTTCATGCCCCGCCGCCACCCACCGCTGCAAATTCTCAATCTCTGCTCGATCCACCGCGTGGTAATTCACCACCCGATTTTCTTCTCCGGATTTCGTATTCGTAGCAGCCGCGCTCATCGGCCGCAAAGCCATCGCTCCCACAAGTACTGTCGCCAAACCAGTCGCTCCGATTCCTTTTCCAGCTTTCTGAATTTGTCGCGCAAACTTTCCGCTATTCATGACCGCCTCCACTCGCTCCGTCTCGTCTTCGAAGTTTGAACCTTGCACTCTTTAACTGCCTTTCGTCGCCAGCCGGGTGACGCGTTGCGCGAAACTGGAACTGAGGTGACCGTGGCCGATCCGGCGAAGCGCGGCGGTGCTTTCCGTGGCCATCTCTCCCATCCTTCCAGCTCCGCGCAACGCGCCACCCACAGGGGTTTGGCTGGTTTACTAGCGCGGACTTTCGCCCGAACTAATCTCGTCTCCTCACGGCTTGCGGCCATTCCTCTTCTGCGCCGACAAATTCCCAGTCGCCGGCGCCCCGTTCTCCGCATCCTCGTCGCCCGAGCCGCCGCCCACCGGCACTCCGTTGAACGCCGATCGGAAAACGTCATTCGCGAAGAAGTTCTTCCCATCCACCGGCACCATCATGATTTGCAGCTTGTCGCTCAGCCGTTCGGCGATAATTTTCTGAATCAGCATCGGATTCTGCTTCAGGACCGCGGCTTCATACTTCATCCGCTCCGAGTCCGCCGCAGCTGTCACGCGTATGCGATTTGCCTCCGCTTCCGACGTCACGCGAATCCGGTTCGCTTCCGCATCGGCCAGGTTCTTCTGACGTTCGATTTCCGCTTTGCTGTCGATGATCTTTGCCTGAGCCGCCGCCTCTGCGTTCTGCAGCGTCGCTTCTTTGCGTGCTTCCGCTTCCAGTTTCGATTGCTCGATCTGTTTCTGCTTCAGGGGCAACGTGTACTGCATCGAATCTGACTGCGCTTTTGCCTGCAGCACCGTCACCTGCGCTTGCGCTTCGGCCTGCTTCACATCGCGCGCCTTCTGCGCTTCCGCTTCCAGCTCCGCGATCTTCACTTCCTTCGCCTTGATCTCCTGCTCCGTGCCAAGCCGCTCGTTCTCCTGCTCCTTCAACAACAATCCTTCCAGCCCCTTCGCGTACTCTTCCGGCAGCTTGATGTCGCGCAGGACAACTTCGCGCACCACGATCCCATCGCTTTCCAGCCGCGTCTTAATTGCTTCCGCCGCTTTCGAACGCAGCTCCTCGCGCTTCACCGCAAAAATTTCCCGTGTGATGTAGTTCGGCGCCAGCGACCGGTACGTCGAAGCCACCACCGGCGCAACGACTTCTCCACTGATATCGCTAGGCAAATTCGCGTGAATAAAATCTAGCCGCCGCGGATCGATCCGGTACCGCACCGCCACGGCAATTCCGATGTTCAGCCCTTCGCGCGCCTGCACGGCGAGCAGTTCCTTCGCGCCCTTCGCTCCTTCCGTCGCCGCTGTCACATACGTCTGTTCCCGCGTGTCATACAACGCCACGCGATCGACCAGCGGCGTAACCACGTGCACCCCGGGATACAACGTACCGGGCCGCACTCCCCAGATTTGGCTGACGCGCACTCCCGCGCTGCCGTCCGGCACCACGGCCACGCTCTGCGAAACTAGCACCAGCACGGCCGCTAGCCCCGCCAGTTGCGCCGCGCGCTGCCACCGCACCGGACCGAAAGGGCGAGCCGGCAAAAAAGTTGTTTCGCCCACTCCTCCTTCCTCTTCGCTCTTCCGTTTCAGCAGCCGCCTCAGTTGCGACGCCACGTACACGTCATAAACAACCAGCGCGCCCGCGCTCCCAAACAACCCGATCCCCAGAATCACCAGCAACCACTTGAGTGCCACCATCGCCGCTCTCCTCTCTTTGCAGTGCGGCAGCCTTGCTGCCGCTTCTCCCAATTCGCGCTGTCGCCTATCCGCGTGTCGGTTCGGTTTTTTCTGTCTACTGGGAACGTTCGAACGCTATCTTCCAAACGCCCGCGCCGCCGCCCGCGTCCCCTGCACCAGCTCGAGCCGCGGTCGCACAGACGCCTGCCCCAGGTTCGATTTCTGAACCTGGGTTCCGACTCCCGCCGGTTGCATCAACCGAAACGCACCCTGCAGGAACGCCCAAGCCATCGCAAACGCCGCTACCGTCGCCAAAACTGTCGCGGCCGCCAGAATCTCCACTTCCGCCATCGCTTCCATGTCCGCCTCCCGCCTTACGCAGACACCAATGCACCGCACCAGCCACCCTCATCACATTGAAATTATTAGACTTACAGGAGAGAACAGCTATTGCCCGCGTGGCCCTTTAGACACTCCGTGTCCACTCTGACGCGCGCCGCCCTGCCCGCGACAACACACGTCTCATGCGCCTTCCGCTCGAGGGGCTGCACTTGCGTGAGGCAGGCGCTGAAGTCCAGTCAGGTGGACTTGGTTTTCAACTCTTTGCGCATCTGTTTCCGCAGACGCTCCTGCACAAGCCGCGCCGCCACTACGGACAGCCCCAGTGCACCCCACAGCAAGCCGCCGACTGCGTACATCGTCGTTTCGGAGCGGTGAGATGTCATGATCGACGATACTCCGCCTGCGCCCAAAATAATCATCAAGACCGTTCCAATCAACAGTTCGATCCAGGTAACCGCTGGTAACAAACTCCGTCGGCGTGCCGCGGCCAGCCCCTCCCACGCACGTCCTACGATCCACCAGAACACAGTCCCCGCAACCGGCCATACGACGGAACGCCACAGTTCCGGCCGAATTCCCCGCGGCACCAGTTCGATGCGGGACAACAGCAACCCAGCAGGTAAATTCAGCGCTGCCGGCACGATGAGCTGAATCCTTGAAGCCCACGCGCCCGGCAGAAACACGGAAATCATCCAGTGCAGCACCAGCGCGGCCGACAGCGCGAGCTCAAATCCCGGCAAGAACCAGCGAAAAGCAAACGGCGGCCTGCGCTGTTTCCAGTCACCGGTCACGAGTCACCAGGTCACTTCCCATCCGGCCGCCCAATTTCCCAATGATGCCCATACGGATCAACCACCCGCCCCAGCCGCCATCCATAGTTGTTCGCCATCGGCACCACCACTTTCGCTCCCGCCTTCACCGCCCGCTCAAACGCCGCATCCGGATCGCTCACCACCATCACCATCCGCACCGTCCCGCCTCCCAGCGTCTCCGGGCTGAAGTTCAAATGTTCGGGCGACTCATCCGCCACCCAAAATTCGGCTCCGTTCACCGAAAGCGTCGCCACCACACTTCCACCATTCTCAATCTTGAACAACTCCTCCGCCCCAAACGCCGTCTTGTAAAACTCCAGCGCCTCGGTTCCCTTCCTCACCGACAACATCGGCGCAATCGCCGTCCTCGCTGTGCTCTTGTCAGTCATGAACCGATCCTCCGTTCCGCACGTCCGCCGCGCCTATTGCCTTGTTGTCTCCGCCTCACACCTTCAAGCTTTAGCGCTCTGCTCATCTCCGCTACGCTCGGCCCATATGTTCCCGCTGCATCTCAATCCCGCGCAACCGGAAATCACCGACCTCATCATCTCTCACGATCCCGACACTCTCGAGCGCCTTCCCGTCAATAGAAATGATGTTCTCGACGTGTTCTCAAATTTCCGCAATCAGCAGGCAATCGCTGCCGTTCGCGCCATCCCCGCCTCCAACGGCATCCTCGATCCCCAAGCCGTTGATCGCGTCTTCGTCACCGTCCACTGGGAAATGCAACGCCTCGCCGAAGAGTTTTTCCATGGTCAGCGCGTATGCGAACTCCTCACTGTTGTACTAAACGCGCTTCAAGCCAACGGCATTCCGCGACCCGTAAGGCTGGTCGACGTCGGCTGCGGCATCGGCTACGTCATCCGCTGGCTCGCTGCGCGCACCAATCTCGCCTCACAAGGAGTCGAACTCGTCGGCATCGACTTAAACGGTACCCTCATCCGCGAAGCCAACCGCCTCGCTGCCGCCGAAAGCCTCCCCTGCCGCTTTGTTCAGGGTGATGCGTTCTCCTCCGATCACGCCGCGCACATCTATCTCTCCACCGGCTTCGTCCACCATTTTCGCGGCGAAGCATTGCATCAGCTCTTGCACCGCCACGATCTGCCCGACACCGCTGCCTTCCTTCACTACGATTTTCGCCCTTGGGCTCTGGCGCCGCTCGGCTCCTGGTTCTTTCATATCCTCCGCATGCGCACCGCGATCGCCCGCCACGACGGCGTCCTCTCCACCGTTCGCGCCTATAGCGGGGAAACGCTCGCCGCATCGTCGACCAAGGCTCTACCAAATTTTTCTTCTGGAATCTACGGAAGCACCATCTGGGGAACTGCAATGCCTCGCGTCTTTCACACACTGGTAGGTTTGCGCCGCCAGCTGCTTCCCACGTTCAAAACTGGACTCGGCAGACGCGCCATTCGCTTGGGTGAAATGGCATGACCCTGCTGATTCTCTATCTGCTCGCCAGTCTCGACGGCCTGCTATGCGGCTGTCGCACCGCCATGGGCCGCTGCCCACTCATTCGCCTTCGTTCTTACTAATGCAAACTCTCTCGTCCGCGGATTCGTCGCCGCTCAAATCGCCAGCTTCATCGCTGCCATCGCTCTGGCGTGCGTTCTGCTTTTCACCCCGCATCGCAGCGAACTCGCTGGCGATCTCCAGGCCGCCGCTCGCCATATGTTGTGGATCTTTCTTCCCTATGCGACCGCCGTCTTGTCCGCGCTCGCTCTTCGTCTTTTACCCTCCACTGACATTCGCAGCGCCAGTAGCGTTTTCTTTCTCGGGCCACTCACCGCCATCCGCCCATTCCTCATGTTCGTCGGCGTCCTCTTCGGCATCTACTCCGCACGCCTCTGGGAAGCGCGCTTTCTCGGCCTCTTCGTCCTCACCCTAATGCTCTCTATCGAAGCCATCCTCAATCGCCAAGCCGCGCTCCGCCAATCCCGCCAAATCTCTTCTCTCGTTTGAAGCTGCGTGTCGCGCCCTAACATTTCCTTGAGTCGCAAGTCGTCGCTGGATGTAAACTTTGTTGCCAGGTCGGTGCCAGGATGAAAATTTGCTGCTCGGCGGCCTGTCTTTTACTACTCGGCATTGCCACGTTCGCTAAACCCGTGCCAGCATTCGCTCCGCAAGTCGTTACCATTCAAAGTGGAAAACTTCACCTGAAAGCTTACTTGTGGAGACCGGCTGGCCCCGGCCCATTTCCTGCAGTGCTGTTTAATCACGGATCCGGCGGCGCTACCGCTGACGTAACTGCAGGAATGCAGATTACCGAGGCGGCCGAAATCCTCGCGCCATTCTTTGTGAAACACGGCTATGCCTTCTTGTACCCGTTTCGTCGCGGCCAGGGTTTATCCGCCGATCAGGCTCCCTTCATGCAGGACGCCCTGCGGCGCGAGGAAGAATCAAAAGGCAAAGACGCACGCCAGCATCTGCAATTCGTGTTGCTCACCACGGAGCAGATTGATGATGTGATGGCCGCCCTTGCTTTTCTAAAGTCAGCACCGCAAATCGATCCCACTCGAATCGCGGTCGTCGGCCATTCGTTTGGCGGCCAGCTCACGTTGTTGGCAGCCGAGCGCGATCCGGGCGTCCGCGCCGCAGTCACTTTCGCAGGAGCCGCAGGCTCATGGGAACGGTCGGCGGAGGTACGCGACACCTTGCTCCACGCAGTCAGAACGACGCACGCCGCAATCATGCTGACGCATGCAGAGAACGACTACAGCACGGCTCCCGCACGTGCCTTGGCCGACGAGCTACAACGTCTCAAGAAGCCGTGCGTGCTGAAGATCTACCCTCCAGTGGGTCTGACTCCCGACAATGGCCACGGCATGCTCTACGAAGACATTCCAGCGTGGCAAGACGACCTGTTCAACTTTCTCGATAAGTACGTGAAACGCTGACTATCGCCCCCGCAGGAGTGTGAGAAATTCTGCGGAGGATGCTGTATCTTGGCCCAGTCATGCGTCAAACCGCCACGGAATACGCCCTCATCGCATCTCCAGCCTCACCCGAATCCCATTCCGCGGCCGCATCGTGATCGACGCCATCGGCTTCACCTCATGACCCGGCACCAGCCGAAACCGGTACTTCTGCCCCACCGTCGCCAGCACCACGCTCGCTTCCATCAGCGCGAACGTGTTGCCAATGCACTGCCTTGGCCCGCCGCCAAACGGAAAATACGCAAACCGCGGCAGCTGCTTCGCCAGTCCGTTTTCCCAGCGCTCCGGACGAAACTCCAGCGGCGCATCGAACCACCGCGCGTCGCGATGCACCACCCACTGCGCCATCGCCACGCCGTATCCCGGCTTCACCGTGTAGCCCGCAATCTCGTGCTCTTCTTCCGCCAGCCGCGCCACGCCCCATGCCGGTGGATAGAGCCGCAGCGACTCCGTCAGCACATGACCCAGGTACGTCAGCTTTGGCAGATCGTCCATCGTCGGCGCCCGCCCGCCCAGCACGCCGTGCAGCTCTTCATGGAATCGTTTCTCCACCGCGGGATTTTGCGCCAGCAGCCACCATGTCCAGGAAAGCGTGCTCGCCGTCGTCTCATGCCCCGCCAGAAACAGCGTGATCGTTTCGTCGCGCAGTTGCCGGTCGTTCATCCGCGTTCCGTCTTCGTCCTGCACCTGCAGCAGCGTGGAGAGCAAATCTCCTCTGTCTATCCCAACACCGTCGCGCCCGCTCGCTCGCCGCTCCGAAATAATCCGGTAAATGATTCTCTCGATGCGCCGCACTCCGGCCTTCGCGCGCAAATTCTTTGGAGTCGGCACCCACAGCGGCACCAGCACCGTCCGGCCAAAGTTCGACGCAATCTTCAGCAGCATGTCCAGCGTTTCGCCGACTTCGCTCGCGTCGCGCGTCACATCCGCATCGAACAAGGTTTTCCCGACGATGCGCAGCGCCAGGTTCATCATCTCGTGGTGAACGTCGCGCTCCTCGCCGTTGCCCCACGTCGCCAGCATCTGCTCCGTGTATTCCGCCATCGTCGCGGCGTAAGCAGCGATTCGTTCGCGGTGAAAAGCCGGCTGCGCCAATCGTCGCTGCCGCAGCCAAAAATCTCCTTCCGCGGTCAGCAGCCCTTCGCCAAACAAATATTTGTTCGCCTGCAGAATGCGGCCTTTGTGATACAGGCGTGCTTTGTTTACCAGCACGTCTTCGATCAGGTCGGGATGGTTGATGAAAAACGAACGGAAATTGCCAATGCGCATTCCCCACACGTCGCCGTACTTTTTCGTGAGTTCTGTGAAATATCCCAGCGGTTCCTGGTAAAGCGAGCCAGACAGCATGGCGAACAGCCGGTTCGACGGCCCAGGCGGAAACTTCGCCCCACGCCGCGCGCTAGTAGCCAGGAAATAACTGCTCATGAAGGTTTCTGTAGCAGCAGGTCACGCCTCGCGGGCCCGCAACGCGCACACCCGAAACGCCGACCGCTCAATGTCCACAGCGATCCGCGAAAATCCAGCCGTCGTCAAACGCCCGAACGCCGAAGCCGGAGCCACCGGCACAAACGTGCTCTTGTAATGCCCCACGCGGTGCAACCACCCGTCGCGAATCTCAAACGCAAAAAACATTCCGCCCGGCTGCAGCACGCGATGAAATTCCTGGAACGCCCGGTCCTGCTGTTCGCGCGAACGCAAATGATGCAGCACCAGCACCGCTACAACCGAAGAAAACGAATTATCCGGAAATGGCAGCGCCGCAGCGTCACCGCGCACCACGGTCACATTCGATCCTTTGTACTTTTCCGCGAGCTTCGCCACGTTCGTCGCATCGTATTCCAGGCTCGTGACTCGGCCTGCGCGCCGCGACAATTCTTTCGTCGTCGCGCCAAACCCGGCGCCTACTTCCAGCACGTGGTCGCCCAGCCGGTAACCCGACACCATCCACGGCAGCAGCTTGCGTTCGGTGAAAAATCGCCAAATCGAGGATGCGCAAAACCAGTTCTCAAATCGATTCATAGAAGAATGCCAGTCTGGCGAGGTTCCTCTTACTTTAGACCCGTCAAGCCAAGGAAGGAAAGCCGAAAGTTTGAATTCTGAAAATCTGAATTTTGTGAAATTAACGTAACAATTGGCCGACTCGTTTGAGCGAGGCGGCAAATCGGTCCGCGTCATACGCCGACGGATTTTCGAGCTGCTGAAACAATCCGTTGAGGGCAGCGCGAACCTCGGCTGCATTCGCCGGATTTGCCTGTTTGCTGTACGCGATATACAGCGAATCCAGCGCCATCGTCGCCTGCTCTGCAGCACGTTCGTCGCCGAGAGCAATCGCATCTGCATCTTGCGTGATGCCTTGCATCGCGCGCAACGCCAGAGCGGAGTCGTAATTCATCGCCGCAAGCCGCTCGGCAAATTGCTGCGCCACCGGTGCCGCAGCCGTGGCCGCAGATGCAACGGCAGCACGATCCGGATTGAGCTTGCTCATTTCGTCGCTCACTGCCGCGAGCCGCTGATCCAGTTCCTGCGCGGACGCGGGATCGATTTGCCGCGCGAGCACTCGGAACACGATGTAGCGCGAAGCGTTCCACGCCGGATCACCAGGCCGCCGGCCAGCGTAGCCATGCTCCTGCCGCCACGAATCCTTCGCTGGACCGAGGGCGTGGTGACACGCGAAGCAGGACAGCTCGGAATACTCCGGCCAGATTTCGCGTTTGTCGTAGCGCTCGAATTTTGCGCGCCAGGTAAGGCGTTCCATCGCGGCGCGAAGCTGCACGGCCTGGCCCGCGCTCCAGTTGCGCACGTTGGCCCAGTTCGGCTCTTCGGCGGGCTTGCCGGGGGCGGATTCGCGCGGCTGCTTCCAGTGCCGCGGCATCACCGCGGAAAACGAATCCAGCTCGAAGAAAAGATCGGGATGCCCCGCTGCGATCATTTCGTGATCGACAAATTTCTGAGCAGTGCCAAGATGGCAGGTCAGACATTTTTCCGTGCGGCGAATCACGTCGCGCGTATCGGCCATGCCGAGCTGCAACGAGCGGGCATGCTTGTCGGGCGATTCGCGTTCGGTATGCTGGCCGAGCCAGGCCTGCGCGGGGCCGTGGCAATTTTCGCAGCTCACGCCTTCCGTGATTTCGAACGGGCGGCCACGCTGTTCCGGTGTGGTGTAAAGCGCGTGGCAGGCGAGGCACTTCGGCGATTCTTCCGCTTTTGCGCCGAGTCTCAGAATGCGCGCCATGCGTTCGCCGGCTTCGCCTGTCAGTGCCTGGTACGCGCGCGCATGTTTGTCTTTCAGAATCCACGTCGAGTATTCGTTCTGAAGAATTCGACTTTCCGCAACGGGCTTCACGCTGCCGTGGCAAGCCGTCGCCGCACACGAACCCGGCCCGATATATTTCGCTTCGGACATTTTGGCATTTTGCGCGCTGGCATTCACAGCAAATACGCTGCATGCGCCAAAAATCGCAAGCGCGAACGCAACAATGCGCTGTGCGGTGAATTGCATCGCGGTGACGAGAGAGACTTTTCGCATGAATGCGTTACGGCGTGCTTCCCTTTTATCTTTGGAAGTACCAAGAGTCAACGGCGGCGAAATGCGATGTGCACAAATGAACGCATGCGGCAAAGGCAATGCTTTACAGTGCGCGGAACGCTGACTAGTATTCAGGAGAACTTTCGGCACTCTTGGCACAACTCTCTTTGAGAACGCGACAACGTGATTTTTGACGACTTGCGGGCCATACAGCTGCGCCACGGCTTTCTGCCCAAAGCGGAGCTGGAGGCGCTATCGTCGCGAACGCAAACTCCCCTCTATCAAATTCACAGCGTAGCCAGTTTTTATCCGCATTTTCACTTGGCGCCGCCAGCGCGCGCGGAAGTGCGGGTGTGTGCCGACATGAGCTGCCACCTGAACGGTGCGTGTGAATTGCGCGCGGAGCTGGAGCGGCGATTTGTGAATACGCGTCAGGGCGAAGTAGAGATTCGCGATGTGTCGTGTCTGGGACGGTGCGATCACTCGCCCGCAATCGCTGTTAATGATCACATCTTCACGGGCATTGCAGCGGAGCGGGGCGAGGCGTTGGTGCGTTCGGCGCTGCGCGGCGATGAATTACACGATGATCATCCGCAGCAAGGACGAGCAGCTTGCGCGTCCGATCCTTATCCCGACGCGGAAAAGTACGGAGCATTGCGCGCACTGGTCGCGACGAAAGATTGGGATGGCGTGTTGGCGCGGCTGAAGGAAGCGGAGCTGCGCGGCATGGGCGGCGCGGGATTTCCGACTTCGATGAAGTGGGATTTGGTTCGAAAGCAGCCGGCAGCGGAGAAATACATCGTCTGCAACGCGGATGAAAGCGAGCCGGGCACGATCAAAGATCGCTTCATCATGACGCACCTGCCGCATCTGCTGGTAGAAGGAATGATTCTCGCGGGGCTGGTGACGGGAGCGAAGCAAGGAATTCTCTACATTCGCCACGAATACCACTTGCAGGAAGAAATTCTGGGTGAAGAGATTCGCCGAGCCTATCGCGCGGGCCTGCTCGGGAAAAATATTTTGGGCAGTGGTCTGGAGTTCGAACTACGCGTGTTTGTGAGTCCTGGCGGCTACATTTGCGGCGAAGAGAGCGCGCTCATCGAGGCTATCGAGGGACATCGCGCCGAGCCGCGAAACAAGCCGCCGTTTCCCGGTGTGGTCGGGCTGTGGCAAAAGCCCACTGTGATCAACAACGTCGAAACATTTATCAATGTTCCGCAAATTCTGGCGCGCGGAGTCGACTGGTACAAAGCGGCCGGGCGCAACGGTTCGCGCGGATTGAAATTTGTGGGAGTGAGCGGGCACTGCGCCAGGCCGGGGATTTATGAAGTTCCGCTAGGAATCACGATGCGCGAAGTTTTGTTTGATTTTGCTGGCGGTGTGCGAGGAGGAGGTTCTCTAAAAGCATTCGCGCCATCCGGGCCGTCGTCTGGATATTTGCCGGCTTCGTTAGTGGATGTACGCCTGGATTTCAAGGCCCTGGCGGAAGCCGGTTCAATGCTGGGTTCGGGCGCGATCGTGGTGTGCGACGACACGACTTGCATGTTGGACATGGCATTGAACGCCGTGCGTTTTTATCGCAACGAGTCGTGTGGAAAGTGCGTACCGTGCCGGGTGGGCTCGCAAAAGATGGTGGATTTGCTGGTTCGGTGGACGCAGGGCGGATTGTCCGAAGCACAGTATCGCGCGGATTTGAGCTCGCTGGATGAGCTGTCGTTAGCGATGAGTCAGACTTCAATCTGCGGGCTCGGGCAGATTGTGCCGGCGCCCGTTCAGTCGGTGCTGAAACATTTTCGAGCGGAAGTGGATGCGCACGTGTTGCAGGGTAAATGTCCGAGCGGGATCTGTTTTACGGCAGCGGCACGCGCGGGAGAAGTGAATCGAGTAGGAATCAGGCCGTGAGCACGTCGAACACAATTTCGGGATTGGTCGAAATCACAATCGACGGGAAGGCGGTACTCGTTCCTGAGGGGACGACCGTTTTCGATGCAGCGCGGATGAATGGCATCGCGATTCCGACGCTGTGCCACCTGCAAAATGAAACGCCGGTGGGAGTTTGCCGGCTTTGCGTGGTGGATACGGGTGCTCGCGTAATGGCGGCTTCGTGCGTGCGGCCCGTCGAGCCTGGGCTGAAGGTCACGACGAACTCGGAGAAGGTGCAGGCGGCGCGCAAGACCTTGTTGGAATTGTTGATGGCGGATCACCCTTCGCCCTGCGCGCGCCAGAAAAACTCCGGCGATTGCGAACTGGAGACGCTGGCCGCAGCTGCGGGTGTGAAGGAGCCACGATTTGCGCGGCGGACGGTTTCGCGCGGGCAGGATGACTCTTCCCTTTCGATTGCGGTGGATCACGACGCGTGCATTTTGTGCGACCGCTGCATACGCGGCTGTGATGAAGTGCGCAGCAATTTTGTGCTGGGACGAATGGGGAAAGGCTACGCGGCGGACATTGCCTTTGACTTGAATTCGCCGATGGGCGATTCGACGTGCATTTCGTGCGGTGAGTGCATGGTGTCGTGTCCAACGGGAGCACTGACGAACAAGAGCATCGTCGGGACAGCGATTGCAACTGGAGCGGGAGCGGAAGGTTTCGAAGCAGAAGATCTGTTGAAGATTCCGGTATTTCAAGGCGTTTCCGGGACGTTCTTGGAATTGAATCGCGGCGCGATCGTAAAGCGGAGATTCCGCAAGGGCGAACTGATCTGCAAGGAAGGCGAATTTGGATCGACCGCCTTTTACATTTTGGAAGGCAAAGCGCGAGTTTCGATTTCGACTCCGATTGCGCACGTGAAGACGCAGGGCGGCGCGCAAGGATTTTTCAAGCGGCTGACGAGCACGCTGGCGGCGCGCGACTCGGACAAACGGGACGATGAAGCGCGCGACCGGACGATCCCGATCGATGCGGCGGTGGATTTAAACTATGAAAATCCCGTGGCGGAGCTGGGACCCGGCGATCTTTTCGGCGAAATGACCTGCATGAATTTCTATCCGCGATCGGCGACCGTGCGCGCGGAGTCCGACGTTGTGGCATACGAAATGTTGCGCAACGTTTTAGACATCATGCTGAAAAATAAGACGTTTCGCGCGCAAGTGGACCAGAACTATCGGCGGCGCGCGCTGGAACATCATCTGCGCGGCGTGCCGATGTTCGCGGATTTGTCGCCGGATTTCATCGAGCACTTGAAGGAGAGCGTGGAGCTGCTTCGGTTTGCGCCCGGGCAGGTGATCGCGAAGCAGGGTGACGCGGCCGACAGTTTTTATTTGGTGCGCATCGGCTTTGTGAAGATTTCAGAGAACTATCCGGGCGGCGAACTAGTGTTGGCGTATTTGTCGCGTGGAGATTATTTCGGAGAAATCGGATTGCTGGGCGGTGGCGCGCGTACGGCAACGTGCACGGCGCTGGATCACGTGGAAGTCGTGCGCGTATCGAGTGAAGACTTCCGGCAAATGGTGGAGCGCTTCCCCAATGTGCGACGCGGGCTGGAGGCCGTGGCCGAGGAACGACGCTCGGCGAATGCGCAGCGAATGCAGATGACGCATAACGTGCCGATCGATCAATTTTTGTCGCAGGGATTGATGGAGGCGCAGAGCCTGCTGGTACTGGATTTGCAGAAGTGCACGCGATGCGATGCGTGCGTGAATGCGTGCGCCGATGCGCATGACGGCGTGACACGGCTAGTGCGCGATGGATTGCGGTTCGACCAGTATCTGGTAGCGACGAGTTGCCGGCAGTGCCGCGATCCGCTGTGCATGGTGGGATGTCCGGTGGGATCGATCCGCCGGCGAAATTCGCTGGAAGTGATTATTGAAGATTGGTGCATCGGGTGCGGGCTGTGCGCGCGAAATTGTCCTTACGGGAACATCAACCTGCATCCGTTTGAAGTAATGGCCGAGGATCCGGAGCAGGCGGGACGGAAGAAAGCGGTCATCAAGCAGAAGGCAACTTCGTGCGATTTGTGTACGCATTTGAAAGAGCCGAGCTGCGTGTACGCGTGTCCGCATGACGCGGCGCACCGGGTGGACCCGAGGAAGTTTTTTACGGAGATTGCGGAACAGGCGAAGTGAGAAGGCAGCGGCTTAAAGCCGCTGCTACGAAAATCAGATGCTATTGGACAAGTCACAACGCGGATGGGCGATTGGGTCGCTGGTGATTCTGGCGGCAGGGCTAGCGTTGTATCTGCTCGAAGTCATTCTTGATCCGCGTGGAGCACGAGGCGGAAGCGCGATCGGATTGCTGCTGGGGACGGCAGGCTTCGGCTTCATGTTGTATGCAGCGGCGCTGGGGGCGCGAAAGCGTGTACCGACGTGGCGGCTGGGGCGGGCGAAGGCGTGGATGCGCGGGCATTTGTGGCTGGGGCTGCTGGCGCTGCCGATGATTATGTTTCATGGCGGGTTTCATTTTGGCGGAACGCTGACACGCGTGCTGATGTGGCTGCTGATCATTACGGTGGCGAGCGGCGTGTACGGCGCGCTGCTGCAGAATTCGATTCCGAAAAAAATGACGAGCGGTCTGCCACTGGAAACCATTTATGACGAGATCGGGCATGTGCGCGATCTTTTGCGGGAAGAGGCGGACCGCAAAGTGGAAGCGTTGTGCGGGCATTTTCTATCGAAAGTTCGTTCGACCCAGAAGGAAGACGCGGACGACTTGCAGCGCGCCGGAGGGTTTACGGCTCTGCGACCGATCGCAGCGAGTGCCGTGCCGCTGAGGACTTCGGCGGCGGTGAGCGCGGGTGCAAGCGCAGCAGTGGCCCCTGCGGCAGAAATCCTGTTGCTGAGTGAAAGCGAGAGCGAGCCGTTGCGTTCGTTCTACGTGCTGGAAGTGCAGCCATTTCTGGAGCGGCCGAAGGAGCACGGATTGCGATTGTCAGATGAAGCCCGAGCGGCGAGCGCATTTGCCGCACTGAGGACGCTGCTTCCCGGCCCGGCGCACGGAACGCTGGACGATCTGGCGGACATTTGCGACGAAGCGCGGCAGTTGCGGAAGCAAGAACGATTACACCGGTGGCTGCATGGATGGCTGTTGTTGCACATTCCGTTGTCGCTGGCGCTGATCTTGCTGGGCGCAGTGCATGCGGTGATGGCTTTGCGGTGGTGAGAAGAAAGTTGCCAGTCGACAGTTGAACGTCGAAAAGGAAGCCAAGTTAAAAGCAAGGCGGCGTCGAGCCGCCGCACTCCAAAATGGCCAGGACGAGGACAACTAAGGCGGTTGCGCAGCGGATCGACCTGAATTACTTCAAGAGGACGACTGCGTTCAAGCGCGCGAAGTTATGGCTGGCAGTGCTGGCGCCTGCGGTGGGGTTGGTGTGGATTGGCTGGCATTTTCTTGTGGGCGATCATCGGGTGTATTCGAGCGGACGGCTGAGCGAAGCACATGGGGTGCTGGAAAAGCAGTGCGAGGCTTGCCATGTGCGGCAGGCGGGCGGATTTTCGGCCAGCGCTGCCGATTCTGCTTGCCTCGCATGCCATGACGGGCCGCCCCATCACCCGGAGACAACAGCGAGCAACGTACCGAAACTGGCGTGCGCCGAATGTCATATGGAACATCGTGGACCAGTCAATCTTGTGGCCGCGCGCGGGCAGGCTTGCGCTCGATGCCATGGCGACCCGCGCGCGCCGACGAAATTTAGTTGGCATATCCGGGCGCTTGACGACGGGCATCCAGAGTTTGCAGCGCTGCGTATTGCCGGCGGCAACGCTTCACGCGATCCGGGGACAATCAAGCTGAATCATGCGCTGCATATGAAGGTGATTCGGCGCGGGCCGAACGGCCCGTCCGTGCAGTTGGCATGCAGCGATTGCCATAGGCCGTCGCTTACAACTGACACGAACTGGGAGTACGGTGACAAGAGTTATGCCGCAGCGACGGTTTCGTATGCGGCGGCGGAGTCGTTTGAACCAAGTGGAACAAGCGGCTTGCCGGCCAAGCGACCGTGGAGCAACCGGCAGTTGATGGCGCCGGTTAAGTTTGCGAATTCGTGCGCGGCTTGCCATTCGCTCGAGTTTGATAAGCGGTTTGAGGAAGGAGTACCACACGACCGGCCAGACGTAGTGCACTCGTTTTTGGTGAAGAAATTTTCGGAATACATCGCGGCGCATCCGGTGGAATTGCGCGAAGTGCAAGAGCCGGGAAGGAGCTTGGCTGGACGAGATGGTGGTCCGCAAGGCAGGACGGCTTCGCCGGCGCAGTGGATCGCCGAACGCGTGGCGGTCTCGGAAGAGTTGTTATGGCACAAGACGTGTGTGCAGTGCCATGCAATATCGCATTCCCCGCTGCAACACGTAAGGATTGCGCGGTGGGACGCGGCTGGCGGGAGGAGCACAAACGGAGGCTCAAACCTCGTTGAAAGGACTCTCCCAGAAGCACTATTGCCAAGAATCGAGGCAGCACACGTAAAACTGCAGTGGCTGCCACATGCGCGCTTTGACCATGACGCGCACACCGGCTTTTCTTGCGCGGGATGTCATCAGAAAGCGGTGACGAGCACGGATTCGTCGGACGTCTTGATTCCCGGACTTGCGGTTTGTCAGACTTGCCATGCGCCGGGGCCGGGACGAGCGAGCGCCGAGTGTTCGGAGTGCCATACGTATCACGACTGGTCGAAGCGGAAAGAAGTGAAGCCGGTGTTTACGTTGCCGGAGTTGCGCGGCGGATCGTAGGCGTTTTCAAGAACGAAGACCCAGGTTCAAAGAGCGAACCTGGGGACCCCTCACACAATTTGAGCCAATCAGAATCCAGAGGCTTTCGGCCCCCGCGCCTAAGAAAAGGCCGCGGGAACGCCAGGTCGAACTAGGCGCGTTGGACCAGCGCCATCATGTCGGGAGTGTAGCGTTCGCCGACGATTTGGAACTCGGCGAGCTTGGCGGAGATTTTCTTGAGGTCGGCGTCGCTGAGCTTGACCTTGAGCGCGCCCATGTTGTCTTCGAGGTAGCGGACGCGTTTTGTGCCGGGGATCGGAACCATGTCTTCGCCTTGCGCGAGAACCCAGCCGAGAGCGAGTTGCGCGGGTGTGATTCCCTTTCCTGCGGCGAGTTCTTTTACTGCGGCGGCTAGTTTGAGATTGGCTTGCAGGGCGTCTCCCTGGAGTCGCGGCTGATTGGTGCGACGCCAGTCAGAGGCGTCGAGGTCTTCCGGTTTCTGAATGGTTCCGGTGAGGAAGCCGCGGCCAAGGGGGCTGTACGGAACGAAAATGATGCCGAGTTCGCGGCAGGTGGCGAGCACGCCGTTGGATTCAACGTCGCGGGTCCAGAGCGAGTATTCGCTTTGCAGAGCGGCGATGGGATGAACTTTGCTGGCACGGCGCAGGTCGTCGGGGCCGGCCTCGGAAAGGCCGAGAGCGCGAACTTTTCCGGCTTTGACGAGTTCGGCCATGGCGTCGACCGTTTCTTCGATGGGCACGTTGGGATCGACGCGATGCTGGTAGTACAAGTCGATGGTTTCGATGCCGAGGCGCTTGAGGCTGCCTTCGACGGCGCGACGAACGTTCGCGGGAGAGCTGTCCGGGCCGCGGCGCGTGCCGTCGGGTTCGATGCGGAAGCCGAACTTGGTGGCGACGACGACGCGGTCGCGCGGAACTTCGCGCAGGAATTTTCCGACGAGTTCTTCGTTTGTCCACGGGCCGTAAATTTCAGCAGTATCGAGGAAGTTGCCGCCGAGTTCGAGGTAACGATGAAGGACGCGGATGGATTCGGCTTCGTCGGTGGGACCGTAGGCCCAGGACATGCCCATACAGCCGAGGCCGAGAGAGGAAACCGCGGGGCCGTTCTTGCCAAGCTTTCTGTTTTGCATTTGTTGCTCCAGGCGGTGGATTCATTTGGTGAGATGCGCGACGTAAAGAGTCGGCTACAGGGTAGCGCTCAATTTCGACTTGGCGATTCGAAGTGAGATAGATTGATGCTTTCTGCGACAAATGGTGAGCGAGACTCAAAAACCCCCGCCCTCTAAAGAGGGCGGCTATAGGTTGCTGGACAATACAGGTCAAAGATTGCGGCCGCTGCAGGCGTTGTGGCAGATCGTCACGCTGATTGACCGCAGCAAGATCAATCTGGCGCAGGCGCTCCGGAACACGCTGGGTGTGGTCGCGCCGCTGATTGTCGGACACATGATGGGAATGCCGCGCGGCGGCTTGGCGATGGCCAGCGGCGCGCTCAACGTTTCGTATTCCGACGGAAGCGATCCTTACGAACAACGCGCGAAGCGAATGCTGGCTTCGACGGTGTGGTGCTCGATTGCCGTGCTGTTGGGCGGACTGACGGCGCACAACAACGTAGCGTCCGTGCTGGTGGCGACGGCATGGGCCTTCATTGCGGGAATGCTGGTAGCGCTGGGAACAACGGCAGCGGACGTGGGGGTGATCAGCACCGTCGTGCTGGTTGTGTACGCGGCGCAGCCGTTGACGCCGCGACAAGCGCTAGAGGCGGCTGGGCTCGCGCTGTGCGGCGGCCTGCTGCAAATTTTGCTTTCGGTTGCGCTGTGGCCGGTGCGTAGGTACGAGCCGGAGCGGCGATCGCTCGCGGCGCTGTACTCCGAACTGACGCGAATCGCGACGCACCCGTCTGAAGCTACTACAGCACCGTTGGGCACGAAAGAGATTGTTCAAGCCCATGACGCACTTGGGAATTTGACGACAGACACGTCGCTGGCGTCGCTGCGCTATCGCGCGCTGTTGTCGCAGGCGGAGCGGATTCGCCTGAGTCTGGTCACCTTGGCGCGGCTGCGGCATCGCCTCGCGCGCGAGAATGCGTTTCATCCGGCAATCGTGGCACTCGACCAATATCGTGAGAATGCGGGATGTCTGCTCGACGCGGTTGCGCAGGGTTTGACCAGCGGGAAAGACCCGGGACTCGCGGCGGACCGGCTGGTATTGGGCATGGCGCTTGCGCAAAAGCTGGCTATTGATGATGCCATGGCGACACAGACATTTTCGAATGCGGTGCTGCGCGACATGAAATTTCAGGCTGATGCGCTGGGTGGACAGCTGCGGGCTGTTATCGAACTGGCGAGAAACACAACACCGCAGGGACAGGAAGCGTTTGACAAGCGGGAAGCGGCGCAGCCGCTGTGGCTGCGGTTTGCGGGGCGGCTGGCAACGCTGCGCGCAAATTTGAATTTTGACTCAACTGTGTTTCGGCATGCTTTACGGCTGATGCTGTGCGTCGCGCTCGGCGACGCATTTGGCCGTGTCTTGCATCCGTACCGGGCATATTGGGTGCCGATGACGATTGTCCTAGTGCTGAAGCCAGAGTTTGCAGTGACGTTCAGCCGGGGAGTTTTGCGAATTGTTGGGACGCTGATCGGACTATTGCTGGCGACAGAGCTCTTTCACTATTTGCCGATCCACAAGGCGACGGAGATCGCGCTGATCGGACTATTCACGTTCCTGATGCGATGGGTCGGACCAGCGAACTACGGGATCTTCGGAGTGACGATCAGCGCGCTGGTGGTGCTGCTGCTTTCGATCACCGGGATAGCTCCGAAGGAAGTGATTCACGCTCGGGCGGTAAACACCGTAGTTGGAGGTCTTTTCGCGCTGGCAGCGTATGCGGCATGGCCCTCCTGGGAGCGCAACCGGTTGCCGGAATTGTTCGGCGCTCTGCTCGACGCATATCGCAAGTCATTCTTGGCAATCACCGCGGAACTGCTGAAGCCCGGCCCGACTTCGGCAAGAGAAAGAGAACGCACGCGGCAAGCTGCTAGAACTGCGCGAACCAATCTGGAGACTTCTCTCGAGCGACTTGCAGTGGAGCCGGGAGTAACACACGAACAGATTGCGCAGGCTAATGCAATGTTGGCTTCATCGCACCGCTTTGCGCACGCAATGATGGCGCTCGAAGCCGGGATTCCCAGCGCGGATTCAGCGCGCAAGGCGCCGCCGCGACCCGAGTTTCAATCGTTCGCTGCTGCTGTGGATCAAACACTGACGCTGCTGGCGACAAAGATTCGAGGAGAGAAGGCCGCCGAACGAAACTTTCCCGACTTGCGGGAGGCGCATTTGCGGCTGGCAAACTCGGGCGATCCGCAACTGGAGCGTTACGCGCTGAGCAATGTGGAAGCGGACCGTATGACGAACAGCTTAAATACGCTGCGGGAGCAGGTGTTTGCCTGGAAACGCCTCAACCGTTGACAGCGACGGAAAGTTGTAGGAGAACGGCGTATTCAGGCAGCGGGCGTTCGGAGGGAGGCGGCCATGAGTCAAACATTGTTTACGACCTCGTTCGTGCCCCTTAGGCGAGATTTCCTGAAGTGCATTGGAGTGGCCGGTTCACTTGCAGTTGGCGGGACCCTGCTGGGAGTGCAGCAAAAACACAAGTTCCCCGAACCACCTTCGGCAGCGGATCCCAACAGCACCACAGCCGCAGCTGGCGATTCGCAAATGTCGCAACGGGCGCAATTGAAACTGAATGAGAAAGAGTTCCGAGAATCGCTAGCCAATCTGTATCAGCGGGTCAGCGAACTGAAACAGGACATGGAAACAACGCATACGGCTGAAGTTTTCTCGCTCAAGGTGTACAAGCAGACGGGCGAGATTGAGCACCTCGCGAAGAAGCTGCGAAGCCTGGCAAAAATTTAGGGAGTCGGCTGTGAAATTAGTACAGCGCTGGCTGAACTAGTGAACGATTTTTGTGCCGAGCGCTTTCAACAAATTACCCAAGAAGGAATGCAAGGCCGGCCAAGCCGGGCCGGTGAGCAGGTTCCCGTCCATCAGCGATTCGTTCATGGGAAGCTCAACGTAGGTTCCACCGGCTAGAGTGACATCGGGCGCACAAGCGGGATAGGCGTTGCACTTTTTGCCTTTGAGCACACCAGCCGCGGCGAGAACCTGTGGTCCGTGACAAATTGCCGCGAGTGGTTTGCCGGATGAGGCGAAATAGCGAACCATGTCGAGAACGCGCGGGTTCATGCGGATATATTCGGGCGCGCGGCCTCCGGGGATGTAGAGCGCGTCGTAGTCTTCGGCTTTGACGTCGTCAAATGTCGCTGTGAGTGCGAAGTTGTGGCCCTTCTTTTCGGTGTAGGTCTGGTCGCCCTCGAAGTCGTGAATCGAAGTAGGGATGAAATCTCCGGCCTTTTTTCCCGGACAAACAGTGTGCACGGTGTGGCCGACCATCATGAGCGCTTCGGTGGCCACCATGAGTTCGTAGTCTTCGACGTAATCGCCCGCCAGAATCAGAATTTTCTTGGCCATGTTCGCCCTCCCGCGGTTTGACGGGCAGTAGTGTAGCGCGGAGAGCGGAGGAAAAGAAAACGGGCACGGCGTTTTCGTTTTTGCGAAAAAACCGTGCCCAAGAATTCGGCAGCGATTTTAGGCGGTGATGACCGGAGCCGTCGTGGCGGAGTCCGACTGCGCCGGAGGCAATTCGGGGGACTCCTGGATAATCAACTGGTCGGTGCGCGTCTTTCCCCATTCCTTGAGCATCAAGCCTTGGGTTGCGAAGAAGCGGCGGATTTTCGAGGAGTCCCAACGAAGAACTTCCTCGATCACCGGGATGAGCACGCTCATGGCGTTGTCGCTGAGCACCGTGCGTCGCGCGATACGAGTAATGTACTCGCCGTCGCTGACCGCTATGGTCAAACCATCGTACTGGTTGACATGCATCATCACCGGCAAGTCGGAGCTGCCGTCTCCCATATATACGATGTGGTCGTGGCTGATGCCGAGCTGCGCGCGAATCTCTTCGAGCACGGTGATCTTGCCCCAGCCGGCAGAAGCGCGAACGATGGCTTTGACTTCACTGTTGCCCGGATCGTAGTAGAACTTGGTGCCGTGAATGTTTTCCGGCGGAACAATGCCTTCGAGCGCCGATTGAATGATTTCCTGCGGCGCGGCCGAGATGACATGGAAATTGAACTGGTAGCTCTCGGCAAGCGTTTCCAGGGTTTTCGCAAAAAGTGCGACGTCGTGCTTCAGGCGGATCTGCTTTCCGGCTTCGACCAAGTGATGGCTCCGCACGCGGCGGAACTCCGGATCGTGCAGGATCAGGTAGGAAAGCTCGGCGCCCTGCTGCACCAAGTTGATTTGGGCCAATCCCCGGACTTTGTCATGGAAGCCATGCACGCCGATGAGCTCGGCGAGCACGACTCCGGAATCGTTGAAACTGAGCGTCTGGTCAAAATCGCTGGCCAGAAGATACTGCTGCACCATTAGGTACTACCCCTTTCCTGGTTCGCTCCGTTGTTGGAGCTGGGCCGCCCATCGGCGGCGAAACGCCCCCACGCTTACACCTTACCCATCTTCACTCCTTGGAGGGCACGAATTATTTTGATGGGTGCTATGCACAGAAACGTGAACAGAATGTTGTCACTTCATTAGATGCATTGTACCGGTAAAAGGTTGAAGGGACGAAAGTTAGTAGAGTTAACGCTGAAGGACAGGAAGTTGGGAAGCGAAATCTGTACGAAAGGCCGGTGCGAAGATAGGGCGAATGCGGTTTAGAGAGCGCCGAGCCAAGCAGAGGCGCGCTTCAACAATGCGCTCCAAGATATGCGACTGCCAGAGTCCTTGTTTTCAGAGGCTTGGGGAGTTTCAACCCCGTCGGTCACGGAGTAGAGATGACCGTCACGGAGATAGAGGGATTGTGCTTCCGTGCGGTTGAGCGGCCGAGCGCCCCGCCTACCAAAGACCGAGATTTGATTGCCGGATTCGTCGACGGCGCGATCGCGGTCGATTCCTTTCGAGATGGCGAGCGCAGGCCCCTTGGTTTTCGCGGTGGCGATCAATCTTGGAGTTGGGCGCGGGCTGAAGCCGGAGAAATGAGCGGGATCATCCCACGGCGAAACGATCTGGAGGACGCGCAAGCCATTGGCGCCGTCCGCTACGAAAGCGAACGCGCTCGCCGCGACCATTCCAATCTTGACGTCATTCACGTCGTTCATGGAATGGTTTGCGTTGAAGATTTGATCGAGACGCGGCGATTCTGGATTTTCGACATCAATGATGCCGAGGCCGTTTTTGCCGGCGGCGACATAAGCGTAAGTGCGAGCCACGTAAACGTTTCGCGCGTCGTCCAAAGCAACGTTCGCGTTTTCGAGGGGCTTGGGGTGCGCGAGGTCCGTAACGTCGAAAACTTTCAAGCCAAAGTGGTCGACGACGAAGGCGTAGCGAAACTGAATGGCGATGCCGCGCGGATCATCGAGCGCGGGCGCACCGACGGTTGCTGTGACTTTGGGTGCTAGAGGGTTTTCCAGATCTACAACAATCAAATTCTTGTGCGTGAGGATGTATGCGTAGTTTCCTGCGATTGTGATTCGCCGCGCGCCTGTGAGAATTCCGTCCGGGTTGAAGGCCAAGGCTCGTTGCAAGAAATTGTTCGCAGGATTTCCGTCCAGCAGAGTGCCGACACCAGGGCTTGCGGCTTTCAGATTTGGATTGCCGACTACAACGAGTCCTTCCTCCTTGTCGACTACGTAGAGGAACCCGTAAAGGAGAGGAATCGGCTGCTCTTCGTTTTCGAGAAGTTGGGTGCGGAGCGGGTCAACGCCAAGGGTTGTAGGAGAAGCGACGGCGACGGCGTCTTTTGTGGGAACAAAGAATTTTTGACCGAGCGGTGAGACAGGAGCCGTGGTGATACGCTCGGAGAAACCTTTGTTGTCGATGTTAGCGATGTCAAAAACGCGAAAGCCATTCTTACCTTGCGCCGCGTAGGCGTACTCACCGCGCGCCTGAACGTCGAGAACCGTGCCGGGATGCTCATACGTTGTGCGCAGTTCCTTGCCGCGCGCTACGAATTTCTTGTAGTCGTCCGGATAGGCGATGCGATGGAGGTCGCTGCCGTAGATGGCGTTGGGTTCATCGTGTTCGGCGACGGCGATCGCTTCGAGGCCGTGATGACCAGTTGCCACATAAACGTAGCGGCCCATGAAGTTCATGAAATTGGTGCCTTGCAGGAGAAGCTGTGCCATCCAGGCGTTGTTGTCGTTTGCGGCTGATACATGGCAATCGCTGCACTGCTTGGTTTCCTTTGCACGGACCGTGTGCGGCACGAATGTGCTGAAAGCCTGACCAGACAAACCGGGTGTGGAAATTGTCTGTTGCTGGTAGTAGAGCCATTCACGGTTGGCGTTTTGCGAACTGACGAGAATCGCGCAGGATGAGCGCGCTGGTGCGATGCGGTGGCCGGTCACCGTACCGTCTACGCCGAGCATGTAAATGTCGTCGCGCAAAACCTGAAAGTTGTAGCTGGTGTAGTTGCGCGTGCTGGTGCCTTCGTTGTGGAGCATGGGGCGCTTGACGTTCGCCTTCATCTCCAGGTGGCAGCCAAAACAGGTGGGTGTCCACGACGTGTGGCAGGTGTAGCAGGTCATCGAGCTGTTGGCATGGGCCAAAAGTGATACGTCAGCTGGGACGGCAGCGAGAGGCTCGCCGGACTTGCCCATCAATTTCGCGCGATAGGACTTCGGGCTGAAGTGAACGTTGCCAGGTGTGACGGTGTCGCGTGTCTGCACGATGTCCCACTCTTTGTGTTCATCGCTCATGGATCGCTGCACGAGCGAATCGCCGCGCCATTCGAAGCGGCGCTGGCCCCACGGCGTGCGCAGAGCTTGCAAGTCGCGGCCGCCGGCGGGGGCGGCCGGACCTGAGGTGATCAGCGGCGCGCTGGCGTTGATCGTCCCATGGCAATCGGTGCAGTCGATTTCTACGGCAGCGCGGGGCTCGCCGTAGATTTTCCCGTTGCCGTGATTGTCCTGCGCGAAATGGCAGTCGTTGCACTGCATTCCTTTTTCAAGGTGAATGTCGGCGAGGTGCACGGCTTTGCCGAAGCGATCGGGATCGTCGAAGTCGATCTTGGCTCCATTCTTGTCGAGCCAGTTGCCTTTGCGATCGTGCGCGTAAACGCCGCGATAGACCCAGCCGTGGCCGTGAAAATCAGCGAACTGCGTGGTCTTGAGCTGGTTGTTGAATTCTGGGCTGCCGGTCTGGTTGAGGAACTTTTCTTCACCCCACAAGCCGCGAGCTGCTGCTCCTTCCGGATTACGCAGTCCCGACTGATAGCGTTCTTCTTCCGTGGGATTTTTTTGTTTTGCGGGATACATGCGCTCGCCCTCAATTTCGTTGTCCCACCACGTAAGGCCGAAATACGTAGTGAGCATGTTCGTGCCGGGGTGCATGTGGCAGACCATGCATTGGCTGGACGGGATGGAGCGTGTGAAGGTGTGCTTGATCGGATGGCCGGGCTGCGATTTGTCGATGGTCGGATCGACTGTCGCGCTTGTGCCCGAGTGGCCAAACGTTGCGTATGAAGCAGAGTGCGCGGAATCGCGATCGTTCGCGTAAATCACGTGGCAGGCCGAACATCCGCTGGCGCGATAGTCGCCGGGATGGTCGTTCGTTCCGGGCAAGGACATTACGGGATCGACGAGCCGCGTTTTCTGCAAACCTAGAAACACTGGATCTGTTCGCAGCTCCGTGCCGAAGCCGCGGTCGCTTAGCTTGTCGTCGGGCTTGCCCGGCTGTTCGGCGCGTATTGGATTTCCAGTCTCGTTTTTCTTTTCGCCGCCGCGTTCGAAAACGCGCAATACGTTGCCGGGCTGCGAAGTCTCCCAGCGATTGAGCGGCGACAGCTCCGCGATGACACCTTTGGTTCGCGCTTCTTCGGAGGTGGGTGGCGGCGTTGTTTTCAGCGACTGCGGGTTGCCGTTGCGATCGTAGCTTTCGCCGAAGCGCGTGTTTTTTGTGGGAATGCCGCCGTTGTTGTAAAGCGCGGCGTTCCAGAGCATTCCGGTGTGGGTCATCATGCTGGTGGAAACCGCACGAGTCTCGCTCGCGTGGCAGCCAATCGCGCCGCAGGTCTCCGCGGCGACGCGCAAGTCGCCGGGATTCACAAACTTCACGTACTCGGCGGATTCCTGAAGCCATTTTGTAAAAGCTCGCTGGGGTAGCGCGCCGCGATTGCGGAAACTCGGGTCGCGAGGCTGAACATGGGCTTTTTCTTTGGCAGCAAGATAGTCCGGCGAATTTTGGGCCGCGCCTGGCGTAATACTCAGGGCGGAGTTGCCGCCGTGGCAATCCGTGCAGCCGAGCGGTACTGTTTTTGTTGGGTGCATCGTCGGCTCGTCCATCGGCGAATGGCACGTGATGCAGCCCGCCGATTTGCGGTTTGTTTCCTCGAGCGACCGATCTTGTCGAGTTCCCACTGTATCTTGACGCGCGGAGGAGAATCCGCTCAGACCCGCAACTAACAAAATGGTCGCGACGCATGCGAGTGCTGCAACCAGTAGACTGGCGCTGCCTGTAATCTTTGCGGCGATTTCCGTTGTTAGTCGTCGCATGCGTTTAGAAAACCAGCTTCACCGAGCCAAACAGAGAGAAGAGTGTCTTGCCGCCGTAGATATCGCGAAATCCATCGCCCGGCGTAAGCATCGCGGCTCCGCCAGTGAGAACAATATTTTCCGAGAGTGGCGGGCGATAGGTGACGCCGGCACCGTAATCCACGCCAATCGTGTGGCGAATGGGCGCTTGAAAAAGGACGTATTCCAGCGGCTCGGTGCGTTCGAAGCGCAAAAAATTGACGTTGGCAAATCCCTTCAGCTTTGCCGTGATGTCGAGGTCGACGCCGGCGTTCACAAGGAAAATGCCCGGGTTCACAAAGTTGGCCTGGCCTTCATCTTTGCTCGCGCGCATCGACGGAATCAGGCTTCCGGGAGTGGTGAGCAGCACACCAGATCCAGTAAGACGAAATCCTTCGCGATTCCAGAAGCTGAAAAGGCCGCCTGCAAATGAGTCCAGGTCAACGATGGAATCAAAGCCACGAGCGCGTCCGTCGCGCGGATCGGAGTCGCCACTTGTGTAGAACGCGGAAACGCGATAACGCGCCCAATCTTTGTCGTAGGACACTTCGGCAGCTGCGAGTTGCGCATTTACGGTGACCGGGCGGCCTGCAATGGGGTTGAAAGTGTCTTCGCCGACTGCCTGGTAGAAGGCGTGGGTGACGTTGATGCGGTGAATGTGGCCGCTCCCTAGCCAGCCGAAATATCCAACGCGAATGCCGTGCGGAATCGGTCCAGCGCCGGGATTCTGGTTGATGACGTTCCCGATTGGAGCCGGACGCACGAGAAATCCGTTGTCGTCGTAGTGAATCGTAGCGTCGTCTTTGTTCCAGGCGGCGACGAATTCGGCCGTGTAGCCCGGAAAGAAAAAGTCCTGCAGGTACACGTTCCCGAGAACAACTTGCTGGTGGCGCCGTTCGAAAGTATTCAGGCCGCTGTTCGTGTTTTTTTCGAGGAACTGGAAATATGCCGCGTTGTACTCGATTTTGTTGGAGCGCAAGTCGCCGAAGATGCGCACCGCGGGCTGCTCGTCAACGAACAAGAAACCGCGAAAGTCGGCGTTGAACTGCTGAATGCCGGCTCGCAGGCTGACGAAGTCGTAGTTGGGGCCCAGATCGCGAAGCTTCACCTCCGCGAAGGCTTCCTGCAAACCGATGTGCGTGTCGAAGCGGTTGGTACCGCTGAGCACGTCCGGGCCGACGATGCCTAATTCGCGAACATTGAGATCGTTGATGCTGATTTCCGGCGTGATGCGGATCCGCCAGTCGACCGGTTTGAACGAAGTGTCGCCGTGGAATAAGTCGAAGCTGAAACGCAGCGTCTGGTCGACGAATTCCTGTTCGCCGTGGCCGAAAAATTCGTCGCTACCGGGATTTGCGGCGCTGACGTTGCTGGGCGAAGGCACGCGGCGCGCGTCGAAGGTGGTGTCCGAAGTCGCTGTGATGTTCAGAAAGACTTGCTGGCCTAATGCGGAGGGCCAGATTGGTTCGTCGCCTTTGAACTTGTTGCGATTGAATGGATCGTACCAACGCGGCTTGGTGTAGATGTATTCGCCAGAATTGGGGTAGCGACGATACTCGGGCTGCGACAGCGACCAGCGCTCGGGTACGGTCGCGAAAACGTCAGCGGCAGGCGGCAGGCTTTCTAACACAGGATTCAGGACATAGTTCGGATCCGAGTCCAGGCGGTGGCGAAACTCGCGAAAACTGGCGAACGGCGATTCCGACGGCGCGGCAAGCGGCGGACCTAGCTCCGGCAAGCGCGGCAACCGCGAACGAAGTTCAGTGGACTGCAAAGGGACGAGTGTAATTTCAAGGGTGAGCACTTCGTTAGCGCGAAGCGTCAGCTTCTCCAGAGTGAACTCGGCGAATCCTTCCGCGTGCACGTTCAGTGAGTAATCGCCAGGTATAAGCGGAAATACGCGGAAGATGCCTTCTCCGCTTGCCGTTACCTGCGTTGGCGCGTCCGAAGTGTTGCTGCGCAGCGCCAGCACCGCGCCAGCAATCGGGGACTGAACGGCGGAGCCCGCAGCCGAGCGAACGACACCATCCAAAGCAGCGGCGGCCTGGGCTTGTTGACGAGGAATGCGCAAGGCCGGACCCGTTTCTCGCGATTGCTGGGCTTCCTGGGCGCTGAAGGCCGGTGCGGAAAAACCAGTGAAAAGTGGTAGCGCAATGCCAGCCAGCGCCAACGGCAGGCGGAAACTAAAACGCGGCGAGCGCGGGGAAAAGAGTCGCATTCAGTTTAGCTGAGAGCGTCGCGAGAAATCCGAGCACGTCTAGCTAACAACACGCGTTGAAGGCGAGCAACGCTTTTCCGGACCTCATGACGACAGACGATAACGGTGACGACCTAGGAGGCGAGGTTCACTGATTCGCTCCAGCGAGCGGTGGAAACGTTGAGCGCTCGTTTGCGCTGTGTTACCAACGAAACTAGCGTTTCGATGAAAAAGATCCGAAAGCTTCGCCGGCCACTGCGGTCACAACGCCTGCTGGAAAAACGTCGCCGCATTCTGGCATTCGGCGCGATGCTGGCACTTGGCGCCGCCGGGGCGTTGGCACTTCTTTTCGCGGGATGCGGCGGAGGTAGCAGTAGCGTAGTTCCGCCCACACCACCTGCGCCATCCGTTCAACCGTTGCAAGTCGCGGACGTGCAGAAACTCGTCCAGGCTGCGATCAACTCTACAAACGTCGATATGGTCGTCGCCGTCGTGGATCGCGCTGGATTTGTCCTTGGCGTCTTCCGCACACAGAATGCACCGACAACTGCGATGGGAAATTTCAGCGCGACGGTTGATGCTAGTGATCTTGCGGTGGCCTTGGCTCGTACCGGAGCGTTCTTCAGCAACAACCAGGCGCCGCTCAGTTCGCGTACCGTTCGGTTCATCAGTGGCATCCACTTTCCGGCAGGCATCAGCAACCAACCGCCGGCTGACTTGTATGGGATCGAGAACACGAATCGTGGCTGTACGTTGCTCAACGACCCAACTTTTCAGAGCGAGATTCCACCTTCATCGACGCTGGGGGGAGGCTTCGGCCTAGGAGTTATCACGGGCAAAAAGGATGTGATGGATTCCGATCCAAACGCCGTGAATCCCGGCGGTGTCCCGATTTTTTATCAGAACATTGTGCTTGGTGGAATCGGCGTTGTGACCTCCGCGACGAATCTTAATGTCGCGGAGTACGCCGCGCTGGCAGGCGCTACCACCCAGCGTGGGGGGCCCGGCGATAACTTCGGGCCAACTCCACCGGCACCGGGCGTCATCTTTATGGGTGGAATTGCGCTTCCCTTCGCAGACCAGACTTCCTTGCCTGCTGGTTTTTCCACTGGGCCTGTCGCGGGAAGCGGATCCTTTCTCATCGCGCCGACAAACAGCGCAGGCCAGCCGCCAGACGGCGACCTAATCCCTCCAGCCGCTGGTCCGCTCGGTGGACTGAGCGCATCGGACGTGAAGCAAATTCTCGACAACGCCGAAGCCGAAGCGGACTTGACGCGGGCGGCCATTCGGCTGCCGCTCGGTTCGCGCACGCGCATGGTCATCGCCGTTGCCGATCTCGACGGCACGATTATCGGCCTGCGCCGCATGCCCGACTCCACCGTTTTTAGCATCGATGTCGCAGCGACGAAGGCGCGCAACATGGTCTATTTCAACGGAGCCGCACGCCTCGCGTCCGACCTCAATCAAGTCCCAATGGGAACAGCGGTGACCAACCGAACGATCAGTTTCGGCGCGGAGCCACTCTTCCCCGCCGGCATTGACGGCAGCAGCTCCGGTCCATTCTTCAATCTCTACACCATGGATACCGCCAACCCTTGCACGCAGGGCTTTCAGAGCGGCGCTCGCAATGACAGGAAGAGTGGGATCGTTTTCTTTCCGGGAAGCGCGGGGCTTTATCGTAACGGCGCCTTGGTGGGCGGCTTGGGAGTCAGCGGCGATGGAGTGGACCAAGACGACTTCGTCACAAACGCGGGCACAAAGGGATTTGAAGCTCCGGAGCCCATTCGTGCGGATCAAGTCTTGATCGACGGCGTTCGCCTTCCCTATTTCAAATTTCCTCGCAATCCAACCGACTGAGCCGCATTAACCTAAGAAAGGTCTTATTTCGTACAGCACTATATGTAGTTACTCATTCACGGCTCCTGCCATCTGAATACCCTCATTCCCCGGCTAAAACGACAAAATAACGTCGTCTAGAGATCACAGAAAACCTTCTAGCCAAGGAAGCTGCGCCCACCCGCTCCCATGGTTTAAAGGCTCCAGCCAAACGCCATGTCCCTACGAGTCAAATGGACGATTGCGTCCGGACTAGCATTGTTCCTGCTCCTGCTAGTCGCAGTTATGTCGGATCGACGTTTCGAACAAGAAGAGGCTGCCCGGCGATGGGTTTCGCATACCTACCAGGTCATGGGGAAATTAGACATCGCGCTGGCAAGTTCGGTCGATTTGGACCCGACCCGCTCCGACTCCAGCACGAATTCGGAGCACGATTCGGAAACCATAAAAACACTGGAAAAGAGCTTGGCCGAAATCAGAACACTCACTAGGGATAATCCCCAGCAACAAGAAATGCTTCAACAATTGGCCGGCCTGGTGCGGGACAGAAATGCCCTTCAAAAGGGCGGCGAATCAGCGACACAAAACAGGCAATTGTTGGACCAGATTCACGTCGTACTTCTGCGAATGAGGCAAGAGGAGGAGCGCCTCGAGGGCGAGCGACTGCAAGCCGTGCAGCTGGAGTCGCGGAACTCTCGCAGGTTCCTGGCCGCAGGGTACGTCCTTGCTTTGGTGGTTCTCGTACTGACCGGTTTCTCCGTTTTGCGAGAGATGGAAAGGCGTATTCGGACGGAAGGTCAGCTGCTCAGCGCCCAGAAACGGTACCGTCTGCTTTTTGACAGCAACCCCATTCCGGTGTGGGTCTACGATCTGCAGACGCTGGCAATCGTAGATGTCAATGCTATGGCGATTGCTCGCTACGGCTATTCCCGCGAAGAGTTTTTGCGATTCAAGATTACCGACATTCGTCCGCCAGAGGACGTTCCGTCCCTGTTGAACTCGGTGCACACCGTAAGCGAATCTGCGGAAGATACTGGTCCGTGGAGGCATCGTAAGAAGTCCGGCGAAATTATCGATGTACAAGTTCGCTCCTACCCGCTGACGTTCGACGGCCGAAACGCCAGGCTGGTGGTTGCGACCGACATCACAGAAAAGAAGCGCGCCGAAGACGCTCTTAAGCAAAGCGAAGAGCGTTTCCGCATGATCATTTCGAACATTAAAGACTATTCCGTGATCACTCTCGATCCGGAAGGCAGGGTAACGAGCTGGAACAAAGCGGCGGAACAAATCAAAGGTTACGGCGCCGAGGAAGTCCTTGGAAAGCACGTATCAATTTTTTACCCGCCCGAAGAAGCCACGATCGGAAAACCAACCACAGAGCTGGAGACCGCCATCAAAGCCGGGCGTTTCGAGGATGATGGATGGCGAGTTCGGAAAGACGGTTCTCGATTCTGGGCTAACGTCGTTGTAACCCCGCTGCAAGACCAAGCTGGGCGTGTGCGCGGATTTGTGAAGATCACTCGCGACACCACCGAGAAAAGAAAAGCAGAGCAGCAATTGGTCAGAAGAAGCGCGGAACTGGAAGCTGCGAACAAGGAATTGGAATCGTTTTCCTATTCGGTTTCTCATGATCTCCGCGCGCCGTTGCGTGGCATAGACGGCTTCAGCCAGGCGCTGGAGGAAGACTATGGCGGCAATTTGGATGCAGCCGGCAAAAATTACTTGGGAAGGATTCGGGCCGGAACGCGGCGCATGGGCGTACTGATCGACGACCTTCTCAATCTGGCTCGTGTAACGCGTGCGGAGATGTATCGCGAAAAGATTGACCTTACCAAGATGGCCGGGGACATATTCCGGGAGCTGCAAGCATCCGAACCCGAGCGAAAAGTTCTGGTGAAAGTGGATAAGGGCCTTGCCGCTGATGGCGACAACCGCCTGGTGCGCGTTGCCCTTCAGAATTTGCTTGGCAACGCATGGAAATTCACTTCAAAGCGCCCCGAGGCAAAGATTGAATTCGGCAAGCTCGGCTCCAACGGAAGCAAGGCTTATTACGTGCGCGATAACGGAGCGGGGTTCGACCCAACTTACGCCGCTCGCCTTTTCGGTGCGTTCCAACGCCTCCACTCGATGGAAGAGTTTCCCGGAACCGGAATTGGCTTGGCTACCGTGCAACGTATTGTCCATCGACACGGGGGCAGAGTTTGGGCGGAAGGGGCAGTCAATCAAGGCGCAACAGTGTTTTTCACGTTGGAGTCTGAACACGCCTTGGGAGGAACGGAATGGATGAAAGCGTAATTCTGCTGGTCGAAGACAATCCCGATGACGAAGCACTGACGCTGCGTGCCCTGAAAAAGAACAATATTCGCAACGAAGTGATCATTGCTCGCGACGGGGTTGAGGCAGTGGATTATCTCTTCGGGACAGGAGCCCATGCGGGACGCGATCTTTCCGCAATGCCACAAGTGGTTCTTCTCGACTTGAAATTGCCTAAGATGGACGGCTTCGAAGTTCTAGAGCGCATTCGCTCTTCCGAAGCCACGAAATTCCTGCCCGTTGTGATTCTTACCACGTCTAACGAAGACCAGGATCGGATACGGGGCTACGGGCTCGGAGCGAACAGTTTCGTCAGAAAACCCGTTGAGTTCGACAAGTTCATCGAGGCAGTCCGCCAGTTAGGGCTTTATTGGCTGATCCTGAATGAGGCAGCGCCTGTTTCCCGGAGATTCTAAGTGTCCATTTCCCTTCGCGTATTGTTCATCGAGGACTCGGAAGACGACGCCAGCCTCCAGGTGCGTCTCCTTCGCCAGGCCGGTTACGACGTTGCCTATTCGCGCGTCCAATCCGCCGACGAACTGAAGACTGCCCTGAAAAGAACCTGGGACATCGTGATTTCCGATTACTCCATGCCGCATTTCAGCGGCACGGAGGCCTTGAAAGTCGTGCGCGAGAACGGGATCGACGTTCCGTTCATTTTTGTGTCAGGAACCATCGGCGAGGATGCGGCAGTCGCTGCGCTGAAAGTGGGCGCGCAAGACTACCTAATGAAATCCAATCTTGGCCGCTTGATTCCTTCGGTGCAGAGAGAGCTGCGCGAGTCAGAGGAACGCAGGCAGCGCGAACGCCTGGAAGAGCAAGTTCACCAACTACAGCGCTTTGAAGCTATCGGCCGGCTTGCGGGTGGTGTCGCTCATGATTTCAACAACGTGATTGGCGCCATTATGGGCTGGGCGGAAATCGGCGCGAATGCCGCATATCCTGGCGGCGATTTGCAGGACAAATTCCTAAAAATTCGCGCGCAGGCCGATCGCGCTTCAGGCCTGACGCGCCAACTACTCGCGTTTGCCCGCCGTCAGACTTTGCAGCCGTGCAACACCAACTTGAATGAGCTGGCCAAGGAAACGATCAGCCTGCTGCGCAATGTGATCGGCGAGCGCATCGAAATTCAGCTCCAACTCGCGGGCGATCTGAACGTCATCTGGGCGGACCCCGGCCAAGTCGAGCAAGTGCTGATGAACCTGAGCTTAAACGCCCGGGACGCTATGCCTAACGGCGGCCGCCTGGTAGTTGAAACGAAAAATGCCGTCGTGGGCGAGGACTATCAACGTTTACACCCTTACGCAGTGCCTGGAAATTATGTTTTATTGCGCGTGGTCGACAATGGAATCGGTATGGATTCCGAAACCATCACTCACATTTTCGAGCCGTTTTTCACAACCAAGGAAACGGGCCGCGGCACCGGTCTTGGACTTGCCACCGTCTACGGTATCGTCAAGCAACACCGCGGCTTCGTCGATGTGGATAGCACACCGGGACAAGGCACGGCATTCCGAGTCTACCTGCCCCTTGGAAATGGACCGGCGGAAGTAACCGACAAGCATGTGGCGTTCACAATGCGAGGCGGATCGGAATGCATTCTCATTGCGGAGGACAACGAGGATCTGCGCGACGCTGCTCAGGAAATTTTGCAAAGTCTGGGCTACCGTGTGATTGCCGCCAAAGATGGAGAGGAAGCGGTCCGAGTCTTCGAAGAAAATTGTGAGGCGATTGACCTCGTCTTCATGGACGTCGTCATGCCCAAACTGAATGGCAGCGAAGCTTATCTGCAGATGATTTCTCGCAAACCGGGCTTGCCCGCCCTGTTCACGACCGGCTACGCGTCCGAGGTGAGCCTGGTGCCGCTTGCCGCTCGCGAGAAGGCAACCGTTCTTCAGAAACCCTACGGATCGCAGTACCTGGCTCAAAAACTCCGCGAAAAACTGGATAAGAAGAGAACTTCTTAAGGCGCGGTGCATCGTGCGATCGCGCGATTGCCGCTCGAAAATTGGCGTCACGCAATGCTATCCTTCGCCTCTTCCCCGCTAAGGGAGGTTCGATGCCCGTCGTCCGGCGTTCCAGCTTCGCTTTCCGTACCCGCCCTCTCCTCGGGGTCTCTCTATTGTTTCTCGTAATCTCCTGCGCGAATCCGAAAATCGTCGCCGCCCAAATCGTCCGCATTGCACCCAAAGCGAGTGGCTGCGATCCGGCATTGGTGGATGCGGCGTTAGAGGCATCTGATCTCAAGGATGCTGGCAGGACAATGCAGGCCGAAATCGGAGAAACGCTCGCGCAAACGCAGGCAACCCTGCGAGCAAGAGGCAAATACTTGCCGGCTGGCGAAAAAGACCGATTCGAGGCCATGATGCAGCAAGCGTTCGCCGCCGACGCGGTTGACGTTGAAATACAGAGAAGCATGAAGACTCACTGCGAGCCCAGAACATTTGCAGCAGCTACGGAACAACTCAACACTCCGCTGGCTAAGAAATTCCGCGGCTTCGAAAGCGAATTCAACCGTTCACACTCGCGGGCCGCGATTAACCGTTACGCTGTCTCTTTGCAGCAGCGCCCTCCGACAGCGACTCGCGAATCGCTCATCGAAGCGCTAGAGAAAACCGTTCACGAAGCAGACTTTGTCGCCGACGTTGATGCACAGATCGTTCTCGCTTTCTACATGGCCATTACTTCAAAAGCGACCGATGACTCTCAATTTGGAACGATGCGCGATCAACTGCTGCCTCCCATTCGACGGGAGGTCCGCGTTCAACAGCTCATGACCTACAGAAACGCTGCGGACGAGGAACTGGATCAATACATCATGCTGCTTCGTATTCCCGACGTTCAGCGTTTTCAAACGATATGCAAAACGGCTTATCAGGACGCGGTTGTCCGCCGTTCGCAAGTTCTAGCGGCGATGTTGAAGCAACGCATTGACGAAATTCTGGCGAGCCGCCACAGGTAGCCGAGGAAACCAGCATGGCTTCAGCGAAATGGGATGCAGAGCTCTATGACTCTAAGCACGCCTTCGTATGGGAAAAAGGCCGGGAGCTGATCGAGTGGCTTTCCCCGCGCCCGGGCGAGCGCATTCTCGATCTCGGCTGCGGCACGGGCCAGCTTTCCTCCGAAATTGCGGCGGCTGGCTCTTCAGTCGTCGGCGTAGACCGCTCAGCCGAAATGGTTCGCGAGGCGCGCCGAAAATTCCCTGACCTTCGTTTCGAAGTCTGCGACGCCCGCGCTTTGACCTTTGTGCAGGAATTCGATGCGGTGTTCTCAAACGCTGCTTTGCACTGGATTCCACAGGCAGAACAGGTCGTCGGCGGAATCGCCAGCGCGCTAAAGCCCGGCGGCAGATTCGTCGCGGAATTTGGCGGCAAGGGAAACGTAAAGAACGTTCTCGCCGCACTGGAACAAGGTCTGACCGAACTCAGCCTCCCCTCCGACGGCTCGAATCCGTGGTATTACCCCAGCCTCGCCGAATATTCTTCCCTTCTCGAAGAGCACGGCCTCGAAGTGCGCCAGGCAATTTTGTTCGACCGGCCAACACGATTGGAGGACGGTGCGGGCGGTTTTGCTAATTGGATCGCGATGTTCTGCGAATCATTTCTTCGGCAAGTGCCCGAAGCGGAGCGTGGTGACTATGTGCGCGCCGTGGAAGCCGCCGCCCGCCCAACTCTCTGGAAAAATGATCTTTGGGAGCTCGACTACCGGCGCCTCAGGCTAGCCGCCTGGAAAGTGGCCTAGCAGACGTTCGCTAGTGGCCGTGAAAATTCCGCCACAATCTGTTGCGTAGCCCTTTACACTCACCAGCCTCCGTGCTACATTTTCCTCCCGTACCGCCATCCGAATTAGTCACCTGAAAAGGTGGCAGCGCCAGGCGGCTGGGCCTCTGACTGAGAACCTGCCAAACGTGTGTCTTGTCAATGACTTACAAGTCTTGACGGACAGCTTTCACCGCTACCGCGGCGAGAGTCTCGCGAGAAGAAACCCTCCATCAGGGAACGCTGAGTCGTCTCTCTTCGCGCTGGTGTGTTTGGCCCCTTGCCGTCAGTCATTCATGGCGCGATTGTTTTAGAGACCAAAGGGGACAACTTGCTCAAACTCCGCAAAGTGGAAATCACGGGATTCAAGTCGTTCTGTGAACGCACCGTGGTCACGTTCAGCGGCACCGGTACCACTTGCATCGTCGGCCCGAACGGCTGCGGCAAATCCAACGTGGTGGACGCCATCAGCTGGGTCCTCGGCGAACAGAGCCACAAGTCCCTCCGCGCAGGCCGCATGAGCGATTGCATCTTTAACGGCACCGTCAAGCGCCCGCCGATGGGTCTGGCCGAAGTCACGATTACTCTTGAAGATCCAGAGTTAGCCGAAGCTGCCCGGTTTGTGATGGAATCCGGGGTGATTGAGCAGGAAGCCGCGGACGCTTCGACCGAAGCATCGCCCTCAACCGATCTGAGCGAAGAAATCCTCTCGGAAGTCCCTGCGCAGCCCCAGGCAGAAATCGTCGAAGAGGGAGCGTCCTCCGCCGTTCCTTCTTCGGACGAAGCGGTGATATCTGGCAGCGAAAGCAAACCCGACTTTCTCAAGGCTAAGCGGAAGAAGAAATCCGAAAAACCCGTCCTCGTCACCAAACCCGGTGAAGTCGTTGTCAGCCGCCGGCTCTATCGCAGCGGTCAGAGCGAATATCTGATTAACGGCCGCGTCGCTCGCTTGCGCGACATTCAGGACATGTTCATGGGCGTAGGCCTCGGTCCCGATTCCTACGCCATCATCGAACAGGGCCGCATCGGCCAGATTCTTTCCACGAAGCCGATGGAACGCCGCGCGATCATCGAAGAGGCCGCCGGCGTCACCAAGTTCAAGACGAAAAAGCGCCTCGCCGAAGCCAAGCTCGAATCGTCCAAGGTCAACCTATCGCGCGTCAACGACATCGTTGTCGAAGTCGAAAAACAGCTGGGCTCGCTGAAGCGGCAGGCGGCTAAAGCGCGCCGTTATTCGGAGATTCGCGAACAGATGCGCGGCATCGTTCGCCAGATGCTGGCCGGCAAAGCGCGCGAACTGGAAGCGGAAGCCGAACGCATCGCCAAGCAACTCGAAGAATTTGCCGCCGCCGAAACCCAGCACGCGCACGCCATTCAGCAGCGCGAAGGCGAACAGGATCGCCTCAGCCAGCGCAACTACGAACTCGACACGGAAATTCGCCAAAACCAAAATCAGCTGAATCTCACAGCCCTTGAAGCAGATCGGGCGGAAAACAAAATCGCCTTCAACACGCAGCGCTCCGCCGAACTCGACGGGCGTAACACTCAAATTGCCGCCGACCTCAGTGCACTCGCCGCGCAAACCACCGATTGGGAAACCCGCGATGCCTCGCAAAAGCAAACGGTAACCATGCTGCGCGAAGAGGCTACTGGACTTGCTTCGCGCGTCATCGAACTACAATTGCAGGCGCAAACGCGCTTGGCCGAAATTTCCGAGTCTGAAACGCGCATCGATGCGTTGCGCAAAGCCGCCTCGCAAGCCGGCGAAAGCCTGCTTCGTTTGCACGGCGAACAGAAACAAGCCGAAGAGGCCCTTGTTCACCAGAGCGAATCGCTTCGCAAATCCGAAGCCAGCGAACACGAACTGCTTGAACTTTCCATACGTCTGCGCGGCGATGCAGAAGATGCCGCGCATGTACTCCAAGTTGCCAATGGCCAGCTGAACGGATTCAAACAACAGGGCATCGAATTTCAGTCCAAGCTGCATGCGCTACGTGCGGAGCGCGAAGAGCGTGCAAAAGAGATGGAAGCGTTGCGTGACTCTCTCGCTGGTGTTCGCGCTCGTCACGCCACGCTGACTCAGATTCTCAATGATCGTTCCTACACCGCCGACGCGGTGCAAAAGCTTTTCGCGGCCAACGAGCGCGGCAGCGGACAGGATTTCCGAGCCGTCGGGGTGCTCGCCGACTACGCCGAGGTGCCCGAACTGCATGAAGGGGCAATCGAACAGTACCTTCGCGATGAACTCGAATATGTCGTCGTCGAAACTTACGATCACGCGCGTGCCGGTGTCTCGCTGCTCCGCGATGAAGTCGGCGGCCGCGCTACGTTCTTCGTCGACTCCACCAAGAACCTCCGCGTCGACGAATACGAGCCCATCATTCCCTTCCGGATGGAAGATGGCGTCTTCGCCCGCATGGACAAACTCGTCGAATTTCGCGATCCTCTCGGCCCCGCCGCGAAGCAATTTTTGCCGCGTCTTCGCTCCGCTTATTTGACCGACAGCGTGCCCGCCGCCGAAAAGCTCGCGCGTGAAAATCCGCAATACGCATTCGTGACGCCTGATGGCACTTGCTATCAGGGCCGTATGGTCACGGGCGGCCGTCCAGACGAAGCCGGCCCGCTCGGCATGAAGCGCGAACTCCGCACACTCGACGCGGAAGTGACTGAGCTCGAAGTTCGCGCGGGCGAAATGCAAGCCGAAATGGAGCGCATCGCCGCTGAACTGACGCAAACTGAATCCGCTCTGGAATCCATTTCCGGCCTCCAGCGCGAAGCCGAGCGCGAAGTCATCAGCGCCACGCACAAACACCAGCAGACACAAAGCGAGCTGGCGCGTCTCGGCCTCGAGTTAACCGTTTGCCAAAACGAACTCCAACAACTCCGCCGTAACGTAGATGACGTTCGTCAACGCGCTGAACGCGCCAACGCTGAACATGAAACCGCTACGCTCAGCCGCGCGGAAGCCGAGGCGGAAAGCACACGCTTGACCGAGGCCCTCGCTGCTCTGCGCAATTGCGTTCAAACGGAGCAGGATGAACTCGCCGCGGGCCGCGCCGAAATGGCCGCGCGCCAGGAGCGCCTTGCCGCTGCCGAGGAAATCGCAGCTCGCCTCGAACAGGAACGCGCCGAACTTTACCGGCGCGACTCCGCCCTTCAGCAGCAGCAAGCCGCCATCAAGGAAGAAGGCAATCTCCTGGTTGTGCAGACCGAAGAACTCGGCCGGCAGCTCGAAGCTCTGCGCGCGGAAAAATCACGCTTGAGTACACGCCAGGCTGAGCTCGAACAGGAATGGGAAGAAGGCCGCACACGCCTCACCCAGATGGAAGACCACCTGCGTAGCGACCGGCAATCCCTGCAGCAGCTTCGCGAACAGCGCGGCCACGCCGAAGTCGAGCGCGCCAAGAACGACAGCGATCGCCAGCACTTGCGCGAAACCTGCATGAGCGAGGTCAACGCACAGCCCGAAGACCTGATCGCGAGCGAAGCCGTCTTCATGTCCGGCGAAGAGCTCGCTACCGCGGAAGCGAACTACCGCGAGATGAAACAGCGCATCGAGAACATGGGAGCCGTCAATATGATGGCGCTCGAAGAGTTTAATGAGTGCGAGCAACGCTTCACGTTCCTCACGCGCGAACGTGACGACCTGCTGCAATCGATCGCCGACACACAACAGGCGATTGCCGAGCTTGATCAAATTTCGAAAGACAAATTCGAACAGGCATTCAACGCTATCAATGCCAACTTCTCAACCGCGTTCCACGCCATCTTCGGCGGAGGCATGGCCGAAATGCGCCTGACCGAAGTCGACAGCTCCGGCGACGCTGGCATTGATGTGGTGGCTTCACCTCCCGGCAAGCGCCTGCAGAACGTTCTGCTCCTCTCCGGCGGAGAAAAAGCCATGACGGCGCTCGCGTTGCTGATCGCCATCTTCCGCTATCAGCCAAGCCCGTTCTGTATCCTTGACGAAGTCGACGCTCCGCTCGACGAGGCCAATGTCGGCCGCTTCACTCGCTTGATCGGCGAGATGAGTGCCCAAACCCAGTTCATCGTCGTCACCCACAATCGCAAAACGATGGAAACCGGCAGCGTCCTCTACGGCGTCACCATGCAGGAACCTGGCGTTTCCAAAATCGTCAGCGTGCGCTGGGAAGGTGAGGAGTCTCCGGCGCCGACCTCACGCAAGTCGGCTGCGGCTGCGACTGCCGCATAAAACGGTTTCGCTAGTCACTGGGCGCAGCACTTCCTGCGCCCTCTTTTTTTGCATCGAGCTCCTGTGCGTTCGCCGGAGAATTTTTCCAACAAAAATCCACCATCGTTCTCTTTGACTTCCCGTCCCTCTGCGCTAAAATCCTCGCTCTTCGTTCAGTTCAGGGGAAACGTTCTGTGTCGTCGGCGCCCGCAATGACTGCTCTTCGCGAAACAAATTTTCCCGGCCTCGCCCCTTCTGCGCGCGGCAAGGTTCGCGACATCTACGATCTCGGCGAGCAACTACTTATCGTCGCTACCGACCGGCTTTCTGCCTTTGACGTTGTAATGCCCACGCCGATCCCCGATAAGGGAAAGGTACTCACGCAAATTTCGCTTTTCTGGTTTGCCTTGCTGAAAGACGTTGTCCCCAACCACGTTCTCGGCGCTGACGACTTCCCCGCTCCCTTCAGCGCGCATCGCGAACAGCTCGCGGGCCGTTCGATGCTCGTTCGCAAGACCCAACCTCTTCCCATCGAGTGTGTCGTCCGCGGATATCTCAGCGGTTCTGGCTGGAAGGAATACACGGCTACAGGGAAAGTCTGCGGCATCAGCTTGCCTTCAGGCTTGCGCGAATCCGATAAACTACCCGAGCCAATCTTTACTCCTGCCACGAAAGCAGCCACAGGCCACGACGAAAACATTTCGTTCGACCACGCCGCCTACCTCGTCGGGCGTCCTCTTGCAGAAAAAGCCCGCGCAATTAGCCTTGAAATTTACCATCGCGCCGCCGCCTATGCCGCTCCTCGCGGTGTCATCCTCGCCGACACCAAGTTCGAGTTTGGCCAGCTCAACAACGAACTGATTTGGATCGATGAAGCGCTCACTCCAGATTCCTCCCGTTTCTGGCCGGCCTCGCAGTACGCCCCCGGCGGCCCGCAGCCTTCTTTCGACAAGCAGTTTGTTCGCGACTATCTGGAAAGGATCCGGTGGCCCAAGACGCCGCCAGGTCCCGAACTGCCCCCCGACGTGGTCGCGGCAACGCGTGCCAAGTATCGCGAGGCATATCGCCTCCTGGTCGGCCACGAGTTGACCTAGCAAGCCGGCCCTCAAGAAAATTTTCTTTGCGGAGCGTTCATTGTGAAGGACCAACTAGAAGGGCTTGTGACTCAGATGGTGGATCGTGGAATTCTGTTCGACGAAGCGATCGGTGAGTTTGAAAAGCGCTTTATCAAACGCATCTTGGAACGTGCCGACGGCAACCAGTGCCGTGCCGCCAAAATGCTAGGCATCCACCGCAACACGCTCAGTCGCAAAATCGGCGAATACAAACTCGACCATCACGGCGCCCGCAAGCGCTGAAACCAAAAACTCTTCATCCCTGACCTAACGAGCCTCCCTCATCCGAGTGAAGTCTGAAGGAGTGAGGGATCTTGCTGCGTTGCGGTTGCGCTGAAAAGAGAAAGGCTCCTTGGATTTCCAAGGAGCCTTTCTAAGCTGTGCTTAAAGCAGTCTTACGGCTTTTTAGGCGCGGGCCGTCTCACCGGCGGCTTCTTTGCCGGCGTCTTATCGGCCGGGATATCTTCTGCGTTCACCTTGGCCTTATCCCAGTGCAGCATGAACGCCGGCTCCGGATCGTACGACAGCACAGTGCCGGTGAACCGCACCGGGTTGTCCTTTTCCAGTCTCGCCGCCTCAGGCTGGCCCACCACTTTCACTTCCATGTTCGGTGTGGTAGCCGCCTGAAATTCGGCATCGCTAGTCACAAACGCCACTTTCAGCACGATCGGATCAGTCGCCGCAGCGCCCGGTGTAATCTCCATCAGCTTGCCCGGTACATCCGGAAACTCCAGCCCGCACGAAGCGAGCCAGGTGACTTTGGCTTTGTCGCCGCCAGCCTTCAGGTCGGCGATCACCGACGCGATGGTCATGTCCTTGCGTGCCGCGTCCAAATCGGCGGCGCTAGGAATCTTGTAGGTATCCGGCTTGTCGGCGGAGCTTCCCGCCAGTTGCAGCAGTTCGTTGAACTCTGCGTCAATCAGGTTGTCGCACGCTGCTTGTTGATAGTTGACGATCAGCTTTCGCAGATACGTCTTGAGCTGAGTCACTTGCTGCTGCGTGGCACCCTTCGATGTGATCGCCCGACCAACATGCCAGAACCCGTCAATCTGTTGCGGTGGATTCGACCCAAGGTAGGCCTGGCCCAGCCGGTATTCCGTCACCGCTTCGACCTCTGGTGCCGGCCCGTCTGCTAACACTGCCTTGTAGTACTTGATCGCGTTCGGATAGTCCTTGCTGACCATCGCGGCCTGCGCTGCTGTGCCGTGCAGATAGCTCGTCGCCTGCTTCTTCTGTTGATTGAAAGCGTTGTCGTCAACCCCATCCGGCTTCTTCAGGTCGGGAATCAGCTTCAGCCCGGCTTCCGCTGCCTCCAACGCTGCTTTCGCCTGCGCCGTCTGCTCAGCTCCTGGCATACTCCCGAACGCCAACGCCCGTGCGTACAACGCCGCGTACTTGCCATTAGCGTCGACTTTGTCGCCGAGCGACACCATCTTATCCGCGTACTCGATTACCTTTGCGTAGTTCTTCTGCTGGAAATACGCCTGGTAGTACATCGGATAGACGTAAATCAACAAATTCGAGTTGGGATATTTAGAAACGAAATCGTCGAGGCACTTTACCTGCGTCGACGGATTCTTGTCGTTCGCGCAGGCTTGCTCCGCATTGTACTCGGGCATCGTATACGGCGGCTGCTTGCCCGCGTCCTGACCTCCGGCCGGCGCTTGCGCCATCGCGGCGCTGCCCAGCATCCAACACAACGACGCGGACATCGCTAGCCCCGCAACTCGTTTCATTCGATTCATTCCCATTCTCCTCGCTCAATCCTCAGACCTTTTGAAATTTTTCGTTCCGGCGAAACAAGTTACCGGCAACTCCGTAGAAAATGGCGCGGGGAAAAGATTCCGCCCCGTTCGAAATCCTTGGGATTATAGGTAAACGCATACACCCACCGCAAGCTGTTCCCATACCCAAAAATCTGCAGTCTGTAAAATTTCTTCGCTTAGCTCGCTCTTTTTCCTTAGTAGCGCGTCTCCTTGCAAGCCAGTTGGCGACTGAAGATTCGTCTTCATTGGTAAGGAATGTTTTGGCACCTGGTGCATCCGGCTTCCGTATGCCGGAACCTTTTCTGCGGAGGCTTGCTTCAGAATATGATGAGCTTGGCACAAAAAGCGTGGCCTGAGGAAGGAAGATTTCGCATGGACCAGATTCGTCAAATCAATTCGCATCCCGACAAGCCGCTCGCTGGTAAAGTCGCCCTCGTTACCGGCGGCAACCGTGGTATCGGCAAAGCGATCGCCCTCCGTCTTGCTGGACTGGGCTCCGCCATCGCCATCTGCGGCAGAGACAGTTCTACTCTAGCCGATACCGCAGTCGAACTCCGTACTGCCGGCGTGCTTGTCCATTCTCAACAAGCCGACGTCACTCGCTCGGCCGATGTCGCCGCGCTGGTCGCGCAAACTGAATCCGCCCTCGGCCCGATCAACATCCTCGTCAACAACGCCGGCATGGGCCTGTTTGGTCCCATTCACGAAAAATCCGAGGCAGACTGGGACACTCTCTTAGACACCAATCTCAAGAGCGTGTTCCTGGTTTCTCGCGCCGTCATTCCGGCAATGATCCAGTGCAAATCCGGCGACATCATCAACATCTCCTCGCAAGCGGGAAAAAACACTTTTAAAAACGGCGCTATCTATTGTGCTTCGAAGTGGGGCCTGCAAGGTCTCAGCGGGTGCATGGCCGAAGACCTCCGCGGCTATAGCATTCGTGTCAGCACGGTCTGCCCCGGCAGCGTGTACACCGAGTTCTCTGGGATGGGCCCGAAGGACCCCTCCAAAGTTCTTACTGCCGACGACGTAGCCCACGCCGTGGCCATGATCGCCACGCAAGGCCCGCAAAGCTTCCTCAGCGAAGTCCATCTCCGTCCCGTCGCCAAGCCCTGACCTGCCTTCTAGAGTCGGCCGCGCTTACCCGCGGTGCGATTGCTTGGCGTTCCCAATTACTTAAACCCTGCTGCCAGGCCTTTTCTTTCCTCTTGACAATAGTCGTTATCACGACTATATTCATCGTCGTGAACCCCGCGAAGAACTACAAGTACCTCTCCCCCAGTCCCGAAGCCAAACTCTTCGTCGCACTAATTCGAGCCGCGGACCGCCTGACCCAAGACGCCGAACTCCTCATCAAATCCCACGGTCTCACCGCTACCCAATACAACGTCCTTCGCATCCTGCGCGGCGCCGGCCCCGACGGCTTACCCTGCAAGCGTATCGGTGACCGCATGATCTCTCGCGACCCGGACATGACACGCCTCCTCGATCGCATGGAGAAGCGCTCCCTGATCACCCGCGAACGCCAAACCGAAGACCGCCGCGTCATAAAAACTCGCATCACTCCGGCCGGTCTCGAAATTCTCAAAAAGCTCGACGCGCCAGTCGACGAACTTCACAAAAAGCAGTTTCGCCACGTCTCTGCGGCGAAACTAAAAGCTCTGGCAGACGCAATTGAGGAGGCATTTCCCGCCGCCGCACCCGAATAGCGACGCGCGGCATCCAAAGTTTCCGGTTACCCAAGGAAAAAAGAAAAACAGGTCCCGGGCGTTTCGAACTCCCGGCCTTTCAAAAGGAGAAACACATGGGCCACGCATCAAACAAAGTTCGTCCTAGCAAGACCACGTTCGCAAAATTCGCGCTCAGCACTGCCCTCGCAACCGTGCTGACGCTCCCCGCTTCCGCAGCCACCACAACTTGGCAGATCGATCCCGCACACACTGCTGCAGGCTTCGCCGTCAAGCACCTCATGATTTCCACCGTCCGCGGCCAGTTCAAGGGCGTCAGCGGCACCGTCGTTTGGGACGATCAGGACATCAGCAAGTCCACCATCGACGTCACCATCGACGCCAAGACCATCGATACCAGCGAACCCAAGCGCGACGAAGACCTCCGCAGCGAAAAATTCTTCGACACCGGCAAATACCCGACCATCACCTTCAAGTCCAAAAAAATTGAAAACGTCTCGGCCGGCAAGCTCAAAGTCACCGGCGACCTCACCATTCACGGCGTCAGCAAAGAAGTCGTGCTCGACGTCGAAGGCCCGTCCAATCCCATCAAGGATCCCTGGGGCAACACGCGCGTAGCCGCTAACGCCACCACGAAAGTCAATCGTCAGGACTACGGCGTGAAGTGGAACGCCAACATTGACGGCGGCGGCGTAGTCGTCGGCGACGATGTCAACATCACCATTGACCTCGAAATGGTCAAGAAAGCCGCTCAGTAATTTCTCGCATGACATGTAGCCGCCTTCGTCAGAGGGCGGGGTTTTGATCGTCGCTTGGGCACCGCACCCTCCGCTTTGGGATTTCAGGGTTCGTTTTGCAACCCTGAGCTGTAGAGGGTGCGGGTTTTCGCTGACGCGGCTAGGCCCACTCGGAATCCAACTTCAGAATATCTGTGTCATTCTCGTTTTACCTGGAGAACTCATATGAAAAATCCCGCACCCGCTGAATTCCCGATCCACGAACTCATCGCCAATCGCTGGAGCCCTCGCGCCTTCGGCGACAAGGACATCGCGCCGGAAACCTTGCGCAGCCTCTTTGAAGCCGCGCGCTGGGCACCCTCCAGTAGCAACGAACAACCGTGGCGTTTCATTGTGGCCACGCGCGATGACCAGGAAAATTTCGAGAAAGCCCTTCAACCCCTCGTGGAGTTCAACGTCAACTGGGCCAAGCACGCCGCCGTTCTCGGTTTCGCCGTCTGCGAACTCGCCTTCGCCAAGAATAACGCGCCCAACCGCAACGCGCAGTACGACACCGGCGCCGCCATGGCTCTGCTCTGCATGGAAGCCACCGCTCGCGGACTTTTCGTCCACCAGATGGCGGGCTTTGATCCTGACACCGCTCGCGAAGTCTTCAATATCCCCGCTGGCTTCGAAGCGATCGCCGCTTTTGCCATCGGCTACGCCGGCGACGCCGCTTCCCTTCCGCAGCCCTATCGTGATCGCGAAACAGCTCCGCGTTCCCGCAAACCTATCCGAGAATTCGTCATGACCGGCCAGTGGGCCCAGCCTGCCCCTTTCACATCCAAATAGCTCTATCTAGGGCGTCTTCGTCGGTCTTCTCAAATCGCCGCCTGTTCGTCCCGAGCGAAGCGATCGAAGATCTGCTTTTTTCTTTCCGTTCGCCTTTCGACTGGCAACCCTTTCTCTGCTACTCTGTCCCTAGCTTTCTTCCGAGGATTTTTCCCCGGCTCGATGCATCGCACTCTCGAATTTCTCATCAAGCACGGCTACGTCGTTTTGCTAGCGTGGGTTTTCGCCGAGCAAATCGGTGTTCCCGTCCCCTCTCTTCCGGTCGTGCTTGCCGCGGGCGCACTCGCCGGAGCAGGCCGCCTCAGCTTCTGGGGCTCACTCGCACTTATCACGATCGCTTCCATCGCCGCCGACTCCATCTGGTATCTTCTCGGCAAAATCAAAGGCATCCGCATCCTGCAGTTTCTCTGCAAAATCTCGCTCGAGCCCGACTCCTGCGTTCGCCGCACCGAAGGCCTCTTCGCCAAACAGGGCGCCCGTTCTTTGCTTCTCGCCAAATTCGTTCCCGGACTCAATACCGTCGCGCCGCCGCTCGCCGGCATCTTTCACATGCGCGCCCGCAAATTTTTTCTCTTTGACGGACTCGGCTCGCTTCTCTGGGGCTTCAGCATTCTCGGTGCGGGATACATCTTCAGCGAACAGATCGAAACCATTGCCGAACACGCCGAGCGCCTCGGCAGTGGTCTCGCCGTCCTCGTCATCGGAGCTCTTGCCGCCTGGATCCTTCGCAAGTGGTACATGCGCCGCAAATTTCTCCGTGATTTGCGCATCGCCCGCATCACTCCCGAAGAACTCAAGACCAAGCTCGACGCACACGACGATGTCGTCATCGTCGACCTCCGCCACGCCATCGATTTTGAAGCCGACCCGGAAACCATCCCAGGCGCCTTCCGCATTGACGCTACGGAGCTAGAGGAACACGGCGATCGCCTGCCTCACGATCGCGAAGTCGTCCTCTACTGTACTTGACCAAACGAAGCCTCCAGCGCCCGTGTGGCGCTGCTCCTAAAAAAGCAAGGCATCACTCGCATCCGCCCTCTACAGGGCGGCCTCGACGCCTGGCGCAACCTCGGCTATCAGCTGCAAGTCCACGAAGTCGAAGCCGGCGCATCTCTGGTCAATCCCACCATCGCCTCTAAATAGTTTTTCTCCGTCTATGGAGTGCGGCGGCTCGACGCCGCTTTGTTTTCGGTTCCCATGTCCGGGTTTACATCTTCTGCAAAAGATGATTTATTCTCATATTCGGCCAGACTACGATTCGTACTTCAAATGAGCGATAACACTCTGGCAACAACATTCGGATGGCCGACAATTCACTCACGATTCGTTTTTGCTTCGTACAAAGGCGTTTCTCGCCAGCTGAGGGCGCGCCGATAAAACTTGCCGCTAACCATGAAACTCCGAATTTGGCAGAATTCTTCCAGCAGTAGACAAAACCTTTACATCCAATTCTGTAACGCGCTTTAGTGAACACTACATCCAACGCTTTGTGAAACATTTTGGCGATGATTGTCCTAAACGCGTGCTAAAGCCCTCTTCTCTTCCTAATGCCCGTAAGCGCGACAGTTACCCCAATAACCGTCAAACCCTCAAAGGAGAATTGATGAAAAGGCAGTACACAAAAGTAGTAACTGCGCTTGGCAGTTTCCCTCTCATCGCCCGGGCGGGCACTCAGTACTCATTCCTGGTAAGCGGCTGAAAATCAATCCGATCAAGAAGAGCGACGGAACGAGTCGTCTCAATTCCGCGCACCGAAACTGTTGAAGTTAAATACGATCGACTGGATTTGTCCCGTCTGAGTACTGGTGTGCGCGGTCCTTGCTCGTAGAAAGCCACCCGGCAAGCTGTTTCGAAAACCAGCAGAACCTGTAGCTTTTCACTCCTGGCCGCTTCGGAGAGGCATGCACTAGACGTGTGCGTTGAAGTGCACGCTTCACGAAGAACGTGAGCGTAGTTGCACCGAAATTCAAGGAGAACAATGAACATGCTTAGGAAGAATCGTGACGTGTGGCTGGCAAAAGTAGCCTTGATCGGCGTCATTTCGTTAGCCGCGGCGCTAAGTGCGCGCGCCCAATCACCTCAATCCCAATCTGGCCAGTGGCGAATTGCCGGACAGGATCTAGGAAATACTTGGAACCAACCGGCAGAACATTTAATCGGTCCAAACAATGTCAAGAATCTAAGCCCGAAATGGGTGTTCACAACGGGTGGTGATGTTTCGGCTACGCCCACAGTGGACGGTGACGCCGTTTACTTCCCCGATTGGGCCGGCAATCTCTTCGCAGTCAAGAAGGACAGCGGCCGCCTCATCTGGTCGCACAAGATCTCCGAGTACGACGGCGTCGAAGGCGCTATCTCTCGCGTAAGCCCTGCCGTGGATGCAAACCACCTAATCATTGGAGACATCCTGAATTCCAAACTGGTGCACAAAGGCGCAAACGTGATCTCAGTGGATCGCGAGACAGGAGCAATCCAATGGATGACCCAGGTGGACACTCATCCGGCGGCAATCATTACTGGATCTCCGGTTGTCTTCGACGGGGTTGTATACATTGGGGTTTCTTCGAGCGAAGAAAGTCTGGCGACCGACCCAACATATCCCTGCTGCACCTTTCGCGGCAGTATCGTAGCACTCGATGAAAAGTCCGGAGCGATGCTCTGGAAAACCTTCGACATGCCCGACAATGGCGGACGAACGGGCGGATACAGCGGCGGTGCAATTTGGCAACCGCCAGCGATTGATCCAAAGCGCGGCATGCTCTTCGTTGGTACTGGCAACAACTATACTGCGCCCGCGGATGTGGAAGCTTGCCAAAACGCGACGCCCACAGCGAACTGCGCCGCGGCTGACGATTTCTTCGACGCCGCGCTCGCCGTGGATCTCAAGACGGGGCAGATCAAATGGGCAAAGAGGCTGCAAGGTCTTGATACCTGGACGGTGGCATGCCTAACACCCACAGGACCCAAGGCCAACTGCCCTGTACCCACCAGCCCCGATTTCGATTTGGGCGGAGCAGGACCTAACCTGATCGGCAACATTGTCGGTTTTGGCCAGAAGAGCGGCATCTTCTGGGCACTCAATCCCGATGACGGCAACATCGTTTGGAGCACGCCAGTCGGACCGGGCGCTTCCCTCGGAGGCATCGAGTGGGGTACCGCCACCGATGGTCAGCGAATTTATGTTGCTGTCGCGAATACCAACCATCTCCCCTACACCTTGGTGCCGTCCGGACAGCAAATCACCTGGGGTGCATGGAGCGCTCTGGATGTCGCCACCGGCAAGATTCTTTGGCAGACCGCAGATCCCACTGCCGACACCATTGACAGAGGTTCGGTAAGTGTTGCAAACGGCGTCATGTATGCCGGCTCCAATTCAGGACAGATGTACGCCCTTGACGCGATAACCGGAAACATCCTCTGGAACTTCGCCAGCGGGGGCACCGTAATCGATGGGCCGTCTATCGTGGACGGCACTCTCTATTGGGGATCGGGCTACCGGAATATCCAAGGGACCGGAAATAATAAAGTCTACGCCTTTGCTCTGGCCGCCGAGGATCAGGGCGACAAGGGTCACGAAAAGCAATCCGAAAAGCACGGCAAATAAACGAATGGAGTTGTAATCATCGCTCCATAACGATGTTGTTGTGTGTCTCGGCTGTGATCGCCGGATTTGTAGAAGCAGTTGTAAGCATAAAAGGAGACTTACAGATGAAGATGTTGCAACGCTTTGCCTTCAGTACAGCACTGACCCTGGTCGCGGGAGCGGTTTGTTTTGGGCAGCACTATAGCCAAACCAATCTGGTCTCCAACACATCAGGAGTGGCGCCGGTTACCGACCCTCAGTTGGTTAATCCGTGGGGTTTGTCGCGGAGTTCCGGCAGCCCGTGGTGGATTTCAGACAATGCCACGGGCTTTAGCACCCTTTACAACGGAGCAGGCGCCAAGCAGTCGCTGATTGTCACGATTCCCGCAGCCGATCCGAACAACAAGAACACACCAACCGGTACACCAACAGGCACTATCGCTAACAGCAGTCCAACGGATTTCTTGCTCGCCCCGGGCAAACCGGCGGCGTTCCTCTTCTCCACCATTGATGGGACGATCGCTGGATGGAATCCAACTGTCGCGGTAGCTCAGGGCGCCGCACCACCATCCACGCAAGCTGTGATCGTGGTCAAGACCACGGATGGATCAAGCTACACGGGCCTGACCAGCGCTTTCATTGATGGTAATCGCTTTCTATACGCAGCAAACTTCACCAAGGGCCGCGTGGATGTTTATGACAATGCATTTCATCCGGTAAACCTGGCCAAGGGACAAGTCGACCAGAGTTCTTCCGATCACGGCAACTCCGCGCAAGATTCTTTCGTGGATGAGAAGCTGCCGAAATCCTACGTACCTTTCAACGTGCAAGCCATTGGCAACGATATTGTCGTGACCTACGTGCTTCATGAGGATGGTTCACGTTTTGAAACTGACGGCCCGGGCCTCGGCTACATTGACATTTATAGTTCGTCGGGCGAGCTCCTGCAGCGTCTCGAACACGGTGATTGGCTGAACGCTCCATGGGGTGTGGCTTTGGCTCCGCTCGATTTCGGGCGCTTCAGCCACGACCTGCTCATCGCGCAGTTCGCAGGTGGGGGAGAGACCGAGTCGAGCGGATTCATCGCTGCATACGATCTAGCTACCGGAAAATTCGATGGACTTCTCCAGGACGCAAGCGGCAAGCCGTTAGCCATTAATGGCATCTGGGCGCTCAGCCCTGGGAACGTCAGCCCAGCAAATAACGATGCCGCGGGAGCACCAGCCACGGAAATGTACTTCACCGCTGGACCGAACCACGGCTCCGGAGGTTTGTTCGGCTACTTGACAGCAGTCTCTGGGGAGCTGACCGAAGGGAACGCCCAGTAGGTGCGCTGCTAGGTTCGCGGTGTCGTCGGGAGCGGCGCTCCTAAGCTGGAAGTGTTCAGCACCAAGAGTCGCTTCGCTTTGCGAGTAGCTGAAGCGCGGTGTGTCCTCGTCAATGGTTCAGGGTGCGCCATCAGGCCGCATTCTTTCAAAGAGTCGAAGGTAGGCAAGTAGCTACAAGGGAGGCGCCATGTTCCTGATAAACGAAGTCCCCACATGTCAGGTCATGTCAGGTCATGTCAGGTCATGGCAGATCGTGAATGAAACCGCGTGACTCATTTCTGTCGCACCAACACGGCTCAGGGCGCCGGCAATGCGGCGCCCGCCTTATCCGCCTTTTTTCGCTCACTCACTGAGCGTCGCAATCTCCAACCCGCGCAATCTCTCCGGATTCACAATGATGTCGCACTCCCGAATTTTTCCGTCCACAACCGTGAACCGCAGCACGCGCTCCAAATGCCCACGCGGCGCCAGAACGATACCCACTGCCCCGTCCACTAGCGCCAGCTGCATCGCTCTTCCAAACTGTGCGATGGGAAAGCGAGCCTGATAAGCGATCGCGCCTTTCGCCCAGTTCTGCGCCCCGCGAATCTCGCGCATGCCACCTTCCGGAGTCTCCGCTCGCACCAGCACATCGGGATCGAGCACCGCGATCATCCCTGCAAAGTCCCCCGCGCGCAAAGCAGCAACGAATGCATCAACCACCTTTCGCTGAGCCGAAACTCCACCCTCGGGAATTTTGTCCACGCCTTGCACGCGCCGCCGCGCCCGACTCGCCAGTTGTCGCGTCGCGTCCTCCGACCGCCCCACAATCGCCGCAATCTCATCAAACGGAACGGCAAACATGTCGTGCAGTACAAACGCCAGTCGCTCCGCCGGAGCCAGCGTGTCCAGCACCACCAGCAGCGCCAGCCCAACCGACTCCGCCAGAATCGCTTCCTGCTCCGGATCACTTGTGCCGCCAAGCTTCACATCGCTCACGGCTACACTTGCCGCAGGCTCAGCCGCCTCTTCGGTCAGAGCCTCCTCCGCCTTCGCCTTCCGCGAACGCAACATGTCTAGGCTCACACGCGCCACCACCGTCGTCAGCCATCCCGCCAGATTCTGCACACCGCTGGTGTCCGACCGGCTCAGCCGCAGCCACGCTTCTTGCACTGCATCATCGGCCTCGCTCAGCGAACCCAGCATCCGGTAAGCCACGCCCCTCAAGTGGCTACGGTTCGCCTCAAATTGCTCCGCAATCATTTCATTCCCGCTCATCGCTAAAAATCCTTCCGGGCTGATTGTCACATTCTCTCAACTTGCTCCGTCATCGTGTTGACGAACAAAACCAAGCCTTTGTGACACGGCCTCTTTTCGCAAAGCGGCCCGGGAAAGCCACAAGGAAAAGGAGAACTTTCATCATGCAAGCACGAATTCAAAATCTCGCCGCACTTCCGGCCGACGCCATACAGCATCTGCAGGCTCTCGCCAAGGACACGGAACACGCAGGCGTCCCGGCGCAGACTCTTGCCCTGGTTCATCTGCGCGCCAGCCAGATCAACGGCTGCGGTGTCTGCGTCGATATGGCGTTTCGCTTCAAAAAGCCCGACGAGACCATGGAGCGCCTCTTCGCCGTCTCCGCCTGGCGCGACACGCCCTACTTTACCGAAGCCGAACGCGCCGCCCTCGCGCTCACCGAAGCCGTCACTCGCCTCAGCGATCGCTCCGACCCCGTCCCCGACGACGTCTGGAACGAAGCCAAGCGCCATTTCGACGAGCCCCAGCTCGCCGCTCTCGTCCTCCATATCGCCATTGTCAACGTCTGGAACCGCTTCAACGTCGCCACCAGGCAAATCGCCGGCGAATGGGCCAAATCCGCCGACGCCAAAAAGTGGGTAGAGAAGGCTCAATCCGCCGCCGCGAAGAGCTGACACGCGGCAATACGCAGCACTCAACCCTGGCGCGACCTCACCCTCGCGCCCATACTCGCTCGTCGGTCACATTCCTTCGCTCTGAACTAGCTGCCAGTTTTTTCTGGCCTGCTGCGCGTCGAATGTTCGCATTGCCCTTGCGGTTCTTGGGGTATCTGCTGACTTACTTCCGGTAGGTCCATAGGGCGGTTTATCTGGTTTCACCGGGGTGATAGCCGGTCCCGCCACCCCACGGTAACCGCTTCTCAGGCTTTTCCACGAAATGTTTAACGATTGGGATGACTCTCTCTTGTTCTGAAAACAAAGCAAAGTGACTGGCATCTGGGACGACGGCCAGCTCAGCGTTCGCGATGACGTTGAAGGTTTCGACTGCGTGCTCCAGTCGGACGAAATCGTGATCTCCTAGAATGATGAGTATCGGCACCTTGATCGAAGTCAACTCATCTTTTGAAAATCCTCGCCACTGAATGTTTTCAACCTTGTCAAAAATCTTGGGCCAGTCATCCGGACGGGGAGCCACTTTCTCGTAGCTCTCCCTCTCAAATTCGACGTACCTGGAATCAGCGGCAGGGTGCTTGGAGGGCCCGGTCTTGGGATTTATGGCCATCTGAGCGGGGCCAAAGGTAGCGCCGTAGGTCGCGACGCGGCGTACAAGCTCCGGATGTCGAACTGCGATCAAGGCCGCGGTATTGCCGCCATAACTTTCGCCGAAAAAATCGGCCTTTGAGATTCCGAGATACCGCAACAAGCCGACCACGTCTTCGGCACCTTGCTCAATGGAAAGCGGACGCTCCGGAAGGTCTGCTGTGCGGCCACGCCCTTGCAGATCCATCGTGATGACCTTGTGGTTTTCAGCTAGCGCAGGAAATGACTTCAGCCCAGCAAATCCGAAAACAGGCGGAATGTAAACGAGCGGCTCGCCGGTTCCTTCAATTTCGTAGTACATCTTCAGACCGTTGACAGGCGCGTATCCGTGAGTCTTCTCTGTTTTTGTGCCGCCATTGCGTGAGTTCATATTGTTCGCTTTCGGTCTATTTTCGGCCGGGACTTGGCCGGCACTATTTCCACCCATCACTTGGTTCGCGAGTAAAACAGCGGCCAGCGTTGCGCTCAGCATTCGCCGAATTCCGCTCGCTTCGGCTCGACCGTTTGCGACAGCGTTGACGTAGCTCACTTTTTTGTTGCCTCTCTCGGATGCGCGCCATCCCGGCGTTGATCCAGACGGGAACCATCTGCGAACTGCTCACGCATAGTGTCCAAAAAGTAGTTCCAGCCTTTCTCATGTCCCCTTGCCAGCTCATGATCCGGAAGGTCGGAATGCACGAGGGTCATCAGCGTGTCTTCTCCCTCTTTCTCAAAGCTCAGAGTAACCATCGATTCGTGTCCCAAGGTGTTGGGCGACACCCAAGTATGCTGAATGCGCCCCGGCCGCTCCATCTCTGTAAATCGGCCGTAAATGCCCTTCCCTTTCGCGCTCCAATAGAAGAGCCCGTCTACTTTCGGATCCAGGGTGAATTTGTCGGCCAAATGCCACGGATTGCCGGGAATCTTGGGATTCAGCCACGCATCGAAGACTTCGTTTGGCGGAGCAGGAATTCTTCGCTCAAATTTGAACTCAAGGGTCTTCCCTGGCTTTGTCATTGCTTCTTCTTCTCCTTTTTCTTCTTTTCCTTAAAATATTGTTCGAACTGATCGAGGCGCGAATTCCAGAATCGCTCGTACTCATGCACCCACCCTGCTACTTCGCCCAGCGGTTCACCTCGCAAAGAAATTAAGACTTCGCGGCCCCGCTTCTCGCGCTCAATCAGTCCAGCTCTTTCGAGCAGCTTCAGATGTTTCGTTACTGCATTCAGAGCAGTGTCGAATGGCTCTGCGACATCTAGGAACCGAGCCGGCCCATTCGCCAGCTTCGCGATGATGGCTCGCCGAGTCGGGTGCGAAATCGCGGTCAGTACATCTGAAAGTCGTTCCATCGCTACATTACACCCTAAGGTGTAATATAATGCAAATCCAAACCGCGGTGCCCTAAGCCCTTTGGAATGAATACTTACTTACAGACCTTGGCGTCAGTAAGTTCTTTAGATCAATACTCACGAAAAAAAACCGGCCGGAGGTAGTCGGGCTTATCGTCAACGAAGACAACCTACAGTCGTCCTTCCGCAACTCCAGCATTTTCAATGCGATGCGGCGACACCACGGAGTGGGGGTACAACTTTCTTTTTCAGCACTCCCACCAGAAAGGAGGACTTTAGTTCCATCGACTGCCACGATTCCGGCCACTAGGCTCAACCCAACAGCCATGAGTGCAGAGACTCAAACCGAATCCTATTCCGCAACCCGGCGCTACCGGCGCATCGCCTTGCCCAAAGGAATGCTGGTGGCTTGGTATGGCGGAGGCGAACAGCGCGTAGCCCGCGTTAAAACCATGGGTATGGGCGGCCTGTTTGTGGTCGAGCCCAATACGCCTGCGGTGGGAACGAATGTGCGCCTTAGCTTTGAAGTCCCCGGCGGCAACGTACATGTCGAAGCCGTCGTTCGCAACGTCACCCCAGGGGAGGGCATGGGGCTTCAGTTCACCAGGCTCAACACTCGTGACCGCGTCCTGATGGAAATCCTGCTCCGCCGCCTGCTCCGACAGATCCCGGATTAGCAGCCCCTCAGCATCCACAAAAAATCGGCAACGGAGAACGTAGCGAAAAAAAGAAAAGGGACGCGGCAAGCCGCGTCCCTTCGATTCCCGCTTGCGCCGTCAGCTGCAAATACTCGCTGCCAGCGCGTTGAATTGAGCCACTCGCTGAAGCTAGCGGCCGAAGCGATAGACGATGCCCGTCTGGATCCGGAAGTTGTTCTGGCCTTCGCCGCCAAAGTGCGTATAGAAGTAGTCAAACTGCGCGGCGCGCAATGAAACGTGCTTGGACAGCGTAATGTCAGCCCCGCCGCCAAGCGCCATGGCGAACGCGTTGTCGGAAATCGAACCGGCTCCGCTGAGCGAAGTCGAGAACCGGTCGCCGCCGAACAGCGCTTGCACGTACGGGAAAATCCGTCCGTGGCTAGTTGGGAAATACATCCGCGGCCCGAACAAGTAGCTCATCTGGTTGGCGGAAAAGCCCGAAGACAAGCCGGTCACTTTGCAGCCCCCGAACTCGCCGACGATGCCGAAGCGCGAGGTCAGATAGGCCGCCGCCGACCCGGTCCCGCCCTGGCAATTGGCGCCGTCGGCGCCATTGCCCGGGTTGATCCGGAAATATTGATAATTGCCGGAAACCTCGAAGCCCTTGTTTTCCTGAGCCTTGACGGAGCTCGGAATGGCTGCTCCCAGTGCGAGCAAAGCCCCTGTAATCAGTAACTTACGCATTTCTTCCCTCCGAAGAGTGTGAACTGCGGAACATGCTGAACACGATCTATGCTGAGGGTCGGACTTGCGCGCGGCAATATGAATGACTTCTAGGGGTTCGTGTGCGGAACTTGGCCGGACGACGTGGTACCGCCCGGCCCAACGAACAGGCACTTTGAAGAATGAATCTCGCGGTAACAGCGAGACAGCAGAAAAGGGGCCGACGATGAAGCCGGCCCTTGGGAGGAACACTCAGTGAGCAGTTGCGAAGCGCTTGAGGAGACGTTGTCTTAGTACATGCCGCCGGTAACGCGAATCTGTTCGCCGGTCAGATACTTGGAGTCGTCGGAGGCGAGGTATACCGCCGTGGGGGCGATGTCGTCGGTTTGGCCGATGCGACCGAGCGGCGAAGTAGATTGCACCCACTTGAGGAAATCGCCTTCGTTGAAGCCCTGTGAACGCACGCCTTCGGTTTCGATCAGACCGGGGTTGATGGAGTTGACGCGAATCTTGCGCGGGCCTAGTTCCTTCGCCAGAACGCCGGTAATGGCATCCACAGCGCCCTTGGTGGCGGTATACACCGACGAATTCGGCGGATTGATGGTGCTGACTCCGGAGCCAACGTTGATGATGCTGCCGCCTTCGGGACCAATCAGCTTTACCGCCTCCTTGGTGGCCAGCAGCAAGCCGAGCACGTTGAGGTTGAACTGGCTGTGGAACAACTCTTCGGTCACGTTTTCAAGCGGAGCCCACTGGTAGATGCCGGCGTTGTTCACCAGAATGTTGAGTTTGCCGTAGGCTTTTTTGGTCTCAGCAAAAAGGTTTGTGACGTCGGCGGCCTTGGAAAGATCGCCTTGCACAGCGATGGCCTTTCCGCCCTTGGAAGTAATTTCTTTGACTACGCGGTCTGCACCTTCTCTGCTGGATGCGTAATTCACTACAACGGAAGCGCCTTCGGCGGCCAGCGCTTTGGCGATTCCCGCGCCGATGCCTTTGGAGGCGCCGGTTACTACCGCAACTTGATTGGTAAGCTTGCCCATGAAACTCTCCATCTTCCGACCACTTCTGGATTTTGACGTTTAGACAATCGTCTAATTGATGAAGGCGCGCAGGAAAGGTTACCTGGATTGTTTGACAGTGTGATGAATGGTGGTAAGGCCTGTGTTTTCAGCGACCAGCGAGCGGGCCCAGTGAGCTAGCGTGCTCCTGACATAGACCGAGACTGGCCTGGCGAGGAAAAGCTCCGGGAGTGCGAACGAAATGAAGGGTGGTAGTGCTACCGTGCCGGAGTTCAGGAGAGCAGGGTGCCACTGTCAGTTGGCCAGGAACTGGGCCGCTACCGAGGCGATGTGAAGGCGCGGCTACAAACGGGGAAGGACGATGCCGCCCTGCGACTGGTATTTGCCCTTTTTATCTTTGTAGCTGACTTCGCAGTCTTCGTCGGACTCGAAGAAGATGACCTGGCAGAGGCCTTCGTTGGCGTAGATTTTTGCAGGTAATGGGGTGGTGTTGCTGATTTCGAGGGTTACGAAACCCTCCCACTCCGGCTCGAACGGAGTGACGTTGACGATGATGCCACAGCGGGCATAGGTGGATTTGCCAACGCACACCGTTAGCACGTTGCGCGGAATGCGGAAATATTCGATGGAGCGAGCGAGGGCAAACGAATTCGGCGGAACAATGCAAACGTCGCCTTTGAATTCGACGAGCGAGCGTGGATCAAAATTTTTCGGATCGACGATAGTGGTGTTGACGTTGGTGAAGATGCGAAATTCGTCGGCGACGCGAATGTCGTAGCCGTAAGAAGACACGCCATAGCTGATCACGCCTTCGCGGACCTGACGGTCAGTGAACGGCTCGATCATTTTGTGTTCGAGTGACATTCGGCGAATCCACTTATCCGGCTTGACGGACATCATTTCTCCTTGCGTGTAGCGGCGCGATTCTTGAGCGTGACTGCTACATTCGGCTCACGAATCGGACCACAGAAAAGAATTTTGCGTTGCGTGAAGAAGAGTCAGTGTAGTCGAGCGGCCACGTCTTGACAACTTGGCTTAGCAAACGCACGGGTTGACAAAGAGGGCAGGCAGACTCTAGCATCTGCCAACAGAATTGCGCTAAGGTAAAGACGCAGCGCGAATGTCCCGAATCAGCGCGAAACTTTCAGGAGCTGCGCAAAGGGCCTGCGGCACGAAATTGCGGAGGAACGCTTGATTAAACTGGACATCGTAAACGCAGTGCTTGCCAAGCTGGAAGGCGCCAGCATCAGCCGTGTGAAGGCCGAGCAAGCGGTAGAAACGGTTTTTGAGTCGCTGAAGAACGGCATGGGCCGCAGCCAGCGGATTGAATTGCGGCGCTTCGGAGTGTTCACCGTGAAGCCGCGGAAGACCGGCATCGGACGCAATCCGCGAACCGGTGAAGAAGTGAACATTCCTCCCGGCAAGGCAGTGCGCTTCAAGCCCGGCAAGGAATTGCAGGGATTGGCGGAACAGTAGTAGCACCATGTGAATCGACTCGACCGAGGAGAAAAATGGAGATTCCTCGTTCCGCTCGGAATGACAAGGTTTCCGATGCGATCTGAGCTGAGTTGAGTCGGTCTGAGCCAAGCTGACCGAACAAACGAGACGCGCATCCAATTTTTGTGAACAGCGAAAGTCAGCCCCCTCCCGAAACCATCGACCTTTCAGAAGTCCGCTCTGATCAACCTGAGCTTCCTTCGCAAGGTTCCGTGTGGCAACCGTCAAAGCCGAAACCGCAGCGGTTAGGGCGAGCACTCATCCTGTTTGCGGTGACGTTTATCACCTGCCTGGCAGCAGGAAGGCAGTTTGCGATCTCGTTCGCGAATGGACAGGCAGCGTCGCTCGACGAGTTTCTAGTCTCGCTGAAATTACTCTACAAAGATCCAACTGCGCTGGGGCCCGGGTTGCCGTTTGCGTTGGCGTTGATGGGAATCTTGCTGGCGCACGAACTGGGACATTACTTTGCGTGCAGGCATCACGGCATTCGTTCGAGTTATCCCTATTTCATTCCGGCTCCGTCGCTGATCGGAACTTTCGGCGCATTCATTCTGATGAGGTCCCCGATCCGCAGCCGGCGAGCACTGTTTGATGTCGGCGCGTCGGGACCTCTGATCGGATTCTTGGTAGCAATTCCGTTTCTGATTTATGGCATTGTGCACTCGCAGGTTGTGCCGGGTCTGGTGTCACGGAACGCGGAGTTCGTGTTTGGCGTGCCGCTGGCGGTGCGTTTGGTTGAAAAGGTTATCTTTCCCGGGATCGATCCCAACACAATCCTGCTGCATCCCGTGGCGCGGGCCGCATGGGTCGGACTGTTCGCAACCTCGCTGAACCTGTTGCCCGCCGGACAGCTCGATGGCGGACACATTCTGCGATCGTTGAGCACACGACTGCACAAATGGATCGGCTATTCCGTTCCCTTGCTTCTGCTTTTGCTCGGTTATTGGTATCGGAGCGAGCACAACGATGTGTGGTTCCTGTGGGCGGCGATCCTGATTCTCCTTCGTTTTTTGCGCATCCCTCCCATTTACGACGATCGGCCGCTCGATTCGACGCGCGTGGTGCTGGCCGTTGTGGCGCTGGTGGTGATGATCTTGTGCTTTATGCCGGTGCCGTTGTGGGAGCCCAAACCGCTTTGATGCACAGCACATTGCGAATATGATGTTGCGGCGCAAGTCTTCATGTTTGCGCCGCGAAGCACTGAATGACAACCCTCGTCCGTACGCTACGCCTACGGGACATCCTTCTCCTATTTATTGGTTCTGTGATTGGGTCGGGAATTTTTCTGACGCCCGGGCTGATCTTGAAACAGGTGCATGGCTCGGTTGGGCTGGCAATGCTGGTGTGGATTGCGGGCGGAGTGATGTCGCTGCTAGGCGCGCTAACGTACGCGGAATTGGCGGCGGCAAATCCAGAAGCGGGCGGACTCTACTGTTTTATTCGTGATGGATTTGGTCGGCTGCCGGCGTTCCTGTACGGATGGTGTTTGTTTCTGGTGATTTCGAGCGCGACGATTGCGGCGCTGGCGCGGGCTTTTGCGCGCTATCTCGGAGAGGTGATTTCTCTCAACACGTGGCAAGCGAACGCAGCCGCGCTTTTGATGATTGTGGTCGTGACAGTTGTGAACGTGCGCGGGACGCGGCAGAGCTCGGATTTGCAGAACTGGACGACGCTGATTAAGGGTGGTT